>ENA-OUVC01002032-OUVC01002032.1-marine-metagenome-genome-assembly--contig:-NODE-2032-length-11567-cov-2.873020_pt1 | contig 11567 bp, 14 predicted proteins | sample MGYA00248622_ERZ508571 | MGnify/ENA primary metagenome ERZ508571 (study PRJEB26236, sample SAMN06267175) | marine metagenome | isolation source: Columbia River Estuary | place: USA:Columbia River... | reverse complement strand
ACCGTGGTCGAGTTTTGTCGGGAGCACCAACGGTTGGCGCTAGCGCGCTTACACAAGTGGATGTTCAGCGCAGACTTGCAATTTCCCGCGCTCACACTGCAACACATATGGTTCATAAAGCATTCCGTGAAGCACTGGGCGAGACCGCAACTCAAATGGGTTCTGAGAACTCACCAGGTCGTTTCCGATTTGATTTCCCGAGTGCTGGAGCAGTTCCACAATCAGTACTTTCAGATGTCGAAGCTCGGGTTAATGAAGTATTGCTAGATAACTTGCTAGTTACTGCAGAATTGATGACCCAAGAACAGGCTCGAGCAACTGGAGCCATGGCGCTGTTTGGTGAAAAGTATGGCGACCAAGTTCGCGTTGTCAGCGTCGGTGATTGGGCACGGGAACTTTGCGGTGGTACACATACCGAACGTTCGGGACAACTTGGCGTTATCACTTTCTTGTCAGAGAGCTCTATCGGAGCTGGAGTTCGACGCGTCGAAGCACTTGTTGGCGCAGATGCTTACCGATACTTGGCCCGAGAACATCATCTAGTTGGTCAACTCTCTGAGATGACAAAGGTGCGAGCCGAGGAATTGCCTGAGCGAATTTCTAAAATGATGGAACGTTTGAAGGCAGCGGAAAAGGAAATTTCAAAAGCCCGAACTGCTGCACTTACTAGCAATATTGAGTCACTTGTTGGTGAAGCTGCGCGTGTTGGTGAAGTTTCGCTGTACCGGTTCACAGCTCCAACCGGAACTTCAGCAGGCGACCTGCGTGATTTAGTGACCAATGCGAAAGGCAGTATCAAGGCTTCTAATTTCGTACTAGTTGGCGCAACGATTGAAGATGACAAAGTTGCCGTTGTAGTAACAACTGATTCGGCTGCGCGTGATTCAGGTGCATCGGCTGCTGCAGTTCTTAAAGCGATGCTTCCAGCTCTGGATGGTAAAGGTGGCGGAAGTCCTGAGATGGCACAAGGTGGCGGCTCGGGTGTGGCAAATCTCGATTCTGCATTCACCGCAGCAGCCAGCGGGATTAGCAGTTAGTAAATGGTCAACGGCGTTCGCTTAGCTCTTGATGTTGGTTCAGTGCGAATCGGTGTTGCTAAGTGTGATTCAGAAGGCTTGCTGGCCACACCGTTAGTAACGATTACATCAGGCCCAAATGCAATTACCGAAATCTATGAACTGGTGCACGAGTTCGAAGCTAAGTGCGTGTACGTCGGCAAACCGATTTCATTAGCTGGCAAAGATACTGCGAGCACCATGGCTGCTATAGATTTTGCAAGCCTCTTGGCAAAGCAGCTTGAAAATGATTCTGTGACAGTCCGATTAATTGATGAACGATTGAGCACTGTCAGTGCACAACGTGGCATGCATGAGGCGGGTCGAACGGTTAAGCAAAGCCGTGATGCAATAGATCAGGCAGCTGCCGTGGTTATCTTGGAACACGCACTGGCTACCGAAAGAAATGTTGGAACCTTTGTCGGAGAGGAAGTGAGTTGAGTATGAGCAACGTAGACCTGTTCAGCAATGCTTCGACTCCGAATCCCATGGAACCGGGACATAGATCCAAAAAGAAGTCGTTGGGCAAAACCTTTGCCATCATTCTGGCTGTGGTCGCAGTTATTGGTTTAGTGACTCCCCAGATTATTTCCCGGCTATCTGGTGCGCCAGATTTCCCAGGTCCAGGCTCGGGTTCAGTTCAGGCGCAAATTGAGCCAGGGGAGACCTTGGCTCAGATCGGCAATAACTTGAAAGCCTTAGGTGTTGTTGCGTCGGTGGATGGCTTTATTGCAGCAGCGAATGACAATCCTGACAGTGGCTCTATCGCTCCTGGCGCTTACAACTTGCTACTCGAGATGAAGAGCTCGGATGCCATTTTGGCGTTACTTGATCCAGCTAACCGAGTTGTCACCAAGGTAGTGATTCCAGAAGGTAAACGCGCCACTTGGACGATCAATACGCTTGCAACCGAAACCGGGCTACCGCTGGCAGATTTCGAATCTGCAATAGCTAACGCAAGTAATTTAGGTTTGCCTGAATACGCAGATGGCAATGTTGAAGGTTTCCTATTTCCGGCAACTTATGAATTTGGGCCAGGCACAACTGCCGAACAAATGATTAGCGAAATGATCGCCAGGTTCAACGCTGAAGCAAAGAGCATCGATCTGGAAGCGCGAGCTGCACAAATGGGTAGAAGTGCTTACGAGATTTTGATTGTGGCTTCGCTTTTGGAAGTAGAAGGTCACCCAAGAGACTTCACAAAAGTTGCTCGCGTGGTTTACAACCGATTAGCCGAACCGATGCCACTGCAGTTTGACTCAAGCGTTAACTATGGACTGGGTAAGACTGACGTGATTCTTACAACAGAACTGCTAAATGAAGACACTCCTTACAACGTGTACCTGCGTCCAGGTCTGCCGCCGACTCCAATTGATAGTCCAGGAGCGGAGGCGCTAGAAGCCGCGTTAAATCCAGCAGCTGGAGATTGGCTCTACTTCATCACTATTGACTTGAATACTCAGGAAACTAAATTCACTCGCTCGTACGAAGAGTTCTTAGTTTACAAAGATGAGTTCTTGGCTTTCTGTGATGCAAATCCAGGAGTGTGTTACTGATGCAAGCGGCGGTACTAGGCAGCCCAGTTTCTCATTCACTTTCTCCGGTGCTACACAATGCTGCCTATCGAGCACTCGGTCTAAGCCACACCTACTCAGCAATCGAAACTGCTGAATCGGAACTTGGCAGCTTCCTTGGATCTGTGGATTCAAATTGGCTTGGTGTTTCTTTGACTATGCCGCTCAAGGAAGTTGCATTTGATTACGCAGACACTTGTGATGAACTTTCCACGCTGACTGGTGCGATTAACACATTAGTTTTCGGTACTGAAGTTAGTGCGTTTAACACCGACGTACTGGGTCTAGTTGATGCGCTAGCTGAAGCGGGTTCAAAACAGATTTCGACTGGGGTTGTTTTCGGCTCTGGAGCTACTGCCAGATCAACTCTTGTCGCATTACAAAGACTTGGCGCAACCGAAGTTAACTGTGTTGCCCGTAATGTCTCTGATGTTGAACGCATGGCTAAAGTTGCGCACAAAATCGGTGTGAACTTTAATCACACTTCCGTTAGTGACTCGGCCTGGTTGACCGCTGATGTTGTAGTGAACACCACGCCAATGGGAGCCCTAGATGAGATAGCACGTGAGGTTTACTCACCAGCGGGACTTCTTTTGGATGTGGTCTATAACCCTTGGCCAACACAACTAGCAGCATCTTGGGCAGTTACCGGAGGCACAATCGTTTCCGGCTTAGCCATGTTGCTACATCAAGCGGGACATCAAGTGACGTTGATGACTGGAAAGCCTGCACCGGTTGCGCAGATGCGAGAGGCGCTCAATGCCGAACTGTTAGCCAGGGGATTAAGCACTATCTAGGCCTTCAATTCGGTGTTATTGCCCAAAAGGTGAAAGACTAGAGGCATGTTGCGTTGGTTAACCGCTGGAGAATCTCACGGGCCTGCGCTTTCTGCAATCATCGAGGGCCTGCCGGCGGGTATTGAAGTGCAAACTTCAGACATTGATGCCGCACTAGCCAGGCGTCGACTGGGATTTGGCCGCGGCGCCCGAATGAAATTTGAGCAAGACGCAGTCACCATTACCGGCGGTATCCGTCATGGTTTAACCCAAGGTGGCCCAGTTGCAATTACCATTGCAAACTCCGAGTGGCCAAAATGGCAAGACGTTATGTCTGCTGATCCAGTGTCCGCCCAAGATCTAGAAAGTATTGCGCGCAATGCGCCGCTAACGCGCCCGCGCCCAGGCCACGCAGATCTTGCAGGTATGCAGAAGTACTCACACACTGATGCTCGGCCAATCTTGGAGCGAGCAAGCGCCCGGGAAACTGCAGCGCGAGTTGCCCTTGGCGAAGTTGCTAAAAGATTTTTACTTCAAGCCGCTGGCATTACCGTCATGAGTCACGTAGTAAGCATTGGAACAGTTGCTACTGATTCAGATGAGATTCCAAACTTTTCAGACTTGGCAAAGATAGATCAAGATCCAGTCAGGTGCTTCTCATCAACAGCAAGTGCAGCAATGCAAGCAGAAGTTACTGCAGCGCAATCAGATGGTGACACTCTTGGCGGAGTAGTTGAAGTTGTTGCACATGGCGTGCCAGTTGGTTTGGGTTCACACGTGCACTGGGATCGCAGACTAGATAGCAAACTCGCAGCCGCTTTGATGGGCATCCAGGCAATTAAAGGCGTCGAGGTTGGCGATGGGTTTGAAACCTCGCGACGTCGCGGCTCAATGGCTCATGATGAGATTTACCGTGAAGACGGCGAGATACATCGCGAAACAGCTCGCAGTGGTGGTACCGAAGGCGGCATGAGTACAGGAGATGCCATCCGAGTTCGAGCTGCCATGAAACCAATTTCAACTGTGCCGCGCGCGCTTTCAACCATCGATGTGAACACAGGGGAGCCTGCTACCGCGATTTCCCAGCGCAGTGATGCTTGCGCAGTACCAGCTGCTGGTGTCGTAGCAGAAGCTATGGTCGCATTAGTTTTAGCCGAAGCTTTACTAGAAAAGTTTGGCGGCGATCATGTTTCTGAGACTGCCCGAAACATCGAAGCGTTTAAATCGAATCTAAGGATTTGATTATGTCGACCATAGTTTTAGTTGGCGTTCCTGGCGCTGGAAAAACTACTGTTGGAAAACTTCTGGCCAACAATTTGGGCATTGATTTTTTCGATAGTGATCAAGTTATTGAATCTCGCGCAGGTAAAAGCGTTTCCGACATCTTCACGCAAGACGGAGAACCGGCATTTCGAAAGCTTGAACACGACGTAATTGTTGAGCTACTTGATTCAAACAAAGTTGTGCTGGCTCTTGGTGGCGGTTCGCTAGGTAACGATGAGACCAGAGCCAAAGTTAAGGATGCTACGACAGTGTGGCTTGTCGCTGGCTTGGCACAGGCTGTGGATCGCGTAGGCATGAATCGCAATCGCCCACTCTTGTTAGGAAATGTCCGCGGTCAGTTAGCTGACTTAATGGCAGCGCGCGAGCCTTTCTACAAAGAAGTGGCTGCAATTGCTGTTGATACTTCAAAGTTGATTCCTTCCGAGGTGGTTACGGAAATCGTCTCTGAACTAGGAAAGATTGAAGCGCTATGAAGTCCATTCAAGTAACCGCGGAACATGTCTACCAAGTTTTTGTTGGTCGAGACATCCTGGCCGAAGTTGCTAATCACATTGATGGCGCAACTCGATTAGCGGTAATCCATCCACAGTCGATGCAGGCAGCGGCCGGACAGTTGCGACAGAGTCTTTCTAATGTGGAATCAATCTCGATTGAGGTTCCCGATGCCGAGAATGCTAAGACAGCAGCCGTATTGGAATTTTGCTGGATGGCGCTTGGTAAAGCTGGATTCACTCGCAATGACCTGATTATTTCGCTAGGCGGCGGCGCAACAACTGACCTAGCAGGTTTTGTCGCAGCAACTTGGCTCAGAGGAATCCGAGTCGTACACGTGCCGACAACTTTGTTAGCTATGGTGGACGCCGCAGTTGGTGGCAAGACTGGAATCAACACCAGTGAAGGTAAGAATCTAGTCGGTGCGATCTATTCGCCCACTGCGGTGATCTGTGACATGAACTTTCTGGATTCACAATCTCATGATGATTACATCGGTGGACTTGCAGAAGTAATTAAGTGTGGCTTCATCCGCGATGAGACTATTTTGAACTTGATCGAATCCGACATGTTGGGCGCTCAAAGTCCAGGCTGGGTGCATGCCCCTGAAGTTATTGCGCGAGCAATTCAAGTTAAAGCAGATGTAGTTGGCGGCGACTTGCGGGAGACCCTCGGAACATCCACAGGTCGCGAAATCTTGAACTACGGACATACTTTCGGGCACGCAGTTGAACGAATTGAGAACTACACCTGGCGTCATGGCAATGCAGTGAGCGTAGGCATGATGTTTGTTGCCCATCTATCGCAGCTAGCAGGACGACTTGATGAAGACACTGTTAATCGTCACCAAGTTATCTTGAGCGGAGTTGGCCTGCCCGTTACATACAGCAGTGCGACGTTTGATCAGCTTCATGATGCAATGCGAATTGATAAAAAGAGTCGTGGCTCGAAGCTTAGGTTTATCGTTTTAGAACAGGTTGGAAAACCAGCAATTCTGGAAGCCCCAGATGCGGCGTTGCTGATTGCAGCGCATGGAAAACTAGGGCAAGGTGAAGAGCATGCGTAATGTAATGATCCTCAACGGTCCAAATCTCGATCAACTGGGAACTCGCGAACCTGAGTTGTACGGCACGTTAACGCTCGCTGGAATTGAAACTCTCTGCAAGGAGACCGCCGCTACTTTGGGTTTTGATGTTGATTTTCGACAAACAAATGACGAAGCAACTTTGATTGGCTGGCTGCACGAGGCAGCAAAATCAGACGTTGCCGTGATTATGAATCCTGCGGCTTTTACTCATTACTCAGTCGCCATTCGTGATGCTGCAGCCATGCTTACTGCGCCTTTGATTGAGGTGCACTTAAGTAATCCGATAGCTCGGGAAGAATTCAGACACACTTCATTGATTTCAGGAATCTCCAAAGGAACGATTAGTGGCTTTGGGGCGCAGTCATATGTGCTTGCCTTAAATGCCTTAGCAAAGCTGTGACCCTAGAACGGATTAGCCGGCTACAACTGCAGATCAAGCCGGGTCAGTATTTCTATGTAACGGATTTGATTAACATCCGTTACTTGACTGGGTTTACTGGTTCGAATGCAGCACTACTAGTAAGTGACTCAAACGCGATACTGGCTACTGATTCAAGATATGAAATTCAGGCAGCAACTCAAGTTCCAGAGCTACCTGCTGTGATTGGAAGAAATTTTCCAGAATTGCTACTTAGCAAACTTCAAAAATCTGAAGTGCTTGTCGAAGGCGGCAATCTTTCAATTGATGCCTATCAAAATCTTGTTGCATCGCTTGATCACCAATTTTCAAGTTCAGTCGGAGTGATTGAAGCGCTACGAGTTGTTAAAGACGATAGTGAAATCGAACTAATTAAGCGAGCATGTGAGATTTCCACAAAGGCCTACTTGGACGTGATCAAGTCGGTAAGAGTAGGACAAACCGAAAAGTTCATCAGAAATGCTCTTGAGCAAAGTATGCGCAAATACGGCGCCGACGATATTGCTTTCGCTTCCATAGTGGCATCCGGACCAAACAGTGCCATTCCGCACCACGAGCCAACTGACCGAGAACTCCAGTCAGGTGATTTCCTCAAGATTGATTTTGGAGCGAAAGTGGATGGTTACCATGCTGATTGCACTCGAACTGCAGTTGTGGGAAAGCCGGCAGATTGGCAATCAGAATTGCATTCTGCTGTTACTTCAGCGCAGGAAGCTGGCAGAAACACAATCCAATCAGGCATTCAATTTACTGATGTGGAAAAGGCAGTAAATCAATCTCTTACTGATAGCGGATATCGCGAGTACTTCACACATGGTCTAGGGCACGGAGTTGGACTTGCGATACACGAGGATCCGTTTTTCGGACGCGTCGAAACCGCTAAGATTGCATCTAACACGATCATAACTATTGAACCTGGCGCTTACTTGAAAGATAAGGGTGGCGTGAGAGTCGAGGACACGATTGTTGTTAATTCAGAGGGTTACGTAAACCTTACGAATTTGCCCTATGAATTACTGGAACTGTAAGTACTTAACAAGGAGTGCAAGTGGCCTCAACTAATGATCTAAAAAATGGACTTGTCCTAAACATCGATGGACAACTCTGGACTGTTGTTGAGTTTCAGCACGTTAAGCCAGGTAAGGGTCCCGCATTCGTGCGCACCAAGCTAAAGAACATCCTTTCGGGCAAGGTCGTTGACAAGACATTTAACGCAGGTGTCTCAGTTGAAACCGCTGATGTTGATAAGCGAAACATGCAGTACTTGTATCGCGATGGCGACGGCTGGATCTTTATGGACCTACAAACTTTCGAGCAGTACACCTTGTCAGACGCAATTGTTGGTGATGGATCCAAGTACATGTTGGAGAACCAAGAAGGCGTCGTAGCAATTCATAACGACCTTCCGATTTATCTTGAACTTCCAGCCAGCGTGGAATTAATGATCACTTACACCGAGCCGGGTTTACAGGGCGATCGTTCCAGTGCAGGCAGCAAGCCAGCAACTCTTGAAACTGGTGCTGAGATTAAGGTTCCGCTTTTCATCGAATCAAACACCAAGGTCAAAGTTGATACTCGAGATGGTTCGTACTTAGGTCGAGTTAACTAAGTGCGCACCAGAACTAAAGCTAGACAGCGCGCTGTTGAATCACTTTTCGAAGCTGAACAACGTGGCGTATTGTCAACGGAAATTTTCGAACGTAACCCCGATGTAAACGATTATGCAATCGAACTTGCTGGACTAGTTGAACTTCACATGGATCGAATCGATGAAGTGATTTCTACCTATTCCCAAGATTGGCCGCTAGAACGTATGCCGGCGGTAGATCGAGCCATCGTTCGCGTAGCAATAGCGGAATTACTATGGCGTCCTGAGGTAGATAGTGGGGTAGCAGTTTCAGAAGCCGTCGAAATTGCTGCGACTTTGAGCACGCCAGAATCTGGCAAATTTATCAACGGTGTGTTGGGGCAAATTGCGAACATCAGAGGTTCGCTTACCGGATTGTAAAAGTTCTAGATGGTGCCCTGAGTGGGATTCGAACCCACACTGAACGGTGTTTGAGACCGCGCTCTCTGCCAGTTGGAGTACCAGGGCTTATTTTTCTTCTCGGGAAAGGCTATCGCATAGAAACACCATGGTTGACCGTAGGCTTGCGATATGGCGAATCCAACGCAGTTAGGTGTTGCTAACAGCAATTGGACTATTCCAAATGCACTTAGTGCATTGCGACTGCTCGGTGTCCCGGTTTTCTTCTGGCTAATTGTTGGTCCAGAAAATGATGGCTTAGCGCTAATTATTTTGATCGTTAGTTCGTTCACAGATTGGCTCGATGGGTTTCTGGCTAGAAAGTTAAATCAATTTAGTCGACTAGGAGAATTACTCGACCCACTTGCCGACCGTCTGTATGTAGTTGCTGCGTTGGCGGCGCTATACATCCGAGACTTATTACCAATGTGGGTTGTAGTCGCGTTGATTTTGCGCGATGTCTTGATGTCCTTACTTTTGATTTACTTAAAGCGGTTTGGAATTACGGGTATTCCCGTTCATTTCGTGGGCAAAGCAGCCACTATGAATCTGCTCTACGCGCTCCCACTCGTCTTACTCGGAACGTATAGCGGCCTTGTTGGACAAGTGGCGTACGTATTTGGTTGGGCATTCCTAATTTGGGGTATCACTATGTATTGGTACGCAGGTTTGTTGTATTTCCGTCAGGTATTTGAAATGAGAAGAGAGCTTCATGCGAGTTGATGCATCACTTGATGCGCTGCTGGCCGATGCGTTGGCTTCTGATTACGCAAACACTGCACCTAATCAAAACTCTGGACGACTAAGAGTCTTCTTCATCGCAGGCGCCGCAACTTTAGTAACACTGGTTCTTGGTATGGCGATTGCGCAAACCAGAATTCAAGCAAGTGAAAACTCGTTGACTAGAGACGCACTTGTGGAGCGTGTCACAGCTGCTGACCGTCGAGTACAAGAACTAGAAGTGTCGGTTTTAACTGCGCAAAACGATTTACTTAACGCCGAAGCTGCCACGCTGGCTGGAACTTCACTAGGGGAGCAGGCTCGAGCGCGACTTGATCGACTCCGCATTGCAACGGGCCAGACTGAGGTAACAGGTGATGGAGTAACAGTAACCATAGATGATGCGCCATTAGATCCCTTGCAAGGCGATGAAACACCTCCAGGCAAAGTCATAGATCGAGACCTTCAGATGATTGTCAATGGACTTTGGCAAGCAGGTGCAACCGACATAGCAATTAACGGTCGCAGACTGACTCCAACTTCGGCTATTCGTGCGGCTGGTGAGGCAATCCTGGTTAACTATCGTCCGATGTCGCCACCTTACGTAGTGTCGGCAATCGGCCCTGATGCTGATCAGTTAGCTGGACGGTTTAGAGAAAATCCGGCAGGGCTATTGCTTGAGGAGTTAGAGACGCAATACGGCGTAATCTGGGAACTACAGACTGTAGGGGACATCACGTTACCTGCGGCTAGTTCTACATCCAAGAACAGTGAGGACACACCATGATTCCAGCAATCGGTTTGCTAGTTGGAATTGTGCTTGGACTTTTGCTGCAACCAACAGTTCCAGTGTGGCTACAGCCATACCTCCCGATCGCAGTGGTCGCAGCTCTTGATGCGGTGTTCGGAGCGTTTAGATCAGTCCTTGACGGATTGTTCAATGACCGAATCTTTGTGATCTCATTTTTGTCAAACGTTTTGGTTGCAGCCGTGATTGTTTTCCTTGGTGATCAACTTGGTGTCGGTTCCCAGATGTCTACCGGCGTTGTTGTTGTGTTAACAATGCGCATCTTCGCCAACGTTGCCGCTATTAGAAGACATTTGCTGAAGGCATAAGTATGGGATCGCACTCAGCACCTCGTAGAGCCAGACCAGCACGAACTGGAGAAGAAGCACGCTTTCGACTAAAGCGCACACTCAGTCCGCAGCGTAGTGGCACGCAAGTTGTTATCACCGTGTTGTTTGTTGTTCTTGGATTTACATTGACCGCAGCAATTGCTGACAGCGAATCTGAATCAATTCTGGCGAATGCGCGACAAAGTGACTTAGTAAGCCTGTTGGATGATCTAGCACAGCGTGAAGCCAGACTCGAAGCAGAGAACACCAGACTTGAAGAGGCTCGGGAAACTTTATTGGGTGGGGATGAATATTCAGCACTCAATGAGGCGAAACGTAGAGCTGATGCCCTCGGAGTATTAGCAGGTAGTGAAACCATCATTGGAACTGGAATCGAAGTTTCGATTTCGGGAAACCTGACCGCCTCGACACTTATTGATGCCATTCAGGAACTACGAGATGCGGGTGCAACTGCTATTCAAATATCAGACCGTGGTTTGGCAGTTCGTCTCGTGGCCAATAGTTGGTTTGCAGACAGCACCAGCGGAATTACAGTTACCGGGACTGCATTACAGGTACCAATCAAAATCTCGGTTATCGGCGATCCTTCAGTTCTGGTTCCTGCCGTTGAAATCCCAGGTGGTTTGGTGGATACCGTAGGTTCTGGTGGCGGCGAAGTGGTAATCACCGAGAGTGAAAATGTGGACATTTCGGCCATCGTGCCCCTGCCTAAATCCTAGATAGGAATGGCGTACGCTTGAATTATGAGCAACATACCTGCAGATTTGAATTACACCGCCGAGCACGAATGGGTTCAGGTTATTGATGAATCCACGATCCGTTTTGGCATTACTGACTATGCACAAGATGCCCTGGGCGACATTGTGTTCGTGTCCTTGCCTAATGTTGGCGACAGCTTGACCGCTGGTGGCACCTGCGGCGAAGTGGAATCGACCAAGAGTGTTAGTGACATCTATGCACCAGTTTCGGGCGAAGTTATTGCACGCAATGATGCAATT
>ENA-OUVC01002028-OUVC01002028.1-marine-metagenome-genome-assembly--contig:-NODE-2028-length-11571-cov-4.950409_pt1 | contig 11571 bp, 5 predicted proteins | sample MGYA00248622_ERZ508571 | MGnify/ENA primary metagenome ERZ508571 (study PRJEB26236, sample SAMN06267175) | marine metagenome | isolation source: Columbia River Estuary | place: USA:Columbia River Estuary... | reverse complement strand
GCAATTATGCAGGCCGCCGAACAATCAGCCGTGCAAAATGCTCTGCCGGTTGTGCCCGCGATTCGGCGGTCATAACAAGTGACAGTGAACTGGGGGTTTCTTGGTGCTGGTTTTGTTGCCAGTCGTGGCCTCGCCCCCGCCGTGCACGCATCTCGCGGAGCGAACCTCTATTCAGTTGCCAGTCGCGATGAAGAGCGTTCAGCAACTCTTGAACCAGAACGAGTTCACGCAACATACGACGACCTGTTGGCTGATGAACGCGTTGATGCGGTGTACATCAGCTTGTCAAATAGTCAACATCTTGAGTGGGTCACGAAGTCGCTCGAAGCCGGCAAACATGTTCTCTGCGAAAAACCACTTGGACTCAACGCAACCGAGACTGAAGCAATGTTTAAATGCGCTTCACAGCATGGTCGTCTTCTGATTGAAGCAGTGTGGGGCCGATGGCATCCTCGGTTCGCTCGCATGGTTGAAGTAGTTGCCAGTGGGACTATCGGCGCCATTGAGCACATCGAAACTGCATTCACATTCACTTCAGAGATGACCGACAACTATCGCCTCAATCCAGCAATGGGTGGCGGGGCTTTGCTTGACGTCGGTTGTTATCAAGCTCACGCGTGGGTTCCGCTCACCGCGGGAGCATCCGACCTTGAAATCAGCGAACTTTCACGCGCGGTCGGACCAACAGGCATTGATCTCACCACGGATGTCTCGGTTCGCATCAACAAGTCGCTCACGGCCCACGCAGTGAGTTCCTTTGCATTGCCCAGTCAGCAGCAATTCATTGTTCGCGGGTCACTCGGCCAGATCAGTACTGAAGCCGGTGAGTCTTTCACCACTTGGAATGAAGCGTGTTCTTTGCGAATCAATGACATGGTTGAAGAATTCCCAGTCACCAATGCATTTGTCGAAATGGTCGAGAATGTCAGTCGAGTCATCGATGGCGACGGTGGCTGGTTGGTCTCGAGCGCCGATTCAATTCGTGTCGCCCACATTCTTGACCAAATCGCGCGCCACCCTTAAACCAATAATTTCACACTCTGTCGGCTTGAAAAACTCGCCCACACCCATGCCACGAGAATGATCGTCCAGTTGACTAAGTAGTCACGTTCAATGTAACGACAGTGCTTTTCTTGTTTCCTGTCTTGCTCTTCACTGTTACCACGACCCGGCATAATCCTTGTTTGACGCCCTTCAATGTGGCACCACTAACACGACAAATTGATTTTGAAGTTGACGAAACGGCGACTGTCACTTTCGCTCCAGCCGGAATGGACAATCCTCCGTAAACGGCTGTCGCTTTCAGTGTTACCGACTTTTTAGGTCGAAGAACTAACGCTGCTTTAGGAGCAATTGATATCGACGGGGTCGGCACAACTGTCGTCGTTGTCGTTGAGGTCGGCGCAACTGTCGTTGTCGTTGAGGTCGGCGCAACTGTCGTTGTCGTTGAGGTCGGCGCAACTGTCGTTGTCGAAGTTGTAGTCGTTGTCGTCGGCACAACATCACCGACATCAAAACGCATGACGAGAGCATCCCAAGAACCAACAGTGGCGTATCCATCGTACGTTCCGGTTATTTGTGCTCCCACGTAAAGATGTCCAGTGGAGTCGAGCGACATAGTGAATGGGGAGTCATCAGATTCTGAACCGAACTGCTTGGTCGAGATTCGTCGACCATCTGGCGAATAGCGATGGATGAGCATGTCCGTACCGCCGTACTTCTTTTGACCCGCAACGCGAACCTGTGCGTAACCAATAATGAATAGGTCACCACTTGCTCCAACAGCAATACGACTCGGACTATTACCGCAAGCGAGGATAGATCGCCATAACAATTCGCCGTCGGCCGAAAAGTGCGCCACAGCCATTCCACCGAGAGCCCATTCTGTGCAGGACATATTTGGATACATTGAATTTGACTCGCCGATGACGTAATAGCTTCCGTCAGCGGCATACACCGATGTTGGCGGACCCCATTGACCTGGGTCAAGTTCGGTCACGATGGTACGAACTGTGTTGCCCGCTGCATCCAATCGAGCGATGAAGAAGTTGTAATAGCTGTCGCTTCCCTCGCCATTCACCGCACCAGCTGCCCACGCGTTCAAGTCGACGCCACCGTCTGGTCGACAGTTCATCGCACCAATATCGTCGTTGTTCGTTGAACCGATGGCGCGAGTCCATTGACGCGACATGTCTGATCCGAAACGCGTGATGAATATGTCGGCCATACCAATGGCGTTCGTTTCGGAGGGTGACGCCGATGCACCCCATGATTCGCCACCAACGTAGAAAGACCCATCGGCACACACTTCAATTTCACGCGCGAAGTCCGAACCAGTCCCTCCCCAACTATCAACAGTTGAAACTTGACCACTTGAGGTAACTGCCAACAACACGGCATCAAATTTTCCATTCGGGGTGCCCGCAGGGTCGTCGTAGCCCGCGACAAGAACAGTGTTGTCATTCAACAATGCTGCGTTCTCAAACACCGCACCATGAAAACCATGGTCAGCCGCGTTCGTCAAGGTGGTCACCCATGCAGTGACACCATCTGCGCCAATCCTTCGCACACTGGTACTGCCATCCGGGCCGAAACCGTGCTTGATCACTGCAATCGCGCTCGCATCGGGTAGCGCCTGCACCAAGACCGCTCCGTCAAAATCAACACCACCAACACCGACGGTGAATTGAGAGGCATCCGTTGAGGCATAAGTCTTCGTCACCACAGCGAGCGACGAGAAAGAGATCACGAAGGCAAGAGCAAGTCTCAATAACAGTTTCATGAACCTCCTCCTCTGAGTCAATCGGTGGTTACTAGAAGCAACATTGCATAGGCGATCGCACTGCGGTCGTACGAAACTCGCCGACACACTGCGCATCATCTTCACACAGGCTACTGGAGCCACCTAAGAGTTGTATCGAATCAACGAATACTGCCCTTGCGGTTGGGTCATTTGCACTCCACGGGATAAGGCTCGTCAACAGCCAAGTGGAGTGTTTGTACCTCTGTCAGCACTTCCGTGACGAAACTTGGCCGCATCGATCGGCATGTGAGAATCGACTACTTGGCTCATGGTGTTCTCGTGGACACAAATACGCTCGATGATGCGCCACTCACCGGAGCGCTTCTCGTATTGATCGAGGTAACGCCCAAACCACGTGTCGATGTAATGAACGTCGCCATCTTCACGGAATAGATACGTGACGTTATATATCTCACCTGATGCCCTGTCGCCTTCAACCTCAATCGCGTGATTCATGTTGCAGTGCATCGTGCCGGCAAATCGCTTGTGTGTCTCAACAACGCGTTCACAGAAAACCATTGCATTCCCAACGAACACTCCATGGTCGTCAGTTGCCTCTGGCCAGTAGGCCGACTTCATCACATCGGCATCAAGGCGGTCAACACCGCGTGCGTATCTTGCTACAACTTGGCGAATGGCATCGTGGTCAGAAAGCGAAGTGGTCACGTCCAAACCCTAGTCACATTTCTTTACGGAAAACCGCAACGATCGCGTTGGCGTGACCATGTCCCATTTCAAACTTGTCTTTGAGATGAGCGACCTGCTCCATGTGGGTCAGTTTGGACACCTTCTTGAGCTCTTTCATCCAATGCTCAATGGGCTTGCCGTACTTCTTTTCGATTGATGGAAAATACGACGCCGGACCGGTCACTTTCTCAGCCATGATTTCTGTTTATCCCAAGAATGGACGTAGTTCAACTTTGCGGTTGCAACATTTCGAACCTTCATAGGCAAGGGCACGTGCAGTTTCTAAATCTGGCGCGTTGATGATCCAGCAACCACTGAAATTCTCCTGCGCCGCAAACAAAGGTTGACCGGTCGTCAGGTTTGCTCCATTGCGATTATCAATCACCATCGCAGTCTGCGGTGCTGCGAGCCCACCAGCGAATACCCAATGACCGCCCGCGCGCAACCTGTCGTTAAAGACATCGATTGCTTCCATCTCCTCAGGAGTGCCCGAAGCAGTGAGGTCATCAATGACTGAGATTAAAAATTGCATAACTCAATTCTGCCAAATATTTTTGGAAATTGGGTTGTTCTGAAGTTTCTGTATGAACGAACATTTGTGATGGCTGGTTTCACCCAGTTGGTGTGAGGCTCGTCGCCTGCTCGTGACGGTCGTTGTTGGGATGCGCAGCTGGTCGTGGGTGATGAACGTTGACTGAGCCCACACCAGCAACATGATTCAAAACCGGGGCATGTGGGCGACGTCAGTGAGTCAACCACGAGCCAGCGATGAGCGTCCCAACAGACATCATCACACCAGCAACTAAGACAACAGCGACTCAGTCAATTTGTGGTTGACTGATACAGATGTTGACCGACAAAAAGATCCTTGTAACCGGTCCGTCGGGGCAGATTGGTCTCCCCCTCGTTCAGTTTCTTGCTCCTCATAACGATGTCTGGGGAGTCGCCAGGTTCAATCAACCCGGATCAAGGGAACTGCTTGAATCTCTCGGCGTAACGACCCGTTCAATTGACTTATCGTCCGGCGATTACTCATCACTTCCCGATGATTTTGACTACGTCATCCACCTTGCAGCGTTCAAAACCGAAGGACTTGATTACAACCACGCCATCACGGTAAACGCCGAAGGAACTGGCCTGCTACTGCAGCATTGCCAAAAGGCCAAGGCGGCCCTCGTCATGTCGACCCACTCGGTATACAAACCAGTTGATGATGCACTACACGCTTTCAATGAGAACGACCCGCTGGGTGATGTCAATTACATCATGTCCCCCACCTACTCAATTTCGAAGATCGCCGAAGAGGCGGTGTCGCGTTATTGCGCTCGCGCCTACAACCTGCCCATCACCATCGCGCGAATGAACGCGTCTTACGGACCCAACGGTGGCTTGCCGACGTACCACCTTGATTGGGTCATGGCCGATAAGCCCGTTGTCACGCGCTGGGACCCGTGTCGCTACAGCCTCATTCACCAGGATGACATCAACGATCAACTCGAATCGCTCCTTGACGCCGCAAGCGTTCCGGCCACCATTGTCAACTGGGGCGGAGATGAAACACCTTCGGTGCATGAATGGTGCGCGTACATGGGTGAACTCACTGGTCACACTGCGGATGTGAGAGTTGTTGAGACACCGAATACTCTGCGCGGATCAATCGCTGATGTGAGTAAGCGAATTTCAATCACTGGCCCGTGCAAGGTTTCGTGGCGTGATGGCATACGCCGAGTTTTCGAAGAACGACACGCCGATCAATCAAAATCACTGATTACTGGTCAATCATCAAAATTACTCAATGAAATCAAGCGTTTTCTTTAGCCGAGCAATACGCCGCGCACAATCAAGAAGCCAATGACCAGCAAAATCAATCCGCAGATTCGAGTGAACCAGTTTTGTTTCCAAGGCTGACTACTTGATCGACCAAACCATCCAAGAACTGTTGTGATGAACCCGGGCATTCCAAGGAAGACAAAGCCAAACGTCAACATCTTCTCAGCATCGTCAATATTCGAAGTCAACAATTGACCCCACCAACGTGCGACAAGCATCATGAATGTCACTTTCAAGATTCCCCGAGGCAAGTAACGATGCAACGCTTCGCTGTTCGGGAAACTGTCATCTACAGTCGCGACAAGTTTTGGCAGCAAGTACAAAGCAGCACCGGTCCAAAGGGCCCAGTTGTTACCAATGAAGACAACGGCAACGAATGTAAAAGATGCTGTGCGGAATAGTGATGAAATCACCACTTGTGCATTGCTCGGATCGGGAAACTTCGTATCCGACAGTTCAAGCATTCGACCCGGGGTCAAAACAACTGCTGAGTTCTCAAGCAGGTAACGCAGAATCAACACAACCAGCACAATGATTTGAATACGTGAGACATCATCGGCATACGATGGACGGAATCCTGTTAAGCCAGGAAGCGATCCAAACATTGACCCTGCTGCCCAAGCACCGAATAACACAATCATCACGAAGTCGGCTGTTCGATCCCACATGCCAGCTATGCCGACCGCGTCTTTACGGCGGAACGGACGTGATGCACTTGCCAACATCGGAACGGCAAAGCTGAATACCCAAATTCCCAAGAGACCGCGAATTGAATCGGCCGAGTTGATTCCTCCACCAAGAACAATCAACAATCCAAATGTCGACGCAGCCATAAATCCTGCGAGCGCATCAAACGTTCCGATCACAACGATCAAAATAAGCCAAGCCAACGACGGCATGACCGCGTTGAAATCGGTGTTGATAGCCGAACCAATTCCACCGATGATTCCAAGCACCGGCATGATGATCCATGTCAAACCAAGCAACGATCGGAGATACGTTCCATCAGTGAAAACACGACCAACCATTGGCGAGAATCGAGACAATGTCACTGGTAGCGCCTCAATCACACGATCAAGAACTGAACTACGTGGCATACGAAGTAAGTCGGTCTTTGATTGAGTTGAAACTGAGTGATGCTTGACCGAAACATCAGAGACTTCACCTGAACCGCGTTCATCCGAATCTGAATCATCATCTGAATCATTTTCACGGCGACGGCCAGCGACTGCCATACCAGCCAAGGCCATGAGTCCGGCCATGTCACCCAACAAACTGATGACTGACTTTGGCTCCGACATCGGATCGTACGGTTCGCCACCTGGATTATCACCAGAAGTTACACCACCACCCGTGGACGAACCATCAGAGCCATTTGAACCATCGTCGGTTGGCAAAGGTTCGGTTGCTTCAATATCAAGAACGACAAGCCCGATAGATGTCTGACCGAGCCTTCCATCGCTCAATGTTCCACTCAACGTCAAGGTGTGCTCACCCAATTCAATTCCCGGCGGAACATCAAAGGTCTTGTTAAATGCGCCAGCTGAATCAGTGACCACAGTGCCGAGTTTGAATGGCGTTGAGTTAATCCACACTTCAACTTCTGTCTCAGGCGCAAAGCCCTCTCCCTGTATAGCTACGGTACGGTCTCGGTAGACACGTATTCTCGAAGTGCCGTCAGCAAGAAGCGCACCATCTTCTGGCTGGGTGGGAATGATTCGAATAATGAAATTCCCTGGATACTCGATAGTTGCTGAATTGTCTTCATTTAGCGTCACTATGAGATCAATGACTACGCCGTCGATCACCACAACTGCTTGATCGGGTGGTGTCTGCACGCCATTGCTGCCCGGCAGTAATTCCAAGGTTGGCAATGTTGTCGTCGGTATCGAGGTTGGCGGAACGGTCGTTACCGGACTTGTGGTTACAGGCGCCCCTGGAATGGTGGTTACTGGCGTCGTTGCCGGAACAGTTGTTACTGGCGTCGTCCCTGGAGTGCTCGTTGTTGGCGGAGGCGTCGTCGGAACTGGTTGAGGCATGAATCGTTGAATGACTTCGTCAACAACTTCAGAGATATCGCGTTGCTCCTGATTGGGCGTCAAGTCCAGCACGTCCAAATCTGCATTCAGTGCGTCAACTTCTTCTTGTGTATCAATGTCGGTGTAGCCCATGGCCTGAAATTCGGCAGCCGTGAAGGTGCAGTTTCCATTAGCCGCACCGTCAGCGCAGATCATCAACTTCAATACAGCGTCCACAAGTGCCTGCACCTCAGCAACCGAATCAGTTGAACCAACCGACATGATCGCCAAGAACTGATTGATGATGCCGATGTTGAGAGCATCAACGCCAGTAATTCCCGCACTCGCAAACGTATTCAACGACGGAACAGTATTGGTGCCGTCATAACCACTAATCACACCAAGTGCATTGGCCTGATCGGTTCGCACTTGAGTAACGATCGATTGAATGTCGCTCAGAGAATCAACGCCGGTGGTGTCGTCTGCCGAGTTAGCAATCACTTGCACGATGAGAGCCAGATTCTCGGTAGTAACGCCGGTCAACCCAATCGAAGCGAGCCTTTCAATAGACAGCGCCGATTGCGCCTGTCCACCAATGGCCACAAGGAAAATGTCGGCAACGACATCAGCCGCGGCTTGAAGCTCGGGATATGTATCAACTTTCGCCACGACGAACTTGTCAAATACTTCATTCAGCAAAACAGACTTAGCGGCTGTGTCAACGCGTGTCAGCCCCATTGCTACGTATTGACCCTGGGTGAGAACGAGGTCATTGTCACTAGCGCCATCAGCACCATTCAAAATCGCCACGTAACCAGAAACGACGTCCTGAATCTCGCTCGTTGCATCCGAATCAGACAGACCAATCACGGCAAATGCCGAATTGATTGACGACAAATTGCTTGGGGTAACTCCGGTGACTCCGGCATTTGCAAAATCATTAAGAGTTGGCGTAACTGTCGCACCAGTGCTGTCATACCTACTGATTCGATAAATCGCATCGAGACGCGACTGCGCAACAGCACCATCAACGATTGAACGCAACTCAGACAAAGAGTCAATTCCCGATCCGTCGGCACCGCTCGCTCGGATCGCAGCTAGGACCTCGGCTAGATTCGCCTCAGTTACTCCGCTCAATCCGAGGGCAGCAAAATCGGCAGGCGTGAGGGCAGGCACTGCTGGAGTGCCACCGGCTTCGCCGATGAAGCGAGTCACTATTGAGGCCAATGCAGCAAGTTCTTGATAACTATCAACGGCCGATGTGGGGCGAATGTCAATGAGTTCATTGAGCAGATTCACTTCTGCGGGAGTATCGACATCAGGCAGACCGAGCGACGATAGCTCAGTCGCCATTAACGGCACTCCACCGTCTGCGGCACCGTTAGCCAACGCAACAACCTTGGCGTATGCGTCAACAAGTGCCTGCACTTCGGCTTGAGAATCGGTGTCGGCTGCGGACTCGTATGCGATAAACGAATTGACCGCTGCGATGTTTGCCGAATCAACCCCGGTCACGCCGATGTTTTCAAAGTCACTGAGACCAGGGGCGGTATTGCTTCCGGTGTAACTCGAAATGATTGCCTGTGAAGCACCGCGTGCTGCAGAAATGCCAGCGTCAACATTCGCTTGCAACTTGGCGAGGCTGTCAATTTCTGCACCATTATCTGTGGTCGCAGCGATCGCCGCGATGACTGCAGCAAGGTTTGAATCCGTGACACCAGTAATGCCGATGAGGGCGAAATCTTCAGGCGTCAATGCTGGTGAAGCAACTCCGCCAGATGCGATAGCTGCCAAACGAGCCACAACACTGGCGATTGCTTGCAGTTCGACATACGTGTCAACGTCGTTCCTGGCGCGGGCATCAAGAATTGAACTCAGAAGACTTGCTTGGGCAGAGGTCGTAATGGCGGTTAATCCAAGGGCTCGATACTGAGTAAACGCCAATGAAATTGCGTTATTTGAAGCGCCATCGGCACCATTCAAAATGGTCGTATACGTGTCGACAATTGCTTGCACTTCACTGCGTGAATCGGTCGCTGCAGCGTTCAATACTTCAAGAACAGTGTTGATTGACGTGAGATTTGTTTGATTTACGCCCGTCACTGAAACCGCGGCGAAATCTGCCTCTGCCGGGACTGCATTAGTCCCGTCGTACACCGAGATGATCGCAAAGGCGGCTCGTTGAGCTGCAACGGCCGCATCAATCACAGCACTGAGCTCGGTCAGAGAATCAACTCCGCTGCCATTGTCGGCAGAACCAGCGATCGCTGAAATGACCGAAGACAAACTGTCCTGATCGACTCCAGTGACACCCAGAAGCGCAAGATCTTCTGGTGTTAAAGCCGGGACCGGATTTCCACCGGCCGCGGTATCAAAGATCTTCTTGACGACAACAGCGAGAGCAATGATCTCTGCTTGGGTATCAACAGCTGTTGACACAAGTTTGTCGATCACATCGTTGATCAGGTTTGCTTTAGCAGCATTGTCAATATCAGTGATCCCACCAGCGCCGTACTGCGATGCGGTCGCACCAATGCCATCATCATCCAGGCCGTTCGCTCCATAGAGTGCCGATATTTGAATAGCCCGGATCGTTCGCGCAGGCGACGAAGCAATGCTTGTGTTACCAACTGAATCAACTTGCACCGCCGAGAATGAATGTGAAGAGTTCGACAAGGTCAAAGTTGTGAAAGTCCACGTACCGCCAACTGCGACAGTCACGGTTCCGATGACATTGGCTCCGTCGTAAATGCTCAATGTTGCCCCTGCCTCGCCCGTGCCAGTGATTGGTTGAGCCAATGCGAAAGTCGTGATCGCATTGATGGCCGGCGCATTCGGGGCGACGGTGTCAACCAACATGCCCACCGTTGTTGAATCGGTACTGGTGTTGCCAGCAACGTCTGTCGCCGATGCCTTAAGTGAATAACTGCCATCTACCAGAGACGAGGTGCTCAAGGTCCAGTTGCCAGCCCCGTCTGTAGTCGTTGTGCCAATTAAGTGCAGTCCCTCGTACAAACTCACAACAGATAAGGCCTCTGCAGTTCCAGAAATTGATGGAGTCGCCGTACTCTTGATCAGATTCGATCCAGTAATTACTGGCGCAATTGGACGAGATGTATCAATCGTGACACCCAGGCCCGCACTGAAACTGCTTGCATTACCAGCACTATCTGTCACCAATGCTCGCAAGGTATACGAATCGTCAGCGAGGGCCGAGACAGTTATTGACCAGTTGCCCCCTACTACTTGACCAGTTCCGATCAATTGAAGTCCGTCGTACAACTGCACCGTGTCTCCACTGGTGCCCGTTCCAACGAATGTTGGCGTCGTGCGCAGTGTGATCCGATCAGCGGATGATCGTCCCGAATCTGAGGCCGTCTGCAAATTCGGTTCAGTCGCGTTCGGAACGCTCGTCACAATCTTCAATGTGAGACCCGAAGACGCTTGGCCGATATTCCCTGCCCGATCAAGGACCCGTACCTTCAGTACTTGAGACCCATCAGACAGGACACCGATGGGAGTCACATAGACATACCCATTTGCAACGTCAACACTCGAAACTGTCACAGATCCAATAACTTGCAGCAAACTGTCAAGCAACTGCAATCTGTCGTTGGCCACGACGCCCAACCCCGACAAGAGGACTGACAGCCTGGGCTGAACAATTGAAGTGGTGTTGTCGCTCGACGAAACACCCGTATCGTCTGCAGCAATCAGATCGGGTATCGATGGAGCAATTTGACCCGTGATGTCGATCAATACAGAAAGCGCAATCGAGTCAATGCCGCTGACTCCGGCAATCGAACGAGCCTTTGCCGTCAAAGAGTTCGAACCTTCCGACAAATCAATATTTGGTTGGAGCAAAACGAACCCGGTCGAAATATCGGTGGAGGACAATGTGAGAGTTTCGACAATTGTTGAACCACCGAGCAGCAAAATACTGTCGCCCGCGACGAGTGGGCTTCCAGAAATTTCAATCCCGTCAATGGCAACCTTGAATATCGGCCGCAACGTAGATGTCACATTGTCACGAGCTGAAATTCCGGTGTCGGTCGCGTCGGTCATGTTTGGCGCACCTGGCGTACCAGGTACTCGGTTGTCGACGACCAAGTTGAGTTGACCAAGAGATCCAGCCGAGTTTCCAAGACTAGATACCCGACTCTTCACGACGTAGGTGTCGTCATTGAGATCGCTGAGGGTGAACTGATAGGTCCCAGCCGAAACATCAATCGC
>ENA-OUVC01002026-OUVC01002026.1-marine-metagenome-genome-assembly--contig:-NODE-2026-length-11574-cov-3.001653_pt1 | contig 11574 bp, 16 predicted proteins | sample MGYA00248622_ERZ508571 | MGnify/ENA primary metagenome ERZ508571 (study PRJEB26236, sample SAMN06267175) | marine metagenome | isolation source: Columbia River Estuary | place: USA:Columbia River... | reverse complement strand
AAAAAAAGACCAATAATACAAGCCGTCCTCAGAATCCTTTTGACACCAATACAACTTCTAGGCCTCCGGCCGATGCCACTAATTTTTTCCTCAATCTGGCCACTATGGTCAAGAGAGTGACCTTTAATTATGCAGAAAACAACGGAAAGTTTTTACCTGGTTTTACCCAGCGAATAGGTTTTCTGGGAACCAACAGACCTAGTGTGGGTTTTATTTTTGGTAGCCAATCAGAGGTGCGGTTTAATGCTGCAAGGAGGGGGTGGCTCACTACTTTTGAAAATTTCAACGAGCCATTTTTGAGTACCCACAACAGTCAAATTAAATTGAATGCCACCGCCCAGCCTATTCCAGATCTGACCATTGATCTCTTTGCAGACAAACAGTACACGAGCAATTTAAGAGAGACTTTTAGGATTGACCAATCAGATGCGATTACGTTTAATTACGAGTCATTACTGGGGAACACCCAAGGAAATTTTAGTATGTCTACCCTGATGATCAAGACTTTCTTCTCTTCTGGAACACAAGAATTGTCTGAGAACTTTGAATCTTTTAAAGCAAATAGATTGACTATTGCCAATAGGCTGTCTGCTGCGCGTCCTGAATTGCCAGCAGATCTAGACGCCAATGGGTTTCCACAATCTTATGGTAAAACAAGTCAGCAGGTATTATTGGCTTCTTTTATTGCCGCTTACACAGGGGTGTCTCCAGATAAAGTAGGTCTTTCTGCTTTTGATAAAACCCCTATCCCCAATTGGAATATGAAGTATACCGGGCTCATGCGTTTGGATTGGTTTAAAGATCATTTCACCAGATTCACTATAAGTCATGGTTATAGGGCGGCCTATAGTGTGAATTCTTACGCGACCAATTTAGAAAAAGAAAACAGTACATTTAATCCAGAAACCCTAGATGTAAGGCCCGATTATATTTTTAATAATCTGGTCTTGAATGATGAGTTTAATCCGTTAGTGCGTATTGATTTTGAGAGTAAAAATAATTTGAGTATGCTTTTTGAAATGAAAATGGATCGCGCACTTTCAATGAGTTTTGATAATAATTTACTCACAGAAATTCAAGGCAAAGAATTCACTTTAGGTTTGGGATACAGAATTAAAGACGTACAGTTTGTCACAAATATTGGCGGGGCAAAACAACGCTTAAAGAGTGACTTAAATATTAAGGCAGATTTGAGTCTCAGAGACAATTACACCCTGATTCGCAACCTAGAATTAGACAATACACAGGTGAGTGCGGGCCAGTATTTCTTGTCGGCCAAACTAAGAGCAGAATATGCCTTGAGTCAGAATTTAAACGCCCTTTTCTTTTACGATTTCACCTTCTCAAAATACGCGGTTTCTACCGCCTTTCCTCAGAGCCTGATCAATACAGGTATTAGTTTGAGGTACAATTTTGGAAATTGATAAAAACTTCTTTTTGGGTCTTGTATAGCGCTTTAAATTGGGTTACATTTGTGAAATAACTAATCGTTTTAAGATGAATATACCAGCAGAATTAAAGTATACTAAGGACCACGAGTGGGTCAAAATTGACGGAGATATAGCGACCGTTGGAATTACAGATTTTGCCCAATCAGAATTGGGAGACATTGTATATGTTGAGGTAGATACTTTAGATGAAAGTCTGGAGAAGGATGCTGTTTTTGGCACGGTAGAAGCCGTTAAAACGGTGTCTGATTTGTTTCTTCCGCTTTCTGGTGAGGTGATTGAATTTAATGAGGGTTTAGAAGATACGCCTGAGGACGTGAATACTGATCCTTACGAAGCTGGATGGATGATTAAATTAAAAATTTCAGACGCTTCTGAGATAGACAGCTTGCTTTCAGACGCAGACTACAAAGCTTTGGTAGGTGCCTAAAAGAATCCTTTTATGGCTGGCGTATTTTTGTTTTTTAGGCCTTTTAACTTATTTGAGCCTCACGCCTATAGCAGCCAAATCATTGCCGCCTATTCCATACTTTGACAAGCTAGCCCACACTGGGTTTTACCTACTGTTGCAAGGGCTGTTTTCTTTGGCCTTGTTTTTTGAAAATCAAAGTGGCACAGGCACACTTGTATGGGGCAGTGCCTTTTTTCACATTTTTTACGGCACGGTAATTGAAGTAATTCAAGCAAACTTAGTGCCGGGTAGGTTTGGAGAATGGCAATATGGACTGGCCAATACACTGGGTGTTTTGATTGGCGTACTGTTGTCATTTAAGCTCATGAAGCGCTTTAATAAAGAAAATGAAAAAAATTAGTTGTTATTTTTATAAATAAAGTTTTAAATTAGCGATCACTAAACCGAATAATATGGAACCAAAAAAGAATCCCAAAGCAGATTTAACCAAAAACATTGGCTTGTACTTTGTGATAGGACTTTGTGTAACAATGTTTATCACTTGGCGTGCTTTGGAGTGGAAAACCTACGATGAAGACAATAATTTTGACTTCACATTAAATGTAGAAGATCAGTTAGATGAGGAGGTTCCAATGACGGAACAGCTTAAAACACCTCCACCTCCACCGCCACCAGCTGCACCAGAAATTATTGAAGTGGTAGAAGATGAGGAGGAAATAGAAGAAACAGTGATTGAATCTACGGAAACTTCCCAAGAAGAAGTGATCGAAATAGATGACGTGGTAGAAGAGGATTTTGACGATGATTTATCTATTCCATTTGCGGTAATTGAAGATGTGCCTATTTTTCCAGGTTGTGAATCTGAAAAAAGCAAAGGTGCTGCGGCTGTTAGGGCTTGTTTTAACGAAATGATGCAGAAACATATCAGAAGAAACTTCCGTTATCCTGAAATTGCACAAGAAATGGGTGTTCAAGGTAGGGTAAATGTAATGTTCACCATTCAAAAAGATGGTTCTATTGGAAACATCAGATACCGTGGTCCAGACAAAAATTTAGAAGCAGAAGCGCTTAGAATTATCGAGAAGCTTCCTAAAATGATCCCAGGTAAACAAAGGGGAAGACCGGTAAGGGTACCTTTTAGTATTCCAATTACGTTTAAATTACAGTAGTCTTCACAGGGATTAAACCTATATTAAAACCGCGCCTTTAGGCGCGGTTTTTTTTTGATCCCATCTTCCATTTTAATTTGGGTGTTATAAATGCGGTATAATAATTGCAAATGCACCCCTTGCAATGTATCTTTGCCCCCTTATTGCCCTATAGATATGTCTGCTCGAGAAGTTGTATTAGAAACCCCTAACGAATCCATGCCCAAACAAGGGGTTTTAGTGGTTTTTAAAGAGATCACAAAGATGCGGTTGGCCATTAGTGTGGTGTTTTCTGCAGTGGCAGGTTATTTGCTTGCGGCAGAAACCGTTTCTTTTTCACACATTTTACTGCTTTCTCTTGGTGGTTATGCCATGGTAGGTGCCTCAAATGCTTTCAATCAGGTCATTGAAAAAGACTTGGACGCACTGATGAATCGCACAGCGAATAGGCCAATACCAACCCATAGAATCAGTACCCAAACAGCGCTGATTATAGCGTCCCTGCTCACGGTATTAGGTTTGGTTTCTCTCTATGTATTGAGTCCTAAAACAGCCATGTTTGGCGCTGTATCCATATTCTTGTACACAAGTGTTTACACACCTTTAAAAACAATCACACCGCTTGCCGTTTTTGTTGGAGCCATTCCAGGTGCTATTCCATTTATGTTGGGCTGGGTGTCTGAGACAAATAGTTTTGGTATTGAACCGGGGACCCTTTTTATGATCCAGTTTTTCTGGCAATTTCCACATTTTTGGTCATTGGCTTGGTTGTTAGACGAAGACTATCAAAGGGGTGGTTTTAAAATGCTGCCAACGGGTAAGAAGGATAAAAAAACGGCACTCCAGATCATTATGTACACTTTTTGGATGTTGGTCATTTCTGTGATCCCTGTTTTAGGCATTACGGGACAATTGTTACTTTCAATTCCGGCAGCTATTACAGTTGGACTTATGGGTGTAGTGATGCTGCTTTATGCGCTGAGGCTATACGACAAAGGCGGACAAAAAGAAGCCAAAGCGCTTATGTTGGCCAGTGTAATATATATCAGCTTGTTGCAAATAGTGTATGTAGTAGATAAGTTTTTACAATAAAATAATATAGGATGGATCTTACAAAAGGGACAGTAGAAAGTAAAAGTGCTAGGGCAAAAAAAATGATGCTCTGGTTTGGAATAATTAGTTTGGTGATGGGTTTTGCTGGCTGGACGTCTGCTTTTATAGTGAGTAGTTCAAGAGAAGACTGGCTGCAAGACTTTGTGTTGCCTACCCCATTTTTATACAGTACCATACTGTTAATCATAAGCAGCTTTACGTATGGTTTGGCCAAAAGATTTGTGGTTTTAGGGCGGGATAAGAATGCTTCTGCCTTGCTGCTCATTACGCTTGGTTTAGGTATTGCGTTTATTGGGCTACAGTTTTCAGGTTTTTCAGATATGATTGCCATGGGGTATTATTTTACAGGACCTACGAGTAATGTGACACTTTCTTATATTTTTTTGATTGCCTTTGTTCACATCCTTCACTTGGTAGCAGGCTTGATTAGCTTAGTGGTGGTTATTGTAAACCAATTCAGGGGCAAATACAGTCCTCAGAATTATTTAGGCATTAGCCTGGGTGAGACCTTTTGGCACTTTTTAGATCTCTTGTGGGTCTATTTGGTGGTGTTTTTTTACTTTTTTGCTTAAAGGGCAGTAAATTAGGCTCAAAGGGCACATTTTTACCCAAGTAAAATCCTCTAAAAAAACTGGTTTTTTTTAAAACCAAATAATTGTCTTTCGATCAATAATGATGTAAATTTGACAAAATTTATTTAATACGAATACTATTTTATGGATACTACGGTTACAAACGCACAGAGTGCACCCGTTTGGGGAGGTGGAAATAAGCCATTAGAGGCCAGTTATGGTAAGATGATGATGTGGTTTTTTATCCTGTCAGATGCCCTTACTTTTTCTGGATTTTTAGTTGCTTACGGGTTTTCTAGGTTTAAGTTTATTGAATCTTGGCCTATTGCAGATGAGGTGTTTACCCACGTGCCGTTTTTTCATGGGAACTACCCTATGTATTATGTGGCTTTTATGACCTTTGTTTTAATCATGTCTTCTGTGACTATGGTATTGGCCGTAGATGCAGGGCATAAGATGAAAAAAACTGCTGTGACCTGGTATATGTTCCTGACTGTCATTGGAGGGATTATATTTGTGGGTTCTCAAGCTTGGGAATGGGCTACTTTTATCAAAGGAGATTTTGGGGCACTAGAGACCAAAGGAGGTAGAATCCTTCAGTTTGTAGACGCCAATACAGGAGAGCGTTTGGCGATTAGAGATTTTGCAGCCACTTTGCCTTCACATAGAACACAGCACGAATCTAAAAATGGCATTTGGTTTAGCTCAGAAAAAGCACTTCCAAGTTTTAGTCTAGAAGAAGTTGTTGCTGGGGTAGAGGCGCATGAAAATGTACTGATTAGGACAGAGAAAATTACTGCTGAAGGAGAGAAAACACTATTGTCAAGAGCAGAAACTTTAGGCAAATTGTCCTCTGCAACGCAAGTAGTTGAAGGCGCTAATTTAATTCAGAATGAGTATGGAAGCAGGTTGTTTGCAGATTTCTTTTTCTTTATTACAGGCTTCCACGGTTTTCACGTATTTACAGGTGTATTAATTAACCTGATTATTTTCTTTAATGTTCTTTTGGGAACCTATGAGAAAAGAGGCCATTATGAAATGGTTGAAAAGGTTGGTTTGTACTGGCACTTTGTAGATTTAGTATGGGTATTTGTATTTACTTTCTTTTACCTCGTTTAACTTAAGCATAATTCACTATCATGGGACACGAACATAAATTATCAATTTTTAGAGGACTTGTAACCTTTAAATCAAATACTCAAAAGATCTGGGGTGTATTGGTGTTTTTATCAATTATCACGGCTATTGAAGTTGCCTTAGGTATTATAAAACCAGAGGTTTTAACCCAAAATAGTTTTTTAGCAATGAAATTGCTGAACTGGATTTTCATTATTCTAACCCTTGTAAAAGCTTACTATATTGCTTGGGATTTTATGCACCTAAGGGATGAAAAAGCTGGTCTCAGAAGGGCCGTAGTTTGGACGGGTGTTTTTCTTATTGGATACCTTTCCTTCATTCTTTTAGTAGAAGGGAATTATATTTATGACATTTATAAGGCTGGATTTGTTAAATGGGAATTTTAATAAAGGCCAAATAGTATCTATAAAAGGCGGTTTTTTAATCCGCCTTTTTTTATTTTTACAAAGATTTAAAATCAAAAAAACGCTATCATGAAGACCGCTCAAGTTAAAAAGACATTTGTTTTAGGGGTGTTGTTTGTCCTTCCTTTAGTGGCGTATCTTTTTTTTGCCTCTGGAGTGAATAATTTTGGTAGGTTGCCTATTATGACTGAGGTAGTTGAGGAGCTTCCTGAGAATAAAGCGGGCGTTTTTTTAGCAAGTAAAATTTCAATTGTAGGGTATTTAGGGTCTGATCTCAGCCAGAGGCAGGTGAATATGTTTAACCTCAATCAAAAGATTTCCAAGCGTTTTTCAGAATTTACAGATTTTCAAATGCTTATGGTGCTTCCAGATGGAACACAGGACCAACTAGCAGCCGTGATGCGAGAACTTGCGGCTATTGGTGAAGTGGGTGCCTGGCGCTTTGTTTTCTTAACACCTGAGCAAATTCAGGCCCAGTTTAAAAGTTTGCAAGTGCCTGAGCGTCTAGATGTTTCTTTGGGTACGGATCAAGTGTACATTATAGATAAGGCTTTGCAGTTAAGGGGTAGAAAAGCCACTGGAAAAGATGCGGCGCTCTATGGGTACAATGCCACAGAAGTATCTCTTTTAACCAATACCATGATAGACGACGTTAAGATTCTTTTGGCTGAATACAGAATGGCACTTAAAAAGAACAACCAATATAAAGACTTATAGTAATTATGGCAGCTAAAAAGTACACCTATGTTTGGGTTTCATTTATAGTGTTGATTTTTGGGATACTCGTTATTCCCTCTATAGTAGATCGATTTACCTCTGGTGCTGTAGTAACTTCTGAACGTTTGAGTATTGCTAACAATAGTGGAGATCTAGCTTATATTACCCTTAATGGCGATAAAAGAAAAGTGCCTCCTTTTAGTTTTTACAATCAGGACAGTATACTTGTGTCTGATTTAGATTATAAAGGCAAGGTATTTGTAGTAGAGTTTTTCTTTGCCTCTTGTCCTACCATTTGTCCTATCATGAATAAGAACTTGATTTATGTTCAAGACCAATTGTTGGATCGTGAAAATTTTGGGATAGCCTCTTTTAGTATAGATCCTTTTAACGATACTCCATCCGTGTTAAAAGAATACGCAGAACGTTATGGGGTGGTTAATATGGATTGGCATTTAATGAGCGGTCCATTGGAGGAAATTTACGATTTAGCCAATGAAGGTTTTAATATCTTTGCACAGCAAATGCCAAATGCACCGGGAGGTTTTGAGCATGCTGGTATGTTTGCTTTAGTAGACAAAAATGGATTTATAAGATCAAGGGTAGATGAGTTTGGAAACCCAATAATTTATTACAGAGGCGCAATTGACCATGAGATAGGCGTGAATGACCATGGAGAGACAGACCAAATAGAAGCCCTTATTACAGATATTAAAAAACTTTTAGAGGAATAATATGGAAGATCAACTTAATAAAGAAAAGCGTTTTAATACCCTGATTACTATTGTTTCAATTGCCATACCAGTTGTAGTAGCTATTTTATTTGGTATAAAGATTCCTGGAGTAGCCCCACTATCTATGTTGCCTCCAGTCTATGCTACTATTAACGGTCTTACAGCTGTTGTTTTGGTTTTAGCAGTTCTGGCTATTAAAAATGGTCAAAGGCAAAGACACCAGTATTTAATGACTACGGCCATTGTATTTTCTTTGTTGTTTTTGGTTATGTATGTGGCCTATCACATGACTTCTGACTCTACGCCTTATGGTGGAGAAGGTGTTATGAGAACGCTTTATTTTTTCATTCTCATCACCCATATAGTGCTTTCTATTGCCATTATTCCTTTGGTGTTAAAAACGTATGCAAAAGCTTATTTAAAGCAGTTTGAGGCTCATAAAAAACTTGCTAGGATTACTTTTCCAATTTGGTTGTATGTTGCCGTTACTGGAGTGGTTGTGTATCTAATGATAGCACCTTATTACGTTTCATAATACTTATATGATGAAAAATTCTTTTGCTGTCCGCCCATTAATATTAGCTATCATCCTTGGCGCTTTTTTGATCGTTCCACACGAAGCATTGGCCCAATGCGCCATGTGTAGAGCTGTTTTGGAGTCCGAGGGAAATGCAGACGTGGCAGAAGGGATCAATGATGGGATTGTGTACCTTATGGCTATTCCTTATGTTCTGATTGCGGGTATTGGGATAGCGATTTACAGGAAAATGCGAACTCCGGCAGCGTAATATTTTTTTCTGGTTTTATTTGTAACGTTTGTTGTTTTAATGCGTCTTTATATTAACTCAGCTTTGTTATGTTTGACCTAGAAAGGTGGCAAGAAATCTTTGAAGCCATCTCTAAAAATAAACTCCGTACTTTTTTAACAGGGATCTCTGTGGCCTCTGGTATTTTTATACTCGTTATTTTATTGGGTTTTAGTCAGGGTATGCGCAATGGTATTGCCCAATATTTCTGCATTAAATGACGCTAAAAATAATGTAGACCAAGCCAAAATTAATGTCAGTGATCAGATGCGCAACTTTGAAAGACAAGAGACTTTGTTTGGAAAGAATGTTATTTCTGCAGCGGAATTACAAGTAGCTGAAATTTCATTTAAACAGGCCAATCAGAGTCTTTCAGCAGCCCAAAAACGTTATGATATTATTAAAACGGGAACGACTAAAGAATTGGGAGACGCTGCTAATACATTGATTAGGGCAACAGTTGGCGGTATGATTTTAGAAGTGCCCGTAGAGGTAGGTAACCAGGTTATTGAAAGCAACACTTTTAATGAGTGAACTACTATAGCAGCTATTGCAGATGTGAACCAGATGATTTTTGAGGGAAAAATAGATGAGTCTGAGGTGGGTAAGATTTCAGAAGGCTTGCCTTTAGAAATTACTGTAGGGGCCTTAGAGGACCAGGTATTTCAGGGCAAATTAGATTATATTGCGCCCAAGGGTAAAAAAGAGAATAGTGCCATTCAGTTTGAAATTGAAGGAAAAATAACCCTTATTGAAGGTGATTTTATTCGTGCGGGTTTGAGCGCGACCGCAGCTATCATTCTTGAAAAAGCCAATGAAGTGCTCGCTATTAAAGAATCTCTTTTACAATTTGACACAGAGACCAATGTTCCCTTTGTAGAGGTGGAAACAGGGTCTCAAACTTTTGAAAAGAGAGAAATTATTTTGGGTGTAAGTGATGGTATCTTTGTTGAAGTAAAAGAAGGATTGAAATTGGAAGAGAAAATAAAAGTTTGGAATGCATTAAAAGCAGTATCTGCTTCAGAATAATTTTAACATAATATTTAGATTTTAGGGTGTAACATAACTTCCTCTTAATAGTCTAATAGTTGAGGCAATTTACGAATGTCTTTGATTGAACCAATAAAACGGATATAAAGCATGGCAATGATTGAAATAAAAGACCTTCACAAGTCTTACCAAATGGGAAGCAATAGCCTTCACGTGTTGAAAGGGATTAACTTTTCTGTAGAAGCAGGGGAATTAGTGGCTATTATGGGTTCTTCAGGTTCTGGAAAATCTACTTTGTTAAACATTCTTGGAATGTTGGATGAAGCCAATGAAGGGAGTTATGTGTTGGATGGTGTACCTATTAAAAATTTAAATGAGACAAAGGCTGCGCAATACAGAAACAAATTTTTAGGATTTGTTTTTCAGTCATTTAACCTAATCAATTATAAGACTGCTGCAGAAAATGTCGCGCTACCGCTTTACTACCAGAGAATGCCAAGAAAAGAGCGTCAAGAAAAGGCTATTAAATATTTAGAGCAAGTAGGGCTTAAAGATTGGGCTACTCATTTACCAAGTGAACTTTCTGGAGGTCAGAAACAGCGTGTGGCCATTGCAAGGGCTATGGCAGCAGAGCCAAAAGTATTATTGGCAGATGAGCCTACAGGGGCATTAGATTCAAAAACTTCTTATGAAGTAATGGACCTTATTCAGAAAATTAATGACGCAGGAAACACCATTTTAGTGGTGACCCATGAACCAGATATAGCAGATATGTGTAAGCGTATTGTGCATTTGAAAGATGGTGTTATTGTTGAGGATAAAAAGGTTAAGCAAGTAAGGGCCGCTCAGTATGTTTAATAGAGACAATTGGAAAGAGATTTTTGAAACCATTCAGAAGAACAAATTAAGAACGTTCTTATCTGGATTTACAGTTGCACTGGGTATCTTAATATTCGTGGTGCTATACGGTTTTGGAAATGGTTTAAAAAATACTTTTAATGAGTTTTTTGGAAATGACGCTACCAATGTGCTTTACTTGTCTCCAGGAAGGACAACAGAGCCTTATCTAGGATATAAGGCCAATAGGCGTATTGAGTTTGACAATTCTGACTTAAAAGACATTAAAGAGAATTTTGCCATGTTTTTAGATTATGTAACCCCTCAAATTAGTAGGGGAGCATTGGCTAAATACGGACAGGAATCGGATAATTATTCTATTAGAGCAGCTGCCCCATCTATTCAAGAAGCGGAGAAACTTATTCTAATGGAAGGTCGTTTTATTAATCAATCAGATATTGACAATAAGACTAAAAATATTGTCATTGGTAGACTGGTGAAGAAAGATCTATTTAAAGGAAATAAAGCCCTTGGAGAATTTATAGACCTTGGGGGTAGTTCCTTTAGGATAGTGGGCGTTTTTCAGGATGACGGAGGGGACAGAGAAGAACGTATTATTTATATGCCTTATACCTCAAGACAAAGACAAGACAAAGCCACGGATAAGGTAGACCAAATAATCATTGGTTTTAAGCCAGAGATAGGCTATGCGGGTGCTATGGCTTTGGAAAAAAGTTTGAATACATATTTTAGGGAGAAAAAGTATATCAGTCCTAAAGATCCGAATGGAATGTACATTAGAAATGTTACAGACCAATTGAAACAAAACCAACAATTTGCAGGAGTGCTTCAAATTATTATTTCATTCTTCTGTATAGGAACGCTGATCGCTGGTATTATTGGGATTAGCAATATTATGGTATTTGTTGTGAAAGAACGCACCAAGGAAATAGGGATTAGAAAAGCATTGGGTGCTACGCCAAGATCAGTGATAGGAACGATTTTATTGGAGTCTATATTTATTACCACTATTTCAGGTTTTATTGGAATGATGATAGGGGTAGGTATTCTCACAGGATTGGGAGACGCCCTTAAAGATTATTTTATTACCGATCCATATATAGATATGGGAATTGCCATTGCTTCTACCATCATGTTAATCATTTTTGGAGGTATTGCAGGTTATATTCCTGCCAAACGCGCTGCAGATATTAAACCAATTGTAGCCTTAAGAGACGAGTAGTATGAGATTTATA
>ENA-OUVC01002025-OUVC01002025.1-marine-metagenome-genome-assembly--contig:-NODE-2025-length-11577-cov-3.021913_pt1 | contig 11577 bp, 15 predicted proteins | sample MGYA00248622_ERZ508571 | MGnify/ENA primary metagenome ERZ508571 (study PRJEB26236, sample SAMN06267175) | marine metagenome | isolation source: Columbia River Estuary | place: USA:Columbia River... | reverse complement strand
ACTTTTCAAAAAATATAAAAAAGAAATAAAAAGAAAGATGTCAGATACGCAAAAAGATGCCATCATTTTGCATCTGCGTGAAATCATTCGTGAATTGGAGAAGGAAAACAAAGACCTGTGTAAAAAGCTGGGTTTGCTTTACAGGCCTAAATATCAACCCGAGCGTGACGGGGCTGGTGACGAGCCCAACGGGGGTACCGGCGAGACCAAAGGCGGTGCTGGTGATGTATGATTCGTGATATAAGCGCGTTTGGTAAACAAGTCAAGGAGATGTAAGTGCGTGCAGTAATCATTGCACTTTTTGACCGCATTTTCAAATTTGTAACGTTTGCAAAGATCGATGCAGGATATCAAGCGATCGGCGGGCGTACTCATTTATTTTTATATTTACAAAAAAAGCGGATTTGAAAATTTTAGTTTTTGGATCTTTACCCATCACCTTGAACGTTAGGATTTCTCCTTCTTTACACACATCTTCCATTTTGTTTACTTTTTCCCAAGAAAACTCAGAGATGTGAATTAAGCCATCCGTTCCAGGTATGATTTCCACGAAACACCCAAACTCTTTTATGGACTTGATTTTACCTTCATAGGTAGCACCATCTTCCACTTGCGGTGGAAAGGCGATTAACTTAACTCGTCGAAGTGCTTCTTCCATGCTAGGACCATCATTCGATAAAATTTGAACTGAACCTTCACCGTTCGGTAATTCCTCAATCGTGATTGTAGTTCCTGTTTCTTTTTGAAGTCCTTGGATAATTTTACCACCTGGTCCGATTACCGCACCGATCATTTCATTTGGAATGATGATTCCCTCGATGCGAGGCGTAGATGCTTTATAATTGTCACGCGGCTCAGCAATCGTTTCAGTTATCTTGTTTAAGATGTGTAAACGTCCAGCTCTCGCTTGATGCAAGGCCTGAATTAACACTTCATACGGTAAGCCATCTACTTTAATGTCCATTTGACATGCTGTGATTCCTTTTGCGGTACCCGTTACTTTAAAGTCCATATCCCCTAAGTGGTCTTCATCTCCTAAGATATCAGACAATACAGCGAATTTACCTTCATCGGCAACAAGGCCCATCGCAATTCCTGAAACGGGTGCAGTAATTTTAACCCCACCGTCCATAAGTGCAAGTGTACCCGCACAAACAGTGGCCATAGAAGAAGATCCATTTGACTCAAGGATGTCAGAAACGATACGAATCGTATATGGATTATCCGCAGGTAATACAGGCTTCAAGGCACGAAGCGCCAGGTTCCCGTGACCAATTTCTCGGCGTGAAGTTCCACGAAGTGGTTTAGCCTCACCGGTTGAGAATGGAGGGAAATTATAATGAAGCATGAATTTCTCCGTACCACGGAAGGTAGCACCATCAATTAACTGCTCGTCCATTTTACCACCTAAGGTAAGTGTTGTAAGTGATTGTGTCTCACCTCGAGTAAATACGGCGGAACCGTGAACGTTTGGTAAGTAATCGATTTCAGACCAAATCGGACGAATTTCATCGAAGCCACGACCATCTAATCGTTTGCGCTCATTAAGCATTACCCAACGAACTGCTTTCTTTTTTACTTCAGAAAAATAAACCCCGATGAATTTTCCAATTTCTGCTAACTCTTCTTCCGTATAAGATGCTTTAATCTCTGCTTTGATCGCATCGAATAATTCAGTACGTTTTGCCTTGTTAGCCAAGCCCATGCGTGCAACATCCTTACATTTTTCCATTCCTAATTCATACACACGTGCTTTCACTTCATCGTTATGAACTTCATGAGAATAAACACGTTTTGGATGAGCGCTTGCGATTTCAGCACCTAAAGCAATTTGAAATGCACATTGCTCCTTGATGGCAGCATGCGCAATTTTAATTACTTCCACTAAATCTTCTTCTGATACTTCTTTCATCTCTCCTTCGAGCATGTTGATGTCTTTTTCAGTACCTGCAATCATTACATCCATATCAGCACCTTGCATTTCATCTTTTGTAGGGTTGATAATGTACTCACCGTTCACTCGTGCTACACGAACTTCAGACATTGGTCCGTTAAACGGAATGTTAGAAACTGCGATTGCGGCTGATGCAGCAAAACCACACAATGCATCCGGATTGTTTTGACCGTCGTATGATAATAGTTGAATCATTAATTGCACTTCTGCATGATAATCATCTGGGAAAAGTGGTCGTAATGCACGGTCTACTAGACGCATAACTAAAATTTCACTTTCTGATGGACGAGCCTCTCGACGAAAGAATCCACCTGGGAATCTACCTGCAGCAGCATATTTCTCGCGATAATCGACAGTAAGCGGAAGAAAATCCACCCCTTCTTTAGCTTCTGGAGCCGCAACCACAGTGGCTAAAAGCATGGTGTCTCCCATGCGAACAACAACAGAACCATCTGCTTGTTTTGCTAATTTACCAGTTTCTACACTGATTTCTTTTCCACCCGTATTGATGGATTTTTTTAAACCTATATTCATGATTATTTATTTACTTATTTGGACTTTTAGACATTTGACTTTTGGACATTTGGACTTAAAGACTTTAGGATTTTAGGACTTAAAGACTTTAGGACTTTAGGATTTAAAAACATTAGGACTTTGGGACTTAAAGACATTAGGACTTTAGGATATACAGACTGAGATGAAGAGGTTAAACTGATAAACATAATACTTTATTCTGATTTAAGTTTATTTGTAAAAGCCCCTATTTTTCTCTGAACACTTCCTAAAATTACCAACACATTTTTTATATCTATTTTATATAACATCTCAATTAATATCAACTGAGTCTCTAATTCATAACTTGACGAAATTGAGATTTCAAGAAATCGAATAAATTCACGAGTGGTAGTTCGCCCGGAGCCTTCAGCGATATTTGATGGTATGGAAACCGACGCTCTTTGAATTTGAGCTTTCAAACCAAAACGCTCAACATCCGGTAGTTGTGAAGTAAGTCCATATACTAGGCTAACTAATTCCATCGAATCGCTCCAAATAGTCAATTGCCGAAAGTTGTGCGCCTTTTTCAATTTTTAACTTTAATCGATTTTTTTGTAAAAAATTCTAATATTAATTCTTATTCTTTTTTCATTAAATCCTACTTATTGCTTTTATATATACAAGTCGTGGGAATATCAATACTCTAACACATTAGGAGTGTAAGGCTACAAAAGTCCTTAAATCTTTGAATCCTTACATCCTTTCATCCATCACAATCCATCTTAAATCCAAATAAAAAGAGGGAACCTCGACATAGCCGAACGTCCCCTCTCCAATAAAATTTAAATCCCTGTGATTAACGACGAAGTCCTAACTCCTTAATTAACGCACGGTATTTTTCAATATCATTTCGCTTAAGATAATCTAAAAGACTTCTACGCTTACCAACTAACAACTGAAGTGCACGTTGTGTACCGTAATCTTTACGATTTTTCTTTAAGTGTTCTGTTAAGTGACTAATACGGAAAGAAAACAAAGCAACTTGTCCTTCCACAGATCCAGTATTTGTTTCGGAACCCCCGAATTTACTGAAAATTTCTTTTTTCTTGGTTGAATCTAAATACATGCCAATATTGATTAAAATAATTTTTATGTAGCCTACAAACTTTTTGTAAGACGGGGCAAAGATACGGATAAATCCGAAGCGCACAAGAATTCGACATCCTTTTTTACTCCGTGCTCAGCAAGATCATGTGGTTCGTATGCGATTTAAACCCAACAAGCCCTTTGCGCCTAGTTAAAATAACAGTCGACGTGTATAACTCCTGTCATACGCAAGGCATAATACCCCAACTGAACCCCGATGGCAAGCAACGCTAAACCAACCATCCATTTGTATGAAACATTTACGCTAAATGCCACCGATAAAACGAGAAGAAAGATCAATACTAAATAAATCAGTAAGGCGGGAAACATGACAATTGACTCCCACAGTTTTCCTTCGGTTAAGGCCCAAAAGGAACGTTGAATCCCGCAGCCGGGACAGTCGAAACCGAAATATGATTTAAAGAGACAATCCAGCAAAACCTATTTACATGTTTGGCATATCAGCAATGGCGTTAGCGAATCCAAAAATTAACGCAAAAACGATATAAAGAAGGGCAAGAACGCCTAAAATCCCACCGATCAACCCCAATGTTTTGGCCGATTTTGCCTGATTAAATGATTTTGCGGTATACTCTTCAGGAGCGTCGTTATATTCTGCAATGGCCTTATTCGCTTTACTCATGGCAAAAAAACCAAGGATTGCCGCAATAAAACCACCATAACAGCAAGTACAAAACACCAATACAATCGAAACAACACCTAAAATTTGTGCTGTTTTTGCCTCAGGTAAATCTACATGCTGATGTTGAATTGCCGAATTATTTGCTTCTGAAATATCATTCATTATAAATAGAAATTAAAACCAAGGTTTTTTATTGACCTGGTATGTATTAATAAACTCATCATCTGATTTAGTTAAGTAAATAACACCTTCAATGACTGGAATCAAATTGACGGCATATAGAACACCACCAAATCCACAGGTTACAAAGCTAATTCCTGGTAATAACACAAAATTCGAAACCAAATAAATGATTCCTTCTTTGTTGTAACCAAGTATAAACTTGTGTATCCCTAAATAACCAACTAAAATGGCTGTAATTCCTGAAATAATGCGCTTACTCTCCATTAAAACCAAGGTTTTTTATTAAGCTGGTAGGTATTCACAAAATCTTCATCAGACTTTGTTAAATAGATAATTCCTTCAATCAATGAGAACGTAAAAACAATTGGTAGAAATATCCAAGTCAAAAAGATACAAAATCCCAAAAAGAATAATCCTAAAGTCACGGACAACATGATGATCCCCTCTTTTTTGTATCCTAAAACGAATTTATGAACTCCAAAATGACCTAAAAATATAGCAGTAATTGCTGCAATCATTTTTTTACTTTGTACTGTATTTTCCATATACTCTAATTAATTTAAAATTTACAACCTATTTCATGTGCCCAGGGTATAATACCAGACCATCTTAACGAATAATTAATGACCTGAATTATTATTGCTAGCACACCACACATTAAAATTGCTTTGTTTTGTCCTTTCCATGTTATTTTTAAAATCCTTAAAAGCTCTAAAATGAAATAACACAACAGCGGGATCATTCCCGGAAAAAAACGAAACGATGTGTACAAGTCAAAATGACTTAATGCGATTAAGGAGCGTTGGAATCCACATCCTAAACATTCAACACCGAAATAAAAATAATACGGACAAGGAATCATGATTCAAAAAAAAAGCAGGTTGCCCTGCTTTTATATAATGATTGTGATGTTCTAATTACACCAAATCTCTTCCGTCAGCCATTTTCAAGCTTCCGTTGATAATTTTGAATAGGTCAATCCAAATCTTAACAACACCAACAGGTAGGCATAGCAAAAACCATAAAAGTTGTTTCCACCAGTCTTTGTACCCTAACATTAATCTGTGTATTCCATAGGCACCTAAAAGGATACATACTATTAGAATCGTTGTTTTCGATTGTGCTGGCTTTAATTCTTCACTCATAATATTTAGTTTTTAAAGGTTTACGATTTCAAAGATATATTTTTTTTTATATTAAAGTATATTAATTCAAAAAATGTTAAAAATTATCCAACAACTCACTGTCCTTATTTTTTCCATTTGGATTATCAGGATGCCCAACATATTCTGCGCTACCAAAGGCTAGGATTGGATAAAAGATTAGCGGTAAAAACAACATCCCTAAGGTGAAGCCTACTTCTTTACCAAAACTCTTACTTAGTCGGTTTTGAATCCAGATAGACCAGATAACCCCGATGTAGGGAATCATAGGCAGTAAACCAAACCATGACTCTTTGCCACCAATTTCCGCCATCACCATATTATTATATATAGGCACCATACATGCCCAACCCGGCTTACCTGCTTTCTCAAAAATCTTCCACATGGAAATCAACATCACGATCGCAACAATAAATATAGTAATGATAAATACCACCATAAATACTAACATACCTTTTTCATCATTATTCATACCCAAGAAATTTTAAAATTTTCACGAATATCGGTTTTTATTTTTTTTTGACAAGAAAATCAGATGGAATATTCGAACATTTATAAGAATACAATTGTTTTAACATCGATTCTACAACCAAACCTTGGTACCTTCTGTACAATTCTGACAAATGTCTATCCCTTGTCGCTTGGTTAATATCGCATTTCTAAACTGTTTATATTTCAGATTATTCCAAATCTGACCAAAAGTTTCCTTGGTCAATTCGCCCATCGCATAAGAAGCATCCTTATCAAAACAACAAGGCACCACCTTTCCATCCCATGTCACAACGCTCCCCGACCACATCCGCCAGCAGTGATCCCCTCCCCTATTTTTCATCACAAATTCACCAGTCCTACTGCGCTTGTACCGGCTGTATGCTTCATTTTCAGGCATCAAGGGATTCCCGTGTTTGAAATCGTACAATTGCGCTGATTTTATACGAACCTCATCAACACCAAGTTCTTTTGCTTTTTCAAAAACCATTGGAATCTCATGCTCATTGGGTTTAACTGCAAGACACTGAAAAATTAGGTGTGGCGTATTAGACTTCATCTTGCGCTTAGCCGCTACCAAGGCCTCTGTTGCTATCCAAACCTTCGAAAGATCTCCATGTACCCGATATTGCTGATAGACCCCTTGTGAAACACCATCAACCGAAATAATTAATTGATCCAAGCCACTCGCTACAATAGCCTCCGCATTCGTTGAATCGATGAAATGTGCATTGGTTGATGTAGCAGTGAACATTCGATGCCGTTTTGCCGCCTGAATTAATTCTAAAAACTTCGGATTCAAAAAAGGTTCTCCTTGAAAATAATAGGTTATATAAAACACCGTCTTAGAGAGTTGTTTCAACCATTGTTCATGGTGATCCAATGTCATTTTGCCCGTAGGTCGAGAAAATTTCTTTAACCCACTCGGACATTCCGGACACCCTAAATTACATGCCGTAGTAGGTTCCATACTTACATGAAACGGTAAGCCAAGGTGTATACTTTTCTTGAGAATTCTAGAGATATAATAACTGCATACTAATCCTAAGAAATTTATTACCCGTCGAAAAGACAGGTACTGCAACCAACTCCATACTGTGCGAACCGTTTTCACTTAGCGAAGGTAATGATTTCCACAGCGAGTTAATCAGCATTCGAATTAAGCTTATATTTGCGTAGAAAATTTGACCATGCAGGTAATTCTAAAACACCAAGAAATTCATCAAAAAATTACCCGACTTGCCTACCAGATTTTGGAACAATGTACGGACCAAGAAAAAATCTACATTGGAGGAATACAAGGCAACGGTTTTTTACTCGCGACACAACTTAAATCTGTGATTGACGCGCATGGATCGCTAAACACGCAGTTGTTTGAAATTGAAATTAACAAAGATGAACCTTGGGCTAGTCCGATTGGGTTATCCATTCCAGAATCCGAGTTGAAACATGGGTACATTGTACTGGTTGATGATGTAATTAACTCTGGTAAAACCATGCAGTATGCCCTCATCAAATTCTTACAACAAGCCACACATTCTATAAAAACGCTTGTTCTCGTAGATCGTCAACACCGCAGATATCCCATTAAGGCCGATTTTGTAGGACTTAGTCTTTCTACTACGCTTAAAAACCGTGTTGAAGTAGATTTAGTATCCACCGAACATTATGCTTATTTGAAATGATACGTATTACGGAAAGCAGCTCAAATCACAATCATTTAGAAACGCTTTCTACAAGCGAACTATTACATGGTATCAATTCTGAAGACGCAAAAGTAGCCGGTGCGGTTCACGCAATCATTCCTGCCATTGAATCCTTCGTTGATGCATGCTTTGAGCGTATGTCAACCGGAGGGCGACTGTTTTATTTAGGCGCAGGCACCAGCGGTCGCTTAGGTATTGTTGATGCCAGCGAATGTCCGCCAACCTTTGGGGTAGATCACGGTGTTGTAATTGGATTAATAGCAGGTGGCGATAAAGCCATACGTAAAGCGGTTGAATTTGCAGAAGACGATGAGCTCCAAGGATGGAAAGACCTGGAAGCACATCAAATTACGGAATTAGATACCTTGGTAGGGATCGCAGCTTCCGGAACTACTCCCTATGTGATGGGCGCGATACGAACTGCAAATTCCTTAGGCATACTAACTGGAGGAATCACCTGCAATCCGGGGTCTCCGCTTTCCAAAGAGGTCTCCTACCCTATGGTTCCCGTAGTTGGCCCTGAATTTATTACTGGCAGCACACGCATGAAATCGGGCACCGCCCAAAAATTAGTGCTCAATATGATTTCTACCTCTCTAATGATCAAACTTGGACATGTAAAAGGAAATAAGATGGTAGACATGCAATTAAGCAATGAAAAATTAGTGCAACGAGCTATTCGTATGGTATGCGATGAAATTCCGGTAACTGAATCCGAGGCGGAAATCCTATTGAACGAATTTAAATCCGTGCGTGCAAGCGTAGTTGCTTATCACGAAAAAAATAAACAGCCATGAGTTTTGATCCCAATGGAGTTGGCGTTGCCAACGGAAACCTTTTTGGGTTTCCATGCACTGAAGCAGAGGCCGACTTAATCATCATTCCAATCCCCTGGGATGCCACAGCCTCCTATGGCAAAGGAACAAGCAATGGTCCACAAGCCATATTAGAGGCCTCTACTCAACTAGATTTCTTTCATCCAAGGCTAGAAAAGGCCTATGAAACTAAGATTTTTTTAACCCCGATTTCCGAGGAATGGAAAGCCATTAATGATTCGCTGAATGATCGAGCAAGCGAATATTTTTTAGACCTGGAACAACTGGGTGAAGCTTCAGCGCAGCTCAAACACAAAGCCATTATTGATGAAATCAATACAGCGCACGAAGCGCTTACTTCCAACTTGAAATCACGGGTTGAAACCCTTATTCAATCGGGTAAAATTTGTGCTGTATTGGGGGGTGAACATTCGACACCACTCGGGTTGATTCAAGCCATCAATGCACATTACACCTCGTTTAGTATACTTCAAATCGATGCCCATGCAGATTTAAGGAATGCCTATGAAGGATTTAACCAATCCCATGCGAGCATCATGTACAACGTGGTAGAATCATGCGACAAGTTGAATCAATTAGTCCAGGTTGGAATTCGAGATTTATCTTCAGACGAATATGAACGGTCGTTGACGCATCCAAAAATCACTACGTATTTTGACTGGAATCTCAAGGAAGAGTCGTTTCATGGGAAAACATGGAGTACCCAATGCGATGAAATTATCGAATCCCTTTCCAACGACGTATACATTTCCTTCGATATTGATGGCCTAATACCCAACCTTTGTCCAAACACTGGAACACCGGTAGCCGGTGGATTTACCCTGGAGCAACTGAGTTTTTTGATTTTTAAACTAGTTGATTCCGGCAGGAAAATCATTGGCTTCGATTTAAATGAAGTATCCCCAGGAAGCAGTGGAGATTGGGACGCCAATGTCGGTGCTCGTGCACTGTGGCAATTGGTTTGCGCCACGGAATTAAGCCGCAGAAAGTCATGTTAGAACGAATCAAATATAATTTTTGGTTATTGGTGTTTGTATTAAACACCTTGTTCTTCTTGTTCTTTTTATATCAGGCAATTTCCTTTACTAGTGTGTATGCCTATCGCTGGCTATTCTTTTTATCTACGCCTTTTTTCACCAGCGGCATCCACTTGCTGATCAAGTCACGATCTACCAAGGCGGAATGGCTTTCGGTAATCAACTTCTTACTGACCGCATTCTTAATCATTTATTTCAATGCCTTACCAGATGCCTTAGAAACACGTTGGACCTGGTTCATTATTCCTGTATTTAATCAATTATTCATCAATTCCTTTGATGTGATTTGGACTAATCAGTATAAACTGAAAGTGTTTGGAGTATCTGCAGTCACTTTATTATGGCTAACTACCTGTATTTGCGTATTATCCAACTTTCTTTGGTTGACCAATGTAATTATTCCCCTAAGCATTGGTGTTGGGATAGTTGTATTGGGAGTAATCTTAATTGGAGCAAAGGCAGAACCTAAGCCCTAGTATCTCCCAAAACCGATAACGCGCGTAGCATAATACTTTGAGTTATCAATATCTTGAAACATCACTCCTTTACTGCTACTGGAATGAATCATACGTTTGGGTTTACCTGGTTCATTCACTAGGATCCCAACATGGCTCACGACCCCTTGTTGACCAAAAAAGACGAGGTCACCAATACACGCATCGGCAGCCTCAACCTTTACGGATGACGCATATTGATCCCTTGAAACCCGGGGGATTTTTTTTCCTTGCTGAGAAAACACATACGACGTAAAGCCACTGCAATCAAATCCGCCAGGTGCTTCACCAGCCCAAACATACGGGGTACCAACAAATCCTCGAGCAAATTCAATCATGGCTACCGCTTTTTCCTTACCGAGTAAGCCAGAGGGTGATTCCCAAGCCGTTCCACTAGGCTCACTCGCCTCTGCACGAATTACAGCATTCAATGCACTGATATTCGAACTATACATCCGAACCAGCTTGTTCTCTTTTTCCTGCGATAATTCCGCAATCCAGTCGTTTAAATCGGCTTGAAGCGACACTAGTTCTTGGCCATGATTAATTTTCAACTTCGTGCCTTTTTCCGTTTTACCGAGTGCCTTTAGAAAGTCGAAAGACAAATCAATAGTTTCTGAATGCCTGCTTCTCCACCCTTCATTGCGCAACAACTGCAGTGCAGCAATCGCTTGATAATATTCAGGCAATAGCGAATAGTCGTATTCAGGTTTATTGAGCAGACGAACAGATTTTCTATACACAAGATGATACCGTCCTTGATCATACAACTGCTCTAACTTGTCAAAGGCAGGTACTTGAGCCACGGCAGACATAGAGATCCCAAGAAAAAGAACAAGAAATTTTAATGCGGTATTAATTCGAAAAAACCTTTCCATCAGATAAAACGAGATGCGAATTATTAAATAATTTAACCAAAACGGAGTTCCCGAAAATTTTAAACTCTGAATCGGCTAACAAGGTTATTTCATGGTTTACACCATTAACCATGGCCGATACACCTCCCATAATGTTACGGTACGCAATGGTATTATTTTTAATTTCCCAGGTATTGGGTATAAAATTAGCCACTTGAATTTTTTCATCGTTCACATAGGTAAAGAGATAATTATTCTCACCCCAAATCACTACATCATCCTTGACATCCCAAAACGATGAAATAAAATTAGTAAGCAAGGTCTTTTCACCATTTTTATACAACCATAAGTTGGAATTCAAGTCTTCATACACGACAAAGCCTCTGCCCGCTTTATATTTTCGCATGAATTGATTCTCCACGTCTATAAACTCCCCGTGCTCAAAGGCAACGAAGGTTCTAGTGGTTGGGTCATTAAAACAGATGATATCTGTACCTAATTGAAAATCAATGGTTCCGTTCCACGCGCAGATTTCATAGATCATTCCATCTTGAAATACTTTAAACAAATTCCC
>ENA-OUVC01002021-OUVC01002021.1-marine-metagenome-genome-assembly--contig:-NODE-2021-length-11596-cov-3.549266_pt1 | contig 11596 bp, 9 predicted proteins | sample MGYA00248622_ERZ508571 | MGnify/ENA primary metagenome ERZ508571 (study PRJEB26236, sample SAMN06267175) | marine metagenome | isolation source: Columbia River Estuary | place: USA:Columbia River Estuary... | reverse complement strand
CGGCTTCGGCAGGCCGTCAGATGAATGGCCATTTTGCTACCCGTACCTTACAGGATGATGGTTCTTGGAAAGATTTAACCGCTACTAAAAATTGCTCGGCCGATATATCGCCTACCGGTGGTCAAATGGCCCGTTTGGTGGGTTTGGCGTATGCTTCTAAATTATACCGTCAAAATCAAGAATTAGGCTATTTAAAAAACTTTTCGGTACAAGGCAATGAAGTTGCTTTCGGAACCATTGGCAATGCCTCCAGCTCAGAGGGCGTGTTTTTCGAAGCCATGAATGCTGCTGGCGTATTGCAAATTCCCATGGCCGTTTCTGTTTGGGACGATGCCTACGGCATTTCTGTTCCGGCCGAATTTCAAACAACAAAACAAGATATTTCAGAAATATTAAAAGGTTTTCAGCGTGATGCTAAAGGCGAAGGCTTTGAAATTTATAAAGTAAAAGGCTGGGATTATCCTGCGCTATGCCAAGTGTATCAGGAAGCTATAGCTACCTGCCGAGCCGAGCATGTACCTACTTTAATTCACGTAACAGAACTTACGCAACCTCAAGGACATTCTACTTCGGGTTCGCACGAACGTTATAAATCTGCCGAGCGTTTGGCTTGGGAACAAGAATACGATTGTTTAGTGCAAATGCGTAAATGGATGTTCGAAACAGCCATGATTAGCGAAACGGAACTTTCAGTTTTGGAAGAAACGGCTAAAAATTATGTGCGTGACTGTCAGAAAAAGGCCTTGACCGATTTTTTAAGTGCCATACAAACCGAAGCCAATGAGGCTATTGCCCTCTTGCAAGCTACGCAGATGCCCGAGGTAGTAGCCTTGGCAGAAACTTTGGCTAAAAACAGCGAAGTTTCTCGTAAAGAGGTTTACCAAGCAGTGCGTAAGTCTATCTGTTTATTACGGGCGGCACAAAGCTCTGCCAAAACAGACTTGCAGAATTGGTATAGCCAACAACAAGTAAAAATTGCCGATGCCTATAATTCTAAATTATTTACCGAAACAAGCCAAAGTCCGGAAAAAGTGCCTTCTGTAGCCATTGAATTTGCTGCTGATGCTCCGCTATTGGATGGACGTGAACTTTTAAATGCGTGTTTTGATGCCCATTTTAATCGCGATCCGAGGGTGTTGGCTTTTGGAGAAGACGTGGGTAAAATTGGCGATGTAAACCAAGGCTTTGCCGGTTTGCAAGAAAAATACGGCGATTTGCGCATCACCGACACCGGTATTCGTGAAATGACCATTATTGGCCAAGGTATTGGTTTAGCTATGAGAGGCTTAAAACCCATTGCCGAAATTCAATATTTAGATTATTTATTATTTGCCTTAAATATTTTGAGCGATGATTTGGCTACGGTAAGTTACCGTACCAAAGCCGGCCAAAAAGCACCCTTACTAATTCGTACCCGTGGACACCGTTTAGAAGGGGTGTGGCATTCGGGTTCGCCAATGGGTATGATTGTAAACTCTTTACGGGGCGTTCACGTATGTGTACCTAGAAATATGACCCAAGCGGCCGGCATGTACAATGTATTGCTTCGTGGCGATGAGCCTGCTTTGGTGGTAGAATGCTTAAATGGCTATCGTTTAAAAGAAAAATTGCCTCAAAATATTGCTGATTTTACGGTTTCACTGGGTTTCGCCGAAATGATTCGCGAAGGGAAAGATGTAACGATTGTATCGTATGGTTCTACCTTGCGCATTGTGCAAGAAGCCGCCGAAGATTTAGAGAAATTAGGCATTTCGGTAGAAATTGTAGATCCACAAACCTTATTGCCATTTGATATAAACGAAATTTGTGCGCAATCGCTTAAGAAAACCTCTAAATTATTGGTGGTTGATGAAGATGTACCAGGTGGTGCATCGGCCTATATTTTGCAACAAGTTTTGGAAAATCAGAAAGGCTATTATTATTTAGATGGCCAACCGAAAACCTTAACAGCAAAAGCACATCGTCCACCATACGGTTCTGATGGTGATTATTTTACCAAACCTTCGGTAGAAGATGTGGTAGAAACGGTTTATGCCATGATGCACGATAGCAAACCCAATCAGTTTCCTGCTATATTTTAAATCTTAGCGCTTTTATTGCGTAAGTAGTGGTCGGCCAGTACCAAGGCGGCCATGGCCTCTACAATAGCTACTGCTCTTGGCACCACGCAAGGGTCGTGGCGACCTTTGCCTGAAACAGCAACTTCTTCGCCAGTTTTATTTACACTGGCTTGTGCTTGCATAATGGTGGCTACAGGCTTAAATCCAACTCGGAAATTAATTTCCATGCCGTTAGTGATGCCTCCTTGAATACCTCCCGAAAAGTTGGTAAGGGTTTGTGCCTTTTCGGTAGTTGCGGCTACAAAGGCATCGTTATGTTCCGAGCCTTTCATGCGGGTTCCATCGAAACCAGAACCATATTCAAAACCATGAACGGCATTGATGCTCAGCATGGCTTTGCCTAAATCGGCATGTATTTTATCAAAAACAGGTTCACCTAAACCTGCGGGGCAATTGCGAATAATCGCCGAAATTTTTCCACCAAGGGTATCGCCTTCTTTGCGAATGTGCTCAATGCTAGCAATCATTTCTTTAGCCGTGGCTGGGTCTACACAACGTACGGGTGTAGCTTCTCGTTGTTCGGTTAATAGGGCAATCGATTCGTTGCCCAATCCCGGTGCTTCTATGTTTCCTACGGCAGATACGTGTGCAAAAATTTCGATCCCGGCTTGGGCTAAAAGTAATTTAGCAATAGCTCCTGCAGCTACTCTAGCTGCGGTTTCTCTTGCCGATGAACGGCCTCCGCCACGGTAATCGCGGTGTCCGTATTTTGCATCGTAGGTGTAATCGGCATGCGACGGACGATAGGCATCTTGAATGTGGCTATAATCGGCCGAACGTTGATCTTCATTTGGAATGAGTAAACAAATAGGCGTTCCGGTGGTTTTTCCTTCAAACACGCCCGATAGAATTTGTACCGTATCGCTTTCTTTGCGTTGAGTGGTTAATTGCGATTGTCCCGGGCGGCGTCTATCCAACTCGTGTTGAATAAAATCAATATCAATAGCCAAATTAGCCGGACAGCCATCGATTATTACTCCAATGGCCACTCCATGTGATTCGCCGAAAGTGCTTATTCTGAAAAGTTGTCCGAAAGTATTGCCTGCCATAGGGGATAAAATTACATTTTTATTTCAAAACCAGCGGTTTTCAAATCGTCCCAAAAATGGGGATAGGATTTAGCCACTACCTGTGGGTCTAGAATTTCTACTTCATCAATTAGTAAAGCCAAAGGAGCAAATGACATAGCCATGCGGTGGTCTTCGTAAGTGGCTATTTGTATTTTTTTAGGCAATACTCGGTGTGTACAATCTAATTTATAGGTCAAGTTTTTCTCGATGAGTTTTACCCCAATTTTTGCTAATTCGGTTTGGAGTGCTTTTACCCGATCGGTTTCCTTAATTTTTAGTGTTTCTAAACCCGTAAAGGTAGCCTCGTGGCCTAGTGCAGCACAACATACAATCAGGGTTTGTGCTAAATCGGGACAGTCTTTTAAGTCGAAAATTTTACGTTCAGGGGTTTTGCTCTCTTTTGTTAAGAGGAGTTCTCCGTTTTTAAATTGAGAAGTGATGCCAAAATTAGCCATCAATTCCGTGATTTTACTATCTCCTTGCAAGCTGTATGCTTGTAAATGAGGCATGCTAAGATTTGCTTCTTGGGCTAGTGCAGCTAGTGCATACCAATACGAAGCGGCGCTCCAATCGGGCTCTACCACGAGTGTACTAGGTTTAAATGCTTGTTGTTCGATGCAGATTTGATTGCCCTCCCAACTATGTTGAATACCCACTTGTTGCAACATGGCCAAAGTCATTTCTACATAAGGTTTGGAGGTCAAATCGCCTTTAATTTCTAGGCATAATCCTTTAGGTAAGATAGGGGCAATGAGTAGTAGGGCCGAAATATATTGGCTGCTGGTATCGCCTTGTATACATATAGGATTTTCTTTTTGCTCAAATGGTCCTTTGATAAGGAGTGGCGGATACCCTTCTTTTTCTAGATACGTGATGTGAGCACCAAGCCTGAGTAAGGCATCTGCTAATAGGCCAATAGGGCGTTCTTTCATGCGCCGACTTCCGGTGAGTGTAAATTCACCCAGCTGCGTGGCTAGGAGTGCCGTTAAAAAGCGCATGGCTGTTCCGGCCTGGCCGACATCTATGTATTGTGGGTTTTGGGTATTAAGTTGTGTGTTGACTATTTGAAGCAGCGTTTGGGTATCGGCTGCTTCGGATAGATTTTCTACGCTCACTAGCCCTTGGCTCAAGGCCTGCAAAATTAGGGCTCTATTACTCTCACTTTTAGAGCCGGTGAGGGCAATGCTAGCCTGTATTTTTTTGCTAGGATGGGAGAGCGTAATAGAAGACATGTTTAGCTGTTTGCCTTTTCTTGGTTCATAATTTCCGTTTGCTTGCGGATAGATTCGTTGTGTATGAGCTCTAATAATTTGCCTACAAAAGGAAGGTCTAATTTTAAGGCTTTTGCAAAATCGGAACGTTTATGAATTATTTCTTCCCAACGTACCACTTGTAAAATAGTAACACCGCTATCTCGTTTGTATGTACCAATTTTTTCTACAATGCCCATCCGCTCAGCCATTTTTTCGATAATTTGATCATCAATTTTATCAATTTGGTTGCGCAAATCGGCCAATTTATCTATAAAATCAGCATCTTTTAACTCGGCTTTACGCAGGGTTAATCGATCCATTAATTCGGCCAAAGCTGCCGGAGTTAATTGTTGTTTGGCATCGGTCCACGCCACAGATGGGTCTATGTGCGACTCTATCATTAAGCCCTGCATATCTAAATCCAAGGCCTTTTGCGCAATGTAAGGAATGAGTTCGCGGTTGCCGCAAATATGACTCGGATCGTTTATTATGGGTAATTCGGGGCAAATGGTTTTTAGCTGTATGGCTAGTTCCCACATGGGTTCGTTTCTAAATGCCGATTTCTCAAAAGAAGAAAATCCGCGATGAATTGCAGCTATTTTGGTAATTCCGGCTTGGTTGATGCGTTCTAAGGCGCCAATCCATAAGGATAAATCGGGGTTTAGCGGATTTTTAACCAAAACAGGCACATCTACTCCTTTTAGGGCATCGGCAATTTCTTGTACCGTAAATGGGTTTACGGTAGAACGGGCTCCTACCCAAAGCATATCTACGCCAGCGGCCAAAGCCTCTTCTACGTGTTTGGCATTTGCTACTTCCACAGCAGTGTGTAAACCGGTTTCAGCTTTGGCTTTTTTCAGCCATTCGAGCCCAATGCTTCCAATTCCTTCAAACTCTCCGGGACGGGTCCGAGGTTTCCAAATGCCCGCTCTTAATACAGCCGCTTTGCCGGTAGCAGCTAATAAGCGGGCTGTGTCTAATACTTGCTCTTCAGTTTCGGCACTACATGGGCCGGCTATTAAGCGTGGTTGGGTGCTGCCGGGGAACCACGAGTCAAAAGGAGCAATGTTTAAAGATAATTTCATGTTATGCGTGGTCATTTTTTAGGTATTCGTCTAAAAAGCTAAAGTTAACAGTATGTTTACTGATTTGGCTTTTTGCTCTTTCCAAATCGCTTGAGTTTTTATTTTACCAATTTGGCCGAATTATGCAACTGTTTTTTTATAAAAGTGTAGACTTTGTGTTATTTCTTCGGTAGACAGATAGTGATTGTAACTACATGCCCCAATGTTATCGAGCAAGGCAAAGCCTATTTGGTCACCCAGGTTTTTCTTATCCTGTTTCATGAAGTTTAAGAGGGTACTTATAGCTACTTCTGGAATAGCCGCTAAAGGGAATGCTGTTTTTAAAAGCTGATAAATCTCTTCGGCCTCTTTTTCGGAAAGACTATGGTGCATTTGCGATAAATAGGTTTCGCAATACATGCCCATGGCTAAGGCTTCGCCATGTAGAAGCGGAGTAGGGCTTTGTAAAAAGTAACTTTCGAAGGCATGCCCAATGGTATGGCCAAAATTTAAAATTTTGCGCAGTCCTTTTTCTTCCGGATCGGCTTTTACAATCTCGTTTTTAATACGGATTGCTTGTTCAATACGATCTATGGAGATGTTTTTGGATGTTGTATTTTTTAAAATATTAAGTTCTTGTGCATCGGCAATGAGGCCGTGTTTAATCATTTCGGCAAAGCCAGAAACCAATTGCCGCTCTGAAAGAGTTTTTAAAAAAATGGGGTCAATAACTACGGCTTTGGGCTGCGTGAAGGTGCCAATGCAGTTTTTTACCTCATCCATATCGATGCCAGTTTTACCACCTACCGAAGCATCTACTTGCGAAAGTAGGGTAGTGGGTACGTGCACAAAAGCAATTCCTCGTTTAAAGGTTGCTGCAGCAAAGCTGCCCATATCGGTAACTACGCCGCCACCCACATTTAGGAGTAGGCTGTTCCGATCGGCTTCAAAATCCAATAACATTTTCCAAATGCCAATACAAAAGTCTATGTTTTTGTTTTCTTCGCCGGGGTCAATGGTAATGATGTCGTAGCTTGTAACACTGGGCAAATTTTTGAGTACTATGGGCAAGCAAAGCTCTTCGGTAGTACTGTCTACCAAGAAAAATAGTTTAGAGAACTTATTTTTTTGAATGAACTGATCTAAAGCATCTAAACCCTTTTCAATATAAACATAGTAGCCAATACTTGCTATTTTTTTACTCATGCTACGGTTATTTTTTGGCCATCAAATTCAATGACATCGCCTATTTTTACTTTTAAACGTTTACGGTATTCCGTTTCTCCGTTTACCAATACATCGCCTTGGCTCACCACAATTTGCGCTTCGCCACCGGTTTGTACCAGGTTGCACGCTTTTAACAATTGAATGAGTGGGATGTATTCGCCTTCGAGTTTAAACGTGATCATGGGATAAAGGTATGAAACCTCTTACTAAAATTAATATGCTTTTGATTTCCCCCAGTTGTGTAACTTTGTTGCATGCGCACGAATACTTCAGCGAACAGCAGTCCTTTATCTTTTGATAATACAGAAATTGCTTTTAAACACAAAACCAATGCCGAGCTTAGCCGTGCCTATTGGTTGTTTAAGGCTATCAATATTAATTTTCTAACTAAAATTGGCCCACCCTTGGTTAATTTGGCTTTAAAGCTACGTTTACCCATTATAGGGGTGATTAAAAAAACCATTTTCGCCCATTTTTGTGGTGGTGAAACCATTGCTTCGGCGGAGGGTGCTATCGCTCAACTGGCTGCCGGTAAGGTGGGTACCATTTTAGATTATTCGGTAGAGGGCGAAGAGGAAGAAGCCGTTTTTGAAGAAACTTGTAAAGAAATCATCCGCACCATTGAGCGTGCCAAAGGGGATAAACGGATTCCGCTAACGGTATTTAAGGTTACAGGTGTAGCCCGATTTGCGCTTTTAGAAAAAGTAACTGCTGGGAAAATACTCGACAAAACGCTCCAAGCTGAATACGATAAGGTATGCGAACGTGTCAAACGGATTTGTACCAGAGCGTCTGAATTGGCCGTTCCGGTAATGATTGATGCCGAAGAAACCTGGATTCAGGATGCCATTGATACCCTGGCCTTAGACATGATGCGTTTGTTTAACCGAAAAGAGGTGGTTGTTTATACCACTTACCAGTTATACCGGAACGATAAATTAGCCGCTTTAAAAGCCGATACGAAAATGGCCCAAAAAGATAAATTTAAGATTGGTGCCAAATTGGTACGTGGTGCTTATATGGAAAAAGAACGCTTGAGAGCCCAAGAATTAGGCTATCCATCGCCCATTCATATAGATAAAGCCGCTACCGATGCCGATTACGATGCAGCACTTGCTTTCTCTTTAGAACACATAGATTGTATTGCTTTTGTAGCGGGCACCCACAACGAACATAGCTGCAAGCTACTTACGGAATTATTAAAAGCTGAAAAGATAGATACGCAACACCAACACATATTTTTCTCTCAGTTATTGGGTATGAGCGATAATTTAAGCTTCAATTTAGCTAATGCCGGCTACAATGTGGCCAAGTATGTGCCTTATGGTCCGGTAAAATCGGTATTGCCTTATTTGTTTAGAAGAGCCGATGAAAACACCTCTATTGCCGGTCAAATGGGTAGAGAGTTGGGCTTAATTATTAAAGAACGCACACGCAGAAAATCAGCATAAGATGCAATTAGGAAAATCGAAGTATGCGTTAAACTTTATCTTTTTAACCCTACTTATTGATATTACCGGACTTGGGATTATTATTCCGGTAATGCCCAAACTGATAGGCCAACTTACCGGCGAAGGCCTGAGTGTGGCTTCGGAGTACGGGGGCTGGCTTACCTTTGCCTACGCCTTTATGCAATTTATTTTTGCGCCCATTTTGGGTAATTTAAGCGATAAGTATGGCCGTCGCCCTGTACTCTTACTTTCTTTATTAGGCTTCGGTATCGATTATTTGTTTTTAGCTTTTGCACCTAGTATTTTCTGGTTATTTGTAGGCCGAATAATCGCCGGTATTGCCGGCGCTAGTATGACCACGGCCATGGCCTATATTGCCGATGTGTCGGCGCCAGAGAAACGAGCGCAAAATTTCGGGATTGTTGGAGCCGCCTTTGGCTTGGGCTTTATTATTGGCCCGGTGTTGGGCGGAGTGTTAGGGCAATTTGGCACCCGAATTCCTTTTTTTGCCGCTGCAGGTCTGGCTCTGCTTAATTTCTTGTATGGTTATTTCATTCTGCCAGAATCGCTCACCAAAGAAAACAGAAGGCCCTTCAATTTTAAAACTGCCAATGCTTGGGCTTCCCTTGCTCGGTTAAAACGTTACCCGAAAGTGTTGAGCTTGGCCGGAGCCTTAGTTTTAGTGTATTTGGCCAGTTATGCTTTGCAAAGTGTGTGGACCTATTACAACATGTATAAATTTGGCTGGACCGAAGCACTCGTGGGCTATTCTTTGGGTTTTGTAGGAATTACTATTGCAGTGGTACAAGGTGGTTTAATTCGCATCATTATTCCAAAATTAGGGCAGGAGCGTAGTTTATATATCGGCTTGGCCTTATATAGTTTTGGCTATATATTATTTGCCTTTGCCAGCGAAAGTTGGATGATGTTTGCCTTTATGATTCCCTACTCTTTGGGTGGTATTGCCGGCCCGGCCTTGCAGGGTATCATGTCTAATCAGGTGCCGCCCAACGAGCAAGGCGAATTGCAGGGAACCCTCACCGGATTGATGAGTTTAACGGCCATTTTCGGGCCATTGCTCATGACCCATCTTTTTTCCGCCTTTACCGGCAAGCAAGCCTATATCGAATTTCCGGGTGCACCTTTTTTAGTTGGGGCCGTACTACTTTCGGCAAGTAGTGTTTGGGCGTATAGAAGTTTGCACAGCTCTAAGGCTTAAATTTCTGCTTTCCGCTCAATAAATCAAAAAACAAAATAAAATCGCTGGCCAGGCTGTATAAAGGGTGCTTAAACGTAGCAGGTTTATTCTTTTCAAAGAAAAAATGACCTACCCAAGCAAAGCCATAACCCACAAAAGGAACTGCAATAAGCAATTGCACGTTGTGAAATAACAAAGCAGCAGCAGCTAAAGCCAACACCAATCCGGTGCCTATAAAATGCAATACCCTGCTGGTGCCATTACTGTGTTCGGTAAGGTAAAAAGGGTAAAAATCTTTTAAGGAGGTAAATTTTTTCTGTTCCATAGTACGAATATAAAAATTTAAAGCAATCCCGAGGTCTGTAAAAATCCGGGTAATGTTTCGCTAGGTAGCAGTAAATGGGTGTGTAAACCTAATTCGGCTGCTGTTTTAAGGTGTTGCGGACTATCGTCAATAAATAAGGTTTCGTTTACATCTAGCGCATGTTGCTTCAATACAAATTCAAAAATATCGCGGTTGGGTTTGCGCATGCCCATCAGGTGTGAGTAATAATCTTTCTCAAAAAAGATGCCGTTCGAATCGATATTAAATTCACGCTTTAAATAATCCAGTATCCAGCTGTAATGAATTTCGTTGTTATTGCTCAGTAAAAAAGTACGGTAGTTGTTTTTGGCTGCTAGTAAGGCTTCGTGGTTTCCGGGCGGCACACCAATTAATAAACTATTCCAAGCTGTATCAATATCGGTATCTGTTAAACTCGGGTGTTGGGCAATATCACGTATTGCCTGCCTAAACTCGGCCGGTGAAATGGCGCCAATTTCAAATTGATTGAAAATAGGATGGTGGCCACTGTGCGAAAAAAAAGTTTCAATATTCTCAATTCCTAGATTCTCAAAAGCAGTTTGTGCCCGCTGAAAATCGATGTGAAAGATCACATTTCCGTAATCGAAGATGATATTTTTGATGTTTTGCACGAATAGAATTTTAGAATCTGCCTGCAAATATGTAAAATTGTACTGTTAAAATTCAATTTTAACTGCGCCTATAGCTCAGTTGGTTAGAGTAGAAGACTCATAATCTTTTGGTCCCTGGTTCGAGCCCAGGTGGGCGCACGAATAAAACCTTCCCTTTTTGGGAGGGTTTTGTTGTTTTTAGGCTGTTTTTTAATCTTTGAGAGCTGTTTTAATCTTGTGCCTTCAGCGTTTTTGTTAAATTTAATAGGAGTGCCCAGGTTAATAATTGGTTTAATTTAGGGCTAAATTGACTCATATAGTGACGCACTTTGGTGTATTATTAAAAATTTCTAGTTTAATTCTTGGACTTTGCTTTTTTCGTTAATTGATTATAAATTGCGTGATAATATGTGACATAATTCATTTTCACGCAATTTATAATCATGGGTGTACTAGCTAATGTAAATTTTAGGCTTCTTAAAGCAGTACACTTTCTGCTTCATAAATACAGGAAAAGGGCACCAAAAAGAATTTTGAGCCTGCTACTTTTTCTAAGTATTTTTTTGTTAAACCAGCCTACGTTTGCACAAAATACTTCCAATGAAGGTACCGACTTTTGGGTGGCTTATACTGGCCACGTAGATGGTACTAATTCGCGGTTAACTTTATTTATTACCGCTAAAGTAAACGCATCTGTGAATATTATGGTTGGTGGAGTACCTTATGCAGGTAATCCGGTGCAGGTTCTTGCCAACCAAGCGGTACCTGTTTATATCAATCCTAATTTATATACCAACGTTTATATAGATGGGGAAGGTACACGTTTAAATAGGGGAATACACGTTACAGCAACAGCACCAATAATTTTATATTCTCACATTTCAAATGCTGCCCGTTCTGCAGCTACAATGGTTTTGCCTACACGGGCATTAGGAAATGAGTATTACGCCATGGCTTATAATCAGATGCCTAGTATGAATGCCGAAACAAGGGTTTCTGAATTTACCCTGGTAGGTGTAGAAGACAATACCCGTGTCAAGTTTAGCTTGCCGGTTGGGGTGAATAGTATTGCAAATACAACATATATAGGTGGATTTAGCTATGAAATAGACCTTAATCAGGGAGATGTTTTTCAGTTTCAGTCGACAAAAGATGTAACGGGTGTAAAAATTATAACGGTGGGTGCGTGTAAACCCCTGGCGGTATTTTCTGGAAGTACGAAGGTCGGTTTTTGTGAAGATCCGGGTTCAATTAGCGGT
>ENA-OUVC01002020-OUVC01002020.1-marine-metagenome-genome-assembly--contig:-NODE-2020-length-11597-cov-2.951302_pt1 | contig 11597 bp, 5 predicted proteins | sample MGYA00248622_ERZ508571 | MGnify/ENA primary metagenome ERZ508571 (study PRJEB26236, sample SAMN06267175) | marine metagenome | isolation source: Columbia River Estuary | place: USA:Columbia River Estuary... | reverse complement strand
CCAGAACGAGAACGAATACGCATGCCTGTTAAGCCAGTTGAGGCAGTTAAAGGAATATTTAAATTCATGCTTAGCGCAACATTTGCTACACTACTTGTACAAATTAGTTGCCATTCCGAATTATCAAATTTACCATTATGGTTATAATCAATCCAAACAGATGCCCTAACCGAACCACTAAATTTAGCTTTCAAAATATAACCTTGTCCTTGCATTAAAGTTCCAGTAGTACTGCCAGCATTAGGGAAAGTATTATAAGCAGCTGTTCCGCAACCGGTATTGCCATTATCTAAAGTTGTTCCTTCAATAGCTAATGAATCTAAGGCTGTTGCTTGTGTAGTACAATTTCCGCCTATGCCACTTACGCAATAACAATCGCTAAATGCTTTTACATTAACTTGAACAACATTGGTAGTTGCACTAAGTGTACTACAAGTAATCACACATTTGTAAAAACCATTTGCACTTAAAGCAGTAGTATAAACTTTATCTGTTGCCGCAGTAATTGGATTCCAAGTGGTGTTATTCGTAGAACTATACCAAGCGTAAGTTTGACCAGTACCTATAGTATTACCAGTAATACTAAAAGTTACTGGACTATTAGCACAAGCCAAAGTGTCTGTAACACTTAATACACCTGGGTTTGGCGGCGCAATACAAGCACTTGCCGCAACAATGGTAATTAAATAATCTTCTGTTTCGCCAGAGTTACCAAAGTTGGTACAAGAAGAAGTAGAATCGTTTGTTGAATTAGATGATCTTGTTCTGATACGCATACCGGTAATACCAGCTTGCGCATTTGCAGGAATACTGATGTTATTATTGATAACAGTTCCAGTTGCAGAAGTTAAACTCAATTGTTTCCATTCTGAATTTTCGAAAATTCCATTTCTGTTGTAATCAATCCACACCGATGATTTTACTGCACCAGTAAATTTATTACTTAAGGTATAAGTTTCGCCTTGTGTTAAACTTGCAGTGGTATTGCCCGAAGCCGGATACGCAATGTAGCTGCCAGTTGCACAGCCTGTGCTACCTTTTGCTAAAGTAGTATTGGTAAAAGAAACCGAATCGATCGCAGTACCTTGTCCACCTGTACAACCACCACCTAAACTAGTAATGCAATAACAATTGTAAAAAGGATTCATCGTTACATTAACCGAAGTAGAGGTATCTTTTTGTCCATTACATTTGATAATACAAGCGTAATATTTTGCAAGGGCCTGATTTGTTTGATAAGAAACCGATGTTGCACCAACAATGGTATCCCAAGAAGTATTATTAGTAGAAGACAACCATTGGTAGGTTAAACCTAAACCGGTACTTGAACCCGAAAGCGATAAAGAAAAGTTAGAGCCCACACAAGTAGCAATCGCCGAACTTAAAGCTGTACCTGCATTTGGAGGCGTAGTACAAGCAGGAGCAGTAGTTATCGTTAACTGAATATTTGGTCTAAAATTGGTGAGCGTACCATTTGTTGTTGGAGGGGCGCTACTACCTGTAGCGCTTTGCCAATACTGTGTACTATTCACTAAGCCTTTAGTAGAAAATCTAAATCCTTTAGCAAGTGCAGTTAAGTCTGAACCATTTAATCCGCCAGAATTTGTTTCAACAATAATTTCAATATTGGTTTGATTAGCATGTAAAAATGGTGTACTGAAAGTAATCGGCACCCAAGTGTTTTTTACAAATAAAGTTGAATTTAAAGTGTCTGCAAAAACTAGGGTAGCGCCTGTTTCTTCAGCAGCTACCGAGCTTGCCGTAAAAGTAGTATCTGCGACTTCTTTGATGTAAATTTTTACAGGTGTTCTGCCTGGGTTTAAAACGGTATCGCAATAAAACGCAAGTCCGCTAATATTGCCAAGCGAACCAACTTCTGCTTGTGTATATTTAATAGCAGTTCTTTCGTAAGAACGATTACTACCCAAAGGTTTTCTTCTGATAGTTGTAGCTGCATTACCAGTAATGGTAACTCCTGTATTTGAAGTTGGAATGGTTACGGTTGTTTGTGCTATTAATTCTGATTGAACAAATAAAATAGTACAAATCAAAAAGAGTAAATGTTTTAATTTCATAATTTCGGTTTAGTGTAAAATTAAATATAATTAAAATCTGTGTTAAGTTTCAATAATAAGGCGAATTGCTAAATAAAATAGACAAATCGAGGATATTTTGCATCTTTGAGACATTTTATGGCCCTTTAGTTTAATGGATAGAATGGGAGATTCCGGTTCTCTCGGTACAGGTTCGATTCCTGTAGGGGCCACTACTAATTCGTTTTACAAAATATCCATGCCACGTAAACTTTTTAAAATCCATTTATTGCTTATTTGTTTTTTGCCATTAACACTTTTTGCGCAAAATTTTACGGTGAAATTTAGTGTCGATATGCACCAGCAAATTATTGCAGCATCGGGCGTGCATGTGGCCGGAAATTTTCAGAACGAAGCGGGCTTTAATTCGGATTGGGATCCAGCTGCTACTATATTAACAGATGCAAATGCAGATAGCATTTACGAAGTAACGTTGAGTTTTCCGGCGGGCTATTATGAATATAAATTTGTGAATGGCAATACTTGGGCAGGAGCCGAAAACCCTCCGCTGTATTGCAGTGTGGGCAGTACTTTTAACCGTTATCAAACAATTACTGCTGCTATTAATTTGCCTTTAGTAGCTTTTAATAAATGTAATTTACCAAGCACCAATTATGCAACTTATTGGTGGAACGATGCGGTGTTTTATGAAATATTTGTCCGTAGTTTTTACGATAGCAATAACGATGGTATCGGAGATTTTCAAGGCATCATTCAAAAATTAAATTATTTAAATGATGGTAATCCAAATACGCATTTGGATTTAGGAATTACAGCATTGTGGTTGATGCCCATGATGGCATCGCCAAGTTACCACGGATACGATGTAACAAATTATTATGCAGTAGAACCAGATTATGGCACGATGGCAGATTTTGAAGCACTCCTAGATAGCGCGCATGCACATGGCATTAAAATTATCATCGATTATGTAATGAATCATACCTCTAATCAGCATCCATGGTTTACGCAATCGGCTAATAATGCAAATAATTACCGCAATTGGTATGTCTGGAGCCCAACAAATCCGGCATTTTTAGGCCCATGGGGTCAAACAGTATGGCATAATTACAGCAACAGTTATTATTATGGGCTTTTTTATAATGGCATGCCAGATTTAAATTACGAAAATGCCGCTGTAAAAACGGAGATGTTTAAGGTGAGCGATTTTTGGCTTAACAAAGGCGTAGATGGTTTTAGATTAGATGCCATTAAATATTTAGACGAAGATGGAACGGTCTTAGAAAATACGCCAAGCAATTTTTTATTGTTGCAAGATTTTAACGCTTCGTATAAAAAAACAAATCCAGCCGCTTTTGCCATTGGAGAAGTATGGTCTGCAACGGCATCTATCGTTCCTTATGTAGAAAATAACAGACTCGATGCTTGTTTCGAATTTGGTTTAGCAGGTGCAATTTTAACTTCGGTAAATAATAAAAATACAGAGGCAATAAAAAATCAAATTAAAGTAGTTGCACAGGCTTATCCAAGCTTACAATACGGTACATTTTTAACCAACCACGATCAAGACCGAGTGTATACACAACTGGGAAACGATACGAGCAAAATGAAACTAGCAGCAGCCCAATACCTAACGCTGCCAGGCGTTCCATTCATTTACTATGGCGAAGAAATTGGCATGATTGGTTCGGGCGCAGACGAAAATAAACGCAAACCCATGCAATGGACTGCGGGTACAAATGCAGGCTTTAGCACACAAACTCCATGGCAAACACTGGGCACAAATTATATAACTAATAATGTGCAAACTTTAAGCGCAAACAAAAATTCTATTTGGAATTATTATCAAAAATTAATTCAAGCAAGAAACGAAAACGAAGCTTTAAGAAAAGGCTATGTTTTAATATTAGACAATCAAAAAAATACAAACATAGGATTTGCAAGAATTTATAATCAAACCGCTATTTTAAGTGTGAGTAATTTTTCGAATACCAATACCACCGATAGTTTTTCTTTAAATATGTCGACTTTAAACGCGGGCATTTACCAAGCAAGTAATTTATTAAGCGGCGAAATTTTAGGAGCAATTACTGTCAATAATGTAGGTGGTTTTGCGAATTGGGCAATTCAAGCAAATACGCTCAAAGCCAGCAGCAATGTGCTAATTAAGCTTACCAATACAAATACGGGCATTGTTTCAGACAAGCTAAAGCAATTTACCATGAGCCCCAATCCGGCGCAAACGCAAATTCAATTTGACTTAAAACTTGCCGATGGTGATGTTGATCTGGTCATATACGATAGCAATGGCAAGCAAATGCATGTACAAAAAATCACCCATGCCACCCATAGTATCAATATTGAAAAATTAGCAACAGGCGTTTATTTTGTAAAAATTTCGAATAAAAAATTTACGCAGATAGAAAGATTGCTTAAGCAATAATTAAAGTTGTTGAAATTGTACGCAATCGTTTTTGCTTGTAATTTTTACCGGGTACTGTAATTTTAAGGCAAAATTAAATTCCAAATGACCAGCTGGAAAATTAAAATAAACGGGGAAATTATATTTTTCGCAAACCCCTAAAACAATTTCTTCGACTGTACTACCAAATGGAATTTCATGGTCTTTCATAGCTGTCATGCCTCCTATTAATAAGCCTTTCAGACCTTTTAATTTTCCTGCTCGATCTAAACTAATCATCATTCTATCGATGTGATATAAATATTCATCGAGGTCTTCTAGAAATAATATTTTACCATGGGTATCAATGTCGCTATTGCTTGCTTGCAATGCATAAATCAAAGATAAATTTCCTCCAACTAAATTTCCTTCTGCATTACCTGCTTTATTAAATTCAGAAACTGGAAAAGAAATTTCATTGCTTTCACCCATCAATGCCCGGCGAATCGAATGTAAGGTTTCGTGATTTGTTTCAGTAGGAAAAAGTGATGGCATAGAACAATGAATACTTGCTACGCCCAGGCTTGTTAAATGCGAATGTAAAACGCTTACATCCGAAAATCCGCAAATCCATTTTGGGTTTTTTAAAAACCGGTCCCATTTTATATCGTCGATAATTTGCATGGTGCCATAACCGCCGCGAGCACATAAAATGGCAGCTATATTGTCATCGTCTAAAAATTCCTGAAAATTAGCTAATCTTTGTTCGGCAGTACCAGCAAATTGGTGATGTGCCAAACCAATACTGCTTCCTAAAACTACTTTTAGCCCCCAACTTTCTAATAAATTGATGGTAAATTGCAGTGCAGCTGCATTTATTTTGCGCGCGGTACTTAAAATACCTATTGTATCGCCTTTTTTAAGGTTTCTTGGAATGTGCATTGCGTTTAAAGCATTATCTTTGCCAAATTAGATATTATATACCAAAGTTTTGGAAGATCAATTTAAAAGAACGACTGTTACCGCTGCTTTACCATATGCAAATGGTCCGGTTCATATAGGCCATTTGGCAGGTTGCTATTTGCCTGCAGATATTTACGCGCGTTATCTTCGTTCTAAAGGTAAAGATGTGAAATTTATTTGTGGTTCCGATGAACACGGCGCTGCAATTTCAATTAGAGCAAAAAAAGAAGGCATTAGCTCACAACAAGTCATCGATAAGTACCATAAAATGATGGGCGATGCTTTTAAAGATTTTGGTATTTCATTCGATATATATGCCAGAACATCTTCTCCAACACACCACGAAACAGCTTCCGAATTTTTCACCAATCTTTACGAAAAAAATATTTTTTCGGAAGAAATAACCGAGCAATATTACGACGAACAAGCCAATCAATTTTTAGCAGACAGATATATTGTGGGCACTTGTCCAAATTGCAATAACGAAAACGCGTACGGAGATCAATGCGAAAATTGCGGCAGCACGTTAAATGCAACCGATTTAATCAATCCGCATTCTACGCTTTCTGGCGCCGTGCCAATTTTAAAAACAACTAAAAATTGGTTCTTGCCTTTAGATAAAATGCAAGGTGATATCGAAAATTATATTGATTCCCATAAAGACTGGAAAGCCAATGTTTATGGGCAATGTAAGTCGTGGTTAAACCAAGGTTTGCAACCGCGCGCCATGACACGCGATTTAGATTGGGGTGTAAAAGTTCCATTGAAAGACGCCGAAGGAAAAGTTTTATATGTTTGGTTTGATGCACCCATCGGTTATATTTCTGCTACAAAAGAATTAACACCCGATTGGGAAAAATATTGGAAAAGCAAAGACACTAAATTGGTGCATTTTATCGGAAAAGATAATATTGTTTTTCATTGTATTATTTTCCCCGCTATTTTAATGGCACATGGCGATTATATTTTACCAGAAAATGTACCGGCCAACGAATTTTTAAATTTAGAAGGTGAAAAAATTTCTACTTCTAGAAATTGGGCAGTTTGGTTACACGAATACTTACAAGATTTTGCTGGCAAGCAAGACATTTTAAGATATGTGCTTTGTGCAAATGCGCCAGAAACCAAAGACAACGATTTTACCTGGAAAGATTTTCAGGCCAGGAATAACAACGAGCTAGTGGCCGTTTTTGGTAACTTTATTAACCGCGTAATGGTTTTGAGTCATAAGTATTTTGATGGCAAAGCCGGCGAAATCAAAGACTGTACGCCATACGATTTAGCAGTACTTGCCGAAATGCAAAGTTATCCTGCAAAAATTGCCAAATCTATTGAGCAGTATCGATTCAGAGAAGCACTTGTCGAATTAATGAATTTAGCGCGTTTAGGAAATAAATATTTAGCCGATACCGAACCTTGGAAAATTAGCAAAGAGGAATCGCAAAGGATAGCAACTATTTTAGCTATCAGTTTACAAATTGCAGCAAACTTGGCCATACTTTCAGAACCATTTTTACCATTTACTTCTAAAAGTTTATTTGAACAATTAAATTTAGCAAGTTCGGATTGGAATACAGCAGGCGCTTCAAACTTAATACCAGCAGGGCATCAGCTGGGCGCGGCTACTTTATTATTTGCAAAAATAGAAGACGAACAAATGGATGCGCAACTTGCAAAATTGACCGCGTCTAAAAAAGAAAACGAAAAAGCAAACCATCAAATGGAAGCACAAAAACCACTGATTACTTTCGATGATTTTAGTAATAACGATATGAGAGTAGGCACTATCATAGCTGCTGAACGCGTACCTAAAACAAAAAATTTATTGAAAATGACCATCGATACCGGTATCGATCAAAGAACCGTAGTATCTGGTATTGCGGCCTATTACGAACCCGAAAATATCATTGGCCAACAAGTAACTATATTGGTAAATCTAGCACCTAGAGACATCAAAGGTATTACTTCAGAAGGTATGATATTAATGGCAGAAAATGTAGATGGAAGTTTAGCATTTATAGCACCCACAAAAGCAATTAGCAATGGCGGAAGCGTCAAATAAATTTTAATTTTTTAAATCCACAACATGAGCATTTCTTTTGAACAAAAAAGTAAAATAATTATTACTTGCCCCAAATTTATTGCTCCATATTTAAGCAAAGAGGTTACAGATTTAGGCTTTACCATAACAGAGCAATGGTCTACTGGTGTTGCCATTGAAGGAACCATCAATGATTGCATTAAACTCAATTTTTATATTCGTACGGGTAACCAAGTGTTATGGTTAATTAAAGATTTTGAAGCGGTGAATGCCGATTTAATGTATAAAGAAGCCTTAACCATTGAATGGGAAAACATCATTAAAAAAGATGGTTATTTATGCATTACTTCTAATGTTGAAAACGATACCATCGATAATAATTTATTTGCCAATGTTAAATTGAAAGATGCGATTGTTGATCGCATGAAAGAAAAATTTGGCATCAGACCAGACAGTGGTCCGGAAAGAAATAAATTAGTGATTCATTTATTTTGGCGAGAAAACCAAGTGTCGGTTTTTATCGATACTTCGGGCGAAACATTATCTAAACATAATTACAGAAAATTACCAGGTTCGGCGCCGATGCAAGAAAGCTTAGCCGCGGCAACCATTATGGCCAGTGGCTGGGATGGTAAAACAGACTTTGTGAATCCAATGTGTGGTAGCGGCACGCTAGCTATTGAAGCAGCATTAATGGCCTTGAACAAATATCCTGGTTTGCTAAGAGCTTATTATAGCTTCATGCATATCGAAGGATACAACGACGAATACTATCAATCTATTAGAACAGAAGGCAGAGCCATTGCATTAAAAAGTACGCCTGCCAAAATAATTGCAACAGACATTAATCCAAATGCAATTAATGCTACACGCATGAATGCACAAACTGCAGGAGTCGATCATATCATTGATTTTGAAGTGTGTGATTTTAGAGATACCAAAGTACCTTTAGATAATCCAGGTGTAGTGATGATTAATCCAGAGTATGGCGAAAGATTAGGAGAATACGAAGACTTAGAAATTATTTATAAAGCGATTGGCGATTTTCTAAAAACAGCTTGTCAAGGATATAAAGGATTTATTTTTACAGCTAGCCCTAATCTTGCTAAAAAAGTAGGTTTGAAGGCTTCACAAAAAACAGAATTTTTTAATAGTAAATTAGAATGTCGTTTACTTGCTTACGAATTATATGGTGGCAGTAAACGCGAACCCAAAATAGTATCACAATAAAAAGCTAACAACATGATAAGAAAAACAAACTTACCTATGGCGATTGTATTCGCTAGTATTTTATGCTGCAATGCAAGCTTTGCACAAAAAAACAAAAACGCTGCACCTGCTGCTACTGCAACAGATGCACCTAAAAAAGAAGCTAAGAAAACCATTAAAGAAATCATAAAGCCTACCAAGCTGAGCGATGGTTTATTTGCCATGTATCAAGACACTGCCATAGGCACTGTTTACATGAAAATTAAAAAAGAACAATTAAACAAAGAATATATTTATTTTAATTATGCCGAAAACGGTGTAGTTTCGGCAGGTGCTTTTAAAGGATCTTTCAGAGATAACGAAGTTTTTTCGATTCGAAAATATTTTGATAGAATAGAATTTGTGAAAGAAAATACGAATTATTATTTCGATCCAACTAATCCAATTTCAAAATCGGCAGATGCCAATATTAATAAACCAATTTTAGCTTCTTTAAAAATTGTGGCAGAAGAAGGCGAAAATTATTTACTCAAAGCAGACGAATTATTTTTAGTCGAAAATTTATCACAAATAAAACCTTCACCAAACCCAAATGCCAAGCCAGGCGCTAGTTTTACCTTGGGCACGCTGAGCAAAGAAAAAACAAAATTTGCTAGCATTCGTAATTATCCAAAAAATACAGATGTAATTGTAGAATATGTTTACGACAATCCTTCGCCTTCAAATGGCGGCGGTCCAGATGTAACAGATGCAAGATCGGTAACAGTTAAAATTCAACATTCTATTATTGAAATGCCAAAAAATAATTTCAAGCCACGTTACGACGATCCGCGCATTGGTTATTTTATGCAACAAATAGAAGACATGACTACGCAAAAGGCGACGCCTTATAAAGATGTAATTAACAGATGGAATTTAGAAAAGAAAGATCCATCAGCAACTTTATCGGAACCCATTGAGCCCATTACTTGGTGGATAGAAAACACAACACCCGAAGAATTTAGACCAACCATTAAAGAAGCGATTTTAACTTGGAACCAAGCATTTGAAAAAGCAGGATTTAAAAATGCGATTCGCTGCGAAGTGCAACCAGACACCGCTTCGTGGGATGCAGGCGATATTCGATATAATGTTTTACGTTGGACATCTTCTCCATTCCCGCCATTTGGTGGCTATGGTCCAAGTTTTGTCAATCCTAAAACTGGACAAATAATAGGTGCAGATATTATGTTAGAGTATGTGTTTTTTACCAACCGATTAAAACAAGAAAAATTATTCGACGCTACTTCGCAAACTTTTCAAGCAAATGAATTTACGCAAAATAATTTTTGCGATATCGGAAATTATTTTAGTCAAGCAACGCAATTTGGCAACGCTGCTTTAATGGCTTATAGCGCAACAGATGTTGAAAAAAGTAATTACATAAAACAGTCTTTATACTATTTAGTGTTACACGAAGTAGGGCATACTTTCGGTTTAAATCATAACATGAAAGCCAGTCAATTACATAGCCCAGCAAATATTAATAACGCCACTTTAACTAAACAGATTGGCCTAACAGGTTCTGTGATGGATTATCCTGCTGCAAACATTGCATTAGATAGAACCAAGCAGGGGCAGTACTTTACAACCAAACCAGGCCCATACGATTTATGGGCAATTGAATTTGGTTACAGCACATCGGCTGTAAATGAAAAAGAAGAAGCCGATAGATTATTGAAAATTGCAGCGCGCTCGAGCGATCCGCAATTGACTTTTGGAAACGATGCCGACGACATGCGCGCAGCTGGCAAAGGAATTGATCCAAGAGTAATGATCAACGATTTAACAAGCGATGCCATTTCTTATTCGATAGACCGTATGAAACTTTCGAATAATTTAATGAAGAAATTAAAATCAAAATACATTAAAGAAGGACAATCTTATCAAGAAATGCGTAACGCTTATTTAGTAGCAGCAGGCGAATACAATACGGCAGCTGGTGTTATTTCGAGATACATTGGTGGCGTTTATATTGATAGAAGTTTTCCGGAACAAAAAAGCGCTGTAAAGCCTATTACCGCTGTAAGTTATGCAGATCAAAAAAGAGCAATGAAAGCTTTGTCTGAATTTGTTTTTGCACCTAAAGCTTTTGATTTACCAGCAGATTTATATCAATACTTACAATACCAGAGAAGAGGATTTAATGGTGGAAACGAAGATATAAAAATACATGAACGCGTATTAAATATTCAAAAAGGAATTTTTGCGCATATTTTAAGTGCCAATGTATTAAAGCGAATTTCTGATGGCGGTTTATATGGCAATCAATATGCTGTTGCCGAAATGATGAACGATTTAACGACTGCCATTTTTAATGCCGATGCACAAACTGCAGTGAATGGATTTAGACAAAACTTGCAATTGGCTTATGTAAATAATTTAATTGAAATTGTGAATGGGGCTAGTTTTGATTATCGCGCGCAATCAAATGCATTAGCGAATTTAAGAAAAATAAAAGCGATTGCAGGAGCCGCTGCAGCGCTAGCAGATACAGATTCAAAGGCACACAGAGCCAATGTGATTTATACAATCAATAAAGGTTTAGAGAAATAATTTTTAAACTCAACATAAAAAAGGGCTCGTATAATTGCGAGCCCTTTTTTTATTTTAAAATTAGGCCTAAGCCTGCGCTTTTCGACAACTGAATTTTACCATCAATTAAAATAGGCGCTTCGAAAGGATTATTTTTTACCATCCATGGGCTGTCTAGGTCGCAGTAATCTACTTGAGGCGCAAGCGCAGCGGCAGCGTAAATTCCGCAAGACGTTTCGCTCATACAACCCATCATTATTTTTAAATCTAAGGCTCGTGCCTTGGCAATCATTTTTTGTGCTTCGGCAATGCCAGTTGATTTCATCAATTTAATATTGATGCCATGAAATGCATT
>ENA-OUVC01002019-OUVC01002019.1-marine-metagenome-genome-assembly--contig:-NODE-2019-length-11604-cov-2.552702_pt1 | contig 11604 bp, 9 predicted proteins | sample MGYA00248622_ERZ508571 | MGnify/ENA primary metagenome ERZ508571 (study PRJEB26236, sample SAMN06267175) | marine metagenome | isolation source: Columbia River Estuary | place: USA:Columbia River Estuary... | reverse complement strand
CCAGGTTAGATAAAAAATAATCTAAGCGTTGAGATACCGCTTCTCTTTTATTCCAGTAGTTTTTGGTGCAAAAAGTAGGTAATTGTAGTTTAAAGTCGGCAACAATATCATGCAAACCTAAAATATCTTTTAATTGATGATGTTCTTCAGATGCTGATCCAATATTATAATCACCCGTGCAAATCAAAGCATCGCTTGCCTGAATAAACGGCGCAATCAATTGTTTTTTTATTTGAACTAATTGCTGTTTGCGAATATTAGCATGCATCGCTTTCGCATCATCTGCTTGGAGGTGCGTATTAATAAAAAATATTTTTTGGGTTTGCACTTCAGCACTAATCAATTGAGCTCCTTTAGCTGCAAATAAATCAGGATAGGATTTTGCCTTATAGGTGATATGCGCTAAATCATTGATAGGTAATTTAGAGAGGGTTAATAATCCATTGGATAATTTTATACCACCGGCACTATGCGGAGCTATTTGATATGGATACAGTTTATGTAAAGAATCAGCAATAACGTTTAGGAAATGAGCATCAAAAGCTTCTTGAAAGAAGATAATATCAAAATCGCTATTCTTTAGATAACTCAGAATCCATTGTGTACGAAGCTGTTGTTTCTTTTGTAAATCTTTAGATAAAAAGCTCCATTTCGATGGCAACATTTGCACGTTCCAAGTGAGCACTTTTACGTTTTTGGCGCTTGTTAAAGACGCGCTGGAGCATAGTACGAATAGAAAAAAAACGAAAACTGCACATAGCTTTGAAAGATTCATATAGTTTTTTGCAAAACTACAGTGGCAATATTACTAAGATGTTAGGGGATGACTATGTAATTATTAAGAATCTACTAAACCGATTTCACAATAATAGATTCTAATACGCAAGTAGCATCTTGGCAGTAATCTAATACTTGCATCAGCAAATCATAAATGATTTTTATTTTGATAACTTCAATTGGATTTTTTTGCTCTTCATACAAAGCCATTAGGGCATATTCCAATAGATCAGAAGCCTTACTTTCGTATTGATTAATTAAAAAACAAGATTCTGAAATTCTGTAAAAGTCATTTGAATTTTTTAATCCACCAATAGCTTTTGATAATTCGTGAATGCCTTTTTCTAATAAATCGACAAATTGATCAATAGCGGTGCCTGGAACTTGCACATTCATCAAGATTATACGATTAGCTACAGCGCAAGTACTGTCTGAAATATAACAAAGGGTTTTAGAAAACTCATGAATATCTAAACGATCGAAAGGAGTAATGAAATTATCATGTAATGCTAACACTACTTGCTGTGCAAGCACATCATTCTTTTCTTTCAAGCTATTTAAAACAGGCAATAAAGTCATTCTGTGTACACTGTCATTAGATGACAAAACCTGCTTTAAAAGCAAATTGACTTCTTTTAAGTTTACAGCCATTTCATCGAACAGGGTAAAGAATATCTTTTTATTGGGCTGAAACTTACTAAGGATTTTGGCTACGGACATGAGAAAAACTTATACACAAAGATAATAACGAACTTTTAGAAATCCATTATTTACATATTAAGTATTCGTTAAGCGAAGATTATCTTTTACAATAAAGCTTTTGAATACTCATAGTCAGTTCTGGGCATCGACGTTTATCTGAGAATAAGCTATTTAAATTTTATGCGCTTTTCATTTCTCAACAACACATAACCATAAATAATAACCCCAATAAGTAATAAGTAAATATTCGTATCAATAGGTGCATAAACTAAATTCTGCAATTTAGCTCCAGTGCGATTTAGCGTTAAGTTCTTCTCTGTTTTGTTATGAACGTTAAAAGCACTGCTCTTATCAATCGTAAATCGACTACTTTGAGCTCGCTTTTCTTCCATATAATAGCGCTGCGTAAGAGCTGCTTCATGGAAAACGTCTTCTCTATCATTAGAGAACTTAAGCGTTGCGGTTGCCGCATAAATAGTTGGATGAGCAAGCAGTAATATACAAAAGGCATATACATAATATACCTACTTAACAAATAAGTAATTAGAGATCATACTAACTTTTTAAAAATAAACTATAACGAAAAAATGGTATTGCAATTTAAACAAAATTTGACATAAAAAAATTCTTATAAATTGAAAATTGTTACAAAATTCTTTTATCTCAATGTTTAAAAAATTATTATTTAATTGTAAACATGTGCTAAAAACTCTTTTTGTGCAAAGACTGTGCAAAAGAACACCTCTAATGTAACAATCTGTTCACACAAGCTAGAGAACTTTATGCAAAACTAAAAGCTATGAAATTTCAAATTATCAAATTATCAAACGACTTATTGCAAGCGAATGCTTTCAATCATTTAACCGATAAAGATTTGGAAGCCTTAAAAAAAGCGATGCAATTAATGTCATTAGAGTATTTAATTCAAGCTTGGTACAAAGCTGATTTCTTCTGTTCTTGGAAAGCAGAACAATTAATGATGCCTTGCAATCAAGTATTATACACGATGGGCTTCCCTACACTAAGCTGCTTGGTAGAAAACGAATTGGATTTTTAATTCGCCCCATTCTTTATGGCTATATCAGCTCAGCGTTTTACGCTGCTACTAGCTGTTTCCATATAATCAAAAAAGTGCCCCTTTGGGGGCACTTTTTTGTGTATAGTAGTCCGTTTTTTATTGCTCAATTATTAAGCGCTCTACTTGTTGCGCTGCGCCTTGGGCAATATGCATATAGTACATACCCGGAGCTAAAGCACTCGTATTGATGGCACTTGTAGTTGTTTGTAAGGTAGTTGTCAACATAGTTTTACCTAATATATCTACGATATGCACTTGTGCAGGAGCGTTAGCGTTTTGGAATTGAATCGTAAGCACATCATTAGCTGGATTAGGCGCGATGCTGCAGAATACGGTATTGCTTAAAGCTGCCACACCTAAACTATTAGGAACAATTTTCTTAGAGTTTTTAGTAAAATCTACTCCACTAATATTCGTACTTGTGGCACTAATAGTAAATACAGGCGAATGCGTTGTTGTTTGTGGCATACTCTCTGGATATACATTATAAGAACCCATTGGTAAATTACTGAAAGAGTAATTTCCATTGATATCGGTATAGGTATGTTTTACGATTTGGTTATTGGCATTGCGCAATAAGATAAGCACATTGGGTGCTCCGTTTGCCGTTCCTTTACCTGCACCTAAAATTACATTACCTGCTACAAAACCAGGTCCGTTTGCAGAGCTACCAGCCTGCATATAAATATGTCTATTATTAGAAACACCACCTGTATGATTGATAAGTGTAGCATTTGCCCAATACGTGCTACCAAAATGATAGGTAGGTGCCATTTGCGTGAAACCTGATGCTCCTGCAACTACGGCTGCTTTTACTCGGTAAGTACCGGCTGCTTTATTGCTGAATTGATAAGCTACTTGCCCGTATAATCCAGTAGCCGAAATGGAATCTACTGCATTAATAATATTAGTAGATGTATCATAGGTAATCAACCACACTTTAAATGAACTTGAATTGATATTTAAAGTACTATCCCAATAAATAATACCAGCTATATAATTAGCTGTAGTGCCCGTTACGGTAACTGTTTGATAAGCGGTATCTCTACAGTATACGGTATTAGCATTAGCAGAATCTACATAACGATTGATTAATCGCACGTTGTAAGTACCCGCAATAGAGTAAGTGTGCGACACACTAGTAAAGGTATTGTTAACGCTATTGCCATCTCCAAATGTCCAATCGGAAACTCTTGAAATTATAGGATTTACACTATTCGCTTGCGTAGACGTATTATTGAAGGTAACACTTAAACCATTTTGTGTTTTGGTAAAACTAGCTACCATTGCTGCACAGTTGAACGTATTGCTTTGATAGTTTACACTTGATGTCGTAGTACACGTTGCTCCATTAAGTGTTGTAGTTAAGGTAACGGTATAGATACCTGGATTAGCGTAGGTATGATTTGTACTTGCTACATTACCAGCGCTAGTACCATCACCAAAATTCCAAGCATAGGTCATGCCTGCTGCTTGGTTGCTCGATGAAAATGCATAAGAGCCATTACCATTATTAGTTGTGGCAATTGTAGTATTACATGGTGAAGCAGCCAATGTAACGGTAGCATTATAGGTGCTGGTGCACAATAAAGTATTAGTAAGAGAATCGTAAACATGCATAGTCAATACTAATGCATAAGTACCTGCACTGGTATAATTACGAACGCTAGTGCCTGTAGCATTAATCCAAGATGTACCATTACCCCAATTCATAGAATATGTGATGTATGCAAAAACAGGAGCACCAGTTACGGTACTGGTATTCACAACACTGATCTGATAAGGATTTTGACTATTAGAGGTTTGTGACCAAGTAAACGATGGATTACACACTACTTGTGCAAAACTGTTTAAGGCCACTAAAAAGGCAAAAAGAAAAAGTACCTGTTTTTTCATAAATTAGTTTTTGATATAGACTGGATTGCTTGGCTATGGGTTTGGTTTTAGCCATTATAAAATTAGGCCTTTTTTCTTATAATTCGGCTCCTTTCACAATTTGCTCCACTATACTTGGGTCTAAAAGTGTAGAGGTATCGCCTAAAGCATCAACGGCACCTTCGGCTATTTTACGCAAAATGCGGCGCATAATCTTACCACTCCTGGTTTTAGGCAGTCCCTGCACAAACTGAATTTTGTCGGGTTTTGCAATGGCTCCAATCAATCGGGTAACGGTTTGTGCAATATCTAATTTGCTCAAAGCCGCATCGCCATGTACACTTTCTATAATTACAAAGGCATAAATACCCTGCCCTTTTATATCATGGGGATAACCCACCACGGCAGATTCTACCACTCCAGTATGACTATTAATAGCATTTTCTACCTCTGCCGTACCAATTCTATGTCCACTTACATTCAATACATCATCTACCCTTCCGGTAATTCTATAATTACCCTGCGCATCTCTATAACACCCATCGCCTGTAAAATATAAATTAGGATAGGTAGCAAAATAATTAGTTCGACAACGTTCATGATCGCCATAGGTTGTGCGGAGCATACCTGGCCATGGGAAACGCAAGCATAAATTACCACTGATATCATTACCTTCTAATACGGTTCCTTTTTCATCTACCAAAATAGGCTGCACACCCGGCAAAGGCAAGGTTGCATAAGCAGGTTTTGCAGGGGTTATGCCGGCCATATTAGAAATTAAAATACCACCCGTTTCGGTTTGCCACCATGTATCTACAATTGGGCATCTGCCCTTACCTATATGCTCGTGATACCACTGCCATGCCTCTTCATTAATAGGCTCACCTACGGATCCTAATACTTTAAGCGAACTTAAAGATTTCCCTTCCAAAGGTGCTAAGCCAAAGCCCATCAAACTTCTTATTGCTGTAGGTGCGGTATACAAAATAGCAACCTGGTGTTTATCTACAATATCCCAAAAGCGTCCGGCATCGGGATAGGTGGGGATACCTTCGAATAACAAGGTTGTAGCGCCCGCACATAATGGTCCGTATACGATATAACTATGTCCGGTAATCCAACCAATATCGGCCGTGCAAAAATGCACATCACCTTCTTGATACTGAAATACATTGACAAAAGAATAGGTAGTATAAACCATATAACCACCTACGGTATGCACCACCCCTTTGGGCTTTCCGGTAGATCCGGAGGTGTAGAGGATGAACAGTGGGTCCTCTGCGTCCATTTCTTCCACCGGACAAAAAGGATTTCCTTGTGTTTCTACTTTTTTGATTTCATCTTCCCACCAGCAATCGCGGCCTGTGAGCATGGACACCGGAACCCGGGCATGCGTGGCCACGATCACGTGTTTTACCGTTGGGCAGGCCATCAAGGCATCGTCTACGACGCTCTTCAATGGGATGATTTTATTTCCCCGGAGCGCGCCGTCTTGGGTGATTACCGCACTCGCTTGCGCATCTTGGATGCGGTCCGCAATGGACTGGGCGGAAAATCCGCCAAAAATGACGGAATGGACCGCGCCCACTCGGGCACACGCCAAAACGGCAATGGCCAATTCCGGCACCATGCCCATGTAGATGCACACGCGGTCTCCTTTTCGAATTCCGTTGTTTTTAAGAACGTTGGCAAATTGCATCACTTTGAAATGCAGTTCTTTGTACGTCAATACCCGGTGTTCCTCGTTCGGGTTGTTGGGCTCAAAAACCAAGGCCGGCTGATCGCCCAACATGGGAAGATGCCGGTCCAAACAATTCTCGGTGATGTTCAACTTAGCCCCCGGAAACCATTCAATGTTCGGTTCTTTGAAATTCCAGTTGAGTACCCGGTCCCATTTTTTGCGCCACACGAAGTGTTCGGCTATGCTGGCCCAGAACTCCTCCGGTTTTTCAACGCTTTGCGCGTAGGCCAACTGGTACTGCTCAATGGAGCGGATTTGGTAGGGGGTCAACATGGACCGCTGCGGATGAATCATTCGATTGGTTGGAGTGGAAACAAACTTAATCAAAACGAACGCAGATCGGGCAAAATCGAGCATGATTAAACGTACAAGGCATTCAAGCGGAGCCCAGATAAAAGACGCCCCCCCCTTGCCGCATCGGTTACCTGATGCCGCAAGGGGGGGCTTATCTTAAGTTGGGTCGCCCCTACCCTACAACGGCCCCACATTCGCATTGCGCGGGTAGCGCAACACAAATCGGTAGGTGGTGTTCCAAGGTTTGTCCTTCGCTACGGTGGTTTTCCAAGTCAGAATGCCCGTTTCTGCATTCCGTTTGCCTCCGCCCCATTCCGTTTGGAGCACACTCACTTCCTCTGCACGCGGCATGGGCGTGCGGTCTTCCACCACCACCTCCACCGGTTTCGCATGAAGGGTGGTGATTTTCAGCGCGAAGCTGTACGACCGTTCTACTTTGCCCCCTTTGCTGTCGGTCAAAAAAGTGGGTCTCCATTCCACTGCGGTGCGGGGATCGGCGCCCATCGCTACATCCAGCGTGTCCGATGCTCCCTGGAAAGCGAGGTAGGTGTTGCCCACCAAATTGTTCTCCAAGTAGACGTTGGCCGGACCGTCCAGCAGCACCAAGGTGTCCCAGCCTGGAACACGCGCCACCAAAAAGACGCGCAAATCCAAACGCGGGGCCGTATACCGGCTCAGATCAGCCTTCAAAACTTGGGTCTCCAAAGAAATCTCGCGGGATTCTTGATGCGCAAAAGAATACGTTCCCGGCAAGGTCAACGAATACCCCACCAAGCCTTCCGAACGCTCGGCATCGTCGAAGTTGGCCAATTTGAATCGGGAATTGTCTTCAGCGTCATCCACTCTCATGACGTCCCGTGAAGCTGCCGCGGGTGCAGCGCGGCCTCCCCGGAAGGCATTTTCCAATTTTTGGGCTTGAAGTCCAACCCACCAGGGCTGAAGTACGGGCGTGGTCATGCCCCCGCGCGGACGGTTGGAACCCAGGACCACGGATACTTTTTTCCAATCCAAACCCGTCTCCTGGGTGATCGTGGCTTTAGATAGCAAATCCAATCGGCCCGATGCGGCATCGTCCATGCGCACTTCGTAGCGAGGGCTCCACGAAGCCAACGAGGTGGTCGTTTCCAAGGAAAACAGTGCGGTGGCCACCGGTGCCTCCGCCGAAACTTCCAGTACCAAAACGCTTTCTTGGGCGGCGTGCTTGTTAACCTCGTTCTGGTACTTCTGACTTACCCGCTGCGTACCGCGTTGCGCCTGATCCAGATTCTTCTGTGCCGCTGAGGTACGTCGTACCCACTCGGATGCGGACTGTGCCCAAAACTTTTGGTTCGCTTCGGAATACACCGTTTGCTGGGTGCTGCGCAAAAATGCCTCCTTTTCCAATTGGATGATGGCCTGCTGACCGCGCGCCTGCTCGTCCACGGACTTCCAATACGCCAAGCTGTCGCGCCACACCTTCAACTCCGGTACCGTATTCCAGTCGGTGTTGCGCACTTCAACGCGGTATCCGTTTACTTTTACTGCGTTCCGGGTGCGCAGTTGAATGGATTGTTCGTCCAGTTGCTGCGCCAACCCGGTCACTTCCACGGTGGAATTTCCTGCGGGCAAGGTCAGCGAGAAACTTTGCGTCAAAACAGCTCCGTCCAAATACAAACGCACGTCGTGCAGCGTTGCTTTGGCGGTGCGTTCCGGTTGCGAAGCGGTGGCTTGGGTGGAGAATCCTATCGTAAATCCCAGCAGCGCAATGGCTGTCCTCTCAAAGGAGCGCTGGTTTACACCGGTTTCAAAAAAGTTTTTCATGGATCGCTTATTTTTTTAAAATTAGGCTAAAATCGTGCCACCATGAGCCCGTGCGTTTGTTTGAATTTTTGAGACACGGCCACAGAATAGCTAAACTTAGCTCGACACGTTTCAGCGCGTAAAAACGCGAAGCGTCGGGGTGGACAAAGCTGAATTCAGCGCATAGCCGTCGGTAGAAAAGGAATCCACCACCTCCAAAAGGGGTCCGGAATGCTCCAAGACGTGCCGAGCCATGCTGCCGCGGGCACGTTTGCCAAAGACGCTCACAAAAACCGGTTTTCCGTTTTTTATTTCGCGAAAATCGCAGCGAAGGATGGGTGCTTTCAAGCCCGTCGCATCCAAAACCGCTCCGTACTCGCCGGAAGATAAGTCCAACAACCAGTCGCCTTGCAACTCACGAGCAAGTAGTGGGGTCAGTCGATTTTTCCAAAACGCGGTTGGGCCCGACGCCGCTCCCAAGGGCCAGGAGAGGCCCATCTCGCACCGGTACGGTAAAATTCGGTCCGTTGGACGAAGGCATCCGTACAGACCGCTTCCAATGCGCAAGTGCTCTTGTGCCTGGCGCCAAGTTTCTGCAGACCAGTGCGGTACCTGCAAGCCGGCGTAAGCATCCCCGGTGTAGGACAATGCGGCAGGCGCTCCCAGTCCTGCAGGGAAATCCTCCCACCAAGCTTGGTGCATTAGGGTGGTGGCTTGCGCCAATGCAGCGGAAACGGAATGGAGTTGCGCGTTCTGGGCTGCAGACAATTGCGCCAACTTCTTTCCCAAACGAAGGGCCTCGGAGGTAAATTGAGGCTCCGTAAGGAGTACGCCTTCGGGCAGTTCGGAGCTGCGCTGCATGCCCTTGGAGGGCGAAAGCCAAATTCGGTAGGACACGTTACAGCGGATTTTGATTTTTCCAGTGGTTCAAGCGCTTCGCCGCTTCGTCCAGGGTAGTGTCGTTCTTGGCAAAACACAACCGCACCGCAGGCGGAACGCCCGTTGCGTCAACGTAAAATGGCTGCAAGGGAACCACCGCAACTCCGGCGTCCGCCGCTCGCGCCCGGGCCCAGGCCCAATCGTCCGTTTCCTCGGGCAGACGGACGGTTAAGAAGTAACTTCCGGCACACGGTTGAACGTCCCACCCCCCTGCGCGTAAAGCGCGATCCAGTCGGTCCCGCTTGTCTTGGAAGAAACGAGCCAAGGACTCCGGGTAATCGGGCCGCACCTCCAAGGCGGAGGCCAACGCTTTTTGAGCCGGGGTATTGGCCGCAAAAGCCAAAAATTGATACACCTGACGGAATTGAGCCGTCCAGTTGGGCGGTGCCACCACCGCCCCTATTTTCCATCCGGTGGCGTGGAACGTTTTGCCCAAAGACAAAACGCGAAAAGCACGCGACCGAAGAGCGTCTACTTGGCGCACCGAAAACGGTTGTTGTCCGTCAAAAACCATCCATTCGTAGGCTTCGTCGGACACCACAACGGCATTTGGAAAAGGTTCCAAAGCACGAGCCAATTGATCCCAATCTTCGCGGGACCAAACGGAACCGGTGGGATTGTGTGGCGAATTCACCACCACCACGCGGGTTCGCGGGGAGAGCAACGCGGACCAATCCGGTGCCGCAAAGGATCCGGTCACCACGGTGCCGCCTGCCCGACGTAGGGCCGGACCGTAGGAATCGTAGGCGGGCTCCAACACCACGGCTTCATCGCCCGGTTGAAGCAGGGTCAAAAAGGCCGCGTACAAGCCAACCGTCGCTCCGGGAACTACGGTGATTTCGGATTCCGGATCGGCTGCGGCTGCAGCATCGTTGCCCCATCGACGACGGTCCAAAGCAGACAGCGCCTGCCGTAGCGCGGGCAAACCTGCTGCGGGCGCGTACTGGTGCCATCCTTCCGCCAATGCCGCGCGGTAGGCTTCCACCGCTTCCTCCGGCGGGCCAAATTCGGGGAAACCTTGGGCCAAGTTCAGCGCTCCATGTTGCTGGGCGAGCGCGGTCATTTCCGAAAAAACCGACGGCTGAAACATCACGGCAAATCGTCTCCGGAAAAGGCAAAGGGCAAAAGCTGCGACGCGTCTGGGGTTTTCCAAACGGGTCCGGCCGTGCCCGCCATGATCAAAGCGAACGGCTGACCCTGTCTGCAGCGTTGTTCGTGCAGTGCTTGCCGGCACATCCCGCACGGGGGCAAGGGTTTGTGGCTGGTCTGACCCGACGGTGCATAGACCACGGCCATCGCAACCACCGCGGCACCCGGTGCAACGGACGACGCCGTGCTCAAGGCCACGCGTTCCGCACAAATTCCCACCGGGTACGAGGCATTTTCTTGATTGGTTCCCACCAAAATGCGACCGTCGGCCAAACGAACAGCAGCCGCAACGTGGAAACGGCTGTACGGCGCGTGCGCCAAGGGAAGTCCGCGCGTTGCAAACTGCACCAACTCCGCGTCTTCCGGGTGTAAATCAGCACGATCCTCCCAGGTGTCTAATTCAATCTGCCACGTACTCATTCAAATCATTAATTTACTGATTTACTGCTTTCCAAACGATTCCTGTTGAAGTAGAGCATCACCACAGCGACCGCCAGCAATACGGCTCCTGCAACAAAGGGCGCCGCTGGAAAATAGACCGGTGCTCCGGGTTTGGTAAAATGGGCGAAAATTTGCGTCATGAGCGGTGGGCCCACGATGGCCGTAGCACTCATCAAACTGGTCAATGCCCCTTGCAACTCGCCTTGTTCGGACGGCAAAACCTGACCGGAAATCAATCCTTGAATGGCCGGCCCGGAAATTCCGCCCAGTGCATACGGAATCAAGAAGAGCAACAGCATCCAGCCCTCCGACGCAAAAACAAACAACGTCATGCCCAACAACCAGAGCGACATCCCCACAAAAACAGCGCGTTTATTGCCCAATTTAGGCACCAAGTAGCGAATCAGTCCACCTTGAACCACGGCATTCAAAATGCCTACCACGCCCAAGGACCACCCCACCTCTTTCTCGCCCCAATGGTAGCGCTCCATGGTCACGTAGGCCCAGGTTCCTTGAACCGCGTGGGAGGCCAGATAAACAAAAAACAGGGAGCCCACCAAGGCCAATATGGACGGATAGCGCTTCAAGCGCAACAAGGATCCCAAGGGATTTGCCCGTTTCCAATCAAACGGCCGACGGTTTTCCGGAGCCAGCGATTCCGGAAGAATGAAAAAGCCGTAGGCGGCATTCAACAAAGTCAAGATGGCTGCCGCGTAAAATGGAATCCGCGATCCATAGGCCCCCAATACCCCACCCAACACCGGTCCAATGATGAAACCCAAACCAAAGGCAGCGCCAATCAAACCAAAGTTTTGCGCGCGCTTTTCCG
>ENA-OUVC01002015-OUVC01002015.1-marine-metagenome-genome-assembly--contig:-NODE-2015-length-11617-cov-3.387435_pt1 | contig 11617 bp, 8 predicted proteins | sample MGYA00248622_ERZ508571 | MGnify/ENA primary metagenome ERZ508571 (study PRJEB26236, sample SAMN06267175) | marine metagenome | isolation source: Columbia River Estuary | place: USA:Columbia River Estuary... | reverse complement strand
GTTCGTGCTACACGCCGCTAGTGCGGTGAAGGCAAGTGCAATAAACAGCTCTCGGTGGCGTTGAAGCATCCCCAACTTTTATCACCAAATCTCCAATGTCAAAAGCATGTGCTCAATAGTCGTCAATGCAGGCGTTTTTTTGGTGCTAATTTTCGCACATGTCGTACAAATCAATGAGTGCCCGGGTTGCAGCTTTCCTTTTGGCAGCAAGTGCAATTGTTTCAGAGGGGTCAACCAACAAAGTAGGGGCAGCCGATTGGGCGCCAAAGGACCCCCCGAGTATCTATGTGATTGGTGCGGGACCGAATGCTGTGAGGCGTACTGACTTTATAAATGATGTGTGCGTGAACGCAGCTCAACTTGATTGTGTGGAGTCCATTGCAGCGCAGCTCAATGGAACTTGGGTATTGGGCACACCAACGGAGTCATTCATTGGCGACTCGCGTACATGGAACATTCCTGGAGTGGTGAACCTCAATGGCTCAACACAAGTTTCCGTGACGCACAAAGTGAACTACACAGGTAACGCTTTTCTTCAGACTCAAATTAACGCAGTCCCCGTGAACGGCAGCTCGGGTGATCTCGATCAAAACTCACTTCCCTTGGGGGTGAAGTTCCGTGCGGTTGTGCGCACCAGTTGGGTTTTGCCCACACATGTTTCTGGTAAATCTACAGATACAAAAGTCACTGTTGAAAAGCTCGCAACATCTGGTGCATCGCGTATTGCAATGGAGGGTATTCCCACTGTGCACATGATTGTTCTTGACAACTCAACAATTACAAGCCCTACAGGCAAAGGAGCAAACGACGTTCGTACCCTTGGAATGACTGTTTCCGATGGGCGGTTCTACCCCGTGAAAAAGGAATGCATTGAGAAGTCGACAATCATGACATCGGAAAATGGATATGGGCATCCGCTTCCTACGTACGCCGATGGCAAATTCGATTTGAAGCTTCAGTCGCCGCATTTTCGCACCGATGGAGTGACGGAACACATTGGAGTGTATGAAGCGTTTATTCCCACCGACATGGCCGAGTGTTTGTGGGCAGAACCTATTTCCAGCACAGATGTTTTTGCTGCAAGCGTCTTCGAAACTGCGGGAGAAGCAAAGCCTGCAACAACGAGTGTGACAGTTACGTCTGAAGGCGTTGTTATCAAGGCATCTGGATTTACATATTCCTCGCCAACGATCCGGATTTCAAAAAGTAGTCCTGCCAATGCGAGTGCTACCGCGCAGGGCGGTTCAACTTTGGCAAGACCAACGGGGGTGAAGGCAAGTGCAGCCAAGCAAACTGCTTCGGTTTCATTCACTCGACAACAAGGCGTTCGCTACTCGGTGAGTGCAACAAAGGGAACGATTAAAAAGACATTCGTCTGTTCACTTGGCAAAACCCGTGTGACGTGCAAAGCATCGCGCCTTGCAGCGGGTAAATGGAAAGTGACCGTACTTGCCACGTCGGGCAGTAAGCGAGCAACTCCGTACGCTGCAACCGTGGTGGTGAAGTAATCAACAATTCGTCGTTATATACAAAAAGGGCCTGAGCATTTCTGCCCAGGCCCTTTGTAAATATTAATGAGTGGAATGACTAGACGAATGCTGAGGCAAACACCAAGGAAACGATGGTCATCACCTTGATCAAGATGTTCATTGCAGGCCCTGAGGTGTCCTTGAAAGGGTCACCCACGGTGTCGCCTACAACAGCAGCTTTGTGTGGGTCAGAACCCTTGCCACCATGTGCACCGGCTTCGATGTACTTCTTGGCGTTGTCCCATGCTCCACCTGCATTTGACATGAAGATGGCAAGTGCAAAGCCTGTCACGAGAGCACCAGCGAGCAAGCCACCAAGTGCATCAACACTCACGAAGCCCACCGCAAGTGGCACAACTACAGCTAACGAACCAGGAATAATCATTTCGCGCAACGATGCTTCAGTAGAAATAGCAACGCAACGTGCAGAGTCGGGAATGACTCCTTCTTTGCCCTCTCGCAAACCTGGAATTTCTCGGAACTGACGACGCACTTCTTCAATCATCTTGTTGGCTGCACGACCGACTGCGTCGATGGTAAGCGCTGCAAACAAGAAGGGAAGTCCTGCACCAATAAACAATCCGACGAACACTTCAACGTCGCCAACATTGAGATTGAGTGCAATCTTGTCTGCGCCACTTGCATCGAGAACTGCGTATTCAAAGCTCTTGAACAAAGCAAGCGCAGTAAGTGCTGCTGAACCAACAGCGAAACCCTTTGCAATTGCTGCAGTGGTGTTACCCAATGAGTCAAGAGCATCGGTGACTTTGCGCACGCTTGGATCGAGGTGAGCCATCTCGGCAATACCGCCGGCATTGTCTGAAATGGGGCCGTAAGCATCAACTGATACAACAACACCAGTGGTTGCCAACATGCCAACAGCTGCCATGGCAATGCCATAGATGCCGCCAGGAACGCCACCAGCGACGTTGCCGAGTGCTTGCTCGCCACCCCAATAGGCAAGGCCGACGCCAACGAGAATCAAAACCACCGATGAGGCGACCGACACCATGCCGGCAGAGATACCTGCAAGCACGGTTGTCGCAGGACCTGTTTCTGATTGCTTGGCAATCTTTTTCACAGTGGGGTATTGATCTGAGGTGTAGTACTCAGCAGTTTTGCCGAGTGCCCAACCCACAAGAAGTCCACCGACAACAGCAACGGCCATACCCCATGGCTTGTCGCTGTCGCCAAACATCCAATAGGACAAAGCAACTGTTGCAATCGCGGTTATTGCCATGGCTACGTTGGTGCCCATATGAAGCGCCCTGCTCAAGGCGTGTGAATCGGTGGAGTCGCCACCACGCACAAAGAATGATCCAAAGATGGACGCCACCATGCCCACAAAGGCAATAGCAAGCGGGAACATCAGCAATGCAATGGTGGAGTATCCGCCGTTTTGCACCAGTTCAGTTGCACCAGCTTTGTCGGCTGAAAGACCCATCGCAAAGGCAACAAGTGAAATCGGCGCAATGATTGATCCGGCGTAGGACTCGAACAAGTCAGCACCCATTCCAGCGACGTCACCTACGTTGTCGCCCACGTTGTCGGCAATTGTTGCCGGGTTACGTGGGTCATCTTCGGGAATACCAGCTTCCACTTTGCCAACGAGGTCTGCGCCTACGTCTGCTGCTTTGGTATAGATACCGCCACCAACACGTGAAAAGAGAGCAATAGACGAAGCTCCAAGACCAAATGCAGTCACAATTTCAAAGGCATCGTCTACTTCCATCCATGTCACAAAGACCAGATAGATCGCAACAAGACCAAGCAAGGCGAGCCCTGCAACGGTGAAACCCATCACAGCGCCACCACGGAATGCGATGGGGAGGGCTTTGCCAGGACCTTGCTTGGCTGCCTCGGCGGTACGAGCGTTTGCCATTGTTGCAACGGTCATACCGACATAACCCGCACCTGCGGACAACAGTGCACCTAAAACATAGGTAACCGATGCAAGTGGGGTAATGACGATTGCGAGAATAATGGCCAAGGCCCCAATGAAGAACGCCACCCAGGTGTATTCCTTTTTGAGGAATGCACGTGCGCCCTTTTGGATCTCCGTCATCAGGAAGATCATGCGGTCATCTCCTGGTGAGGCCGCCGCAACATTTTTATAGAAGAAGACTGCGAGAAGAAGCGCCGCAATTGCGGACCCTCCCGCTAGATACGGAATCATTTCCATGTGGGTACTCCCAATTCGTTTGAGTTGTCGTACCCGAACCTGGGGCAATCACCATGTGTGGGGATGAGTCACAAAGGGGTCAAGCCGTGGGGAACGGGGCGTCACAACAGTAGCGAACACGGCACTCAAAGTGGAACTTCCATAGTCGTAGCCACTGAAACCTATATTCCGCGACCGGGGGCAAGAATGACGCCAAACGGACGATTGTTCGTACTGTCGAGCGGGTTTTACGCGGTCTGCGCACAGTTTTCCGACGCTTTTTGGAATTTGGTCACCAGAGTTACCTAAACCTAAATTTGAACAATGATTACAAATTCACTACCCCGGGCTTATTCACGCAAATCGGCGGGGGTGCTACTTCTTGTTGGTGTTTTGGCTGGTGTCACTGTTGGTGGTGGTGTTGGCGTGATTGCTGCATCAACAACAAAAACTGTGACGGTGTGTGCCGATAACACAACAAACATGTTGCGTTATGCCAAGGGCGGAACTTGTTCAGAGACGGAAACGCCGGTGGTCCTGAATCAAACTGGTCCTGTTGGTAAAACAGGCAAGACAGGTGCAACAGGTAAGAACGGTAAGAGTGGCAAAGCTGGTGCTACCGGCGCGAAGGGTGACACGGGGGCTGCCGGTGCGAAAGGTGACACTGGCGCAAAGGGTGACTCTGGTGCGAAGGGTGACACTGGACCTGCTGGACCTACTGGTGCGACTGGTAGCGGAGGAAGTGGTGGTGGAGCAAGTGCTCCTGTAGCAACAGGCGCGAACTGTATTGCATCAAAGTGCACATACGTGATTGGCGACACCGGCCCTGGTGGCGGCATCATCTTCTTTGTTGATTCCATCGACCAGTACACAGGAGTGAATTATCTGGAAGTAGCACCGGTGGGTTGGGGTAACGGAATAACCGTCAATGAGGGTGGTTTGAGTGGTGAAACAACGGGCAGCTCAACTGTGGACCCAAAGATGAAGTGGTGTTCAGACACAACTTTGTTGCTGAGTCTTAATGCATGGGCTAAGTCAGCTGTTGGTGCTGGAGCAAACAATTCGTCCACTGCTGATACAACGTGTGCCGGTGGTGCTATTCAGGCTGCATCTGACTACGCAGGTGGTTCAAAATCAGATTGGTTTTTGCCTTCTATCGGAGAAGCAATGCTGATCTACAACAATTTAAGGCCAGTGGGTGTTGGTGATTTTGTTGCTGGCGATTATTGGAGTTCGACTGAGTACGACGCAACCCAAGCGGGGACCCAGCGCTTCGCCCTGGGGTTCCAGTCCTTCGCCGGTAAGTCGAACGCAAACTACGTGCGTCCAGTGCGAGCTTTTTAACTATTCACCTATCTTTGAGCAGCATGCCACCAACATCGCTGACCGGTTCTTAAGGTCCGGTTTATTTCACTAACAGTTTGGGGTTATTTCACTAACACTCATAGGTGCGGTGTTATCAAAATTAGGTTATACCTTGTGACGTAAGTGTTGGCGGTTACAGGGTTGAGCGGTTTTCACATGGTTTGCTCAGAGTTTTCACACGCGTTTTTGGTGACCGAATTGTGGTGATCGAAGTGACCTAGAGTGCCGTATGAGAAAAGTACTTAAATCTAAGACTTATTCGCATCGAGCAGGGCTACTACTTCTTGTTGGTGTGTTAGCTGCTGTCGCTGTTGGTGGTTCTGTAGCTGCTGCACCAACGACAAAGGTGACATGGAAAGTTTCGTCACTAATGGCAGGTGAAGCCAAGAAGTTGTCTGCTGTGGTGTCAACAAATTCTCCAGGTGTGAAGACCTGGTTGAAAAAAGGTACGTGTACGTTGACCCCGACGCGTAAACCAACGAGAGTGAAGATGGGTGCGTCAGGCTCGTGCCTGTTGACGTTGAAGATCGCTAAGTCAAAGAATTACCCGGCGAGAACATCAAAGAAAAGAATCTCGCTTGTCGCTCCTGCGACGACTACGACCACAACTGTTGCGCCTACAACAACTGTTGCCCCTACAACAACTGTTGCGTCTACAACTACTGTTGCGTCTACAACTACTGTTGCGCCTACAACAACTGTTGCTTTGACGTGTGCAACTGGCGGTGCATGTGTTGTCGGTAATACAGGCCCTGGTGGCGGTACGGTTTACTATGTCGCTCCTTCTAATTTCACCTCTACCGGTTCTGCTTGTGGCGCTACGTGTAGGTATTTAGAAGTTGCACCAGTTGGGTGGATAAGAGCTTCTACACCTGCTGGGCAAACGAACTGTGATGATGGGACTGTGGGCACAAGCTCAGTTGACCCGAGGTGTGTGTGGTCAGGCAACACAAGTGTTACAATTGGTTCAACGGGAACAGGAATCGGGACAGGCTACGCCAATACTTCAGCGATGATTCTCCAAAGCGATACTGCAGGAAAAGCAGGAACTGTTGCCCGCGCATTTCAAGGCGGCGGCAAAACCGACTGGTTTTTGCCATCGAAAGACGAACTGAACGCCCTATGTAAATGGGCGTTTAACGACACCGTGAATGTGATCTGCAATAACAGTGGTTCTGGCGGTTCATCGTTAACGAACGGTGGTTTTGCTTCTTGGCCCTATTGGAGTTCGTCTGAGAGCTCCTCGTCGGTTTCGTGGATCCAGGACTTCGGATCAGTAGATAATTTGCGCGGGTCCCCGGGCCCGGAGAGCCAGTCAGCGAACTATATCCACGTGCGTCCGGTGCGGGCTTTTTAACTATTCATTTATTCATCTATTTGTGTTCGGGTTGCCAGTAGTGGGAAGAACACAAAAAGATTGTTTTTGGGCGCCATGTCAACAGCAGCGCTGACCGGTCCCTGGGGTCTGGTTTATTTCACTAACAGTTTGGGGTTATTTCACTAACACCCCTGGGTGGGGTGTTAGTGAAATAGGTTTAGCCCTTATGGCGTAAGTGTTTGCTGTTGTGGGGTCGAGCGGTTTTCACACGGTTTTCTCAGAGTTTTCACACGCTTTTGGAGACCGAGTTGTGGCGAGCTGTGTTACTGAGATGAGTTGTGTCTCTCAGGACACTGATTGTTCTGACGTGTTGGAGCTGCGCACGCAGTTGTGGCGCGATTGTGTTGTTTCCTGCTGTAGCAGAGAGTTTTAGGCGGCGCTGTCGCTGGTTCGATCACAAGTTGCGAATTGAGGCCAACTCACTATCTGCTGAAGCAACAACCGACTAACGGCCACACTCTCAACAGCGGACCCTAACGAGTTGCGGTTCGATGATTCTCAAATCCGCGCGCTGGAAGTAATTTGCCGAACTGAATTTCAACGACCGTCGTTCGGTTCATCCCAGGGGTCATTAATCCAGTCTTCTCCGTACCGTCCGTCTGGCCCTTCGATGCAACTGTTGTATCCTTCACACGGATCATTCGAAGGTTCTGGGATATAGTCGTCTTCACTGGGGGTCGGAACGCACACGATGTCACAGTCGCCCCCTCCTTGCGGAGAATCGCCACCGTAAGACCCACTTCTTTGCAACAACTCATCGACCTCGCTCTGCAGTGGTGCAGACGCCATGCATTCGGAACGTTTCCTCGTAAGGAATCGCGAAATGGCTCCTTTATCGCCCTTACGGAAAACAGCCCAATCATCGAGTGTCTCGTAAAGACAAAACCACACAGTAGCTTCCTGTTTGTTGCCGGTTGCTCCGTCTGCAGTCAGATCCGTTGCAATCCCTCTTGCAATTCCTTGGTTTGTTTGGTGTCGTTGCCAACGCTCGTTCTCAGAGACTGCTTTAATGACTGGCGCGCCCGCCAAGAGAATCGGTACTGACAGGCACAGAACTCCTAATCCAATCGTTATCGCAATGTCAAACTTGGACTCGCCTTTCCTTCGCCCTTCAATTAGGAGATCCCATGTCACTGAAATAACTACTATCGCAGCCCAGATCGCAAGAAGACTGACTACGACACTCACGAACACCCACGTGCCGCGATCATTCCAGAATCCCCGCGAGTATGCCCACATCAGCCCAATCTTACAGTTGGTTGAGAGTGGCGTTTCCGATTTGGTGCACGTCAGTCGTTTCAGGACAACGCAGGTAAACAGTTATTGATGCCAGGTTCCCTTTTCCGTCGTAACGACTTTTAAGCAGCATTGTCACCAGCTCGGATGAATCGAAAACCAACGATGTCATCATCGCTTTGCAGTAACGGGTGATCACCGGGCAGTGTGTTGGTTCGTTGTTGCCAGTTTTGAATCATCCGTAAGTTGTATGAGGCGTTCACCATAGTGATTGCAATGTTCACGAGCGGAAGACCAGTGACGTGGAATAGACCACGGCTCATGTTTTCTGTGGAATCATTTTTGCGGTTGCCGTAACTGCCTTCAACGTAGGTGCGTTTGCGATATGTGTTCGCCCATTTTTTGCTACCCCAGTAGTGCTGTTGGTCAAGTTTGAGAACTTTGTCTGGTGGGGTCACTTTCACGGTTTGTTGTGTACAACAAGCGGGGAGTGGCTCGGGTCCATTCGCATCGGGTGGTTTGGTGATGATCGGGATTCCTTGCGCGATCGCTGCAGCCTCGGTACCTGGTCGTAACGGGCAGCCAACATGTCCAGCGAGTGCTGGGCATTGAAGACGTTGCGCACCGTCGGGTTGAGGCAAGTTGATGCGCCGCATCGTGTACGTCTTACGTATGCCGATGACGCGATGGAACGCTTCGTGCAAGGCGGGTTCAGTTTCGTTTGGTCCGGGGCGAATGATCGTCCCGAGAGTGTCTGGTGTGGCAGGGCAGTGGGCTCGTCCCGCGGCCCAACGCATTTGTCCATATTCAATGAAACCATGCTCGTCGCTACGCAGGTCATGATGTTGGCGGATACCACGTTTGGCAAGTTCGGTTCCCCATCGGTTAAATGCTTTGAAGTGGTAATGGTTGTCGACGATGATGTCAGTAACCGGGTGTGGGGCGCGGTTTATGAGATCCAAAGTGACATCGACAATCTCCTCATTGGCGGGGGCGACTTCGAATCGCACGATCAGTCGTGGCGCGGCGTCAATGCTCTCGTCATCATCTGGCACTTGAACAAGGGTGTGTTCCTCGTAGCCGAAAAACGTAACTGAGGTACCGTCCTTGGCTGTCTTTTTGCCCCAGTTGGCATCTTGATCAAAGCCGTTCGTTGACCATCTGCGTCGATTGTTGATGGGTGCAGCACCGGCTGTGATCAGGGCATCAATGAGAGTGATTGTTTTTCCTCTCGCCCAAGCCCAAAACCCGGTTGCATCAATCGCCATCATTGGTGATCGTGGCCCGACTTGGAACACGTCCATCATGCGGTCAGCTATCTGTGTGTTCACACGATGACGGCGTATCCGCTCGTCATCACCGATATTGGTGACACTATTGCCGTAACCAAGCACGATACTGATTTTGCGTGTCACGTTATAAAAGTCGAAAGAGAGTTGCTTCACAGCGTCGTTGCCTTGGCGAACACCGAGACGAATCTGGTCCTCTAAACAAATCTTTTTAACAAGAACTTTTGCTGCTTTGCTGATCGCTGCCTTGCCATCATGATGCACAGAGAGAAACGTGCCCAACAGATAAAGGCGAATGCTGTCAACGTTTGGTTTACGACCACGAAGATCGGTTGTTAGCTCGGTTTGCAGGATCTCAACAATTCCGGAACTATCAAGAATGTATTCTGCAACTTTGACTTGAGCGGGGGTAATCATTTCACACCTCCATCACGCAATGCACTGGTATCAGTGACTGGTTCAAGATGCGGAAGTAAATCCGTCAGTGTTCGTGCTGATCTAAGCCCAGCGGCTTGAAGAATCAAACCGAGTGGAACCCGACACGTCATTAGCCATGAGATCCAGGTGGAACGTAGGCGGCTCATATCAATAGGCGGCGAATCATCAAAGAGGTCTGCATTGTCGATCACCTTGGCGACAGGATTCTTTTTTGATTTACCTATCCCAACAACAAGCTGTTTAGGTGTCAGCCCTTCGATTGCGACTAATACGAGTTCCTCATAGGTGGCGCGAACAATTACTTGTCGCGGGTTACGGCCAGTCACGTTGACCAAAATGCCGTTGTCTGTGACATCAATGTGATGTCGGTGCAAGTTGCGCAAATCCACCGAGTCCAACCCGGCGCCTGCCCCAAACCCGACAATTGCACACAGTTGTGTACGAATGCGCGGGCGACTTTGACGCAACGCGATACGCCGCAATGTTGCTTCCTCGGCTGGGGTGTAGCCCGGGCGTACCGATATATGTCCAAGTGGTGTGGCTATCCCAGACGGGGCGTTAACACCAGTATTGATTTTCTTTGCGATGTTTTGTAGTCGGCTGCGGTAATCGTTGCAGGTCCGTTTACTCATCCCAGTAAGCCCTGTCAGGTAGTACTGATCAATTGCATCAAAAGTAAATGCTTCTGTGATCGCCATTGACCGATGCTGTGTTGCTAACCAGGTCACATAGGACGCAACGACACCAAGATGCTTTTGGAAACTCTTATCACCAACGAGACAAGATTTCGTCAGCACCTCAGTCACCACCGGGCGCACCTGTTCCCACACAGTGTCAGTGACCCCGTTTGGCCGATAGCGCTCCAAAATCTCGCGTTGAGTTGCAGATAGCTCGGGTAGGTTGCTGGCACGTTTAATGTGCTCAGCTGCAAGTCGCTTTGTTGCAGCAGCAGAACGTCGTACTTCGCTCATGAGTTGTCACCTCCGTGTACCCCACTTGTTCGTGGGCTATCAACACCGTGCTCATTTAGTGCGACGCTGCACGCGCTGAGTTCATCACCGCGCAACAAACTGATTACAGCATCGTCAATGACTACAGAACAATCAAGATGGGGCATTAATGCCTTAATAGCTTTCCAACTAATTTGATAATGGCGCATCAACACCGCAACTGGTTCATTCAGCGTGAACACCAAACGACGAAACGTCTGACGTGCAATAGTGTCATTAATGTGCACTTGTTGTCTGAGAGCGGCCTGACGAAACTCGAACCAGTCGCCTTCACGGACCACACCATCCCCCCATCTCGATGACAGTCGATTAACAATGGGATGCACTGCTCGTTTCGCATTGTTTGTATTCATCGACCACATTGCGGTGTCATCTTGTGTGAGAGTCGCACCGAACGAGTTGCGGTCCGTCCAACCAACACCGATAGCGACAGCGAACCCGCGACACGCGGCTTCACCGGCAGCGATAGATGCGTTGATGACTAGATCTAGCTGATTGTCATTGAGAGGTTCGGGTGACAACGGGACTTTGTGTAGCGCTTGGATCTGAGATGGCAAACCAGCCTTCACTCGCAGCAACTGTTTGAGCCGACCGAGATTTTGCGACAAGGTGTACTTCGAGCCGTGCTGCTGGTTCGACCACCGTGCGATTTCAACATTTGTTAAAAACTCATCGACATTGCCGCCCTCAGCGGGAACGACATCAACAAGAAATCGGGCCAGAGTGCTGAGCAGATTTACCGCATACTGCGTCGATGTCGGATCTGCCGCTAACACCAGTTCACGCATCCGTGGCAACATCGTTTCCACTTGTTCGGGGTTCAATAATTTTGGTTGGTAGGTTGCGATCTTGGTCTTGATTTCGGCGTGGACTTCAGGGCTTGGTTGTGCATGTTTTTCGTTCATGCATAACCAACGTGTACACACGGATGGGGTTATGCCCGCACACCAACCGAAAACTTAAAAATTTTTTCTGACATTGCGCTGTAGGGGCGGTAACGGCAGATGGAAAACCCACGAAAGCCAGTCGTAGCAAGGAATTCTGGTGTTACCTGGACTGCTAAATTGTCGGTATGCGAAAGATTCTTGTGATCACCTTAGGACTAGTTCTTTTTACCGGCACTGCCGTTTCTGCTGACGGAGGTGCCATCACTTACAAGAGCTGTACAGAATTACGCAAAATTTGGAAAAGGGGAGTCGCCGGAACAAGAG
>ENA-OUVC01002014-OUVC01002014.1-marine-metagenome-genome-assembly--contig:-NODE-2014-length-11624-cov-3.497012_pt1 | contig 11624 bp, 8 predicted proteins | sample MGYA00248622_ERZ508571 | MGnify/ENA primary metagenome ERZ508571 (study PRJEB26236, sample SAMN06267175) | marine metagenome | isolation source: Columbia River Estuary | place: USA:Columbia River Estuary... | reverse complement strand
CAGCAGCGTAGGCAATCCCAGCGCCAACGCCGCGAAAATTGTGAAGGTGAATGCCGGCGACCTGTGGGCCGGGGGGAAATTGACGGGATTGCCCGCGTTGAATTTTTCTGCCGCGTCTAGCAGCGTGCTTTCCATCAAAGTATTCACGCAGGAACCCGTCGGGACCGTAATTAAAGTGAAGTTGGAATCTCCCTACACCGGGGAGGTGGACGCCGTGACCACCGTCTCCGGAGCGTGGGAAACGCTGCTGTTTGACTTTGGGATTCCGGCCTGCACCGGCAGCGCCGACTTGGTTTTGATGCCTCAGCCCTTCACCGCCGGAGGAGGCAAAACGTTTTACTTCGACGACATCCAGCAAGTAGCCGGAACAATTGCAACCCCGCTGGCAGGGCTTCCCCTAACGTTTGAGACCGGCGCAACCGCCGACCACTTCTTTAGCTTCGAAAGTGCCCAGCTGAATGTGGTTCCCAATCCGCAGGTGACTGCCGGCAACCCCAGCGCCACGGTGGCCAAATTGGTCCGGTACCTGGGCGCCCCCTACGGTGGAAGCAAAATTACCTTTGCCCAACCCATCGACTTTACGGCCGATTCCGAAATTTCCATGAAGGTATGGACGTCGGCCCCCGTGGGAACTCCCGTGACCTTGAAGGCAGAGAAACCCTTTTGGGGCGTGGAACGCAGCGTGCAAACCACCCAATCCGGCCAGTGGGAAACCCTCACCTTTGACTTTGCCGGTTCTTTGAACGACATGCCCACCCTCGCCTTTTTGTTCGACTTTGTGGCCGGAAGCTCGCAAGTGGGCAACGGGTCAGCGCAGTCCACTTTCTATTTTGACGACGTCCGTTTTGCCAGCACACTTGCTTCGGAGGAATTAAGGGGCCGCAGCATCGCCGTACGCCCCAACCCCACCGCCAACCGCTGGACCGTGGACGGATCCTTCGGAGCCGAATGGGACGTGAAACTTTTTGATCTCCACGGCACCTTGCTGGCCGAATACCACAGCCCCGACGGCTCTCCCCTTGAGGTGGACGCCACGGCATTCCCCAGCGGTATGTACTGGGCGCGGTTAGCCGGCCAAGGCGAGTTCCAGACCGTGAAATTGGTGAAACAGTAAGCGCTGCTGGAGATTTGTTCTGCGGAGCCTCTTGTTCGGGGACGCGGATCAGCGCAACCAGGCATCTCCAAGGAGGGGATCTGAATTTTGACACAAACTTAACCCCTGTGGGTTGGTGGTCCATTGGATTCATCGGACTTTCGAGGTAGTCTACCTTCAAGTCCTTCGCCGAGGGACCGGATGGGGTGGGCTGTTAAAATTCCCTAGCGATGAAACAATCCCGTTTTTGGCCCCTACCGACTTGGATGATGGGTGCCTTTCTTGCCGTGTCTGCGTGCCAATCCTCTGATAATGCAGACTTTGTTGCGGTTTATGCAACCGTCGAAACGGTTCCTGTGGACGCGGCCGTGGGGGACGATGCCGCCGATGATCCGGCCGTATGGTTCAACGCGGAACAACCTTTGGAAAGCCGCATCTTGGGCTCGGACAAAAAACGGGGATTGGAAGTATTCCATTTGGACGGTACCCGGGACACCACAGACGCCATTGGACGCATCAACAACATCGATGTTCGCTTGGGATTTCCCACTTCAACGGGGCCAAAGGGGCTTGTTGGCGGCAGTCACCGGGACCAGGTGGGCCTGGTTTTTTGGAGCATCGACGCCCAAGGAATCCGCCGACTTCGGTCGACGGCACTCAAAAGCCAACTGGAAGACGTGTACGGCTTTTGCTTGTACAAAACCAATGGGACCTTTTATGCCTTTGTGAACAGCAAAACCGGCGACATTGAACAGTGGGAATTGACGGCTACCGGGGACTCCATCGACGGCAAACGGGTCCGTACGCTTCACCTTGGCGGGCAGGTAGAGGGCATGGTGGCCGACGACGCTCTGGGAACGCTGTTTGTAGGCGTCGAAGACGAGGGCATTTACCGGTTTGACGCCTTGCCAACGGGATCCTCCACAGGAACTTTGCTGGAGGCGTCCACCGCGGAAAATCCCGCCATTGCCTACGATGTGGAAGGACTGGCCCTGTTTGCGCCCAACGATTCCACCGGGTATTTGGTCGCCAGCAGCCAAGGAAATAACTCCTATGCGGTCTTTGAACGCACCGGGAAACATGCCTATGTAGGCAGCTTTACCGTGGGAGACGGCACGGTCGACGGAACGTCGGAAACCGATGGCATCGAAATTGCTGCATTCTCTTTTGGCGAATCCTATCCGGCTGGCATTTTCATTGCGCAAGATGGAGCCAATACCGACGGAACCGTTTCCAAGCCCCAGAATTTCAAGGTGGTCTCGTGGGCGGAAATTGCCCAAGCCCTCCTGGCAAAAAAGCCCTGAGTCGTCGTTTTGGAAGGGGTCACCCCGAGGGGGCATCGGCGTTTTCCTACCTTTGCTCCATGCCCATTCGCACCCGACTCTCTGAAATTCTAGGTTTCTCCACCGTCCTTTTTGTGGCCAATGCGTGGGTGCTTCCTTGGTGGCAAGGCAAAATCTTGACCGGCAGCGAGGTTGCTGTGTACGGTGGGTTGTCCCTGTTCGGAGGCGTAGGCTATCACTTCACGACCCAATGGCTCAAACGCCGGCGGGAGCGGTCGTAAAAGAAAAGCGGTCGGAAATACGAAGTGCATTCTTCGTCCGAAGAAAAGTCTAGTCGGCCTCCAAGGAAAACAATTCCTCCACGGGCGTTGCAAAGGTGCGCGCCAACGCCAACGCCAGCGGCAAACTGGGGGCGTACTTCCCCTGTTCGATGGCATTGATGGTCTGCCGACTAACACCGACCGCCTCGGCCAATTCTTGCTGGGACCAGTCTTTTCCCGCACGGAATACTTTTACTTTATTCTTCATGGCCCAGGGAATACCAGTTGCGCAAAGAAACAGCTAAAAGCACATTGAATACCAACAAAAACGCCACCAACTGGGCATACATGACGTATAAATAGGGCACCCCGTAAACGGTCCAGGTAGCGCCCAAAAAGAGCACGGCGTTGATCCAAGTGGCGCGCGCAAGTGCCTTCCAGCGCAGCTGGCGAATGGCTTCGTCTTCCACGCGCTCCCGGGAAAATCCCAGGACCAACCCGCTCAACGTAATCCAAGTCAATAGAAGCTCATCCGTGATGTTGTTGGTGATCCATCCTGGGCCGGCAGGCGCCTCTTGCATGATTCCATCCGACCACAGTGCGGGAATCACGAATTTGAACCACTTGATGCCCCCTTCCGGCGCACCTGCATACAGCCATAGGGCTCCCCAAAAGATTCCCCCCGCAAAAACCAATGCAGCGGGTTTTTTCCAGGAGGCAGGCAACAATCCATCGTTTTTCATATCCACTTGTTTTACCGTATAACGGATCAAATGTATAACTTATTTTACATTATGTAAAGTTTATTTTACATACTTAAACGTTTGCACCGATTAGAAACAAAAAAAGCGCCCCGCTGAGCGGGGCGCTTGAGTACCTAACCGTACCGTGTTAACGCTACGACTTCATCAATTGCTTGGTCTGCACGCCAAGATCCGTTTGAACGCGGACCCAGTAAATTCCGGGCTTCCAACCTGAAGTGTTCAGCACCAACTCATCTTCAATGCCCACCGTTTGGACCAGGATCAGTCGACCCAGAGCATCCAGTACCTGAACTTTGTGAGCGTGCATACCGTCCAGACGCAAACGTGCGAAGTTATTCGCTGGATTGGGGATGATTTGGAACGACGCAGCTGCCTGCTCCTGAATTCCAACGTTATAGCCTACTGCGTTCAACGCTTTGGCCATGCGGGGCAGGATGAAGCCCATCACGGTATCAATGTAGAGTTTAGACTGCGCCTTAACGTTTGGATTTGTTTCGTTAGCAGACAAGGGGTCCGCTGGATTCCACCAATCCCAAGGGTTGGCGTTTACCTTAAACGGCATTGCTGCGTTGGGCGGCAACATATTAAAGGTGTACAGATTCTCTTGGTTGCCCACGTTGTAGGGATTGTTCCGCGCCTTAACCGACAAGGGGTCCATCATGGATCCCGCATTGAATACGGAGTTGTTTCCAAACGTGTTGGCCATCTTCACTGCCGTGTGGCTTCCGGCAACATCCACTACGGGAAAGAAACTGCCTGCGATGGGCACGTTGACCATGCCGCGGTAGTAGGGCGCAAAGAAGTCAAACCGACTGTGCAAACTGATTACGGCCGCGTCTCCCTGAGCCATCCATGCCGAATCACCCAAGGCTCCTCCCAAGTTCGCAACAAAGTTGACGTTTGACGGGATCCCTTTGTATAATTCAATGTTCCGTCCTGGCTGCGTCTGATCAACCAACGGCAAACCGGTTACCGGGTGCGCTCCAATGATGGTTGCCTTTCCGCCGTAGCCATTCCAATCGCCAACTCGAGCCGTATCCACATAGGGCATGCCGGCCGTAACCGCATTGCCAAAGATGCCCGTGCCTGCGGTGGTGTACTTGAATTTAGCCGGTGACGCAACTTCAGCAAGGTTGTTGATGGTGGCGTACGCGAGTGTTACGTATCCACCGGAACCAACGCCAATCAACGAGATTGCATTTGGATCCACTCGATAAGGATCACCTTGCACCAATTTGGAAGCGCGAACCGCTCGAACGCAAACCTTTGCATCCTGAACGGCATTGTAAACGGCCATCAAATTGGTTCCGCGTCGCAGGTCCAAATTGGTAGAGTTTGCCAACCAACCCAAACGATACGTTGCAGACACGGCAATAAAACCGCGTCGAGCAAAACGCTTAGCAATTTCAACCACCGCCGAATCTTTGCGGTCTCCCATAGGCGACGCCAATCCTCTGGGCAAGAAAGATCCCGTGTGGAATAGAATCACCACCGGACGAGAAGCCACGGGGTCTGCCGTTGTATCGGGCATGTAGATGTCTGCATACATCGGCACCACCATGGGTCCTCCCAAGTTGGCCGGAACGTACTGACTGAAATTGTAGCCGTAGGGCACATTGTTCAGTGTTGTAATTTGCGAATTACTGAAAACCTCGTCCGTGTAGCGCTGCTGCGCCCAGAGTGATTCTGCAGTAACTACAGATGTTAGAGCCCACAACAGAGCCAATGAGTATTTTTTAATCATAGCTTATTTTGTTAATTACCTGAAACTTACGACTTTTTTTTCAATTTGGACAAATCACACGTTACCGTAGCATAAGCCAACCGGCCCACCGTCGGTCCGCCGTACACCTGAATAACCTGTGCGTTGAGCAGGTTGCTGGCTCCCAATTTCACCGTCCATTTTGATGCTGGCTTGTACCAGGAAACTTGCGCATCAACCAGGCTGTAACTGTCAATGGCGCCAGTGAATTGGGGGGATCCTTCAAACAAAAAACCCTGAACCCACTTGTACGTGACGTTAAAGCCGCAAAATCCGGACGCAATTTTCCAATCCAAATCGCGGCCAGATACGGATACATTGAATTTATTTTCCGGAGTGTTGTAGGCCGGAATGATGGGGTCGTCTACCGCGGAATTCAAGACATTCCACGTATAGTTACCGGCCAAAGTATACCGCGAAAAATAGTAGTTGAGTCCTGCGCTGAAGCCTTGTGTGGTAACCATTTGCTCTGCATTTGAGGCTATCCGGTACGCTTGCACGCCTTTCAGCCGGTCCACCGCGGAGCCTCCTGGGTCGTCCTCAATCTTCAACCCAATGTGGTACCCGATGAAGTCCGTGTACCAACTGTAGTAGTAGGTGGCATCCACGTACAGCTTTTTCCATAATGTTGTCCGCAAACCGACCTCTGCGTTGCGGACTTGTTCCGGGCGAACGGCCTCTCGGTTGTAGTAATCCCAAACCCAGGACGATCGTTCCTGAACTCCCGCACCTAAAAACTGCTGCACCTCGTCTATGGTCACCAGGGAGTCGTAGCCGTTCAAATTACCCAACAACAGCGCTCGCCCCACGTTGTAGTACAAGTACTGGTCCTGCAAGGTTGGGTTCCGAACGGCTGAGGAGACCCCAAAACGCAGCACGGTGCTGCTGTTGGGCTTGTAAACGGCGGATGCCGCCGGCGATGCCAGCCATTTGAAGTTTTGGTTCTTGTCCAATCTGCCGGAAGCATTAACCGTCCATCGGTTCCAGCTCTGCTCCCATCCTCCGTACAGCCCAAATTCAGAAACCCGCAGTCTGCGTCCGTTGGTGTCGCTGAACAAGGTTCCGCGCGAATTAGGAGCGTACCGCCGAAAACTTCCGCCCAAGGTCCAAACACCAAATTCATCACTTTGCCATTTCCGCTGTCCGTGTACATGCGCTAAAGACGAACGGTCCCAAAATCGACTCCCCCCTTCATTGAACGTGCGGGAAATAATGTGCTCCTTGAGGGCCGCGAATCCGGCGGAGCCGGGTAGCAACAAACTGTCTGGGTCGTAGGCCGCGTTCATCCAATTCCGGTTGCTTTGGTGGAAAGACTGAAACTGATCCGGATTGGCAGCCGCAAAATCGCGCATTTGCGCGCTGAACTCCTCAAACGGTAGCGACTCATCTGGATAACCCGGCAAGGCACGCAGGCTTGGCTTTTGAAAAATAGTCCAAAAGGACCGATACTGATTGGCCCAAAATCCATCGTTCAACACGGAGTCTTGCATGCGCAGGGCCGTGAAATAGGCGTCGTATGTTTTCCCGGCATCTTCGTGGGTGGTGTACGCTCGGACAAACCATTTATCCTCTTTTCGCAGCTCAACCCGGTTTTGAAGAAAAAGTATGTCCTTTAAACTGAACCGGTTGTCTCCTTGATAAACGGTGGTTCCGGTGCCAAAATTGAAGCTGTAAATACCCTCTATGCCTGTTCTGGTTTTGTAGTGTAGTGCCGATGCGATTTTGAGGTTTTCCGTATTGTAATCCACAAGCGCCTCTTCTTCAATTCCGCGGCGGTGGTAATTGCCAATGCCTGCATACGTCTTGACATCCCCTCCATCGTTGTACGCAATCTCGTCGCCGTATCGATTGACGGCGTCGTACCCCCCAGGATTGGTGATGGAAGAAGGTGAATCGTCTGTTGCGCTCAAATTGGTTGCTTCCCAATCGTCCGCACGCAAGGCAAATAAATTGATTTTGTAGGCCCAACTGGGGGATCCATCCGCTCGCTGAAACGCTTCTGCATGACGAAAGGCCACTTCAGCCAACCGTCGTTCTCCCGCCTTCATCTGAAATGCAGTCCCCTGAAATCGATAGGGGTCTTTGGTGTTGATGGAAATTACCCCATTAAAGGCCGACGGTCCGTACAACGCTCCTACCGCGCCCGAAATAATATCTACTTGCTGCACGTCCAGTTCGGAGGCGCCCAGGAAATTCCCCAAAGAAAAGTTCAAACCGGGTGCCTGATTGTCTATCCCGTCGATAACCTGAAGGCTGCGAACCGGGCTGGTGCTGTTGAAACCGCGGGTGTTGATGATCTTAAAACCAATACTGGCCGAGGTAAGATCCACTCCCTTCATGGCTCCAAGTGCCTCATAAAAATTGGGGGCAGGTGCTTCTTTCATGGAGACCAGATCCAACGCTTCAATCGTCAAAGGTGCCTGTTTTTGCTTTTCGCTGATTTTGGCACCCACAACCTGAGCGGCTGAAAGTTGCGTGGATACAGGCTTAAGCCCCACCACCATGGACTTTTGTTCACCGCGTATTTCTACTTGGGTCTCTTGGTAGCCAAACGATGCAATTCGAATCCGTCCGGGGACCGCTACCGACGGCAACCGAAATCGTCCGTCCAGGTCCGTCGCCGTTTTTGTTGAGCCCCAATAAACCACGGACTGCAGAGGCTCTCGCGTGCGTTCGTCCACTACTTGGCCCGCAACCGAAACGTTTTGAGCCTGTACATCTGCACCAAAAACCACTGCGATAAGCGCACTAAAACCACGAAAAAAAATATTTTTCACTCCCATACTAACTGATCAAGTATCACCAATGTACGGATTATCTGCGCATTAAATCTGATTTCCGCTGGCGTGGAGGATGGTTTACCTTTACCCCATGAAGAATCAAAAAACCATCTACTGGATTGCCACCGGCATCATCGTAGTATTTGAAGGAGTCATGCCGGCGCTGACGGGAACGTCTGAGATGGCCCGGGCCGGTATGGAGCACTTGGGTTACCCGGAATACTTTGCCTTGATGCTGGCCACCTTTAAAGTAACTGGCGTTCTGGCGTTGGCGATTCCGATGGTGCCCAAAACCTTGCGCGAATGGGCCTACGGCTGCTTCGTTTTGGAACTGATCTCCGCAACGTGGAGCCATGCCGCCGTGGACGGTTTGGACAACGGTCAAACGTATTTTCCCTTGGTGATCTTGGGCATCTTGCTGACGTCGTACTTCACACGGAGCGGCGCCTACCCTGCTTCCGCGGTTCCGACTTCCTAAGTCCTCCCGGTTTTAAAGCGGCCCGTTTCCGTGCTTTTTGCGCGGATTCTTGACGGCCTTGTTTTCCAAGAGCGCAAAAGCCTCCAACAACCGAATGCGCGTTTGGCTGGGGAGGATGACTTCGTCTACGTAACCGCGTGCGGCGGCGCCGTAGGGATTGGCAAAGGCCTCGGCGTATTCAGCTTCTTTCTGCGCCCAGGTTTCTGCCGGGTTGCTGCTGGCCTCTATTTCCTTCTTGAAGATAATTTCAGCCGCGCCTTTGGCGCCCATTACGGCAATTTCTGCGGTAGGCCAGGCGAAATTCATGTCGGCTCCAATGTGCTTGGAGTTCATGACGTCGTAGGCGCCGCCGTAGGCCTTGCGGGTGATGACGGTAATGCGGGGAACAGTGGCTTCTGCAAAGGCGTAGAGCAGTTTGGCGCCGTTGGTGATGATGGCGTTCCACTCTTGGTCCGTTCCGGGCAGGAAGCCGGGAACGTCTTCCAATACCAACAGGGGAATATTGAACGCGTCGCAAAAGCGCACAAAACGCGCTGCCTTTTGAGAGGATTTGATGTCCAAAACCCCCGCTAGGAAGGCCGGCTGGTTGGCCACAATGCCAATGGAACGACCGCCCAGTCGGGCAAATCCCACCATGATGTTTTCCGCAAATTCGCGGTGCACTTCAAAGAATGAGGCGTCGTCCACCAATCCATCGACGACCGCGCGCATGTCGTAGGGGGCGTTGGCGTTTTCGGGGATGACGGTGTCCAGGGCCGGGCGCGATTCGTCGGACGGCGTGTAGTCCCACCGCGGAGGAAGTTCCTGGCAGTTCTGCGGGAGGTAGGACAGCAACGTGCGGAAACCGTCCAGCAGTTCGCGTTCGTTGGGGTAGGTAAAATGCGTGACGCCGCTCTTGCTGGCGTGGGTAAAGGCGCCGCCCAATTCCTCGGAGGTCACCTCCTCGTGGGTCACCGTTTTCACGACGTTGGGGCCGGTGACGAACATGTAGCTGCTGCCTTCCACCATGCCGATGAAGTCCGTCAGGGCGGGGGAATAAACAGCTCCTCCGGCACAAGGTCCTAGGATGGCGCTCAACTGAGGAATGACGCCGCTTGCGCGGGTGTTTCGGTAGAAAATGTCTGCGTAGCCGCCCAGAGAAACAACGCCCTCTTGGATGCGTGCACCGCCGGAATCGTTGAGGCCAATGACGGGAACCCCATTGTCCATGGCCAGGTCCATGATGCGGCAAATTTTCTGCGCGTGGGCCTCCGCCAGCGATCCGCCCAAAACCGTGAAGTCTTGCGCAAAAACAAACACCTTGCGACCGTCCACCAAACCGTAACCCGTCACCACGCCGTCGCCCAGAAATTTCTGTTGGTCCAGACCAAACAGGGTGCTGCGGTGCTCCACCAATCGGCCAATTTCCACGAAGGAATTGGGGTCCACGAAGAGCTCAATGCGCTCACGCGCAGTCAATTTTCCTTTGGCGTGCTGGGCGTCGATACGGGCTTGGCCGCCGCCCAACTGGGCCTGCGCGTTCAAGTCCTTCAACCGGTCGAGGGGGGATTTTTGAGCCATGGGGCAAAGGGTACGAGTGGATGGTTGACTAGTCGTTCAGCTTCAAAACGGCCAAAAAGGCTTGCTGGGGAACTTCAACATTGCCCAACTGGCGCATGCGCTTCTTGCCCGCCTTTTGCTTTTCCAAAAGTTTGCGTTTGCGGGAAATGTCACCGCCGTAGCACTTGGCGGTCACGTCTTTGCGCAGGGCGGACAGGGTTTCGCGGGCAATGATCTTGGCGCCAATGGCGGCTTGAATGGCAATCACGAACTGCTGGCGCGGGATGAGTTCTTTGAGTTTCTCGCACAGCCGGCGGCCGATGTCGTGGGATTTGACGCGGTGGATCAAGGCAGACAGGGCGTCTACCGGCTCGCTGTTCAGGAGGATGTCCACTTTCACCAGGTCCGACGCCCGGTATTCCGTGGGGGTGTAGTCAAAGCTGGCGTACCCGCGGGAGATGGTCTTGAGGCGGTCGTAAAAGTCGAATACGATTTCTGCCAAAGGCATGTCGAAGGAGAGCTCCACGCGGTCTGAGGTGAGGTAGGACTGGCCTTTGATCTCGCCGCGCTTGTCGATGCACAGGGTCATGATGGCGCCCACGTACTCGGACTTGGTGATGATCTGCGCCTTGATGTACGGCTCCTCAATGCGGTCCAAACGGGTTACGTCCGGGTAGTCCGACGGGTTGGTGACGAGCACCCGCGTGGCGGGGTCGGACTTCATGTAGGCGTAGTAGCTCACGTTGGGAACCGTCGTGATGACGGTCATGTTGAATTCACGCTCCAAACGCTCCTGGATGATTTCCATGTGGAGCATTCCCAAGAAGCCACAGCGAAAACCAAAGCCAAGGGCTGCCGATGATTCGGGTTCGAAAACCAAAGAAGAGTCATTGAGCTGTAGTTTTTCCATTGAATAACGCAACTCTTCGTAGTCTTCGGTGTCTACGGGATAAATGCCCGCAAATACCATTGGCTTGACGTCTTCAAAACCTTTAATAGGTACCTCACAAGGATTGTCAGAGGCCGTGATGGTATCACCTACTTTGACTTCATTAGCGGCCTTGATGCCCGAAATGATGTAGCCAACATCACCTGCCCTCACTTCTTTTTTTGCCACAAGGTCCATTTTCAAAATGCCGATTTCATCCGCATTATAATCTCTTCCAGTATTAAAGAATCGAACGCGTTGTCCTTTTTTGATCACCCCATTTCTAACCCGATAATAGGCAATTATTCCTCGGAAGGAATTAAAAACAGAATCAAAAATCATAGCCTGTAAAGGAGCTTCCTCATCGCCTTTAGGAGCGGGAATTCTATGAATTACGGCCTCTAATATTTGGTCTACGCCCAATCCTGTTTTGCCTGAGGCGGGAATTATCTCTTCCGGTTTACAGCCAATAAGGTCGATGATTTGATCAGAGACTTCTTCCGGCATTGCACTTGGCAAGTCCATTTTATTTAGAATCGGAATAATCTCAAGATCATGTTCCAAGGCTAAATAAAGGTTGGATATGGTTTGTGCTTCTATACCTTGCGTTGCATCAACAATCAATAATGCCCCTTCACAAGCGGCAATAGATCGAGAAACTTCATAGGAAAAGTCTACATGTCCCGGGGTATCAATAAGGTTTAGAATGTAGTCTTCACCCTGATGTTGGAAGTTCA
>ENA-OUVC01002009-OUVC01002009.1-marine-metagenome-genome-assembly--contig:-NODE-2009-length-11638-cov-3.003546_pt1 | contig 11638 bp, 9 predicted proteins | sample MGYA00248622_ERZ508571 | MGnify/ENA primary metagenome ERZ508571 (study PRJEB26236, sample SAMN06267175) | marine metagenome | isolation source: Columbia River Estuary | place: USA:Columbia River Estuary... | reverse complement strand
CGGGAACGTGATCCAGATCTCGTCCACCTCGCCCGGGGCGAAGCAGCGGTCCAGAAGTTCTGCGTGGGTGCGCAAAAATCCGGCGTTGGTCAGGTTTTCCTGCGCAATGAACCGCGCCCCCTGCGCCAGTCGGTTTCCCTTGATGTCAATGCCCAAGTAATTGACTTCCGGGGTGCGACGTGCCAGGGCAACGGTGTATTCTCCGCGGCCGCAACCGATCTCCAATACCAAGGGGGCGTCGTTCTTGAAGAACTCCGATTTCCACTTTCCTTTGAGGTCCAGTCCGGCCAAAACGTCTTCCCGTTGGGGTTGCACCACAAACGGATAGGTTTCCAGCTCGGCGAATTTTTTCAGCTTGCCCTTGCCCATGGCGCGAAGGTACGGAACGGCGTTTAGGAACGCAGTGGGTGCACGCGCAGTCCAACGCCTTTGCCTTGCAGGGCCACGTTCCCTTGGTAATCGTTGCGTTCCAAGTGAAAGGCCGCATCAAAAAGAAGATCGGGATTTTGCGCAGCTTCCAGAAAGTGTCCCCAGCCGAATCCAATCCAATCCAAGCGCGCCCCGGAAGCTGGGTCTTCCAAAACCGCCTTCAAATGCTTGCCGTCCGCTCCCACGGGCCTTGCGTACCGCAACCGAACCCCGCGAACGCCCCAAACCACGGCCTCGTTCTGCACGCCAAAGGGGGCCATGCGGGAGAGCATCAGTTCCGTGCGGGGGGTCAATTCGTGCAGCCGAACCTCGGCGTCCAACCGCAAGCGAGGCCGACGTTGTTCCGGCTGCAGTTGTTGGGCGCAATACGCCGAAAAAGCAACCCGAAAAGCACCCAAATCCTCCGGTTTAAGGGTCATGCCGGCGGCGGCCCGATGCCCGCCGAATTGAATCAAGTGCGGGCCGCAGGCCAGCAATGCCGCGTACAAATCAAATCCTTCCACGCTGCGCGCGCTGCCGGCCAATACCGCTCCGGACTGGGTCAAAACCACCGTCGGTTTGTACACGGCTTCCACCACGCGCTGGGCCACAATGCCCACCACGCCTTTGTGCCAGTGGGGGGCAAACAGCACCACGCCGGCGTCGGCGTCAAATGCTTCCACTTGCTCCAGAGCCTCCACCAAAATGCTTTGGTCCGTGGACTTTCGGTCTTCGTTGTGGGCCTCCACCAAGCTCGCCACCTGTTCCAGTACTTCTTCGGTGGGCGCCGTGAGCAAATCCACCGCCAAGTGTCCGTGGGCCATGCGGCCGGCGGCATTGATCCGCGGAGCAATTCCAAAACCTACGTCGTCCAACGTGAGGACGGCCCGGCGTCTGCTGCGCAGGAGGGTGGTCCAAGCGGGCCGAGGGGCGTGGTTCATGCGGTGCAATCCCATTTGCACGAGCCTGCGGTTCAACCCCACGACGGGAACCAGGTCCGCGCCAATGCTGACGGCCACCAGGTCTACCCAATGCCACAATTCTTTGCGCACGTCGGCACTACCCAAACCTTCCAGGCGTTGGGCCAGGGCCAAACACAGAAGGAACCCCACGCCGCAGGCGCTGAATTCTTTGAAGGGGTGGTGGTCGTCCGGGCGTTTGGCGTTCAGAACGGCAACGGCGTCCGGCAGGGTGGCGTCTGGGGTGTGGTGGTCGCACACCACCACTCGGAGTCCCAAGGAATTGGCCAAGGCAATTTCCTTGTGGGATTTGATGCCGCAGTCCAGCGCCACCAGCCAAGAGCCGCCGCCTTCGGCGGCAGCCTCAACCCCAATGGACCCCAAGCCGTACCCTTCCTTGGTGCGGTCCGGAATGTAGGTGCGCACCTGCCAACCGTTGGTGCGCAAAAAATGCGCCAACAGTGCAACGGACGTCGTTCCGTCCACGTCGTAGTCTCCGTACACGGTTACGAGTTCACCGGCTTCGCGAGCCCCCAATAAGCCCGAAACGGCAGACTCCATGTCCGCCAACGCCCAAGGTTGCAAATCTTCTTCCAAGGCTGCGGTATCCAAATTCAAAGGAGGATACGCCGCGCGCACCGCGGCCATACTGTACAATTCGCGGTTCCAAAATACCTGGGCCAAAGCCGTTTCTCCGCCCAATTCACGGGCCAATTCCGCCCAAGGGGTTGCGTCCGAGGCAGTGGCCTCCAGTGCCGCGGAATTCCCCGGCGTGCCTGCGTCAGCGTTACCGGGTGCCTTCGGATCCGGAGCACCGCTCCCTGTGCCATCGCCTCCGGGCCAAACCCACACGCGTTCCACGGCCGAATGGCTCATTGTTTAGCGGCTGACAGCGCTGCGTCGCCCCAAAGAGGTGCCTGCTGGCGCACTTCAATTTGTTTTTGAACGGAGTACTTGTGCACCACCTGAAACAGCTCGTCGATCAAAGCCGGGTGAACTCCCAAGGCCGCCGCTTCTTCGCCGCGTGCCTGGAAAATGTGTTGAAAACGGTCCAATTGGAACACGGTCATGCCGTGCTTGGCCTTCAAATGGCCGATGGCGGCCACTAAATCCATGCGCGCTTGCAACAGGTGCACCAATTCGCTGTCCAAACCATCTAGGGTAGAGCGCAATTCGGAGAGTACCCGAAGGGCTTCGGCGTCTTTCGGCGTTCCGCGGCGGACGTCCAATCCCTCCAAAAGGGCATTCAGTGCGTCCGGGGTCAACTGCTGCGCCGCGTCGCTCAAGGCCTTGTCTGGGTTGGTGTGTGATTCCACCATCAATCCGTCCAGCTGCAAATCAAGCGCGGTTCGCGCCACTTGTTCCACCAGGGACCGCTTGCCCGCAATGTGGCTGGGGTCGCAGACAATGGGGACGTCCGGCACCCGGGAGCGCAAGGCAAAACTCAACTCCCATTTGGGTTCGTTTCGGAACGGTTCCGGTCGGTCTGCGTAAAATCCGCGGTGCACGGCCGCCACGGACCCAATGCCCACTGCGTCCAAGCGCTCCAGCGCGCCAATCCACAGCCCCAAATCCGAATGAATGGGGTTTTTGACCCAAACCGGAATGTTCACGCCGCGCAATGCTTCGGCTATTTCCTGAACGTAAAAAGGATTGACGGTGGTGCGGGCACCAATCCAAAGGGCGTCCAATCCGGCCTTCAAACAGGCCTCCACGTGTTGGGCGTTGGCCACTTCCGTCATGACCGGCAAGCCAGACGCTTCCCGCGCGGCCACCAACCACGGCAAGGCGCTGCTGCCAATTCCTTCAAAAGAACCCGGACGCGATCGCGGTTTCCAAACCCCGGCTCGGAAGGCTACCACGCGGCCGGAGGCCGCCAAGGCAAGGGCCGTTTCCACCACTTGGCTTTCGCTCTCTGCGCTGCACGGACCGGCCACCACCAAGGGTTGGCCGGGTTTGGATTTCCAGGGCAATGCTTTCATGAACCAAAGGTACGGCACCCCGAAGGTTGGCGAGTGCCCCACCCCCAACCTGACAAAAGTCAAATTTTCCTCAAATTGAATGCTGTACCTTTGTTAAATGGTGGAAAATTTCCCACAGCCCGGAAGGCATTTGGCCAACAAATTCAACCGCGAAACCCTTCAGGCGCGGCTTGATGCGGAGCCCTTTGCCCGACGCACCTTCAGCTTTTACCGCTACGTCTACCTCAACGAGCCTGCCGAGGTTCGCGACCGCTTGTACGCCCAATGGGATGCGCTGCAGTGTTTGGGCCGAATCTACGTGGCGCACGAAGGTATCAACGCCCAAATGAACGTTCCGGCACACCACTGGGACCGCTTCGAGGAAGAACTGAACGCCTGGCCGGAATTTGCAGGCGTGCCCCTCAAAATCGCCGTGGAAGACGACGGCAAAAGCTTCCTCAAACTGCAGGTTAAATTCCGTCCCCACATCCTGGCCGACGGTCTGCCTTTGGGCACTTACGACGTCACGGACGTAGGCCGGCACGTCACCGCCGGCGAATGGAACGAGCTCATGGAGCATCCCAATGCGGTGGTGGTGGACATTCGCAACCACTACGAAAGCGAGATCGGTCGGTTCGAAGGAGCCCTTACCCCGCAAGCAGAAACCTTCCGCGAGGAGCTCCCGGAGGTGTTGGAAATGCTTCAAGGCCAGGAAGAAGCCCCGGTTTTGCTCTACTGCACCGGCGGCATCCGCTGCGAAAAGACCTCCAGTTTCCTGAAGCACCACGGCTTCAAAAACGTCAACCAGCTGCACGGCGGCATCATTGATTACGCCCGACAGATTCAGGAACAAGGCCTGACCAACAAATTCCACGGCAAAAATTTTGTGTTCGACGACCGCCTGGGCGAGTCCATTTCCGGCGAAGTAATTTCCCTTTGCCACCAGTGCGGAGGACCGTCGGACCGCCACACCAACTGCAAAAACACGGCCTGCAACCTTCTGCTCCTCCAGTGTCCGGCGTGCGCCGACGCCCACGAAGGCACCTGCTCGCCGGAGTGCCAATCCATACTCCACCTGCCGGAAGATCAACGCGAAGAAGCCCAACGTGCTCAGGCACAAGCCAACGCCGGAAAAGCCAAACGCTTTCACCGCTCACGTCCTGCAGCGATTTAAAACCGAACGACATGCCCATCTACCATTCCCTGGGAAACATCCCGCCCAAGAGACACACGATTTCTGAGAAGCCCAACGGCGGCATCTACTACGAGCAATTGTTTGGAACCGAAGGATTCCACGGCATGAGCTCCTTGCTCTACCACGTGCACCGCCCCACCCGCGTTGCGGCCCTGGGCGAGCCCGTGAACGTGGCGCCGCAACTGGCCGTGGAGAAATCCATCCAAAGCCGCATGCTCCGCGGATGGGACGTCGCCCCCGCCAACGATTACCTGGAGGCCCGCGTGCCCTTGCTCTTCAACCACGACCTCATCATCGCCGCGGCTGCCCCGCGCCAGTCCCTTCGTTCCTACTTCTACAAAAACGCTGATTCGGACGAGGTCATCTTCGTCCACAAAGGCACCGGCACGTTGCGTTCCTTCCTGGGCAACCTCACCTTTTCCTACGGCGATTACTTGGTGGTGCCGCGCGGCATGATTTACCAGATCGACTTCGACACGGAAGACAACCGTTTGATGATCACGGAGAGCCACAGCCCCGTGGTTACGCCCAAGCGCTACCGCAACGAATTTGGCCAGCTCCTGGAGCACAGCCCCTACTGCGAGCGGGACATCCGCAAGCCCCAAAACTTGGAGACCCACGACGAAGTGGGCGAGTTTGTGCTCAAAATCAAAAAGCAAGGCGTCCTGCACACCGCCGTGTACGAAACCCATCCGTTCGACGTGGTGGGTTGGGACGGATACAACTACCCGTACGCCTTTTCTGCGCACGACTTTGAACCCATCACCGGCCGCATTCACCAGCCGCCGCCCGTGCACCAAACGTTTGAAGGACACAATTTCGTCATCTGCACCTTCGCTCCGCGTCTGTACGACTACCACCCCAAGTCCATCCCCGCGCCCTACAACCACTCCAACATCGACTCCGACGAAGTTTTGTACTACGTCGACGGCGATTTCATGAGCCGGAACCACGTGGAGCAGGGATTTTTCAGCCTGCACCCCGGCGGCATTCCGCACGGCCCGCACCCCGGTGCTTACGAGCGCTCCATCGGGCAAAAAGAGACTCTGGAATTGGCCGTCATGATCGATACCTTTAAGCCCCTCTGGCTGACGCCTCAGGCGCTGCACCTCCAAGACCCCGAATACTACCTTTCCTGGAAAGAATAACAAAACTCTAGCTGCTCCCTTCATGGAAGATTTCCTCCCCCTCAATGGCACCGACCACGTCGAATTCATCGTCGGCAACGCCAAGCAAGTGGCCCATTTCTACAAAACCGCCTTCGGGTTCCAAGACCTGGCCTACTGCGGACTGGAGACCGGCGTGCAAGACCGCACCTCCTACGTGCTGCGGCAAGACAAAATCACCCTGGTGATCACCGCCCCCATGACCCCGGAATCTCCCCTGCACGACCACCTGCGTTTGCACGGCGACGGCGTCAAGAACATTGCCCTCTGGGTAGACGACGCCCGCAAGAGCTGGGAGGAGACCACCCAGCGCGGTGCCGAAAGCGCCTTCGAACCCTACGAGATCTCCGACGAGCACGGCACCGCCGTTCTGAGCGGCATCAAGACCTACGGGGACACCGTGCACGTGTTTGTGGAGCGCAACAACTACCGCGGCGCCTTCCTGCCTGGCTACAAGCCCTTGAACCGAGAGCACCAACCCGCCCCCGTAGGCCTGAAGTTCATCGACCACATGGTGGGCAACGTGAACTGGGGCGAAATGAACAAGTGGGCCGATTTCTATGCCCGCGTCATGGGCTTCACCCAGCTCATCTCGTTTGACGACAAGGACATCTCCACAGACTACACCGCCCTCATGTCCAAGGTCATGAGCAACGGCAACGGCCGCGTGAAATTCCCCATCAACGAACCTGCTGAGGGCAAGAAGAAGTCCCAAATTGAGGAGTACATCAACTTCTACCGCGGCTCCGGCGTACAGCACATTGCCGTAGCCACAGACAACATTGTGGAAACCGTCACGGCCCTCAAGGAGCGCGGCGTGGAATTCCTGTACGTGCCCAACACCTACTACAAAGACATTCTCGAACGCGTTGGTCCCATCGAAGAAGATTTGGAACCCTTGCAGCGCCTGGGCATCTTGATTGACCGCGACGAGGACGGCTACTTGCTCCAGCTGTTCACCAAGCCGGTGATGGACCGCCCCACGGTGTTTTTTGAGATTATCCAACGCCGGGGAGCCAAGAGTTTTGGCAAAGGAAATTTCAAAGCACTGTTTGAAGCCATCGAGCACGAGCAAAGCCTCCGGGGTACTCTGTAACCCCAAGGACCTACCGTTTCTCTGACCCTTGAAACGACGGGGCTGCTTCCTTGGGGTGGCGGCCCTTTTTTTTGCGGGCGCGTTCGGGGCAATAAAACGTCGCCGCTGAAACAAGACTTCGCCAAGCCAGGGCACAAAAAAGGCCGCCCCAGCGGGGCGGCCCTTCATCGTGCCAAGCACGTTTGAATTACTTCTTCACCAAGGTAACGTCCTGATTCAAGGTTACGGGACCCAAGTCTGGATCTACTTCCGTCAACGTGCCTTTCAGCACCAAGGTGGTCTTGTCCCAAGATTGGATGCCATAACGCGTCTTCATGCCGTCGGTGTCCGTCCAAATCAAAGAGTCCAAACCGGTGTCGCCGGCCTTTTTTGCCATCCAAGTACCGATAATTGTTTCATCAATCACGTCGGATTCGTCGATAAAGGGGGCCGCCAAAATGCGGATGTTCATTTTCAAAACACCAGACAACGGATTGGTCATTCCCTCTTCGCCCAACGGCATGTTGATTACGGTAGAAGGATCAATGCCTTGGTCCGTGATGGTCAAGTTGATGCCGCTTACCGTGGCGCTTTGATCGTAGTTGGTTACGCTGTAGGAACCGGCCAGTTGCTCTTCCAAGCTGGGCTTGGAGCAGGAGGTCAAGGTTGCGCCCAACCCCACCAGGGCGATCGCAACGGTCATCATGTTTTTCTTCATGGTTTCAAAGTTCGCAAAAATTGCGCCAGTTCACGCGATCGTTTGCAGAATTAACCAAGATAGGCTAACGGTTTACGGTAAAATGCAACCCGGATGGCGGCGTGGAACCGGCAGTGCCTGGACAAAAAAACCCCGCTGCAGGCGGGGTTTTAAAAATCCATGAAACAAAAGTTTACTCCTGTCGGATGAATCCAAACTCAATTTGCGCGTTCACTCCTTGGCCTTGAAAATCAATGATCTGGCGTGTGCGCAAACGCACCAGGCTCTCGTTCAACAGCAAAACAGCGTAGCGCGTGGTGCTGCCGTCGGCTGCAGTAACGATGACGGAGTCCAATACCGTGGCCTCGCCTTCCTTCACTAACCAACTGCCGGAGCCGCTGTTGGAAAAAGGAAAGTCAATCACCTGCGTGATGGCGTTGACGGACATCGTCGCAATAAAGTTGTAGTTGATGACGCTGGGGGTGTTCTTGGTGGCGTTCACCAAAGTGAAAACGGAAGTGGGATCAATGGACTTGTCGTCCGCCACAACGGGCAACGTTTGACCGCCAAGGGTAATTGCGCCGTTTGCGGAGATGTCGTTTACCTGCCAAGTGCCTTCCAATTTGTCCGCTAGGGTGGGTTTTTTGCAGCTGGTCAGTGCGCCCAGCACTGCTACAGCTATGAATAGTTTACGTACCATGGGACTAAGATAGCGGTTTGGCGGTCAACTCCAACACCGTGATCTCCGGCCAGATACCCACGCGGCCGGGGAAGGCCAAGTAGCCAAACCCGCGGTTGACGTACAGGGCCTTGCCGCTGGCGTTGTCCCGGTAGATGCCGGCCCATTTGGGGTACTTCCACTTTACGGGGCTCCATTGAATCCACCCCGGAATTTCTATGCCAAACTGCATCCCGTGGGTGTGTCCGCTGAGGGTGAGGCCAATGTTGGCGGGGTGCTTTTTCACCACGGCGTCAAAGTGGGAGGGGTCGTGGCTCAACAAAATTTTGGGTTGCTGCGGATCCAGACCTTCCAGGGCGCGTTCCAAGTTTCCGTACTGCGGAAAAGGCGGCAGGCCCCAGTTTTCCACGCCCACCAAGTCCAATTGGCCGGTGCCGCGCTTGAGAACCAACGCTTCGTTCAACAGCAGGCGCCAGCCCAATGCGGCGTGGGTGGCTTTCAGTCGGTCCAAATTGGCGCGCTTGGCCTCCTCAGACGGCCATTGCCAGTAGTCCCCGTAGTCGTGGTTGCCCAAGATGGAGAAGACGCCGTCCGGTGTTTTTTCTGCGATCGCATGAAAAGCGTCCATCCAAGGCTCCATTTCGTCGGCGGTGTTGTTGACCAAGTCTCCGGTAAACACCACGGCGTCGGCACGAGCGGCCAACAGTTCGTCGATTCCCGCTTGCACTTCGTCCGGATCGGTGAAGGAGCCGCTGTGCACGTCGGAAATCTGGGCAATGCGGTAGCCTTCAAAAGCGGCGTCCAGGCCGGGCAGGTATATTTTTTGCACCACCGTTCGGTACGCCCACCGCCCGCGCAACACGCCGTGCAAAATGCCCGCAAAGGGAACGGCGGCCAGGCTCCACGCCACGGTGTGCAGGAATTTTCTGCGCTCGGCCACGGTGCCGGTGGCTAGGGAGGCCGGGTAGCGCACCAAATCTTCCAGCAAGCCAAAGAAGAGCGGAATGAATTTGGGTATGTACAGCAAAACGGTGAGGATCATGAAGCCGTGAACGCCCTTTTTCATGCCGTTGGCGTCGTTGGTGGCGGTATACGAAAAGAAACCCCACAGGAGGTAGGCGTAGACGAGGCCGTGCACCATCCACCACGCACGGCGGGACCATCGGCCCAGGTCCAAGGCTTTAAAACTGGGGTATACGTAGAGATCAATCAGGACGTACAGGACCAGCGGAAAAAGGAGGAAGAGGGGAGAGCGCATGGGGGCTTAACGTAAATAGGAGGGAATGGTTTTTGCTGTGCGTACCTTGCCGAGCAAATTTCGGCCCACTTTTGGCAACAAACGCATTATTTTTCAAGCTGCAAGACGCCTATTCCGCCAAGAAGTATTGGAAGGGGCTTATTTTGCTGGGCGCAGTGGCCATTTCGGCATTGACCTTGGGCTACACGGAGCGGTTTGCGACGCAGCTGCGGGCGGACGAGGAGTCCCGCGTGGGGTTGTGGGCCGACGCCACTGCAGCCGTGGTGGATCCTGAATTTTCCGGCGACCTGCAGTTTGTGAACCGCGTTTTGGAGGGAAATACGAGTATCCCGGTGATGCTGGTGGACGGCCAGGGGCGCATCATGGCGTACCGCAACCTGACCGAGCGTCAGTCCCAAACCGTGCAGGACCTGGAACGAACGTTGGAGTCCATGAAGCGTTTTGCCCAACCCATTGCAGCAGAGATTGCCCCCGGCCAGTACCAGTACGTGTACCGCTTGGAGAGTGTGGTGCTGCACCGATTGCGCATTTATCCCCGAGTGCTTTTGGGCATCATGTTCCTGTTTGTGGTGCTGGCCTACTGGGCTTTTTCGCGGGCGCGCAGGGCGGAACAAGACCGGGTTTGGACCGGCATGGCGCGGGAAACCGCCCACCAATTGGGCACCCCCATTTCGGCATTGCTGGGTTGGCTCACCTTATTGAAGGAAGAAAATACCGCTCCCGCCACCGTAGCGGAGATGGAGCGAGACGTGGAGCGCTTGCAGGTGATTGCGGATCGGTTTTCCAAGATGGGTTCCACCGGGCCCATGGAACCGCTTTGCGTGCAGCCGTGGCTCACGGAGGTTTTGGGGTACTGGTCCAAGCGCTTGCCTACGGCCGTGGACGTGCATTGGGTGCCCGACGGTTCCGCCTATTGGGTGCGTGCGTCGCCGGTACTGCTGGGATGGGTTTTGGAGAACTTGATCCGCAACGCCACCGACGCCATGGACGGCAAGGGTTTGCTCACGTTTACGGTGCGTCGGCAGGGAAAAGAAATTCATTTGGACGTAACAGACACCGGCAAAGGAATGACGCCAGCCGTGGCGCAGAGCGTTTTTCGGCCCGGATTCACCACAAAAGCCCGCGGTTGGGGATTGGGCCTTTCTTTGTCTCAGCGCATTGCGCACGAACAACACGGAGGGCGATTGGTGGTCCTGCGCACGGCGCCGGGAATTGGCACCACTTTTCGGCTCACTTTGCGCGAAGTTCCAGCTCCATGAGCTTGCCGCACACGTCGGACCCCCCGGAGCAAGTGCCGTCGCTCTACCTCCACATTCCCTTTTGCCGACGGGCCTGTACGTACTGTAATTTTCACTTTTCCACGCAGTTGGACGGTCGTGACGCGGTGGTGGACGCCATGGTGCAGGAGCTGCAGTGGACGGCGTCGGTGGTTTCGCAGCGGCGCGTTGCTACCGTCTACGCCGGAGGGGGAACCCCGTCCGTGCTGACGGAGGCCCAATGGCATCGTTTGATGGACGCCGTGCGAACCCATTTTGACTGGCCGGAATCCGCAGAAGTTACGCTGGAGGTAAATCCGGAGGACGCCACGGTGGAGAACATTCGCCTGTGGCGCACCCTGGGTTTCAACCGTTTTTCCCTGGGCATCCAGTCTTTTGACGACCGCGATTTGCAGGCCATGAACCGGCTCCACACTGGAGAAGAGGCCCGTTCCGCGGTGCTTTTGGCGCAGGACGCTGGGTTCACCAACCTCAGCGTGGATTTGATTTACGGGTTGCCTTTTGGCTCCTGGGAACACACCTGGGAGGAGGCTTTGGCGTTGGGGGTGCCGCATTTGAGTGCGTACGCGCTGACGGTAGAGCCCAAAACCGCCTTAGCGTACGCCGTTCGCAACCGGAGTTTGGTGTTGCCGCCGGACGAGGACGTTGCGCAGCAGGCATCCCTACTGCGCCGCCGCGCCCGCGAAGCGGGCTGGGCGGCGTACGAGGTTTCCAACCTGGCGCAGCCGGGCTGGGAAGCCGTGCACAACAAACGCTACTGGACCGGTGCGCCCTACTGGGGCATTGGCCCCGGCGCCCACGCCTTTGACGCCCACCGCACGCGCCGTGCCAACGTTTCCAACAATGCGGTGTACCAGCGCTACTGGTCTGGCGCGGAGGACCGTCGTCCCCAACGGTGGGACGAGCCGCATGCCGCGGAGCGTCCGGCTTGGGAAGTAGAAGTGCTCTCCAACGCCGAACGCT
>ENA-OUVC01002007-OUVC01002007.1-marine-metagenome-genome-assembly--contig:-NODE-2007-length-11643-cov-3.350597_pt1 | contig 11643 bp, 15 predicted proteins | sample MGYA00248622_ERZ508571 | MGnify/ENA primary metagenome ERZ508571 (study PRJEB26236, sample SAMN06267175) | marine metagenome | isolation source: Columbia River Estuary | place: USA:Columbia River... | reverse complement strand
ATTGACCACATCAAGATCTGGATGTGTGCGCTGGGCATAGACAAGCGGATCGATATCGGCCATTAAGTGGCCCCATGTGCGGTAGGCCTGAATCAACTGCTGAACGCGCGCGGTCTTATCAATCTCTTCATCTTTAGTGAAGGCAAAATCTGAGGCCCAACGAATTGGTTCGTACGGAATGCGAAGAGCGGTAAAGATTTCATCGTAGAAATGTTCAGCGCCGAGAAGAAGTTCGTGGATGCGACGTAAGAAATCACCTGATTGCGCACCTTGAATAACGCGGTGGTCGTAGGTGCTAGTGAGCGTAACCACCTTGCTAATTGCCATACGTGCAAGAGTCTCTTCACTTGCACCTTGGAATTCAGCTGGGTAATCCATAGCGCCGACGCCAACAATGAGCCCTTGTCCCTGCACCAAACGTGGAACAGAGTGAACAGTTCCGATTGTTCCTGGATTAGTAAGTGAGACAGTTGTTCCTGAATGATCTTCAACGGTCAGAGTTCCAGCGCGCGCCTTCTTTACGATCTCTTCGTAGGCAACCCAGAACTGACCAAAATCAAGTCCTTCGCAACCCTTAATAGATGGAACAAGGAGTTGGCGGGTTCCATCTGGCTTAGCTAAATCGATAGCGATACCAAGGTTGATATGTTCTGGTTTTCCAAGAGCTGGCTTGCCATCGAGTTCGCCATAGAAAGAATTCATCTCTGGCATCGCACGTAGCGCCTTGATCATTGCGTAGGCGATGATGTGTGTGAAGGAGACCTTTCCACCACGGCCACGCTTTAAGTGATTGTTAATCACAATTCTGTTATCAATCATCAACTTAGCTGGAATCGCACGTACCGATGTTGCAGTTGGTACTGAAAGCGAAGCTTCCATACTTGTTACAACACGTGCGCCAACTCCGCGAATTGGTTCAAGCGTTGCGGCGCCTGGTGTTGCAAGAGTTGGGATTGGCTTCGCTGCGGGTTGCGCAGGTGTTGCAGGAGCTGTAGCTACTGTGCGAACAACTGGTTGTGATACTGGCGCAGCAGGTTGCGCGGGTGCAGGTGTTGCTGGAGCAGAAGCAACTGGAGCAGGTGCAACTGGTGCGGCGGCAGGTGTTGCAGGAGCGCCACCCATTGAAATATTCGGTGGAGTTACAGGTTTTGGAGTGGGAGGTGTTCCGCCTTTTGGTGCCCCTGCTACTGGTGCACTGGAACCAGGAGAAGCAGCCTGCGGATTGTTCTGGAAGTAGGTAACCCATTCAGTTGGAACGGAAGTTGGATCTGCTTGGTATCGCTCAAACATTTCTTCAACGAGCCAATCATTTGCTCCGAAGTCCTGACCTGATTGCGACACAGAGCGCTCCTTTGCGTTCTCACATACTTATCCGCTCAGATTCGAGCGTGGGCTAAGACTATAGGCTCGAGGCGCGCAGCATAAATGCCCCCATTGGCTGCCCCAGCGCGAGATTGCGCACATTTGCCAGCGAGAACTCTTTGGCTATTTCAGGGTGCCGCTCTATCCAATCTTTGAGACCCTTCCCGCTATGGAGACCACATCAGCTCGCCCTTTAGCCGTCATTACAGGTGGAAGCAGGGGACTCGGATTTGAAAGCGCAAAGGCGCTGGCGCAACGTGGTTTTGATCTTGCTCTTATCGCTAAAGATGGAGCCAAGTTAGAGAGCTCCGCCAAGGAGATTCAAGGAGTAAACGTCTCCACATTCGTCTGCGATCTCGAGCAGCCAGAGCAGGTGCGCGAAACAATCGCGGCGATTACACAGTCCCTACCTGTGCCACAAGTATTGATGTTGGCTCATGGAGTCATGAGCGAGAAGATGTCGAAGACTCTTAGAACCACCGATGCTGAATGGCGTCGCGTGATGGCAATTAATTTAGATTCAGTATTCCAACTAGTAAATGGAATTGCACCTGCAATGGCAGATGCGCGCAACGGTCGCATCGTTATCTTCTCGGCTTGTCTAGGTCGAATGTCAGGACCAGGTAATGCTGGTGGTCTTGCTCCTTATCGAATTAGTAAAGCTGGAGTGAATGCACTTGTACGTAACTTGGCACATGAAACTGGACTCGGCGCTCGCGGTTTATTAGTTGATGCAATCTGCCCAAATCATTCGCGCACAGATATGGGTGGACCTGATGCGCCACGTTCTGCTGAAGAAGGAGCTGCAACTGCAATCTGGCTAGCAACCCGACCATTTGACGCAGCCGGCTTAACTGATCAAGAGAAGTTAACCGGCGTGCTTTGGGAAGATCAACAAGTCGTTCCCTGGTAGTAATTGGTAGTGACTTGAGATTAAGAGTTCTCTGATTTAGCAATAGCCAACACAAGATAAATTATTGATAGGGCCAACGGAATGATGATGGCTGCCCCAATATAAAAAGCACCTTGAATTTGGTAGTAAGCAACGCCCAACGCAATTAAATTCGCAAGCATTGCCGGAGATCTTCCATAGTTCTTACCTTTGGCGTATCCGCGTCCAGCCACATATAAACCAAGCGCCCCAAGAAGCGCGAAACCGATTTCGCCAAGTACTGGAGCCAATTCAACGCTTTCGTGAGTGAAGCTAAAGAAGATCAGCCAAAGACCTAGGGAAAGCACGATGGCAGCTTCGATATAAAGCAGGGTTGCCACAATGGAACGCTTTGAGTGCTTCTTGAAAGAATCACCGTTCGACTTTGGTTGAGAGTTACTTACTCTCTCCTTCTTATTGCTCACGGATGCACTTTATCAGTGAGATGAAAAGTGAGCAGCAGATGATGTTTTCCCACGATGGTTTACGAGACTCCCTAACGTATCTCGCAGCACCACCATACTTTTATGAAACCTTGAGGCGTGAATTAGCATCGGCAGAACGAAATAAGTCTCGACTGGCACTGATTCGCTTTCAATTACTCCCCAATATCCCAGAAAATGAATCGCTCTACGAGGCTGCCATCCTTGCTTTTGCGGAGCTACTGAAAGGAATAACAAGATTAGAAGATCTCTGCGCTCGACTGGGGCGCTTCGAATTTACGATGATTGTTAATGCGCAAATTGACGTGGCGGGCGCAATTGCAGAGCGAGTACAGAGCAGCTGGCTTGAGAGTAATTTTCTCTGCGAGGCATTTGTGATCAGCGCAAACGGGAAAGAGAGCCCACTTGAGATTCTCAATCGATTAGATAGCGCACCTGCACTGAAAGCGCCGTGAGTTACTCACCGTAGCCACACCGGCACAGAAAGGTGAGCCGACGCCTTCTTATCCACATGCATAAAAACCATTTAGCCCTAAGCGTCAGTGCCCTCTTACCTTCTGCCCCATGGAAACAATGGATCCGGAAGTTGTCTTTGGGCCAATCGCCGACCTCATTGCCGATCCCACAATTGAAGAGATTTGGATTAACTCCCCAGAGAGAATATTTGTAGCTCGCGCGGGAAAGAGCCAGTTGATAAACCTCGTCCTCACCTCTGAATCCGTAAGGCAGTTGGTTGACCGAACTCTGATTTGGAGCGGAAGGCGGCTTGATATTTCGCAACCTTTTGTCGATGCCAGATTGCCAGATGGGAGCCGTTTACATGTTGTAATCCCTGAAATCACCGCTGAACACTGGGCGGTAAATATTCGTAAACATCTGATGCGCCATAAGAGTTTGAGTGACTTGGTCGCCATGGACGTGCTCTCAACTAATGTTGCAATTGATTTATCGCGAGCTGTTAAGAGCGGACTTAACATCTTGGTAAGTGGTGGTACTCAAGCTGGAAAGACCACACTTCTCAATGCTCTCGTTAATGAAGTGCCAATTAATCAGAGAGTAATTACCATCGAAGAAGTCTTTGAACTTCAACCTAAAAATCCTGATCTCATTCAAATGCAAACTCGGGGTGCAAATCTCCAAGGCGATGGTGCGGTCAATCTCCGAAAATTAATCAAGGAAGCGCTCAGAATGCGCCCATCAAGGATTGTCGTAGGAGAAGTGCGAGAAGCAGAGGCGCTTGATTTATTGCTAGCGCTAAATTCAGGACTCCCTGGGATGGGCACTCTCCATGCCAATTCAGCTCGTGATGCAATTACAAAGCTACAGACGCTACCTCTGCTTGCGGGTGAAAATATCTCTCACAAATTTATCGCTCCAGTAGTCGCATCTGCCATCGATGTGGTCGTTCAAGTTTCACTTGGAGACGATGGGGCGCGAAGAGTCAGTGAAGTCGCCAGAGTTACTGGGCGATTTGAGAATGATCGAGCAGAGATTGAATCGATATGGCGATGGAATGGAACTGACTACGAGAAGGGCCTCGGTGTCATTGCATGAATTCATTGAAGCAAGTTTCTTATAGGAACGCTTTGGTCATAACTTCTGCAGCAGCGCTTACATTTTTAATCGTTTTCACAGTCTCACAATCTCTCTACATAGCGGCAGCTTTCTCTTGTTTTATTGCGATATTCATGACTATTGCACGGGCAAAGGCGGTCTCGAGAAGAGCGATGGCAATTCAAGGGGCTGCACCTGAAATGATTGATCACTTGAGAGCTGGTGTTCAATCAGGACTATCGCTTAATGAGTGCCTTATTGGGCTTTCAGATCGTGGCCCCGAGATATTAAGGCCATATTTTCTACGTTTTCGCGACGAGATTTATCTTTCAGGAGACTTTGAGAAAGCTATCGCCCTAGCAAAACGCGAATTGGCTCATCCGACCACAGACCAAATTCTGGAATCACTCGCGATGGCTAAGGTATTGGGAAGTGCAGAGTTGCTCAATATTCTCCGCCTCTTAGGTAACTTCATTCGAGAAGATCTCACTCTGCGTCGCGAGATTGCTGTAAAACACAATTGGATCAAGAACTCCGCTCACTTATCTGCAGCCGCCCCTTGGCTATTGCTCCTACTTCTCTCCACTCAACCAAGTACATCTCGCGCCTTCTCCACTCAATCGGGCGCCTTGATTCTTCTTGCAGGGCTGGCGATGACAGCTGCTGCATACCTCTGGATGAATCAACTGAGCAAACTTCCTGAAGCCTCTAGAGTCTTTTCCGGAAATCATTTAGGCCGACGGTTATGAACAATCCACTCATTGTCACGCTTCTCTTTCTGATTCCAGCATTCCTTATTCTTAACGAAGACTTTTCCCTGGAGCGAGCGAGTATCAAATCAATCCATCGAGTGGGGGATAGAACTTCAGTCAGAGCAAAGTTAGCTGAACTTGGTTACTCAACTGAGAGTGATTACGAAAATTTTAGATACAAGCAACTCATTGTTTCTAGCGGATTATCATTTTCTATCATTCTCTTTGGAATCTTCAAAGAGTCATCCCTGGCCACAATTCTCTCAATACTCCTGATTACATTCTCAGGATCGATACTCTTACTTGAACGAAATCTCACTCAAAAAGTGAAAACGTATCGGGTTGGAATCGAAGAAGAATTCCCCGCCATCGTTGAAATGCTTACTCTCTCAATCTCGGCTGGAGAAAGTCCACTGAGTGCAATTCAGAGAATTACCAAACGAGGCTCGGGCGCACTTGTTATGCAATTGTCGAGAGTGGTCGATGAAGTATCGAGCGGAGCTCCATTTGAAGAGGCGCTAGACGCACTTGGAAGGCGGCTACATTCACTGAGCGTTCGCCGTTTCATCGACTCAATAGTGATTGCAATTTCGCGCGGAGCGCCGCTTGTTGAAGTTCTCCAAAGCCATGCCGAAGAGGCTCAGAGTTTGCAGAGAAATCGAATAACTGCAATCGCGGCCAAAGCAGAATTGTCGATGATGGTTCCGGTGGTCTTTCTCATCCTGCCAATTTCAATTCTCTTCGCACTCTGGCCATCACTATCGAATCTAAATTTATTTGCACAAGGTTAAATCCAAATCAGAAATGACTAAAGAAAAGGGAGAGAAAGATGAATCAAATAGTTCAGAAGAAATTGGTAGCGATGCAGATTGAAATTTCTATGAGGCTTAGCGACTTTAAACGATCTCGCTTCTTTCGAGCGCTCAGTGATGATCGAGGTGATGTTCCTGGGTGGGTACTGGTGGTGCTAATGACTACAGGTCTCGTCACCGCTATCTGGACAATCGCAGCCCCACGGCTTACTGCAATTCTTAAAAATTCTTTAGATGCCATGAATGGCATTCGTTAACTTGTTGCTGAAATTTCTCAGATGTGAACGTGGAAACGTTGAGAGCGCCCTGGTTCTCCTCCCACTTATGTCGCTCTTCCTCATTGCCACACAGATCAACGTGGCGATTCATTCTAGGAATATGGAGAAGGTGGTTGTCCAAGATCAGGCTTCTAAGAAGGCTCTCACGGGAGATTTTGAAGAGAGTGATCAATTCCTTCCGATTTATTCGCCGGATCCTCATCAAAACTTGGATCTCGTTGTGACGACGAGAGAGAGCAACGTGCCAAGAATATTCGGGGATGAGTATCAAGTTAAGGTAACTGGGATTGCGATTGTTGAGAATCAGCGATGAATCTTGCCTTTCTTAAAGACCAGCGAGGTAGCGCTTCAATTGAGTTTGTCATTCTTGCCATCCCGCTATTCATTCCGCTTTTTCTATATATGAATACCTTCTCTAGCGTGAGCGATGATCAAGAGAGGTTGCGAACACTGGCGCGCGAATCCGTTCGAGCTTTCGTCACATCAGCGAACGACGGGATAGCTTTTGAAGTCACTCGTTCCGTCATTGTGGAAGGCGGACGACTACTGGGGTTTGAGAATCCAGAGAGCGAAATTAGGAGTCAGATAATCTGCAGCCAGAGCCCCTGCATATCTCCTGATTCAGAGGTTGTCATAACTCTCTCAATCCCAGAGCGCTCTATCCAGGTATCTGCAATTGAATATGTAACTCCTTGGGCTTAACTTGTGAAAGCTCTTAGATCTTTTGCAAAAGATGAACGCGGATCAATTTCCTTGCTCATCATGAGTCTCTTCATGTCTACTCTTATTGTGTTAGTCATTCTCACCAATATTTCATCTATTTACTTGGCGAAGAGAGCCCTTACCCAGGCAAGTGAAGCAGCAGTACAGAGAGGTGTAAGGAACTTAGATTTACAAAGGTACTATCAAAGCGATTACAACTTCTGGCAATTTGCTTGGAATCTAACAGGTGAAGGTGAGACCGATCCAGGAATTCCTATCGACTGCCAGAAGGGAAGAGATGATGCCCTGAGCGCTATGGAGAAATGGATGCAGCTCAGTGAATCCAAGGAAACAGCTAATGGACGTGAGAATTTAGAGGACATTAGAGTTAACAGGGTTGAATGTGATGGTTACCAACTGACAATTTCTACTTCGGCAGATGTACGTCTTCCTTTTCTTCTTCCCTTCATAAATCTTGACTACGTTGAAATCTCTACTACCGTCGCAAGCATTGCGCAGCGGAGAATCACTACTAATTACTACGGGATCGATATCGGATAAATTCTCGCTATCCTTATCCCATGGCTCGCGAATACTCACTCGAAATCTCGGAGATAAGTGCGACCCTCACATCTATCGAAAAAGTTCTCGATCTCCCTAAACTTGAAATAGAAGCAGTTGAACTCGAAGCAGCAGCTGGTGTTCCGAATCTGTGGGATGACCCTGAGAAAGCTCAGGCGGTAACGAGCAAGCTATCTCGAGTCCAAGGAACTATCACGCGCCTGAAAAGCCTGCGCCGAAGAGTTGATGATCTACCCGTTCTCTTTGAATTAGCAGCAGGTGAACCAGATGGCTCAGCGCTTAGAGATGCAGAGGGTGAACTCGATGCCACAGTGAAGGCGATTAGCGAGTTAGAAGTAACTACCTTATTAAATGGTGAATACGATGACCGAGATGCGCTTATTACTATCCGCTCAGAAGCTGGCGGAGTAGAAGCTGCCGACTGGGCAGAGATGTTGATGCGTATGTATCTGCGTTACTGCGAACGCCATGAATTTAAGGTTGATGTTTTAGAAACTTCATATGCAGAAGAAGCTGGAATCAAATCAACCACCTTCAGAATTAGCGCTCCCTATGCATATGGCACTCTCTCGGTTGAACAAGGAACTCATCGCTTAGTTCGAATCTCTCCCTTTGATTCGCAGTCACGTCGCCACACATCTTTTGCCGGCGTTGAAGTAGTACCGGTGGTAGAACAGAGCGATCACATTGAGTTAGATGAGAAAGAGATCCGCGTCGATGTCTATCGCTCATCAGGTCCGGGTGGGCAGGGCGTCAATACAACTGACTCTGCGGTGCGATTGACACATATTCCAACAGGCATCGTTGTCTCATGTCAGAACGAGCGTTCTCAAATTCAGAATAAGGCGACAGCGATGGCCGTTCTGCAATCGAAATTGTTAGAGCGTCGTCGCCAAGAAGAACAAGCCAAAATCAATGCACTTAAGGGCGATAACTCAGGATCTTGGGGAAATCAGATGCGTTCCTACGTTTTAGCTCCCTATCAAATGGTGAAAGATCTTCGAAATAACCATGAGACAGGAAATACCTCTGCAGTATTAAATGGTGAAATCGATGATTTCATTGAAGCGGGAATTCGCTGGCGCCGCAGTTCTGCTCACGCTTAATAGCGCCTCAACTGTGATTTATTTCTGCCTGTGAATGGCGATATTTAGGGCGAATCAACCGAGAATTTCCAGCCTCACTCCATAAACTAGGGGCAGGTCTCAAAGGAGCTGCAGTGATTCGTTTTGAAAATGTAACAAAGATTTATTCGGGCCAGGATCGACCTGCGCTCGATAGCGTGAGCCTGGAAATCACCAAGGGCGAGTTCGTCTTCTTGGTCGGTATGTCCGGCTCAGGTAAGTCGACCTTCCTGCGCCTGATTCTGCGCGAAGAGCGTCCAACCTCAGGAGTAATCCATGTGGCTGGAAAAGATTTAGGAACTCTGGCAAACCATAAGGTTCCAGAACTTCGCCGCCAGGTCGGAACGGTCTTCCAAGATTTCAGGCTACTTCCTAACAAGACAATCTCAGAGAACATTGCATTCTCGCTCCATGTGCTTGGGTATTCTCAGAAAGAGATTAACCGCGAAGTTCCCGAGATGCTTGAACTCGTTGGTTTGGAAGATAAGGGCGATCGCCTGCCATCTGAAATCTCTGGTGGTGAACAACAGCGTGTGGCAATCGCTCGCGCATATGTCACAAAGCCAGCAATCATCATCGCCGATGAACCAACTGGAAACCTTGATCCGGCGCTCTCTGTCGGAATTATGAAGTTGCTCGATCGCATCAACCGCGAGGGCACAACAGTTTTGATGGCAACCCACGATTCAGGAATTGTGGATCAGATGCGCAAGCGCGTAATCGAACTCGATGGCGGACATGTGATTCGCGATCAGGTTCGTGGCGTTTACGGATACACCGGATAATTACAAGAAGAGATATGGAGCAGTAAAGATGCGCGCAGGATTTCTATTAAGTGAAGTTCGAATTGGACTTCGCCGCAACTTAACAATGACCTTCGCTGTCATTGTCACTGTTGCAATCTCGCTCTCACTTCTTGGTATTGGCTTACTCTCTAATTCTCAAGTAAGTGCGATGAAAGATTATTGGTATGACAAGATTGAAGTATCTGTATTCCTCTGCGGTTCCCTCTCAGAATCTCCTTCCTGCGCAGGTGGCGTAGTTACACAAGAGCAACGCGTTTCAATTAAGGCTGATTTAGAGGCGCTTCCAGTTGTGCAGAGCGTCTTTTATGAATCACAGACTGAAGCATTTGAACGCTTTAAGGAGCGCTTCAAGGATTCTGCAATTGCACAGAATGTGACTGCAGATCAGCTTCCAGAATCATTCCGAGTGAAGCTAGAAGATCCAACTCAATTTGATGTTGTCGTCAGTGCATTTAGCGGTCGACCTGGGGTAGATATCGTGCAAGATCAGCGAACTATTCTCGAGCGATTCTTCAAGCTCCTTGAAGTTCTTCGCAATGGTGCGTTAGCTGTTGGTCTCCTCTCAGTTCTCACAGCAGCGCTACTCATCAGCAACACACTTCGCATCGCAGCATTTAACCGCCGCCGCGAAACTGGAGTTATGAAGTTGGTCGGTGCATCATCTTGGTCAATTCAGCTCCCATTCCTACTTGAAGGAGTTATCTCCGCGATTGTCGGTTGGGGATTTGCATCCGGGTTACTTGCTGGGCTGAAGTACGTTGTTGATACCGAGGTTGCGCCACTGCTTACCTTCACCAAATTCTTTGGCTGGGGCGAAGTTGCAGCAGCATCTGGCTGGTTGCTCTTGACCGGCCTAGTGGTTTCAACGATTGCATCTCTTATTACCCTTCGCCGTTATTTGAAGGTTTAATTGGCCCTTCATAGTAATACTTGCTGGGAGGTGAGCTGATGGTGAAAGAACTAGGTAAAAAGCTCATCGCCCAGAATAAGAAAGCCCGTCACGACTTTTCCATCGAAGATGTTTATGAATGTGGAATTGTTCTTACAGGCACAGAGGTAAAGTCGCTGCGCGCAGGCCGCGCTTCATTAATCGATGGCTTTGCGATGATTGAAAATGGCGAACTCTGGCTACATGGCGTGCATATTCCTGAATACACAGAAGGAACATGGACCAACCACACCCCGCGCCGCAAACGTAAGCTCTTGGTCAATAAAGTTGAACTACGCAAGATCGCAGGGCGCACCAAAGATTCTGGAATTACCTTGGTTCCGCTGCAGCTCTACTTCAACAATGGCAAAGCCAAAATTGAGGTAGCAATTGCAAAGGGTAAGAAGGCGCACGATAAACGGAGCACCTTGATGGAGCAGCAGGCTACCCGCGAAGTAAACCGCGAGCTATCGCGCCGCCAATCAGGTAAGGATTAATGACTTTTCGTATCGAAACCGAGAGACTCATTCTTCGCCCCCTTGCTCTGACTGATGAAGATGATCTTCTTGAATATCAATCTCACCCAGATATCGTCCGCTACATTCCCTGGCCAGAGCGCACACGCGAACAGGTTCGTGAAGCGCTGGAAAAGTACGCGCCGCTTCATAAAGATGCCCTCGTCGAAAGCGGTGATTTCCTTCTTCTTGCCTGGGAACTTAAGGACGGCCCCAGCAAAGGCAAAGTAATCGGACAATCCAATCTCAGTATCGAAAGTAAAGTCGATCAATACTCTCAATTTGGATATGTAACGCACCAAGATTTTCAGCGACAAGGATTTGCTTATGAAGCGAGCAAAGCGCTTCTCGATTACGCATTTAGGAAATATGCAATCCATCGCCTCGTTGCGAAGATTGATACCCGAAACCCTGAGTCTGCACGGTTAGCCGAGAAACTCGGTATGAGACTCGAAGGCACCTTCAGGGAATCGGAGTTCTTCAAAGGAGATTGGTGCGATATGTGGGAGTACGCCATCTTGAAATCTGAATTCCTCAGCTAGATTGCTATTTCCACGAGGGAATTTCTCACTTGTCCTATGTGTTCTCTATACTTGGGACATCGCTTAGATAGATCGAGTCAGCAGACAAGAATGCTCACTCCATACCTTCTAAGAACCCAATCCACTTCAATTTTCATTGGGTGAGTTGTCTAAAAATTAAATAGCGTGAATTACGTTTCTCAACGTAATTCCCAAGTTCGACTTGGGGGTGAACGGTCTCGACTTTAGTTGTTGAGGCAGGGGAAGCGGGCCGAGGAAGCCGGGATGATCTCGTAAACCATGAAACCTGTGCACAAATAACTGCAGACAACA
>ENA-OUVC01002005-OUVC01002005.1-marine-metagenome-genome-assembly--contig:-NODE-2005-length-11653-cov-2.861351_pt1 | contig 11653 bp, 9 predicted proteins | sample MGYA00248622_ERZ508571 | MGnify/ENA primary metagenome ERZ508571 (study PRJEB26236, sample SAMN06267175) | marine metagenome | isolation source: Columbia River Estuary | place: USA:Columbia River Estuary... | reverse complement strand
TACACGTTTTAATACGTTTACCATTTCTTTTTCTTCATCAGTAGGGTTGTAAACATTACGACCTTTAGCGTTTTGAGTCATGCGTTTAGCACGGGCTTCGTCATTAGCTTTAGTAGATACAGGCGTAATTAAACTCTGTAAGTAATCTTTACGCTGTCCAGTCTCTAACTCTCTAGCTCTGTCAAGCTGTTTGTCAGCCTGTGTGCGGAACATAGTTTTATCTGGAATAGGCTTACGCTTAAACGGAGGAGCAAATATTTCAGCTACGTTGACAATACTTTCTACACCCATAGCATCATTAGGGTTTTCTGACTTCCACTGTAGATAGGACTGGTAGCCTTCGCCAATTGCTTCTAGCGCATTCTGGACAGTAGGTATTTCACCTAGCTTTTTAACTGTGTCAGTAACACCGTCAACAACTTTCTTTTCTACACTGTCAGGTATAAACTTGCTAACCTCTCTAGCCGAAAGGCTTATACCTGTCCCTACCAAATCAAGACCAGTACCTAGTCCACCTCTACCGCTTAACGCGCCATAAATACCACGTTCTCTATTGGACAACGTACCTGCTTCTTCCTTTTGTTTTAACTCTTCTAAAAACACAGGTAAGTCATCTACTGTTTTACCTGCGTCCGCTAGTACTTTTCTGTAAGACTCTTTGGAAACAAACTCTTCAGGCTGATAGCCTTGAGACTTGTCAAACTCGTCAAGCATTTCTGTAAGCCTATCAACCGCTAACCCATCTTGTTTGCTGTCAGCTAAGTCTAAAGCGTACAACAACTCGTCTCTTGTATATTCTTCAGTTTGCATTATAAACCCTACCTAAGTAATGGACTTTGTTTTGCATTATTTATTAAACTTGCGTTTGGGTCTTGTACTATACTTTGCATACGCGGTGGATTTTGAGTACGTTGTCTAGCCTCTTGCAAATACTTATTTGTCAAATCTGATGGTTCATATTTTTGAGAAGAAGGTGGCGGTAAAGGCACAAAGAACGTATCCAATAGAGCAGAGTCTTCGTCTGCGCCAACATACTGCTTCATTACTTCTAAACGTGAGTTACTTGTAGCAATAGCATTCCTAGCGGCTTGTTCTTCAATACGCATAATACGTGCTAAAGTTTCTTTATTAAGCGTAATTTGCTGACCTGCTACTTCCTTCATAAACTGAACATCTTTATCCGAAATACCAGTACCCGCACCAACATCTCCTGAGCCTAACAACGCAAGGACTTGCTTGCCTCGTTCAGCCATAAATGTTTGAGTAGCTACTAACGTATCTTCAACACCCTGAGGTACAATACCTAACTGTACACCAATACTAGCCATACCTGATAAGAAATTAGCCCCTGCTCCAGTAATAATACCCTCCTCCATCAATGAACGAGAGTTAGCATTAATTTCTAATACTTTTTGCGCTCCAAGTGCTTTTTCATTAGCAACAAAAAAGTTATCTGTAGCCTTGTCTCTTAGCTTACTAGATATTCTATCAGCATCAGTAATTGTTCTAGTCAGCTGTGCGGCTTGTGTCAGACCTAACTCAGAAGGCATAACCCACTTTTCTGTGTCTTTGTTATATACTTTACCTGACTCATTTACACGGAATGGTTTTGCTTGACCGCTAGAATCTGTATATACTTTAAGTTGTGCTTTTTCACCTGAGAGTACTTTAAGAAAATCTTCACTGCTTAAGGAATCATATTCACCTTGCCCTATAGCTTTAAGCACAGACGCTCCTACGTTACGGCTATTAGCTATTGCTACTTTACCCTTACGCCCTTGTTTTTTAAGTATATTAGCCTCTTGTGCTTTTCTTATATCTTCAGCACCTTTATCCAAACTACCACCGTCTGTCAAAAGAGTAGAAGTTTCCTGCAAACCTAAACTATTTGACTGAGCAATCATGTTTTCTCGTCTTTGGTCATTAGCTTGTTTTACTTTATTTTCCTTTAACTGACCAAGAAGTTGAGCCGCCACAGAGCTTTCACCACTAGCCTGAAGTCTACCTATTAAATCTTTCTGAGCTTCAGGTGATGCGCTATCAAAGTTTTTAATACTGTCCGCTAGTCTTTGTTCGTTGCTACGGGAATCCCCTGTAAAAACACCCTTACCGTACCTGCCCATTAGACCGCCCATTTTACCAGCACTGCGTGTCATTACGTCAGCAAAGCTACCGCCACCACTGCTAGGTATTCCTGTCAATAATCCTGCTATATCTCTTCTAGCCATTTTTATTAATCCTTCTTATCGGTATTTTTGTTAACTAAAAAGCATCTATCACAGAGCCTATAATTCCACCGCCGCCTGCTGAACCATCACCTACAATTGCATCAAACAAACCTTCTATACGGGCTTGGTCCATCATTGCGGCTACTTGCTCTGCTTGTATCTTGCTTTGTAGACCAACTTGACCTAACTGACCTTCGAACTCTGCACCTGCTGTTTGTCCTGTTAGGGCTAACTTGCCGCCTTCTAAGCCATAACCTAAAGCCGCTAGTGATTGTTGTTCTGGAGTATAACCTATACCCATTAAGCCTGTAGCCATAGCTAAGTCTTGTTGTTGTGGTAAGAAACTTGCTCCTTGTAGGGCTTGTGCTCTTCCTAAGTCTGCTTGTTCCTGAGTCATACCCGCACCAAATCGTGCCTGTGCTCTAGCTAATTCCATTTGCTGTGGAGTATAACCTGCTCCTAGTAATCCAGAGGCTTCAGCTAATTCCTGCGCTCGCATACCTGACGCTTGACCTAAGAAACCTAGACCCTGACCGTAGGCTTGTTGTTGTTCCTGCATAGCCTGTGACCTAGCCCCTAAGTTTGCTCTAGCCATTGCCTCTTGTCTAGCAGTCTCTTGCGCTAGTAACTCTGGAGAAGAACCACCATATGCCGCTGACCTAATACCACCGCGACCTTGAGCCAACATACGCTCTTCTAAGGCTAAAGACTGACGTTCTTCTTCAGGACGTTGGGCGGCTCTCATCTGATTATAAATCTCAGCCTGTGCTACACTAGGGTCTACACCTGCTCTACTAAAGGCAGTATCAGCACGAGATAACAATGCTTGCTGTCTAGGGTCAGTACCTATGTTTGCAAAACCACGACTAGCTTGAGCAAGCAACGCCTGTTGCATAGGGTCTTGACCGATACCCTGATAATCTGCAACGCCTAAACCCGTTAATGCGCTTGGTCCTAATCCTTGATATGCTTGTAGAGCCTGACTAGCCAACATTGTAGACATAGGGTCTTGACCAATAGCAGACAGGTAATTCTGTGCTCCTGTTAGTCCTCCCGTCTGTAAAGCCTGAGCTTGAGGACTGAGAGAAGTAGTAAAACCGCCTTCATCCGTTGCTTTAGTAGTCCCTGTGCCAGTAGTTACAGTAAACGGTTGAAACTCCGTATCTGATGCTAGCTGAGAACCTAAAAGTTCTGCATCTGTTTGTGCTGTTGTCCCCATGCTTCTTACATCTGCAATAGATCTATCAAAAGCTTTACTAACTCCATAAGCCGCCGCCGCGTTTACTCCTGCATCGAGGAGACCGCCAAGACCTCCTAAAGCTGATGTCGCTGCATTTTTTGTTGCGTCACTCATTATACATTCTCCAGTTCTGCTACACGACTACGTAGCGATTGCACTTCTTTAATTAGCATAGGTACTAACTTACTGTAGTCAACACCCATCATGTCTTCTTCATCTACAGGTTGATGTACTGCCTCAGGTGCAACTTCAACTAACTCTTGTGCAATAACACCATAGTCTTGATGTGTACCATCAGCCTTCCAGTCGTACTGTCTAATCTGTATAGCATCAACCTTGCTACCTGCATCAGCAGAGTCTGTGATGTTTTCCTTAAGGCGTTCATCAGAGCTAGTGTTATATGAAACACCTGTAGTGTTCGTTTTAGTAATTGTGCCTATTACAGTATCGTTATGCTTAAACGCGGCAAAGTAATTCCCGTGTCCGACTGATGAGGCATGGGCTATGTTCATATAATTTACACTTCCCGCCCTAAAGCTAAACCCACCGCCAGTTGCACCAGTAGAAGTAGTATCCACCAATAGGTTGCCTGATGAGTCGATACGCATACGCTCTGTAGGAGATGTTCCTGTAATAAACCGAACGCTCGCGTTTGCATTCGTTCTAGGAGCAATCAACAAATCCCCAGCTGTGCCCATCCCACTATCTGCTGTGGCTACATAGCCACGTGCCTGTGCTGAAGGTATTGCTGAAAGTGGAACGCCTTTTATTTCGAAACCTAAGTTACTAGCTCCTGCCCCACCACCTACAGCCAAGTCACCGCCAGTTATTTCAGTTTTAACATAAGGACTACTAGTACCTATACCAACTCTGCCTGATGAGTCTATGCGCATACGTTCTGTTGCGTTGCTTCCATTGTTGTCGTAATTAAAAGTTAAGTGTCCTTCGTCAAGTGAAATATCATAATGTAAATTTAAACTGTCAGATGCACCTGACTCCGCAAGCCTCAACGTTGCGTGTGAATCTGAACCCGAAGTAGAAGTATCTCTAATAGTTAAAATTGGGTCTGCACCAACTACATCAAGAATTGAGTCAGGACTAGTAGTACCTATACCTACGTTGCCGTTTGCGGCAATACGCATACGTTCTGTGTTGTTAGTACCGAAAAGCATAGAGCCGTTTGCTTGGTTGTACAGATATGTCGTGCTAAAACCCTGAGCAAGCGTTGACGTGGTTGAACCATCAGTCATAGCAATACCAGAGTAATCGTTGCCGCTATCGACTGTTAAGCCAACATTTGTAGAAGCAAACTGACCTACTGTTGTAGTACCTATACCTACGTTGCCTGATGAGTCGATAACCATACGATTACTAGCATTAGTATCATCATAAATAAGGAAAGAACCGTTGCTGTTAATAATTGAATAGTCTGAGTTGTGGTCAGTATCTGTAAGGTACAAGCGAGGGTAAGTAGATTCAATGCGAATATCCCCATCTTGAACGTGTAGCTTTCTCTGTGGGTTATTGGTACCTATACCTACATTGCCTAGTGAGTCAATGCGCATACGTTCTGTAGAGTTTGTACCTAACGCTAATGTATTACTAGCAGGTCTAAACATAAACGCACCTGCTGAAGGAGTTCCGCTTGAGTTAGCTGTAATCAAATAAGCATCTCTTGAGGCAATCGTACCATCTACATCTAACGCATAATCAGGACTATCAGTACCTATACCTACTTTATTTTCAGACACATCAACAAACAATGTATTAGTATCTACAGCTAAGTCGCCCGTGATTGTAGCCGTAGAGTTTACGGTAACTGCGGCATCAAAGGTAACTGCACCAGTAAACGTGGGTGAAACTATATTAGCCTTAGTGGCTACTGCTGTCTGTATATTTGTAAATTCAGTTGTAAACTCAGAGCCTTTAATTACCTTACCCGCGTTACCTGAAGGAAGACTATCTTTTGCTCCGAAGTTAGTTGTTATCGTATAGTTACTCATTTAAATTAATCTCCCTAGTAGAGCGTGTACATCTATTTGTTGTATTGAATAAGGTGCGCCATCAATAGTAGATTCGATACCTATGGTTACTACAGTCCCACTACCGCTTGTGTTAATCTTAGGACGTTGTATGTCTATGCCTATTGTGTATTTACCTATGCTAAACTCAGCTATATTAAACTCAGATATAGGTGTGTTAGTTAAGTCAGTACTAAAGGCTTTCTTAGTAAACCCACCATCATAGTCATAACCCCACGCTAGTGTAGTTTTAGAAGCTACGTTACCAATAACTGTAATGTTAAACTTCTTAAGAAACTTAAGGTTAGTAGAGTTACCGAAATTTAGCGGGTTACTGTAGTACGACATCAAATAAGAAGAGCCATTGTCCTGATAGCCTTCATACTTAAATATACCATCTTCCCTACCAAAGTAAACACTACCGTCCTGTAGTAACGCTAGGCTACGCGGGTTAACACTTGCCCATGTAGTTACTCTGTTAGCTCCATCAGGTAAAGTAGTGCGCATATCAAAGCAGTATACAGTCTGACTGTCCTGTAGAGACAACAAGTAGAATGCTTCATCTGCGCTATAGATAGACTTAATAGGGTTAAGCTGTGACCTAACTAACGCAGTTAACTCAGTACGTACATTGTTACTAATGTCACGCATAGGCATTGACTTTTCTTGTATAGTACGACCGAAGCTACGTACACCGTCTTCAGACAAGAATATAATATCAGTACCTGTGTTTTGTACAGAGTCTCTAGCAATACATCCGACACCCTCTACAGTGTCCGCTAGTTGCATCGTAGCAGGGCTTTCAGCACCAGAGTAGACAATAATTGAACGCTTACAGAATATAACTAAAAAGTTATTAAGTACAGATAAGGCGACAACTTCATCGTCACCGCTAGGGAATACATTAGTAAGGTCTAATGAACCTGATGTGCCACCGTGCCAGTTGATACCAAAAAGAGTGTCTGACCAATATACAGTATGTTTATTACCTGATACATCAGCCGCCCATAGTTTACCAAAGCCACCTATAACTTCGTTAGCTTCAGGAGCATAGTGTGAGCCATCTACTACTTCTACAAGAGTAGTACTTCCTGCTGTACTTTTTAATGCCTTATGACCACGTTGGAAGAAATAAACGTCATTGTTAAATGTAATTATCTTCCAGTTGTTAGCTGTTATTGTATAGCCTACAGGAAGCGTTACAGGTGTTAAGGTTGTAGTGCCTGTGAATATTTTATTGTTACCCGCAGAGAATACTGTCTTAGTCCCATCACGTTTAACGTACTCGTGTACAGCTTCTACGCCTCTACTAGTGCCTAACTGCGTAGCTGTACTAGAATCAGTAGATACTTCCGTATAGCCCTTACGTGCCCCTATACGTCCATATTCATCAATAATACAGTTACTAGCGGTAGCCGCAAAGGACTGGTCAATAGATACAGGTGAATCCTGACTGTTAATGCCCGCAAATCCTGGGGCTTGTACTGTAATGTTCTGTAGTTGTTGTGCCATTAGCAAGGTGTCCATACAGTTTCAGAAGGGAATCTAGCGGCATCAAACGCTACTGCATCTGCTAACGTAGTGTCCGCTAAAGCAAATAGTTCCTGTGCTGAAGTACCGCCTGTCTCTCCACGTTCACGAGAAGATAAAGCCACTGCGTACTGCACTACTGCTAATGAAGGCACAACTAGTTTATCTGCGTCAAGAGTAAACGGGTCTCCTCTATCAACAATGTTAAATCGTAATGTATATGCTTTGTCAGGCTTAGGGTATAAGTCAACTAAGGCATTACCGTTAGCGTCCACACCATTCCAAGAGTAGTACTCAGGTGAGCCTTTAGTAGGCTCTTGGACTAGGTATGCGTTGTTCATCCAAGAAGAACTAGCAGGACGCATAAAGAAGTTTGACGTATCGTTAATAACGTCCAGTATCTTAAAGGAGTTGTTAGTGCCTGTCATACTGTAGCTAAACAGGTTGTCTTCTGTAGTTACTGTGATTGTACTTCTAAGTGCTGACCAATCCCAAGCATCCTCTACAATACGTCTAGCATCGTTGACAAACTCACCCACTAGTTTCACATAACTATCCGTTGAGTTTTCAATACTAGTAGTTTCGTTTTCACGCATCCTACGTAGTACACTGTTTACTAGTTGTAAGTAAGTCATTTTTAAAATTTCCTTAAGTTTATTTTAGGAGCAAGCAATCCTTGTGTGTAGTTAACTTGAGTATCGTGCTTAAATAACTCCGAGCTAAACAGTTCCTCTACTTCGCTTTCTTTTTCTTCTCTTTCTTGTTTTCTTAGATTTAAAGAAGGTAATCTTAAACTAGGTAAATCTATGTCAGGCATTTCTGGCATTTCTATGTCAAGACCCTCGGTATCTAAACCTTCTAAATCTAAATCAAAATCAAACTCTGGTATTTCTACTCCTGATAAATCTAAGTCTACAGCAGGTAAGTCTAAATCTACATTTAAGTCAGGCATGTCTGGCAAGTTTAAATCTACATCAGGCAAGTCTATATCTGGCAGATTGATGTCTGGAATATCTACGTCAGGTAAATCAATATCAGGTAAGTCTAAATCAAAGTCAGGTACATCAATATCTAAATCAAAGTCAGGTACATCAATATCTAAATCAAAGTCAGGTAAATCAGGTAAGTCTATGTCTGGTAAATCAATATCTAAACCAAAGTCAGGTAGGTTTAAATCAAACTTAGATTCAAATTCTTCAAAAGTATAACCTACTTCTTCTTTTATATTTTTCCATACAATGCTTTGAACCGCATCTGTTGCCGATTCTGTTCCTGATTTCCCCGCAAGAACATCGTTTGTAACGTCTACTATTTTTGATTGAGCGTATAGGTCAAGTTCTCTTACAGGTATATCTATAGCTTCATAAGTATCTAATATGTATTCCTTAGTTACGTCATTTACTTTACCTTTTACATAGGCTTTGCCCCCTGCTTTAAGAACATCTTCAAGCTCGCCACCTGCTGTCGCTACTTTACCCGCTTGAATAATAGGGGCGGCTGGGGGGGCTAGTATAGACACTACGTCCGAGACAATACTCATGTTTTTTGAAAAGGTAGACTGTTCTATTACTTCAGGTTTTTTAATCCAATAAGTATTCTCACCAAACCCGCCCAAGAAATAATCAGGGTCTTCTAAAAAACCCTCAAGAGAACCGCGTGTAAAACCAGTCCCTGTGTTGAGATAAGCATCACCCTCTTTAAAAATCTCATAATTGTTTATATCTTTAAAAAACAAACCGGCATTGTCATTTACAACCCATGAGTTTCTACCGTCCCCGAAGTAAACCCAATTAGCCATTACATCTTCTTGTATCTGTAAAGCATCTTTTAATTCACTGTTAACACTAAAAGGAATATCAGCTTCAGCTACACCGCTGTCAAGAAGTTCTTTTTTGTTTTGATAAACATCTACACCTAAATCATAATAAGATTGGAAGTCTTCTCTTGTATTAAAAGTAGGCGCACCATTATTTATAAGTTTCTGTATGCTTTCTTTTTCTTCATCCGTTGTGGCGTTTTCAAGACTTCTAGTTAGGCTTTCAATATAAAAATCATCTGCTTGTGCTTTTGCTCCTTCTATATCTTTAGGAAAGTCTATGACAAAATCTTTTCCTTCGGGACTATCATAAGGCACTCTATACTGGTTGGTATAGTAGTCAGGAACGTCCATGACATTATATCCTATACTACCGCCCATTTCTTCACGATTAGTATAAGCGTCCCCATACATAAACTTTAAAATTTTATCCTGATATTTAAGCCTGTCTCCCATATAAGGGTTGTGACTCACAGGACCATCATCTACGCCTGATACAAAGTCTTCTTTTATTTCTTCCCAACTACGTGTATCACCTGTGGCTTTATTTTCAGGAGCAAAATAACTTGTTTGCTTCTGGTCGGGAAACTTATCATAAAATTCTGACATTCCCGGTCCAGAACTCGCCATTCCTTTGCGTTCTTCGTTATAATAAACCTGTTCTCTTGCTTTTCTTTCTTCTTCTTCTCTTCGTTTTGCCCCACCCAATTCCTCTGGTTTTTTATAATATGGGTCAGGTATAATTTCGTTTTTTTCGTAGTCCCATTGGTCGTTATCTTTAGCCCATCTTATGTTCTCTTGAATCATCCTTTCGTTAATTTCTTTTTCTTCTTGAGCTTTTCTTTTGGCTTCGGCTTGTTCAGCCATGTTTATATCTGATTGTTTTTTTAGACCAACAGGGGCGCGATTAGTACCCGTCTTGTTTCTGTTGGCTTCATATAACGCCTCTAGTTGCGCTTTTTCCTGTTCCCGTATAGCTATTTCTTCAGGAGATAAAAATTCATCATCATACCATTCATATCCTTGCGCGACAAGCGAAAACATACTCATTACTTATTTCTCCCAACACCCTTAGCTTTTTCTACAGTCCGCATAGCACCTAGACCAAGCATACCCATAAGTACTGGCATCATAGTTGACATATCTAAAATAGGGACTTCAATGGTAGAATCGGCAAGAGCAAGCGTAAAATTTGCCATCGGGATAAGAAGGTAGTTACTCGCAAGTCCAAGACAACAAGTCCAACCAACAGCAGGTCTCCAACCCGACACAAATAAGCTCTTATGTGCCGCTTCTGTCTTATTAACTTCAAGTTGCGCTTTCGCAAGCTCCTGCCCGTGCTTTTCAGCCATTGTCGAAAGTTCAAAGGCGATGGCATTCTTCTTGTCTTTATCCTCTATGAATTTGTCAAGTAGTCCTGTTACTGGTCCAATTAGTTTATCTAACATAGCTTACCTCTGTAAGGGACTTGAGTTAAGGTAGTCCATACCCTTCCACAAATCCTCGACTTCTTTAGTTAATGTTTTAAACTTTACTTCTGTATCGCCGATGTCATTAATAATAATTTCTGCTTTAGCTACCGTAGCTTTCATAGCTTCAATATCGTTAGATAGCTTAGAAACGTCTGTATTCAATTCTAAGAGCTTTTCTTGTTGACTTAGTAGTGTCTCTAGGCGTGTACCTAAAGTCGCTAGATTCTCACGTATGGGGCTTATATCAGGTATCTGTTGTGCCTCTACTGCTTCCAGTCTTCCGTATAAACTGCTAGAAGCCCAGATGAATGAACCAATGGTTGTTGCTAGTGAGAACACTACAGCAATGTAGATTCCTTTTAGCTTAACGCCGCCGATTGTTAGTTCTGTATCTGCTAAGCTCATAGTTCAACACACTCCGTTCCGTACATAAAGCAAGAGTAACCTAAGTACGTTGGTCCTGTTTGAAAGAACTCTGACTCGCTACCTGCGGCTAATACATCAGTCTCTGTTACGTATAAGTCTAAACCTATATTGTCATTACCGTTAAGGTATACAGCCGTTAGGTTACGTGTAGTGTTGTAACCCATAGACACCCACTGTGCGTTAGCGTCATAAAAGATGTTAGTCTGTTCCGCTGTAGTGTTAGCATTCTCAACGCCTTGCTCTAGGAATGCTACAGCTTCTTCTGAGTTAGCTACAGCTAGATAAGCACTAGCGTTGTTAGCATGAGTCTCGATGTCATCCACTGACTGATTGTATGTGTCAACAGTCTCTTGTTCAATCTGTAGGACTTCTACGTTGTCTACTACAAATGTCTGCACTTCAGCTTCTTGGTCAGGAGTACTGGCTTCTTCTACTTTCTCAGCTACCTGTATTGCTGTAGACATATTCACAACAGCCTCAGTAAACGTATCAATAGCATCGTCCATAAGCTCTAGTTCTACTACAGCCTTGTTTTCTAATACAGCCTTAACGTCACCGTATGGTTGATAGTTAGTAGCAAAGTTAGTCAAAGCAGTATTGTACGCTTGTACCTGTGCTTCCTGTATGTGTGCTGTAGTAGATAGAGTACCATCAGACAAAGCGTCACCCTGATTGGCGTACTCCATACCTGCGCCCACTAGAAGGATGCCAGTGTTAATCTTATCGACTATGGCAGTGCTTGAGTCTAGTAGTTCGTCATACTCACTTGAGTGAGCTACGGAACTTAGCACTAATAGAGATAATAGTATCTTCTTCATCTGTGTCCTCTCCTCCTATGTTTAATACAGTATTGTACCAATCTTTTGTTTTCTTGGTGTAGTCAGGTATGTAAGTCTCTGGTTGACGCTTCATAACTAACA
>ENA-OUVC01002001-OUVC01002001.1-marine-metagenome-genome-assembly--contig:-NODE-2001-length-11660-cov-1.697056_pt1 | contig 11660 bp, 5 predicted proteins | sample MGYA00248622_ERZ508571 | MGnify/ENA primary metagenome ERZ508571 (study PRJEB26236, sample SAMN06267175) | marine metagenome | isolation source: Columbia River Estuary | place: USA:Columbia River Estuary... | reverse complement strand
TCCCTCTTAGCGATTGGCGATGCCGATGACGGCCCATACGAGTTCGAGGGAGGTTTCCTCCCTGGGGTAAGTCTGGACGCATGTGACTCGACGTTCGATAACCGACTCCGCAAAATCAAAGCATGTCGATGGCGATCGCCGCGGCAATCGCATCGCGCAAAGACAGTTGGATGTATGGGAGTTTTTATTCCTAGAGCGGTTACCGAACGTTGAGCATGTAAACCGAGAAATATCTAAAATGTCAAAAATGTTGTAAAATTCCGTTCATACTGTATTCAATAACGCTTTACTCCAAGTCACGTGTTACAGACAAAAAGTGTACGTTTGCATTCCATGTGAGCTCAGAGCGATGAACTCTTGGATACGACAAGGTCGATCGTCATCATCTCACGTCGTAGGTGGAAGCATCAACGACGATGCAGCGAACGTAAAAAACGTGAGCGGCAGCGGCTACGATTATGAAACGCACGCGTGGGCCGAGACTATCGAGTCGGGACAAAGAATCACCACCGCTGCACCGCAGGTCGATGGATGGATGCATCCGTGCGACAACGGCGCCAATCTTCATCATCAAACAAAGAGACGCAACAAGATCCTAGCCGACGACGACCAGGTGAACACGCAGCCGCCGTCGTTCATGTAGGCCGAGGAGGGATCGATGCAGCCGCCGTGGCACAAAAAACGCGCAAACGTACGTTAGGCCTAAAGCGACGCGGCCGCCGCCGTTCATGCAGGCCGAGGAGGGACCGATGCAGCCGCCGTTGTTGTACACAAAAAAGGACTATAAAAGGAATCATCCCGCGTAGCGCGGGGCTCTTATTCTTGATATTGTTCTGTTTCTCAGTGAAGTTGGAAGGAGTGAACGAAAAGTCGAGTTGTTGGACTTCGAGTTTGGTTGCTACTTAGCCACGCACCGTTGTCAAAGCAATTTTCGTTTCCTTGCCGCCGCTTCGTCCGTTGAATCGTACTAAGGTGTACGAGAGGACCACCGCCGAAGGAAGATTTGAGGAATCTACCACGGCCACACGAGATCCGGCTCGCGCCAGAGAGGCTGGATCGACCCTGCTCGAAGCGAATTGAAGTTGCCTTCGAAAAGAGCCCGAGCTTGCGCCGCGTTTGCTCAAGTTTCGTCGAAGCAAGTCATCATCGTTATCGTCGTCAAAGGATCGCTCGAAGAGACATAAAAAGATACGTTTCCTTTGCATATATCACGTTGTGCTCGTGGAGCAAATTTAAATGTGTGTAGCGTACAAAGTTATTTCCAGTTTGCGAGTATCCATGTTTGAGTAGAAAATATACGTACAGTTTGATTAACGAAATTATCTTGATATTTCCACGAGTTGGTGGCGCCCATTTTTTCGACACAAGTTCCTTTTGAAATCGTTAACGTAAATCACCGGCTTTTGAACACCAAAGTACCCTGTATTTCCTTGTATGAGTGCTAACGTAAATCACCGATTCCGAACACCAAAGTTGACCCGTTAATTCTGAATGCACGCAACGTTTTTTACGAAATTAGGATTCGATTCGGAGTTAGATTGAGCGAATCAGTCTTCGTGTTAGTTGTGACGTTGAGACGCCAACTGAGAAAGAAGTCGATTGCTCCGTTTAACGCTTGGATCGCAATCCTTCTTTTCAACTGTCCACCCAGCAAATAAAGCCGGACACACGCAACTGAATAAGAGTTCATGGACTGCTGATGAGCAAGACGGAAAAATTTTGCACTCGCACGAACTGGATGCTTTTTGTAAAATCATTGCCCTTAATGTATTTCTTGCAGTGAAGTGTTCACTCGTTGATTGTACTAATTTCCTCCTTATCCTTTGAGTACAGGCTTCCGCCGAGGGACGACATTCTTCGACTCGTGGCCGTCATCGGACAAGTGAGCAACGGAAAGGGTGGTAAGATCAGACCATTTCCTATACATACAGTACGCGTACACATTTTGATATATGAGCGTAGCGACAGTCATTCGCGACCGAGGTATTCTACTTAGAAGGACGCGCGCGTGGACGTACCCGCATAGGGTTTAAAGCCTTTTTCTACGTAGAGAGTGTTTTGTTAGTGATTCACCGCGGGTGCATGACCTAACGTATTTTATTCCAAAAAGTTATCGTGCGCGAGGTTGAGAGTACCTTCCGACATTTTAAAACTAGTATCTGCTTTTGCGAAGGCGTAACTTCTGTTTTTGAGAGAAACGTTGGAACTGTATTAAGATCTCAAACACACCCAGTTCTTACGGAAAGAACTGTACGTAAGTAAACGGAAAGTTGAACACGTTGTTGTTGCGGCAACATTTTGACTTCTTACTCTGGCGGGTAGAAGATACTCCGGATAAATCTCGATCACGAAGAGGGATCGTCGCGGACGAACCGATCGAGAGAGCATCTGTCGAGTCTGTGAAAAATTGAAAGTGTGCTTGAGTACGTCGTAGCCGGTGGAGCTGACATCGCACACGATCCGTATCCCACAATTTTTCGCCACGCGCGGCGTCGGCTGTTTTGGGGAGTACGTGACCAGTTGGAGTGGCCAACTTGTTTGTATTACGATAGTACGATTCGCAATCGTCGTGGACGAACTGAGCGAGATTGTAGCTACCGAGTTGTGAAAAATTAAAACGTGTGCAGGAGTGCGTTGTAGCTAGTGGAGCCGACGTAGCATACAGTCCGTATCCCATAATTTTTCATCACGCGCGGCGTTGATTCTTTTGGGGAATACGTGGACTAGTTGGAGTGACCAACTTGTTTGTTTCGCGGTAGAAAGGTTCGGTTGGACAAAGTAGTGTTGATTGACAATGTCGACTGGACTGGACGCGATAAAAGCGGCGATCGGCGCTCGCGATGCCGAGAGGAAGGCATTGGAGGCCGCCGTAATCCGTCTCCGGCGCTTGCGCGCCGGTCTACTGGATGAGGAGCTCAAGATCGCATCGGTGGATGAGCGTGAGCAATTCATCACGGATCTCGAAAGCGAGATCAAGGAAATGGAGGATGAACTCGCCGAGGGCGAGCGCCTTATAAAGACCCTTCGCGACGAAGGAGGTCCTGCCAAGGCGGAACCGGTGCCGGAATCCGCCATGGGATTCGATTTCTCGATTGATCCGAAAGAGGCTCGTTTTGACGAGCTCGCTTCCCGGATCACGATTCCTGAACGGAAAGTGGAGTATTTGGCCGCGCTGAATTTGGCCAGGTTCGGAACACCGTCGGCGGCCGAACGGAATCGCTTTGCGAATCTGTTTACGTACCTTTCCGGGGAATACCCCGAAAAGGTTACGACGGCGGCAGCGATGGAAGAGTTCCCGGTTGAGCGAGTCGAGGCCTCCGTAGCTCGGAGTCATATGTCATCGACCGCCGACGTTGAAAGAGTTGCTCGACAAGCGGCATTAGAGGCCGTTTCCTCAAGTGCCCGTGACGTGTACATCGAGCATCAATTTACGACATTCAGGGGCACTCGAGATACCCTGACGCGCGACATCACTGATAGATTACACATGATGTTGCGCAAGAGGACCTTTGGGAGTGCCGATGCCAACGAGATCGAGTTCGAGACGTTTACATCGAGCATCTCCGAACTTGTGATCGAGTACGGATTGTCAACATTAGGTATCTTGCGGTGTTTCAAGCTTACGACCGTCAGCATGGCCAACGTGTTGACAAATCAAGCGCTTGAAGAGTACCACAAGGACAAGGACTCGGTGAACATCGAAGGCTTACTTGAGAGCTTCCGCTCTCAAGCCTTCTACACCTTGTCTAAAAGCGATGCTCGCCAAAATTTGTTGCGACTACGTGTGCGAACGCGGTACCAGAAGACGATCGGAGTCGTTCAGTTTGTTTTTCAAAACATCCGGGTCATCTTCGAAGGCTCATCGTTGAAGGTCCAAATGTGCGCTGCCATCGATGAGCTTGCGGATTATTTCAAGACCATCTTTGGTAAGCCCAACGCGCTTGGAACTTTGGCCTTCACGATTAAAGCCGGCCCGGATGATGAAAAACTCACGACACTGTACGGAAAGTTGGTGGATGCCGTACGGCTCCACTATCCGCCCGAGATTCCCGACAAGTACTGGGAAGGCTCGAACCACAAGCCGGAGACTCCGAGACCGGTTCATTTGTACGAGAATCCGGCGTATGCAGGCATTACGGGACCGGTACAGTACATGTATCCGGTCCCTAATTTCCAAGTGCCCGCCAATCACGATGGCGGAGCAACATGGATGCCGTATCCAGCGGCCAATGTCGCTGGAATGAGCGTAGCTCCGGCACAACCGCAGCAGCAGCAGCAGCAGGATTTTTCGCAAGGCCAAACCCAGCAGCAGGGAAATGGCCAAGGGAAAAATGGCAACGGCAATAGACAGCGCGGAAAGAATCGGAACGGGTCGCAGGTGTCGAACGTTCAAACGCATGCGAACAGTCAGGGCCAAGGTGGTGGCCAAGGCCAACAATCCGGCCACAATGGTGGCGGGAATGGCCAACGTTCGAACAATGGTCAGCAAGGCAACATGGGAAACGGTGGCAACCGAGGCGGGAACGGATATGTTTCAAATCGGCCCGTTTCTCATTCCGGATGTCACAAGTGCGGTGGCGAGCATCAGCGCATCAACTGCACCCAATTTGCGGAAAACGCAGACTTCCGCACTCGTAAAAGTTGTTGTGGCAACTTTCACGGATCCGCGCAATGTTTTGCGATTAAAGCCCAAGCGGGATTCGGGATCCCGAATGGTGGGCATCTTCCAGAGCATTCTCGGAATGCTCCGACGAATCAACCGGCCACGCAGACGGCCAACAACGGAGGAAACACGAACGCCACGATGGGTGGCCAAGTGTCTTCAATTCAGGTCCAACCTGCGGCGTCTTCCAACTCGTTGCAATGACGCCAGGACGAGTCAGAGGCCAAGTCGGCACTGACTCCCTTGGATCACATTTCGACATCGTCATCGCATCATCGAAAGGCGTTCGGAACGCGTCGATGGTGTGAGGACGTGGAAACTGATTTTCACCTCTTGAATGAACGCGTTCATCGTAAATGTATTCGGTCATTGCGCGAAAAGTTGGTACCTCGATTTCCAAGTCAATGTGTAGCGGCGGAAGTTTTCGCACAGGCGAGCGCTGATTTGGTGGATAGCTGGATCGTTCTTGTCTTCATCGTATTGCGGTTGGTCGTTTGGTTTTGCGGGTATGCTCATCGCTGGCTCCAGAAGCGACAGCGACGGATCATCGGAGCCGTATCGGCTATTGACGTTGATGGACGGATCCACAACAACCGTCCATTCGTGGCGGCGCGAACGCCCGCGTTGGGTTCACGGGAGCTCCACTTACTCGTTGACAGTGGAAGTGGATGCAATCTTTTGGATCGCTCCATCTACGAGGAGATGAAGCGCCAAGACGAAGCCGTTGAGCTGGATAAGATCGACGTTGACATAACGACTCACACGGGAGAGCGAATCCCGTGTGTCGGAGTCTTGAAGCTTGATCTAGACTTTGTCGGGTCCCGAAGCGGAGACCAACGGTTGGAGAATGTCCCGTTCATCGTCATTGACTCTCCAGGGAGCATTCCCGTGATCGGAGGTCCTCTTCTACGGGATTCGCGATCGAGTTTGACGTACTTGCCCGATGGTGGGGTGAACGTGAAGTTCCAGAACCACCTATCGGAAATTCCACTCCAAGTGTCGGCAACGGTGACCATGGCGAGAGCTTCGCCAAACATGAGTCCGGAAGCGGATAGAGTCGAGAAGGGTAGGGATGTCGGCGCCAAATCGGTAGCGGCGGCGCCGTCGCCAACGACGAAGTCGGATCTTGACGTAACGACCTACAAATTGAGAGAACTGGATGATTTGTGCACAGTAACAACGCGCGATCGTGTCGAAATCGGACCCCGATCAAGGATCCCAGTCCGAGTTCGTGTAAATGCTCCGGATCGCCACAAGCCGGCGGTGATGAACGGTGACTTAATACTTACCGTTTATCATCCCAGTTTGGGCGTGTCGCAAAATGCTGTTGTTGGCGTAAGTAACGGCAATACGATCGTCTTCCTGTCCAATCGCACCGAACACGGGGTGGCTTTTGACGCCGGGGAGGTGATTGGCCATGTCTTGGAGACGGCACCTCCGAAATCGGATTTCGTAAGAGACGACATCGTCCTTTCTGCACTCTCATTGGGGACTTCGAGGTTGCCATGTTGTTGCACGTTTCCGCAACGAGAAGAGGAACGTTTTTCATTCTTCTTCGTCGACTCGTTCGGCGTGGACGAATATGCTCGGACGAGCATTTCGCCATTCGCTCGAGAAGACTACTCCCAACGATTACGAGTAGCCGGACACAAGATCTTCGTGTCCTCTCCCCATGCAATCACCGCCTTAGAGATGGCGCAGCTGATGGCTCGCTTATCCAAAGTGCAATCGAGTAGGATGAACTCTTCCGAAAGCGGCAAAACAAACGACTTTACGCAGCCGATTACGCTACCCGTCATCGTCTTCACTCAAAACATGACGGAAGAGCGAGAATTGTTTGTAATCCGGTTACGAGCACTAGCTCCAACAACGATGGTCGTCGAAACGGGAGCTTGCGACCTCCATAATGGAAAGTTGTTTCGAGATATTGAAGTTACGGATGAGGCTCATCTTGATCTCTGCTTCATGAAACGGTCGGAAGGTCTTGGCACGGAGGACGAGTCGTCGATTCCATTCGACTTTTCACTCTTTGAGGCAAACGGATCGTACTTCGTTCCGGCTCCACGTGCGTTCAATGAGAACAACAAAGCAACAATCGTCACGGTTTATGTGTGGGTGCCGGATCTCAAGGCGAATTTCGCCTTCGGCACTTCCAAGTTTTATTGCAACTCAGCGGCATCACTTGCGCTTTCGTTGTCAAGCCGATTAAGCTTTAAATCATTGTCCGTCAGAGCGACGCTTGGTGATTTTCCAGTTAAAGACCTCACTTGTCTTAAGTTTGCAAAAAGACGCTTCGTTCCGTTGCCAACATCACAGTTACAATTGGCATGTTTTATTTGCGATGGATTACGAAATTCACCGTCATGCATCGCGCAGCCGATGCGTCATAATGTGTTGCCATTCTTGCAAAAGTATAGTGTGCACGAATTCGACATAGCGGGCAAGCAATTGGACGAAGTGAATAGTGAACGTGAAAATGAGTGCACCGTCGCAATATCGAACATGATCGCCGTGATCGGAAACATTGCAGCGGCCTCTCCGGAAGAAGCGCCAATCGAAGAGCAAGTGAACCGGCTCGAGAGGTTTATGGCTCCGGCGGCACCTTTACCGTCTGAGATTGATGCCCAATCTATCAACCCACTCCGAGCGTCGGACGAAGAGCTGGACGAAATGATCGACGAGAAGACGTCGCACCTCGATCCGGGATGGCAAGAAAAATATCGGACTTTATTCAAGAAGGAATTGCGTGAAGTTTTTCAGTCGCAAGCAAATCCTATTGGACACGTGACATCGCCCAAGATCAACTTGCCAATTAAGGATTACTCCTTCTTGCCATGTCGTCCAATCATGACAAGCGGACTCAAAAGGACGATTTTGGCGGCCATCATGTCGGAACTCGAACAAAGTAATGTGGTGGAACGGACATGCGAACCCCTCGCACATCGATCGAGCGTATTTTTGGTGAGACGAAGCGGCAAGGGAGCTGTAGAAGATGAAGAAAACATCCGTCGTGAATTAATCGCCCGGGGCCTTCACGAACCCGATCCAAGGAAGGACGCCAGTTTTCCTCGTATCCAAGTGCCGCCGGAGTTGCTCCGCGCCATCAAACGGAACTGGCGTATCGTCGCGGATTTCCGGGCCGCCAATGCCCGCATTGCCGACACGTCGTTCGCCGCCGTCCCGATGCAAGACTTGTTGATCCGGATCGGCGGAAGAAGAAATCGATTTCTGAGTTCCATCGACATTTCGGATTGTTACCTCTCTCTCGAGTATGGAGAAGCGTCTGCGAAGTTCACCGCGTTGACGAATGGAGAACAAAACTGGATATGTCGTCGTTGTGTCCCTGGGATCAAGTCGTTGAGCGGCGCGTTGCATCATATCCTGGCTTCGCTGCTCGCGGATGCCAGCGGATTAATAATGTACGCCGACGACCTTCTCATCGTCGCCGCGTCGAAAGATGAACTTTACGAACGTACCGCTTATGTTCTCAAGAAGCTCTTGTCCGTAAACTTTCGTGTCGGACTGAAGAAGGCCTCTTTCGAACGAACTGAAGCATCCTTCTTGGGCCAACAAATCCGGATTTACCCGTCGCAAACGGAATTTTTCCAAGCCAATCCCTGGATCCAACAGTCAACCCAAGAGATGAGCGAGGAAGATGCCAACTCCAGCGTCATCACCATGGAGCCGGAGAAGCCTGTAGACCTTTCGGGCATCAAGCGGCCGGCAACGTTGAAAGAACTCCAATCGTTCTTGGGCAAGGTCAATTACCTCAGCCGTTATCTGAATGGAGTCGAGAAGTCGATCAGCGCGTTGTATGCCACGATGAGGACTGGAAAACGACGACTTGATTGGTCAGAAGAGGCGGATCGAGCCTTTGCGGATGTTGTGGATAAATGTAATCGAATCCGACCACTCATCATCCCGGATACATTCGAGAACCGCGTGTATGGGATGGTCGACGCTGGCGAAAGCGGATGCGCAGGCTGCATCTTCGTATACGTTCGGGGAGTCTCGTTGCCATGCGCCTTCATGCACAGAGTGTACGCCAATCATCCAAAGGCGTTGAATCCACAACGATCCGGGAGCACGTTATTGGAAATTCAAGCGGTGAGTTTCCTCTTGGCTACGTTCCGACCGTTCATATCGCCAACGTTCGTGTTACTGAGTGACTGTCGGTCTTTGGTCTGTGCGCTTCGCCGACAACAGTTCTCGGGAGCAGCGGACTCGTACATGAATCGTCTCCTTATGAAGATCCGGGCGTATGATTTCGGGATCCTCATTTGGCATCGTCCACGACCAATGATGTTTTTGGCTGACGCTTTGGCATCGCTCCCGGCGGCGGAGCCACCTCCGGCAATCAACGACAAGGAAGTCCGAGTTCGGCCAATTCCCAAGGAGTTTCAAGATGAAGGGCACCATTTCGACGCCTACATGGCATTGAAGACCGACGTGACATCGAAGATGCTGGAAAAGTGCAGAGACAAGCTTGTTACGCTCAACGAACTTGAGGCTATCGCGTACGATCCGGATACTCACGTCAAATCTTCGCAAAAACGCGGTCAGGGTGAAGACGTCCAGGTGTCAAGCATTCAAGTCGATCCGTTGCAGAACGATGCGACGTACCAAGCGCTCAAGGACAAGCTTTTTGAGGCAGCTGCGTCGATCCAAATGCGAATGCAAAGCCACCGTACGAGTAGCTATCGCCAAGTCGCCTCACTCCAGCTGCTTTCGAAGATTCGGAATCGGCTCAAGACCATCCCCAACGTCATTGATGCTGTCACTCTCCTTGAATGGCAGTTAGAAGATCCATTTCTGTCGGACATCCGTCAAAACCTCCCGAAGTTTCCGCAGTACGGTTTGCTCAACGGTCATCTGCTCGTCAAGAAGCAATCAACTGGAAAAGCTTGGACGGATCCGGCCAACGTTCGGCTGGTGATCCCAGAAAGTCGAGGCGAGGAGCTCATTCGTCATTTGCACAAGTTAACGCAACACGCTGGGAAGAAAGCTTTGATGAAATTGGCAAGAAGATTATTCCACGTTTTCGCCTTGGACGAACTCACGAGCAAGGTGATCAAGGAGTGTTATGGATGTGGTCGTACGGTAGCCCAATCCCGATTGCAAATCTTCCATGGACATCTCCGAGTAGCCGATCGACCCCGCCGCATCTTCTACCTCGACCATGTCATCTTCCCGACATTTGCACCGTTCGGGTCGATGACGATGCGTTATTGCCTCACTGCCATTGACGCATTCAGCAAGTGGGTGTTTTGTCGGCCGATGAAGTCCGCCACGGCGCAAAGCACCTTAGACGTGATCGAAGACCTCATCCTCTGCGGAGCGATAAGCGCGGATACCGAGTTGGTCCTGTCGGACAATGCCCAAAACCTCCTGGGCAATGAAGCACTCAAGGCAACGTTGGAAACCTTCCAGATCAAGGGACGGACCGTTCTTCCGTACTCATCCACGTCCAACGCATTGGTGGAGCGACTCAACGGAACACTTCGACGACGGACGCAGGCCGTGTCTACCATCCTTCATGAACCTTGGTTTGTCCACGTCCGAAGAGTGGCTCATTTCTTAAACTTATCCGCTAAAGTTCGAATTGGTGATACGGAACTATCACCTCTGGAGATCATGACCCCAATGGCCATCCACAATGACGCCCTTACTTCATTTCCAATACAAGATGTAACGGCGGAAACCTTGAATACCTTGTATGGCGAGCTCTCGAGCCTACGGAAGGAATGGCAAGTCGGAATTGGCGAGTTATCGGCGCATGAAGTTGAAGAAAACAAGAAACGAGACATGGAACGGGTCACTCTGGAGAAGCGCATTCCCGTTCAAGTGGGCGATAGCGTGCTTGTCAAAGACTACGACCGGAAAGGACATGGAGCGCCGAAGTATGGCCCGGACCCTTGGCAAGTATTGGCCATTTACGGCAACATGTTGACGCTCCGGAACCGTGTCACTCAAGTGCATCGTGCCGTTCCTATTAGGCACGCCAAGATAATCCTCCTGCCTCCATCGGTGTCTCCCACCGTTGTGGTCAAAGTCGATCCGGCTCGGAAAGATCAACGGCGCTCGAATCCCCCGTCATCGGTGAAGTCGGTATCGGAACCACCACGGACGTTATTGGCCAGGCCAGGTTCGACAAAAACTCGATTGCGATCCTTGCCCGATTCAACAGTCGTTCAACGTGCCGGAGAACAAGCACGGCAATCAGCCGCGAACGAACAAGCACATTCGAGTCCACCAGATCTATTGGACCGAACGCAACGATGGGTGGAGAGTGTGAATATCGACCACACCGATTCGGAGGACGGCCTTAGCGTGAGAACCGACTCGTTGATTGGCCGACGAACAAGTTTGCCGAGAGAAGACATCGAAGACGCTTCTACATCCGATGAAGAAGAGGCGAATCAAGCTCCACAGATGATACGACGATCTGAAAGGACGCGCCAAGCGCCGCGGCGCTTAATCGAAGAAGACGATTAAGTAAATGATGGCGAAGGCCGAGGCCAACGCCACAAGTTGTAAATACGTGTTTGATCAGTAATCTTATATTCAATAAACTGTACCCGCGCGATTCAGTAACGCTCGAAATAAATTCAGAAAATTCAATCTTGGTTGACAAAAAGAGTATCATAAAAATTTATTTCACATAATACACAGGTATAGTTTTATAAGAAACATAGGTCACCTACTGTAGAGTGGTGCAGGTGTTGTATATAGAGGACACGCTATGAGTACTGTAGGACGGTGACGGTGTGTACGACATATGAAAATGTTGACTCATGGATAACTACGTGTACGGCAATGGGTGAACCATGGCAGACAGTGGCCACGGGGTTCACCAAGGCGTTGCCAGGTACAGTACATACTACGGTAGGGGCATGTTTGCCTCTAGGCCACGGAACATTGCTGGAAGCAGCATGAAAAAAGTAACTTGGTTACTTGTACGCGGTACTATACGCACGAGCTGCGAAGCCATTGGTCA
>ENA-OUVC01001997-OUVC01001997.1-marine-metagenome-genome-assembly--contig:-NODE-1997-length-11674-cov-2.633785_pt1 | contig 11674 bp, 10 predicted proteins | sample MGYA00248622_ERZ508571 | MGnify/ENA primary metagenome ERZ508571 (study PRJEB26236, sample SAMN06267175) | marine metagenome | isolation source: Columbia River Estuary | place: USA:Columbia River... | reverse complement strand
GTTGCAGCGAGGGAGCGAGAGCTTGCGATGCACTCGCGCAGTTCGACGCGATCCATCATGCGCATCGAGTGGTAACCGTATACCTGCTGCAGGCGTACCACTTCGTTTTCGAGGGCCGCCGCCTGACGCAGTTTGATGGCCACCTGCATTTGGCCAGGGGTGTAGTCGCAATCGATGGAATAGCGCGCTATGAGTTCGCGCTGCAACGACAGGGCCTCGACGGTGCAGTCCCAGATCTGTTTGGATGCATCGAGGCCGATCAAACTTTCCAGCTTGTCCTGGCCACAGGCAACACCGGTGATGGCCTGTGCGCCGCTGCGCCCGGAGGCGCCTGAGCCGATGCGGTCGGCCTCGAGTAAGACGACTCGATAGCCACGCTCGGCGAGGTGCAGCGCGGTGGAGCAACCGGCAATGCCACCGCCTACTACGCAAACATCGGTTTCGATCTGACCCGTGAGTGTGGGATAGGCTGGACCCGCTGGTGTCTCTGCGTGATACCAGGTCGAGGGCGACATCAGAGGGCGCCCATGAACCAGGCGACCTCCAGCGGCGTCACATGCGAATCGAAATCCTCGAGTTCGGCGCGTTTGACGGTCGAATACAAATCCCGGAAAGGTCTGCCGAGATAGTGCGCTGCGAAGTCGCTGCGCTCGAATCGCTCGATAGCCGTTGCCCAATGAATGGGGAGCCTATCCCCGCTCGCGCGATACGCGTTGCCCTCGATGGCCGGTGGCGGCTCGAGGCTCTCGGCGAGGCCGTGATGGATGCCGGCCAGGATCCAGGCAACCACCAGATAGGGGTTGGCATCGGCGCCGGCGAGGCGGTGTTCGATGCGTCGATTCCGATCGTCGCTGACCGGGATGCGTAGCGCCGATCCTCGATTGTTGATGGACCAGCCCGGGGTCAGTGGTACGTACGACTCAGCACGGAACCGTCGATAGCTGTTCGGGCCCGGGGCGCACAGCGCCATACCGTCGCCGAGGGTGCTGAGCATCCCGGCGAGTGCGTGCCGTAACTCGGCGCTGGCTGGTCGACCTTCGTGACGAGCCGGGTCAGGGCACTCGAATAGGTTGCGCCCGCCGGCATCGAGCAAGCTCACGTGCACGTGCATGCCGGAGCCGGCCATATCTCGATATGGCTTGGGTAGGAAGGTCGCATCCCAGCCGTACTCGCGGGCGACACTGCGAACGATGCGTTTGAAGCGTAGGGCCTCATCGCAAGCCTGCAAGGCATCGGCTCGGTGCAGTAGATTGACCTCGAACTGGCCCGGACCATATTCGGCCAAGGCGCCGGTAGCGGGTACGCCCTGTTGCTCGCATGCCCGATAAACTTTCGACAAAATCTCTGAATATTCATTGAGATATGTCATTGAGTTAATCTGGGTTTGAAACTCACGGCGCTGCGTGATCGGCAGCGGTGGGGGCTGCGGTTGGCCGAGGGCGGTGCGGGCTCGGTCGATGAAATAGAACTCGTATTCGATCGCGACGACGGGCGTCAGATTCAGGCGATGCAGTCGATCGAGCACCTTCACGAGCACATGCCGCGGGTCGGCATGAAACGGGCGACCGTCGGGTTCGTACATCGACAGCTGCATCTGCGCGAGGCCCGGCGTCTGCCAAGGGATAGTCACGAGGCTTCCGGGCAGAGGGCGACAGGGTCGATCCGCGTCACCCTCATCAAAACCGAGGCCCGTCGCCTGGACCGTGCCGCCGAGTACATCCAAAGCGAACATAGACCCGGGCAACAACATCCCATCGCGATAGAGGCCTTCGAGTGCCGCCCGATCGACCCGTTTGCCTCGCTCCACCGTATTGAGGTCGTTCAGGTACGCATCCACATGGGTTACCTCCGGATGTGCGGCTAGAAACGCCTGCAGCTCGCTCTCGGGGGTATCGGCAGTCATGACCCGATTTTATGGTTAAATGTTGACGGGCGTCGCTCATTCATGAGTCGACACCCGACTTCGCATGGCATCCCTTCCCGTCATTGGTATTCCCGCCGATCGCCGCCTGGTCGGCCCGCACCCGTTCCATATGGTCGGCGAGAAGTACGCGCATGCTGTCGCGAGGGCGTCTCGCGCGCTGCCGTTGTTGATTCCCGTGTTGCCCGAGCCGCTCGCGATCGATGATCTGCTCGATTCCGTCGATGGTTTGCTGTTGCCGGGTAGTCCCTCCAACGTCGAGCCCCACCATTACGAGGAGGGGTCGAGTGAGCCTGGCACGTTGCACGACCCCGAGCGCGATGCCACCACCTTGCCGTTGATTCGTCGGGCGATCGAACGGGGCGTCCCGTTGCTGGCGATTTGCCGCGGTTTTCAAGAGATGAATGTCGCCCTCGGCGGCAGTCTTTGGCAGCGAGTGCACGAGGTGCCGGGGCATCTCGACCATCGAGAAGACAAGCAGGCCCCCCTCGATGTTCAGTACGGCCCGGTGCACGATGTGAATCTCACCGAGGGCGGTTGGTTCCGTCCCTGGGCCGCCGGCGCGGAGTCGATACGCGTGAACTCTTTGCACTGGCAGGGAGTCAAACGACTGGCACCCGGTTTACTCATTGAGGCCAAGGCGCCCGACGAGCTGATCGAGGGGTTTCGCGTGGCCGAGTCACCGGCGTTCGCTGTGGGTGTGCAGTGGCACCCCGAGTGGCGCGTGATGGCCAACCCATTTTCCGTTGCCATGTTCGAGGCATTCGGCGCCGCAGCGCAGCAGCGCTCGCTGCGTCGTCATGCCACGAGAGGTTGATGTCATGACTGATCCAATTTCACAGTACTTCAAAGATTTCAATATTCAGGAAGTCGAGGCAATCGTCCCCGACATGGCCGGCATCGCTCGCGGCAAATTGATGCCTGCGGAGAAGTTTCAGGGAGATCGCGGCATGCGATTGCCCGAGAGCATTTTCCTGCAGACCGTCACCGGCGATTATCCGGAGGACACGGCCCAGGCGATGAGCCCCGCCGAGATCGACATCATCTTGAAGCCCGACCCACGCACCGTGCGGCGCGTGCCTTGGGCAGCGGAGCCAACGGCACAGGTGATTCACGACTGCTTCTATGCGGATGGGCGCCGGGTGAAGATGGCGCCGCGCGAAGTGCTCAAGCACGTGCTCGATCTGTATGCGCAGCGTGGCTGGGAGCCGGTTGTAGCGCCGGAGCTCGAGTTTTATCTGGTCGAGCCTAACGTCGATGCCGACTATCCGCTCAAACCACCGATGGGGCGGTCGGGTCGGTCGGAGCCGGGTCGCCAGTCCTACAGTATCGCTGCGGTCAATGAATTCGATCCGCTGTTCGATGATCTTTATCAGTTCTGCGAGGCGCAGGACATCGCCATCGATACGCTGATTCACGAAGATGGCCCGGCGCAGATGGAGATCAATCTGCTGCATGGCAATGCGCTCGATCTGGCCGATCAGGCGTTCATGTTCAAGCGTACGGCGCGCGAGGCGGCCTTGCGTCACAAGATGTACGCGACTTTCATGGCCAAACCGCACGCGAAGGAGCCAGGTAGCGCGATGCATCTACACCAGAGCGTCGTAGACAAGAAAACCGGCAAGAATGTCTTCTCTGCCGATGACGGCACGCCGACGCCGCTGTTTTTCGCGCACTTGGCGGGTTTGCAGCGCTATTTGCCGGCGGCGATGGCTTTGTTTGCGCCCAATGTGAATTCTTATCGACGCATCACGCGTTTTCAGGTAGCGCCGATCAACGTGCAATGGGGTTATGACAATCGCACGGCGGGGCTGCGAGTGCCGATGTCTGAGCCGCAATCGCGTCGCGTCGAGAATCGTATCTCGGGCGCGGATGCGAATCCGTATCTCGCCACCGCCGCATCGCTCGCCTGCGGATATCTCGGCATGGTGCAGGGGCTCTCGCCAACCGAACCGATCACCGGCAGCGCGCACGATTTGCCGTTCTCCTTGCCGCGTAATCTCGATGAGGCGATCCGCTTGCTGCGCGAGTGCGATCCGTTGATCGAGATTTTGGGTGACTCCTTCGTCTCGGCGTTCGCGCTCGTCAAAGAAGCGGAATACGAGGTGTTTCTGCAGGTGATCAGCTCCTGGGAGCGCGAACACTTGTTGCTGAACGTTTGAGCCATCCGTGAACGTTGCGCAGCAAGACAACACGGTGGCGGCGCGCAGCACGGCCGAGTGGCAGCGGCTCGATGCGGCGCACTATCTGCATCCTTTCACCGATCATCAGGCTTTGTCCGCCAAGGGCGCGCGGATCATCACGCACGCCGAAGGCGTGTATCTGCATGATTCCGAGGGGCATCGGATACTCGATGGGATGTCGGGTCTATGGTGCGTCGCGCTCGGCTATGGACGGCAGGAGCTGGCTGAGGCCGCTTATCGACAATTGCAGCAGCTGCCGTACTACAACAGCTTCTTTCAGTGTGCGAATCCGCCGGCTATCGAGCTAGCGGCGTTCTTGGCGGAGTTGACGCCGCCGCAGTTTAAACACGTGTTCTTCACGGGTTCCGGCAGCGAGGCCAACGACACCTTCGTGCGACTTGCGCGTCGTTATTGGGCGCTGCAGGGCAAGCCGGAGAAGCGCGTCATCATCAGTCGTTGGAACGGCTACCACGGCAGCACCATGGCTGGTGCCTCGTTGGGCGGCATGAAGGCGATGCACGCTCAGGGTGGTTTGCCGATCCCCGATATCGTGCACATCGGTCAGCCGTACTGGTTCGAGTGCGGCGGTGATCTCACCCCGGAAGCATTCGGGTTGCAGGCGGCGCGTGAACTCGAGAGCAAAATTCTCGAGATCGGACCGGAGCGCGTGGCGGCGTTCATCGGCGAGCCTGTGCAGGGAGCCGGTGGCGTGATTATCCCGCCCGAGTCGTACTGGCCCGAGATTCAGCGCATCGTCGATCGGTACGGCATTCTGTTCGCGTCGGACGAGGTGATCTGCGGCTTTGGAAGAACCGGACAGTGGTTCGGCTGCGAACACTACGGCACCCGGCCGGATTTCATGACGCTCGCCAAAGCGATCACTTCGGGCTATCTGCCGCTCGGTGCCTTGATGGTCGGCGAGCGCGTGGCCGAGGTGCTCATCCGTGAGGGTGGTGAGTTCGCCCACGGGTACACCTACTCGGGGCATCCGGCGGCCGCTGCACTGGCGCTCGCGAACCTCAAGATCCTGCGCGAGCAGAGGGTCGTCGAGCGTGTCAGAGACGAACTCGCGCCGTACTTCGCCGCCTGCTGGCGCCAGCTGGCCGACCACCCGCTCGTCGGTGAAGCACGATCGCTTGGTTTACTCGGAGCCCTGGAGCTCGTGCCGGCCAAGCCGTCGCGGCGCTTCTTTCCAGAGCGCGGTACGGTGGGTACGCGCGCGCGGGACCTGTCGGTCAAAAATGGCCTGGTGATGCGGGCCGTGTGGGACACCTTGATCGTCGCGCCGCCGCTCGTGATCGAGCCGCGACAGATCGATGAGCTCGTGTCCAAGGCGGTGCAAACCCTCGACGAGTTGCACCATGCACTGAGAGCTGAAGGCGCGCTCTGAGATTTCACTCTCTCGGGCTTTTCAGGGGGGGGTGGCTGCGCTATAAAAGCGGCAGCGCAATGGGGCGCGTTCCGTCGATTCTCAGGGAGACCTCCACGAAATGAAAACTTCGGCCCGTGCGGCGCTCGTCGCCGTTACCGTCTCGGCTCTGTTGGTGGCTTGTGGTGACAAGCCTGCCGAACAACAAAAGGTGCTTAACGTCTACAACTGGTCTGATTATATCGACGAGAGCGTGATCACCGATTTCGAGAAAGAAACGGGCATCGACGTCACCTACGACGTCTTCGATTCGAACGAAGTGCTCGAGACGAAGCTGCTCGCCGGTAGCACCGGTTACGACATCGTCGTGCCTTCCGCGTCGTTCTTGGAGCGTCAGATCAAGGCGGGCGTCTTCCAGAAGCTCGACAAGAGCAAATTGCCCAACCTGCAGAATATGGATCCCGAGCTCATGGCGAAGGTTGCCCTTCACGACCCGAATAACGAGCACTCGGTCAATCACCTCTGGGGCACATCGGGCGTCGGCTACAACATCGACAAGATCAATGAGCGCATGAAGGATGCGCCGGTTGATAGTTTCGCCATGTTCTACGACCCGAAGGTCGTTTCGAAGTTTGCCGATTGCGGCGTCTCGATTCTCGATGCGCCTTCCGAGGTGCTCGGCACCGTGCTCGTTTATCTTGGCAAGGATCCGAACAGCGAAAACCCGGAAGACTTGGCTGCGGCCGAGAAGGCGCTGCTCGCGATTCGTCCTTACGTGAGATACGTGCACTCGTCGAAGTACATCGATGATCTCGCGAACGGTGAAATCTGTCTGACGCTAGGCTGGTCGGGCGACATCTATCAGGCCGCTGGCAACGCGAGCGACGCAAACAACGGCGTCAAGATTGACTACAAACTGCCGCGCGAAGGCGCCATCATGTTCTTCGACATGCTGGCCATCCCCAAAGATGCCAAGAACGTCGAGAACGCCCACGCCTTCATCAACTACCTGATGCGTCCGGAAGTGGCTGCGAAGAACACGAACTACGTGAGCTATGCGAGCTTCAACATTCCGGCTAAGGAATTCGTCAACAAGGACATCCTTGAGAATCCGGCGATATACCCGAGCGACGAAGTGAAGACACGCCTGCAGGTCGATCTTGCCGAGAGCGATGCATTCACGCAGTTGCTGACGGCGAGCTGGACGCGCTTCAAAGCGGGTCAGTAACCACTGAGTGATTGAATAGACCTGCGGCAGCCCCGAGCGGTTGCCGCAGGTTTTTTGTCTTTGGAGGGTGTGTCTTGGCCGAAAGAGTCGTTGACCGCCATAACGAGTACCTTCGGATCGAGGGTGTCTCAAAACGTTTTGGTGACTTCGTCGCCGTCGACAACGTGTCCTTGAGTATCTACAAGGGCGAAATTTTTTGTCTGCTCGGCGGGTCTGGCTGTGGCAAGACGACTTTGCTGCGCATGCTGGCGGGTTTCGAGACGCCAACCTCGGGTCGCATCCTCATCGACGGTCAGGATATGGCGGGGATTCCGCCGTATGAGCGACCGGTCAACATGATGTTCCAGTCGTATGCGCTGTTCCCGCATATGACGGTGACGCAGAACGTCGCCTTTGGTCTTGAGCAGGAGGGCGTCGACAAGCACGAAATTCGTCGGCGTGTCGATGACATGCTCAGCATCGTGAAGCTGGGTGATTTTGCCAAGCGCAAGCCGCATCAGTTGTCGGGTGGCCAGCGCCAACGTGTGGCGCTGGCGCGTGCGTTGGTCAAGAAGCCCAAGCTGTTGCTGCTTGATGAGCCCCTGGGTGCGCTCGACAAGAAGCTGCGTGAGCACACGCAGTTCGAGCTGATCAATCTGCAGGAGCAGCTCGGCGTCACCTTCGTAGTGGTGACACACGATCAGGAAGAGGCCATGACGCTCGCATCGCGCATCGGCGTGATGAACAAGGGGCAGATCGTGCAGGTTGGTACTCCCACCGACATCTACGAGTTTCCGAACTCGCGTTTCGTGGCGGACTTCATCGGCTCGGTCAACATGTTCGAGGGCAAGTTGATCGAAGACGAGCCAGCCTACGTGCGCATTGGCTGCCCGGAGCTCGAGACGAGCGTGTTCGTGAGTCACGGTATCAGTGCGCCACCGGATGCACAGGTGACGGTGGCTATCCGTCCCGAGAAAATCGAGATGTCGCGGACGGCTCCAGCGAGTCGCGACGAAAACCACGTGACGGGTGTGGTCAAGGAAATCGCTTACATGGGCGATCTCTCCATTTATCTAGTGCGTTTGCCATCCGGTCGTTTGGTTCGAGTCACGATGCCGAACGTTGAGCGTCACGATGAGCGCATCGTGTGGGACGAGACGGTCCATCTCTCGTGGCATCCCTCAAGCCCTGTCGTGTTGATCCAGTAGCGAGCTCATCGTGCGCCGCTCATTTCTGTCTACCGTGAAGAGCTGGAGTCAGCCCCGCAATCTCGTGATCGGAGTGCCATACCTATGGCTTTTGGCGTTCTTCGCCATCCCTTTTGTCATCGTTCTGAAGATTTCGTTTTCGTGGATGCAACCGATCCAGCCGGGATACGCACCGCTGATCGAATGGGTGGAAGAGACCCGTCGCCTCGTGGTGAGCTTCAATTTCGACAACTACCAGGTGTTGATACGCGAGAGCTTGTACGTCGACACCTTCCTGTATTCGGCCAAGGTCGCAGCAGTGTCGACTTTTTGGTGTCTGCTGATCGGCTATCCGATGGCTTACGCCATCGCGCGTTCGAAGCCAAGCACTCGAAATCTCTTGCTGATGCTGATCATTCTGCCGTTCTGGACATCCTTCTTGCTGCGCGTCTACGCCTGGGTTGGCTTGCTCAAGACTAACGGGGTTATCAACAACACACTGCTCGCCATGGGTCTCATCGATGAGCCGTTGACGTTGCTCTATACCGACTTCGCGGTGTACGTCGGCATTGTCTATTCCTATCTGCCATTCATGATTTTGCCCCTGTACTCCAATCTGGAAAAACACGATCTCACTTTGCTCGAAGCGGCTGCGGATCTTGGGGCTGGACCGTTCAAGGCATTCTTCAAGGTGACGTTACCTCTCTCGATGCCGGGTATCGTCGCCGGCTGTTTGCTGGTGTTCATTCCGGCAGTCGGCGAGTTCGTCATTCCCTCGCTCCTGGGTCGGACTGATCAGCTGATGATCGGCACGGTGCTCTCCGCGCAGTTCTTCGGCGCACGCAACTGGCCGGTGGCGAGCGCCGTGGCGATTGGTTTATTGCTGGTGCTGCTGCTGCCGATCCTGCTGTTCCAGCGCTACCAGCAGCGTGAGCTTGAGGCGTCCCGCCGATGAACGATCGCGGCCTGTTTAGAAAGTCGATCCTTGGGTTAGGGCTCGCGTTCCTCTACATCCCCATCCTGTCGATGATGTTTTTCTCGCTCAACAATTCGCGGTTGGTCACGGTGTGGGATGCGGAGAACTCACCGACGCTGCGCTGGTACGTGCGACTTTTCGAGAACGAGCAGTTGCTGGGTGCCGCCTGGATCTCGATCAAGATTGCGGCTTTGTCGGCGAGCGGCGCGGCCATCCTCGGCACTCTGGCGGGTCTCGTGCTGACTCGCTTCGGTCCGTTTCGCGGCCGGGCGCTGTTGTCGGCGATGACTACGGCGCCGCTCGTGATGCCCGAGGTCATCATGGGTATCGCGATGCTGCTGCTGTTCGTGGCCCTCGAGCAAATGATCGGCTGGCCGGAGGGGCGCGGGCTACTCACCATCACCATCGCCCACGTTACGTTCACCATGGCCTACGTTACGGTGGTAGTGCAGTCGCGCCTCGCGGGTTTCGACGACGCGTTGGAAGAGGCGGCGCTCGATCTTGGCGCAAAACCTGTCACGGTGTTTTTCAAGATCACGCTACCGTTGATCATGCCGGCCATCGTGTCGGGTTGGATGCTGGCTTTCACGTTGTCATGGGATGATGTTGTGATCTCCCAGTTCGTTTCAGGTCCCGGGTCCTCGACCTTGCCGATGGAGATCTTCTCGCGGGTTCGCCGCGGCGTGAGCCCGGACATCAATGCGCTCGCCACTATCATGGTGCTCATCGTCGCCACAGGTGTTGTCGCCTCGACCATTTGGATGAAGCGGCAGGAACGCAAACGTGCGCTCGAGGAACAGATGGCGCGCAGCGACACGCCATGAGGCCGGACGCCAATTGATGACTCGCAGCATAGGCATTGATGTGGGCGGCTCGACACTGCGTGTCGCCGAGGTCGATTTGCTCTCTGGCCACGCGCAGGAGGGCATGCAGAGTATTCCGATGCCCAAGGGCGCGCAGCCCGACGATGTTCTCACCGTGCTGGCGCACGCTTTGGAGAGATACGATCCAGAACTACCAGTGGGCCTGGCGTTTCCGACCGTCGCGCAGCACGGCTATGCGCGCACGGCAGCCAACGTGCACGAGTCGTGGATTGGGCTCGATGTGCAGCGCGAGTTTGCGCGCCGTTGTCACCGGAGGGTGCTCTTTCTCAATGACGCGGACGCGGCGGGCGTTGCCGAGATGCACTTCGGTGCCGGTCGACAGCTCGCGGCCGAGGTCGCCGCGGGTGGCGCTGCGGCCCGGCGAGTCGTGGTGCTGACGTTCGGCACGGGGATCGGCAGTGCGCTGTTTCTCGATGGTGAACTGTGGCCGAACACCGAGCTCGGGCATCTCATGCTGCCGGGCGTGACGGATGTCGACGGCGAGGGTTACGCGGCGGCGAGCGTGCGTACTCGGCTCGCGCTCGATTGGCCAGCGTGGACGCAACGGGTCAACCGTTACCTCCACGAACTGCATCGGCTGCTGTGGCCGGACGTGTTCATTCTGGGCGGTGCCGTCAGCGAACGCGCTGAGGAGTGGATGCCGCTGCTCGAGAGCCCGGCACGCTTGCTACCCGCGGCGCTGCGCGGTCACGCGGGTGTGGTGGGCGCCGCGTGGGCCGCGGTAACCGATAGAATGGCTCGATGAAATTCGACAATCCGCGTCCCGAGACACAGGTCAACCACCCGCCCGAGATCGAGACGCCTGCGGACAACCGGCCGCTAAACCTGCCGATCTACCAGAACGTCAAGTGGCAGACCGATAGCGTCGACGAGAGTCTGCGCGTGCTGCGAGGCGAGAGGGCGGGGTTTTTCTACTCGCGGGTCGGCAACCCGTCGGTTCGGCAACTCGAGCTGCTGCTCGCGCAGTTGCAGGGTCGTAGCAGTTGTCTCGCCTCCGCCTCTGGCGTCAATGCCATCGCGCAGTGCCTGCTGTCGCTGACGAGCGCTGGGGATCACATCGTTTTTTTCATCGAGGGCTACAGCCCGACCCGCCAGATCATCCGCAAGTTGCTGGCGCGTTTTAGTGTGACGCATTCGATGCTTTCTATCGAGGATCTGCCTGCGCTCGAACGCGAGCTCGCTGCGCGGCCGACACGGCTCGTGTTCTTCGAATCACCGACCAACCCGGTGAACAAGATCGCTGACATTGCCGCGATCACTCGTCTGGCACGACAACACGGTGCGCTGACGGTCCTCGACAATACGGCGGCGGGTTTCCATCAGCACGGGCAGTTCGACGTCGACGTGTTCATCCACAGCCTCACCAAGTTCACGACCGGGGCGGGCGATGTGATGGGTGGCGCGGTCATCGCAGACGAGTCGATCATCGCGCCGATGCGAGCCGACTATGCGCTGCTCGGGGCACAACTCGACGCCTTGTCAGCGTCGTTGATGGTTCGGGGCATGAAGACTTATTTCGTGCGCTATCGGACCCAGTCTGCAGCCGCCTTGCAGATCGCCAACTTTCTCGAGGCGCACCCGGCGGTGAGCAAGGTTCGCTATCCCGGTCTCGAGTCCCACGCCCACGCGGCTCTGGCACGGGCACAGATGAGTGATTTCGGCACGGTGATCACCTTCGATCTGCGCGCAGGGTTCGAGGCGGGGCGGACATTCGCCGAGTCGCTGCATCTGTTTGCACGAACGCCGAGTTTCGGCTCGACTGAATCGCTCGTCGTGCCGCCACAGATGATGCAGCCGCGGGATTTTTCGCCTGCGGAGTTGATCGTCTCGGATATCGGTCCCGGTACCGTGCGTTTGTCGATAGGGCTCGAGGATCCGCTCGATCTGCAGGCCGATCTCAATCGAAGCCTCGAACTCGCCGGTCGTTGATCAGCCGCCGATCGGCAA
>ENA-OUVC01001990-OUVC01001990.1-marine-metagenome-genome-assembly--contig:-NODE-1990-length-11715-cov-3.325829_pt1 | contig 11715 bp, 11 predicted proteins | sample MGYA00248622_ERZ508571 | MGnify/ENA primary metagenome ERZ508571 (study PRJEB26236, sample SAMN06267175) | marine metagenome | isolation source: Columbia River Estuary | place: USA:Columbia River... | reverse complement strand
CTGCAGCACGTCGCGCATCATGTGAATCTTCGATAGTGCAACATCCGCGCGCACCTGATCGATACTTTTGTGGATTTGCCGCAAGAGCTAGGTGAACACCAATAACTTTATGCCCTGCTTCAACTGCGCGGGCAGCGGCAACGGCAGAATCAACTCCACCGCTCATTGCTGCAATTAATTTCATAGGTTGTTCGCCGCCCGTCCTCGGCTAATTACATCGGGCAACACCGACAAAACATAATCAACATCAGCCTGTGTTGAGCTAGAACCAAATGAAAAGCGAAGTGAAGACTGGGCTGTTACTTCATTGTGCCCCATGGCAAGCAATACATGACTTGCTTCATGTACCCCTGCGCTACATGCAGAGCCCGTTGATGCTGAAACATGGGCGCTATCTAGCAGCAATAACAAGGTATCGCTCTGTGTTCCGGGGAATGTCACATTCACGATGCCGGGCAAGCGATTGGATTTTTCTCCATTTATATAAGCATCTGGAACCGCGTTTTTGACTCCGGCAATAAATGAATCTCGCAGCTGTGAAACAGTTTCGCTGGGATAGTTTTCGTGAGCTGCTTGTGCAAAGGCGACAATGCTCGGTGCATTCAAGGTTCCACTTCTAATTTCACGCTCCTGTCCCCCACCATGCAACAGTGCAGGAATCTCAAATGCTCTGCGCAAAATTAGTGCGCCAATTCCTAAAGGGCCGCCAATTTTGTGGGCACTTAAAGTTAAAGCGGTAACACCTAAATCTTTGTAAGAAAGCGCTACCTTTTTAAAACTTTGCACTGCATCGGTGTGCACAGGTATATCCCCTGCTATTTCCACTACCTCTTTAATTGGTTGCAGCACGCCAGTTTCATTATTGGAATGCATAATTGAAATGACAGCGATCTCAGAGCCACGAGCCGAAACCGTGTCACGTAAAACCTGTAGATCGATCACGCCATTCTTGGATACCGGAATTGTGATTACTTCTGCACCTTCATGTGTATGTAGCCAATGTGCTGGATCTAAAATCGCATGATGTTCAATTTCCGAAATAACAACCACCTGCTTGCCATGCTTTTTCCCATTCCAGAACAAACCCTTGAGCGCAATATTGTTTGCCTCTGTTCCGGATGCGGTGAAAATTACTTCAGTCGGCAGACAATCAACATGTTGTGCAATTAGTTCGCGTGCATCCTCTAACGCTTTGCGAGCAGCGCGTCCATGTGAGTGAAGACTTGAAGGGTTTCCGAGAAGTTGCATTTGCTGCGAAATAGCAGAGATTGCGGCAGGCGACATTGGTGTCGTTGCAGCATGGTCTACGTAGATCGAAGGCATAGGCCTAAGTCTATGACTTGTGGGCTTTTACGCCTTCCGTTGCCTGAGGCAGCACCGCAAATAGATCACCAATCACGCCAAAATCTGCGATTTCAAAGAGCGGTGCTTCGGGATCCTTGTTAACAACCACGATGCTCTTACTGGTCTGCATTCCGGCACGGTGTTGGATCGCACCTGAGATTCCACATGCAACATATAGCTGTGGGCTAACAGTTTTTCCAGTTTGGCCAACTTGATATGAATGTGGATACCAACCAGCATCAGTTGCAGCACGTGATGCACCAACTGCTGCACCAAGTGAATCTGCGAAGCCTTCAACAGCTGCAAAATCTCCGTTAGTGCCACGACCACCTGAAACAACAATGTTTGCTTCAGTAAGTTCTGGACGACCACCTTGAACAGGAGGTTGTGAGGATGTCACCGTTGCTTTCTTTGACGCATCGGTTACTTGCAAAGCTAAAGTTTCGACCGCAGCAGCTGAATCAGATATGTCTGCATCAATTGAATTTGGACGCACTGTGATGATCGGCGTTCCGTGTGAAACCTTTGAATGCACCGTTGTAGATCCACCGAACACAAGTTGAGTAGCTGTTACATCTGCAGAAACATCAACTGCATCGGTGATGATTCCTGAATTGCACTTAACCGCGGTGCGAGCAGCAACCTCTTTGCCAAATGCATGCGATGCAATTAAAACCGCCGCTGGAGATTGCGCAGCAATAATTTGCGCAAGTATATCTGCAACCGCTGCAACTCCGTTAGCAGCAAATGCATCTGATTCAACAACAACAATTTTTGAAATCGGTCCACGATTTAAAGAGGCTGCATATGCAGCACCTTGTCCAGCAGGAGCAAGCACTACCGCTGTTACCTCGCCAATACGAGCGCCAGCCGTTGCTAATTCAGCGTTTGTCTTGGTTGCCTTAGAGCCGACGAAGTCAGCAAGAATCAATACATTGCTCATATCAACTTCTTCTCTGCTAGGAATGAAACTAGTTGAGTTCCACCAGAACCATCATCTGTAACTTTGACACCTGCTGCACGTGGTGGACGTGGTGTTGCATCTGCAACAAGTGACCACGCACCTTCTGCTGAAACTCCAACAGCTGCTAAATCTTTACTTTCAATTGTCTTTTTCTTTGCAGCCATGATTCCCTTGAATGACGGGTATCGAGGTTCATTAATCTTTTCTACTACTGAAACTACAACTGGGAACTGACCATGCATCTCATCGACGCCAGCTTCAGTCACACGTGTAATTGAAACCTTGCTTGATGTTGGATCAACGGTCACCTTTGAAGCAAAGGTAAGTTGCGCAGCACCAAGTCGTTCAGCCAACATCGCTGGCACAACGCTCATACGTGCATCTGTTGATTCAGTTCCACAAATAACTAACTCGTATCCACCTTGTGCAATTACGGCAGCAAGTACGGCAGAGGTTGCGAGCGCATCTGCGCCGGCAAGCTTTGGATCGGTTACCAAGATCGCATCGTTTGCACCCATTGAAAGCGCTTTGCGAACCGCTTCAGTTGCACGCTCTGGTCCCATTGAAATCACAGTGACGGTATTGCTGCCACCTTCTTCATTGCCACCATGTGCTTCTGCAATACGAAGCGCTTCTTCAACTGCATACTCATCGAGATCATTAAGAACTGCATCAACATTCTCGCGATCGAGAACTCCATTGACCATCTTCTTCTCGGCCCATGAATCTGGAACCTGCTTTACGCATACGGCGATTTTCATAGGCGAAATGTTACTGGTGAGTAACCCAATTGGCTACCTAATCACACTAAATCAACCCTCTTTTTACGCCTGTTCAGGGCAGGATAACCGCATGCTTCCAGCCGATCCTCGAACCCTTGGCTCTACCGTCACCGACGGTGGAACCAACTTCGCCATCTGGAGCAACGCCGCCGATGCTGTGGAGTTGTGCCTCTTTAATGAGGTCAACGGCAAGATGGTTGAAACCCGCTTTGCGATGTCTCATCGCAACGGCCCTATTTGGCATGGCTACTTAGCAGGGGTGCGACCAGGACAGCGCTATGGATATCGCGTTTATGGTCCCTGGCTTCCTGAACATGGTGTTCGTTTTAATGCTGCGAAGTTGTTGCTTGATCCATATGCGCATGCAACCGATGGAGAAGTGAATTACTGCCCTGAAATTTACGGCCATGTTGCCGATGATGCTTTAGGCAATGGAGATTTAAGCAAGCGCGATCCGCGTGACAGCGCAGGCAAAGTTCCATATTCAGTTGTGACAGATGCCGGTGTTCGCCAGATAAATCGTCCATTGGTTCCATGGGCCAAGACAGTTATTTATGAAGCACATGTAAAAGGTCTGACCGCTTTTAATAATGAAATCCCAGAACATGAACGTGGAACATATAAAGCACTTGGACACCCAAGCACGGTTGCGCATTTAAAGTCGATTGGAATAACAGCTCTTGAGCTACTTCCGATTGCGCAATCAATTACCGAACCAACAATTTATGATCGTGGACGAATAAATCATTGGGGCTATAACTCACTGTTGTTTACAGCTCCACATCGCGCCTATGCAGCATCACATGACCCTATTGCTGAACTTCAATGGGCGGTTGATCAACTTCATAACGCTGGCATCGAAGTAATCATGGATGTTGTTTACAACCACACCGCCGAAGGTGGCGTAGGTGGTCCAACACTTTCTTATAAAGGTATTGATAACCACGGCTACTACCGACACGATGCCAATGGAAATTATGTTGATGTAACGGGTTGCGGAAATACCTTTGCCGCAAGTAAGCCACACAATGTTCGCCAAATCGTAGATTCGCTTCGTTGGTGGATTGAAGTTATCGGAATTGATGGTTTTAGATTTGATTTAACAACAGCGCTGTACACCAGCAATAGCGCCTTTAATTCATCGCTGATGGCAGCAATTGGTGCTGATTCGGTGCTCCGTAACTTCAAAATGATTGCTGAACCGTGGGATGTTTCTCGTTACTCATTAGGCGACTTTCCGCACCCGTGGCGCGAGTGGAACGATGCCTATCGTGACTCGGTACGTCAGTTCTGGTTGGGCGATTTAGCTCGTGGGTATGGTGAAGGTGTTTCAGATATTGCATCCAGCATTAGTGGATCCAGCCAAATCTTCCACTATCGCGGACCAACCTCATCGATTAACTTTGTTGCAGCCCATGATGGTTTCACTATCCATGACATGGTTTCTTACAACCAAAAGCACAATGAAGCTAACCTCGAAGATAATAAAGATGGCAACGATTCAAATCGTTCGTGGAATGTTGGACATGAAGGTGAAACTAAGGACGCAACAATCAACGAGGTTCGTCATCGTTTAAAGAAATCCTTACTTGCAACATTAATGCTTTCATCTGGTGTGCCGATGCTCAACATGGGTGATGAAGTAAGCAGAACGCAAAATGGTTCTAATAATGGATACTCACTACCGCTGGATCATTCAGTACCTTCTGTTGAATCATACGGAGGCGGATGGGCGCTTCCGTGGCAGCTCAATGAAATGCAGGCTGATACTTTGGCGGCGATGCAATCGCTGTCACAGATTCGTGAAACTTATCTTGCCGATGTCGCATCAGAGTTTTTCACTGGCGCCTTAGATAAAGGTACAAATAGAAAAGATATTGCCTGGTTTTCGCTGGGCGGCAACGAGATGAGCGATGACCACTGGCGCGATGAAGAAAAGCGCAGCATTACTGTTTTTGTTGAAGCAGATCCCAATAAAGGTTTGCTCTTGATGCTGAACTCATCTGCCGAAGAAACCACATTTACATTGCCGGATAGTAGTTGGGGTGAAACCTTTAGATGCATCTTTGATGCTTCGAAAAATACAAGTAGTTACGAACCTGTTATTGCTGCTCCCTCTGCAAAGGTTCAGGTTCCTGAACACAGCGTTCTTGTTTGGCTTGTGTCGCGTACTAGATAGTAAGTAATAACTCGCACTAACATCTGTGTGTGCTCGCAATCATCGCTCCTGGTCAAGGTTCGCAAACTCCAGGAATGTTCAATAGTTGGCTTGAAGATCCAGCGCTGAAAGATTTAATCCTTTCGTGGTCGGATGCAATTGGTCTTGATCTCTTGCGTCTTGGAACCACTGCAGATGCAGATGAAATTAAAGATACGGCCAACGCCCAGCCACTAATTGTTGCCGCTTCTCTGTTGGGAGCACATGCCTTAGGAATCAAGAATTGCGCAGTCACATCTGGCCATTCAGTTGGCGAATTAGCTGCAGCAGCTCTTTCTGGTGCAATTACCGAAAGCGATGCGTTGACAATTGTTCGCGCACGTGGAATTGAAATGGCAAAGGCTGCTGCTTCTGCTCCTGCAGGAATGTCTGCTGTATTGGGCGGTGATCGCGCTGAAGTGCTGGCCGCGATTGCTGCTTTAAATTTAGTGCCCGCAAATGACAATGGTGCCGGACAAATTGTTGCAGCAGGTGATCTGCAGGCGTTAGCAACTCTGGGCGAGAATCCGCCTGCTGGTGCTCGTGTGCGCGCGCTAGCTGTTGCAGGTGCTTTTCACACCGATTTTATGAAACCTGCCGTTGAGCCACTTAGAAATTTAGCGTCAACAGTTTCAACTCACTCCGTTTCAATCCAGGTTATTTCTAATAAAGATGGCGAAGTTGTTACCGATGGTGCCGAAGTTCTCAACCGGATTGTCAATCAAATTGCTAACCCAGTGCGCTGGGATTTATGCATGGAACAATTGAAATCACTTGGTGTTACGGGTGTCATTGAACTTCCTCCAGCTGGAACTCTGGTTGGCTTACTAAAGCGCGCAGCAGCTGAGATCGAAACCTTTGCTTTAAAGAGCGCCGATGATTTAACCGCAGCACGAGAGTTCGCAGGAAGGCACGCATGAGCATCAAAGTTGCACCAGTAGGGCACAGCAGAATTTTATCTGTTGGTACTTATCGTCCTCACCGCGTTGTTCCAAACTCTGAAATTGTTGATCGCATCGAATCAACTGATGAATGGATCCAGCAACGCACTGGTATTGAAGCCCGTCGATTTGCCGGAGATGATGAAACTGTTATCTCGATGGCGAAGGCTGCCTGCGAAATGGCTCTAAAGCGTGCCAAGTTAACAATTCAAGATATCGATACCGTCATTCTTTCTACGATCTCTTATCCATTTCAGGCACCAAGTGCTGCAACAGAGTTAATCAATGAACTTGGAAATCCAAAGGCTGCAGCATTTGATATCAGCGCTGCGTGTGCTGGCTTTTGTTACGGCGTAGGAATGGGAAGTGATCTAGTTCGTTCAGGCACTTCGAAAAATGTTTTAGTTATTGGCGTCGAAAAATTATCGGATTACACAGATCCTGATGATCGCGCTACCGCCTTTATCTTTGCCGATGGCGCAGGTGCGGTTGTAATCGGTCAAAGCGATCAACCTCGAATTGCTCAAACAATTTGGGGATCTGATGCAGATTCTCGTGATGCGATTACATTAACCCCATCATTTTTGGATTTTAAAAAGAATCCGGATAAAGGTGTCGGCGAATTAGGGTGGCCAAACATTTCTCAACAAGGTCAAACTGTTTTCCGCTGGGCGGTGTATTCAATGAGCAAAGTTGGATTGAAGGCGCTTGAGGCTGCAGGTGTAACTGTTGATGAGCTAGGTGCATTCATCCCTCATCAAGCAAATATTCGCATTATCGAAACTATGGTTAAGGAAATGAAGTTGCCTGATTCTGTTTTGATTGCAGATGACATTCGTACTAATGGAAATACTTCAGCGGCATCAATTCCGTTAGCCATGGATCGATTATTGGAAGAACATCCAGAATTGCACGGAAAGTTAGCGCTTCTTATCGGCTACGGTGCTGGATTGGTTTATGCGGGACAGGTTGTCGAACTCCCGCCTAAGCCCTAAAAATTATTGAGATTTAGACCACTTACGGCGAGCAATACTCGTAAGTAAGCGCAGAGTTGATACACAATAAACACCTTGCACAACACCGATCGATGAAGAAGAGGAAATACGACAATGGCACTTGCACAAGCAGATGTACTTGCAGGACTTAAGGAAATCGTTGAAGAGGTAGCTGGTATTCCTGCTGCATCAGTTGAAATGGACAAGAACTTCACTGACGATCTAGATGTTGACTCACTCAGCATGGTTGAGGTTGTAGTTGCAGCTGAAGAGCGTTTTGGCGTAAAGATTCCTGATGAGAGCGTGACAGATCTTGTGACTGTTGGTGACGCAGTAAATTTCATCGTTAACGCATCAAAGTAAGTTTTATTAAATGACTCGTCGTCGCGTTGTTGTCACTGGACTTGGTGCAACCACTCCTCTAGGTGGAGATGTAGCAACTACTTGGGCAGGCTTGTTGGCCGGCAAAAGTGGAGTGCGCTCTTTAACTGAGGATTGGGCACAAACAATTCCAGTGACCTTCGCAGCGCGGGTTGCTGTTGAACCAAGTGAGCAGATGGAGCGCGTCGAAATCAGACGCCTCGATCGCTCAGAACAATTTGGATTAATTGCTTCACGTGAAGCGTGGAAAGATGCTGGATCACCCGAGGTTGATAAAGAACGCCTCGGAGTAGTGGTCGCATCGGGAATCGGCGGAGTTACAACTCTGCTTGATCAATATGACATTTTAAATACCAAGGGTTCTCGTTTAGTTAGCCCCCATACAGTTCCAATGCTCATGCCTAATGGCCCTGCTGCAAATATTGGTCTTGAACTTCAAGCACAAGCTGGTGTTCATACCCCTGTAAGTGCATGTGCTTCAGGAGCTGAAGCAATCGGATATGCATTCGACATGATTCGAAATAACCGCGCAGATATCGTTGTAAGCGGTGGAGTTGAAGCAGCCTGTCACGCATTGCCGATGGCAGCTTTTGCAGCGATGAAGGCGCTTTCTACTCGCAATGATGATCCTGCACGCGCTTCACGTCCATATGATTTAAATCGTGATGGCTTTGTGCTTGGCGAAGGTGGCGGAATTCTGGTCCTCGAAGAGTACGAACACGCTAAAGCACGCGGTGCAAAGATTTACTGCGAAATAGCAGGACAGGGTTTGTCATCAGATGGTTATCACATCGCCGCCCCAGATCCATCTGGAGCAGGTGTACAGCGCGCAGTTAAGTTTGCTTTGAAGGATGCTGATCTAACTACTGCAGATATCGTTCACTTAAATGCGCATGCAACATCGACTCCAGCAGGAGATGTTGCTGAAGCAAATGCACTTCGCGCAGCACTTGGAAATGATGCTGATCATGTTGCAGTTTCTGCAACTAAATCAATGACAGGCCACTTATTAGGTGGTGCTGGTGCAATTGAATCTGTATTCATCGTGAAGACCATGCAGGATCGAATGGCTCCCCCAACTATCAATATCGATGATTTAGATCCAGCGGTTACTGTGGATGTTGTTCGCGACAAGCCTCGTGCACTGCCTGTCGGTGACATCGCTGCCTTGAATGATTCATTCGGCTTCGGTGGCCATAACGTTGTATTGGTTTTTAAGAGCATCTAAATGTCTCCCACATCGCACGACCCACGCGACCCAATTTCACGAATTGAACGCTTGGTTGATGAAGGAAAATTTGAATTCTTAGTCCCCCGCACAGAGTGTGGAATGCTCGCAGTTACTGCAACAGTTAAAGGCTGCAAGGTAGTTATTTTCGCATCTGATGCAACTATTAAAAGTGGTGCCCTGGGAGTAGATGGCTCCAAAGTTATTGTCACCGCTTACAAAGCGGCCATGGGTGCGCAACTTCCGATAATTGGAATTTGGCATAGTGGCGGTGCGCGTTTAAGTGATGGCGTAGCTTCCCTTGATGCCTTTGGTGAAGTTTTCCAAGCAATGATTTCTGCAAGTGGTCGAATCCCGCAATTATCTTTAGTGCTTGGACCAACTGCAGGTGGCGGTGCATATGGACCGGCTCTTACGGATGTTGTTGTTCTCGCCCCTGAAGGTCGCATCTTTGTAACAGGACCAGATGTGGTTAAAAGTGTTACCGGCGAAGATATTGATATGGCATTACTTGGTGGACCAGAAGCTCATAAGAAAAATAGTGGTCTTGCACATGTAATCGCAGCTAGTGAGGATGAAGCGATTCAGAACATCCGCGATTTAACCGCACTCTTTGCAAATCAAGGGTTTATGAATCCAGAGATTGAAGATGTAGACCTGTCGCAATTTGTTCCAGAATCAAAGGTTCGAACCTACGAAGTACATCCTTTAATAGATGCAATCCTCGATAAAGATGCAGAACACATCGAGCTACTTTCGATGTGGGCACCTAACATGACAACCATAGTTGGACGTCTAGGTGGCGCCACCGTTGGAGTGCTTGCAAATAACCCTGCGCACATTGCAGGTGTTCTTGATGCCGCTGCTGGAGAAAAAGCTGCTCGCTTTGTACGCACCTGCGATGCTTTCGGTATTCCTCTTATTGTGATTGCAGATGTTCAAGGTTTCTTACCTGGCGCAGGTCAGGAGTGGGAAGGTGCAGTTCGACGCGGCGCAAAGTTGTTGCACGCATTTGGCGAAGCGGTTGTTCCTCGCGTAACTCTGATCACCCGCCGCGCCTATGGTGGTGCATATGTTGCGATGAACTCAAAGTCATTGGGTGCAACCCGGGTATTTGCGTGGCCCGAAGCTGAAGTTTCAGTGATGGGCGCGGTCGCCGCGGTTCGAGTACTTCATCGTCGATTACTTGCTGACATTCCAGCAGAGCAACGTGAAGCAATGGAGTTAGAGCTAGCCGCTGAACATGAAAAGGTTTCAGGTGGCGTTGCCAAGGCGATTGAAATTGGTGCTGTCGATGAAATGATCACACCTGCACAAACACGAAGTGCGCTAGCAAAATCAATTGCTAACGCACCTCACCGCCGTGGTTCACACGGCAATATTCCGCTTTAAGACTTGAAGGTTACAGAAACCGTTGCTGTAACAGTCTTTTCAATTGTTGATGTGTCATAAGCACCGTAATCTGCTGTCATAGTTGAATCAGGTGTTGTGATCTGAATTGGTCCAGCCTTTACATTTACTAGTGCGCCAATGTTGCCACCGACAGCCTTTGTAAGTGCTTCTGCACGTACCTTTGCATCCTTCATCGCCTCTGACATTAACTGTGGGCGAAGCTCTGGAAGGTTTGAAATGTAGTACTGAGGTCCGTAGTTGTTGGCATTAATTCCAGTTGCAAGCAGCGAGCCAATTCCTTGACTGAGCTTTGAAATTAATTGAACATCCTTTGAGCGCACTGTCACTTCACGTGATGCACGATAGGAAAGGATTCGACCTGTAGCGTTTCCATTGCTGTACTCCTCGTTTGCAAAGGTTGAAACGGCGCCAAGGGTCAAGCCATCTGATGGAATTCCACCCTTAGTTAAGTATTCAGAAAGCGCTGCTACATCTGCATCAACCTTCTTTACCGCAGTTGCAACTGTTGGAGAAGAAAGACTTACATTGAGAACCCAGACTGCGTTATCTGCAGTTGCTGTTGTCTTTGCAGATCCTGTAACAGTAATTCCATCACTGCTACGTGAAGCAAATCCTGAACCAACCTTCATTAATCCGCCACCTAATGCGAGCGAAATAATTACTGCGGCGATAATAATCGTTACCGCTTTGCGGCGTTCGACTGTGATAATTGGGCTTTCATTTAATTGAGTCATATTTATATCTTAGCGACTAGATGGCGTGAAGGCGTGGTAGTTCCTGAAGGTCAACACTCCTAAAACGTTCCAACTCTGATTCCCAAGAATTTCCCATTAATTCCGCAATACCTTCGCGAATAGATTCCTCATCAAAAGCTGAAGCAAGCAAGGAGGTAATTTGATTTTCATTAAGAAGCACTGCACCTGACTGATCAACTACCGCTCGATGAATTCCGAGTTCAGGTGTAAAACGAAAGAGCTCTCCCCCAGTTTCGCTTCCTTCAATCACTTCAAAATTTAAGTAATGCCAACTTCGTAGCACTGATGCGATTTCAGCGGCAGCGCCTTGCGAACTACGAAACTCAAGTTGGGTGCGAAACGTTCCCGCCAATAGCGGTTGCGGATTCCATGAGAGCTTTATCCAGTTTCCAAGCACTCCTTGGATCGCCCAATCAATGTGATGGCGCAGGGCAGATGGCGCTGAGTGAATAGTTAAGAAACCTCGAACCTGCTGACGGTTTGAAGGCGTGGTTAAACGTTCCATGGTTCTCCTAGCAAGGTGCGCCAAATGCGACCTTCCCCAGCGGCATTTGCGACCAAACTTGCTTGTCGAACACCTCAATTAGACACCAGTGAGCCTAAAACTGTCTACTCCGCCTTTAGGCATACGGGGCGGTAGGCGGTAGAGTTCACCTCAGTCGGACGCTTAATCAGTACCCGTTTCATGTTTTGCATAATCGGTATCGCTGGAGCA
>ENA-OUVC01001983-OUVC01001983.1-marine-metagenome-genome-assembly--contig:-NODE-1983-length-11733-cov-2.474262_pt1 | contig 11733 bp, 9 predicted proteins | sample MGYA00248622_ERZ508571 | MGnify/ENA primary metagenome ERZ508571 (study PRJEB26236, sample SAMN06267175) | marine metagenome | isolation source: Columbia River Estuary | place: USA:Columbia River Estuary... | reverse complement strand
CAGTTCTCGGCGGTGGCGCATCAACAGCATTGCGCCAGCGAGTTGCATTTCTTCGCCACCATCTTGGTGATGAATGGCCAGACACATCGCAAGCACACCTGCTTGCGACCATGCACGAATGGCTGCTTCCCTATCTGAGTGGCGCAACAAGCCGCAGCGACCTTGCCGCAGTCGACATCACCATGGTCTTGCAATCACAACTTGGGTGGGATGCAAGCTCTACCCTCAACTCTCTTGCACCCACAGAATTTGAGCCACCTCGCGGCAAGGCCGTCACTATCAATTACGCCGAGCCAACAGCTCCCACCATTGCAATTCGCGTCCAGCATTTGTTTGGCGTCACCACACACCCCAGTGTCTTAAACGGTGCCGTGCCATTACGCATTCAGTTGCTGTCGCCGGCTGACCGACCCATTCAGATCACAGCAGACCTCCCTGGCTTCTGGACAGGCTCGTGGAGCGAGGTTCGCAAAGAGATGGCTGGGCGCTACCCCAAGCACGATTGGCCCATAAACCCCAGCGCATAGGGCGTAACACTGCTCTTCGTTCTAGCCTGAGAGCATGCCTGAGTTTTCCTTTTCAGAGATCTTCCCCCTTGGCCCCGACACCACTGAGTATCGGCTCATCGGCAAAGACGGCGTCAGCGAAGTCACGACGCCACTTGGCACATTCCTGAAAGTGGAACCAGAAGCCATCACGCTTCTCACAGAAACTGCAATGCGAGATATCGCACACCTGTTACGCACAGATCACTTGAAGCAACTAAAGAAAATTCTTGATGACCCAGAAGCAAGTGCAAACGACAAGTTTGTCGCACTTGACCTATTGAAGAACGCGAGCATCGCAGCCGGTGGTGTCTTGCCAATGTGCCAAGACACCGGAACAGCAATTGTCAAAGGCAAAAAGGGACAGTTTGTTATGACAGGCGGTGGCGACGAAGAAGCCATCGCACGAGGCGTGTTCAACACATACCAAACAAGCAACTTGCGCTACAGCCAGATGGCACCCATCACCATGTACGAAGAAAAGAACACAGGCAACAATCTTCCTGCTGAAATCAAAATCTCAGCAGTCGATGGTGACTCATACAAGTTCTTGTTTATGGCTAAAGGCGGCGGTTCTGCCAACAAGAGTTACCTATTCCAAGAGACCAAAGCATTGCTCAACGAAAAAGCATTGCTTCCCTGGGTCTTTGAAAAAATGATCACACTCGGCACTGCCGCCTGCCCGCCGTATCACTTAGCAATTGTCATTGGTGGCACATCTGCCGAGCAAGCAGTGGAAACCGCGAAACTTGCAAGCGCTCACTACCTCGACTCACTGCCTACAACAGGTAGCGAAAGTGGTCATGCATTCCGAGATCTTGATCTTGAGCAAAAGGTTCTCAAACTGTCACAAGAAACTGGCATTGGTGCTCAGTTTGGTGGAAAGTATTTCTGCCACGATGTTCGAATTGTCCGCTTGCCACGTCATGGTGCAAGTTGTCCAGTTTCGTTTGCGGTGTCCTGCAGTGCCGATCGTCAAGCAGTTGGAAAAATCACACGTGATGGAATCTTTCTTGAAGCTCTCGAGACGGACCCTGCACAGTTCTTGCCAGAAGTGACTCATGAAGATCTCAGTGAAGAAGTAGTCCACATTGACCTCACGCAACCCATGGACACCATTCGCGCCACTTTGTCGAAGTACCCAGTAAAGACACGCGTGATGCTCACTGGCCCAATGGTTGTTGCACGCGACATTGCGCACGCAAAACTTAAAGAACGCCTCGACTCTGGTAACGGATTGCCGCAATACATGAAAGACCATTGCGTGTATTACGCGGGACCCGCAAAAACTCCAACAGGAATGGCCTCCGGTTCGTTCGGACCCACAACTGCAGGTCGCATGGATAGCTACGTTGCTGAGTTCCAAGCAGCAGGCGGAAGTTTTGTCATGTTGGCCAAAGGCAATCGCTCAAAACAAGTCACGGACGCCTGCAAGACATACGGCGGGTTCTATCTAGGTTCTATAGGTGGTCCAGCGGCACGGCTCGCCCAAGACTGCATCACCAAAGTTGAAGTTCTGGAATATGAAGAACTTGGCATGGAAGCCGTGTGGAAGATCGAAGTTCAAGATTTCCCTGCGTTCATAGTGGTGGACGACAAGGGAAATGACTTTTTCGATCAGGTGGGCACGACCGGTACGCCCGTTCACCTTCACTAAGCAACTCCTCGCCCTCTCATTCATCAGTTGACAAACTTTCAATAACTGAATACTCTTCAAATCAATCGATCTCGATGGTTCTAAGGGGAATTCATGAAACTTCGTACTCTCACGGTTTTAGCTGGCGCACTAGGTCTGCTCATCACTGTTCCATCACCAGTAAATGCCGCTGCCAAGCAAACCGTCAAGGTCTACATGACCGGTGACTGCGCAGATGGGCAAGCAGTAGAAGGCGTCGACGAAGACGACTGTGAACTCACAGTCAATGTCACTCCAAAAGCATCACGTCGTTCCGCTGTACTTGAAGTTGCATACGATCCTGATGAACCAGAGTGGGAAGAACTCGATGCAGGAAAGACCAAAAACGGTCGCCTTGTGTTTGATGCGCCAGCAGTTGATGAAGACGACTACTGGATGGATGGCGTGGTGCTCTATCGCGTCACAGTCAAGAAGTCTGGCGTCAATAAGAAGTTTGTCTCTCGTACCTACAAAGTTGCATACACCTCTGCAGACGCAGCGGCCGATGACGAAGACTTGATGGAAGACCTGGAAGAAGAGACGCCTGAGGAAAAAGAGTTCAACGAACAAATGGACAGAGCTCAGGAGAACAACGAAAAGTTCAACCCACAGGCTGGCAACCAGCAACAAGGTTCAACTACTCCTCCACCAAGTGCTTCACAACGAAGCGGCATGTTCAACCAAGCATGTGGTTCCATCGCAATGGCTAAGACAAAGTGTGATGCGGTGATTGCCGCCAAGAACGGTGTGGAAGCTCTTTCAATACTTGGCCCCGATGCAGAGAAATTCTGTAAGGCTCTTTCAAAGCTGAATGGCGGAGCAGAACTGTCCTGTAAAGACCTCATGCCCAAAATCTTTGGCTAACGAGTTTTTCAGTCGGCTACAAAGCCAGGCCAGTTTCCCATATACCCAATAAAGGCATCGCTGAGTCCTTCTGCGCGTAGTACCTCACGTGGTACTGGCAGAGTGCGCATTGCGAAACTTGGGTCGTGTGATTGCAATGGAAAATCGTGATTCGTAACCGCGGCACGACCGATAGCCACCATGTCTGCCCCTGCATCCACTGCGCGTTGCGCATCTGCTGTGCTGTACAACTTGCCCGCTACCGCTAACCGCGTATTGCCTCTTTCAAGATTCGCAAAAATATCAACCAAGGGCTGGCCACCGAAGTCTTCGTCGGCAGCTTCTTTAAAGCAATCCCAGAGCGACATATCAATCATGTCGACCTTGCCTGTATCTACCAACCGACCAAAGACCTCCACAATCTCTTGAGTCTTCATCCCGAATCGTTCGGGGGACAAACGCACGGCTACAGCAAAATCTTCACCACAACGAGTACGAATGCCGTCGATAATGTCAAACATGGCGCGAGAGCGATTCTCTAGTGACCCGCCGTATTGGTCGGTGCGAACATTGAGTTCAGCATTCAAGAACTGGCACAACACATAATCATGAGCACCGTGAAGCTCTACTCCGTTGTATCCGGCTTTCTCACTACGCACCGCGGCTTCTATAAACGCTTCCACCATCGCTTCGACTTCTGCAGTGGTCATTGCCCTAGCGCCCACTTTTTCATCATCGCCTGAACTCACAGGTGTTGTACCAATGAGGTCGGCCGGCGAACGACGACCAGCATGATGCAACTGCACATACGACACGCTGTCGTTTTTGTTAATGGCCGCAGCTAACCGGTTGAGACCAGCCAGATGTTCATCGCCGAAGCAACCAAGTTGGCCTGCAAAACCCTGACCAATGGCTTGAACGTGCGATGCACATGTCATGGTGAGTCCAAAACCACCTTCAGCGCGCTTCACCAACCACGTGAATTCTTCTTCAGACAATGTGCCATCGGGATTGCTCTGTTGATTAGTGAGCGGAGCCAACATGAATCTGTTCTTCATGGCTGGCCCATGAGCAAACGAGACTGAGTCAAAAAGTGAAGTCATACATACAGCATGACCGTTCAGATGTGTCGTGCCTTAATCGGAGATGGAGTCGTTGATTTCGTTAACGAGCGCACCAAGCCGCAGTTCACCTTCACGGGTTTGACCACCGCGCGTCAAGAAGTTTTCCATGGCGTTTCGGCTTGACTCAAGGTGAAGCAACCCGCTGAACTCTCCTGCCTCTGCCAAGAGATCTTCCACAACGTGATCGTCGCTACGCAAGACGGAGCGCTTTGCAGCCTGCACGGCTTCCACCGGGAAAGTTGCAATTCTCCGTGCAAGCGCATGAGCGTGGGCAGACGGATTATCGACCACCCTGTTCACCCAACCCCATTCGTACGCGGTGTGAGCATCGATGTCTTCGCAACCGAGAATCACTTCCATTGCCCGCGAACGACCCAGTAAACGCGAGAGACGAACTGTTCCACTGCCACCGGGGATGATCCCTAATGCGACCTCAGGCTGACTGAACACGGCACTCGGAGAAGCAAAGCGCATATCCATACTGAGAGTCAGTTCACTACCACCGCCACCAACCCGGCCGTCAATAACGCTGATTGTTGGTTTTGGCATTGTGCGGAAGTTCTCGCACATCTGATGGAATTCGTTGAGCTTCGTCGGTGCAGGCTGATGTGTCGGCAAGTGCAAGATGAGCGAAACATCGAAGTGGGCAATGAAGAATTCAGGGTTAGCAGACTCAACTACAACCACTCGGACATTGTCGTCATCTCGCAATTGCGAAGAGAGACGCGATAATTCGGGATACAACTTGAGATCAAACAAGTTGATAGGTGGATTATCTATAACGACAGAAGCGACACCACCTTGAACTTCGACTCGAAGAGTTTCAAAAGCGCCGTAGTCCATCTCTAGTGCAACAAGCCCTTCATTGCTTCACGGGTCTGAGCAATCTCGTCTGGAGTTGCACCAAATTCAACGGCAGCAAAATCTGTAACACCTATTGCGGCCAGAGCAGCAACACGATCTTGCACTTCACCAATTGAACCCATGATGGCAATATCGGCTGGGCCAGCAGCACCCTCTTTGTCGAGCATGGCGCGGTAGCTAGGAAGCGTTCCGTACACAGCAAAAACCTTGGCGGCACGTTCTGCAGCTGCAGCCTTATCGGAGGTGACGCACACGGGAAGCGCCGCAATGACGCGTGGGGTTGGGCGACCCAATTCGTCTGCTGCTTTTGTGATGGTGGGAATGGTGTGGCCAGCAAGAGTGGCCGGACCAGTGCACCATGTCAGTGTTCCATCAGCCAAAGCTGCAGTCACACGCAACATCTGCTCACCGAGAGCTGCCACAACTACGCCGAAACCATTAGAGCCTTTTGCAGAAATTCCACCATTGACTGAATATGTCTCGCCCCTAAATTTTGCTGGTTCATTGCGAGACAGAGGCATCAACACACTGAGGTATTCGCGCAAGTGGCGTACTGGCTTGTCGTATGACATGCCAAGCATGCTCTCAATCACAACTTTGTGACTGAGGCCAATGCCGAGCGTGAGGCGATTGCCTGAAGCTGCAGCAACCGTATGGCACTGCTGTGCAATTGCATGGGGGTGGCGCGGGTATGTGGGCACAACAGACGTGCCGAGTTCAATACGAGGAACTTCGCGACCAACAATTGCCAATGCTGTAAGAGCATCATGACCAAAGATATTTGGCGCCCAATAGCTAGCAAAACCATCTTGCTCTGCTGCGCGGGCCTCAGCCACTACATCGTCGACTGTTCCGTCGTTTACTGCTCCGCCGAATATTCCTATTTTCATAAGTAAGGACGGTATCAGAGCAAAGGCTTTTCCTATTAGGAGAGGCTCACCAATTCCAGCCATTCTTTGCTGTAGTAGTCCACTTGGCCATCTGGCATAAGCAGCACTTTTGTCGGAACTACGCGCTTCACGAAATCCTCATCGTGGCTCACCATGATGATGGCTCCCGGCCAGTTCTCTAACGCCTCAGCTACTGCCTCACGACTTGAAGGGTCAAGGTTGTTCGTTGGTTCGTCGAGAAGCAACACATTGTTTCGCCCCACCATCAACATGGCAAGTGTCAGTTTTGTTTTTTCTCCACCAGACAAGGAACCAGATTCTTGAAAGACCTTGCTCCCCTGCAAACCAAACATGCCGAGCAATGCACGTAGTTGTGTCTCTGTTAGCCCAGATCCATTTGGCAATTCACGCCGCATGTGCCACATCAACGATTGCTCTGGGTCAATAGTGTCGTGCTCTTGGGCGAAATAACCAACAGCAACGTTGTATCCCCACTCGATATCACCAATGTTTGCCTGAGTAGCTCCTGCCAGAATTCGCAACAACGATGTCTTTCCGGCTCCGTTCAAACCCAAAACGAGCAGACGTTCTCCACGGCCAAGGTCAAAAGAGACATCTTCAAAGACTGGCGGTCCGCCGTAGCCCTTAGATAATCCTTTTGTTGTTACAACGGTGACACCACTTTGCGGCGGCTCGGGAAACTTCACATGAAGCACTCGATCTTTCTTGCGAACACCACTTCCTTCAGATTCAATACGCGCAATTCGCTTTTCAATGCTGTGCGCCATTGTGGCTTTCGATGCTTTTGCACCAAAACGATCAACTACCTCTTGCAAACGATTCACTTCTTTTGCCTGCATCATGGCTTTTTTCTCAGCACGAGCTTCATCTTCAGCGCGAGAACGCTTGTACTGACTATATGTACCGCGATATTCGTACACCATTCCCGTGTCGTCTTCGTCTGGCCTATCCAAGTGGATAACACGCGTAATCGCTTCGTCGAGCAATTCAAGGTCGTGACTAATTACAAGAAGAGCGCCTTTGTAGTTGCGCAAGAAATTCAGCAACCATGTTTTGGCATCGATATCCAAGTGGTTTGTTGGTTCGTCGAGCAACAACATGTCGCTACCAGCAAAAAGAATGCGCGCCAGCTCGATTCGGCGACGTTCTCCGCCCGACAAAACACCAAGAGCCAAGTCGAGTCGTTCGGCTTTCACACCAAGGCCAGCCGCAATGGAGCGTGCTTCGCTATCAGCCGAATAGCCACCCTTCATGGTGAACTCTTCTTCCGCCTTGGCAAACTTCGCCACATTTTTTGTATCGGGAGATTCTTCCATTGCAATCCGCAACTTCTCTAGGCGAACCAAATCTGCGTCAATGTTTCGACCAGACAAAATATGACTAATAGCGGAACGTAATTCTTGTTCTTTCGAAGTGCGTGGGTCTTGCGACAAGTAGCCGTACGCCCCCGTGCGCATTACTTTTCCTGCCGCCGGATCTGATTCTCCACCAAGCACCTTGAACATGGACGTTTTACCAGCGCCATTACGGCCAACAATGCCTACCTTGTCGCGTGCCATGACCGTAAAGGTTGCGTCATGCACAACATTCTTTCCACCTACCTCAACCGTGAGGCTCTGTACCTGCAACATGATTACGGCACAGTCGTCACAACGGACGGCGCAATGGTCGTGGTGACCATCTTTGTAGTTGTGGTTGTTATCTGCGGAGCAATAGTTGACGCACCTGGAATCGTGGATTGACCCACCAGAGTGCTTGAGGGCATCGTGTTATCGCCAGTAACCAGTGAATCATCGGTGTACTTAGAGGGCAAGCAACTACCAGTTCCGAGCGGAGCATTACCAAGTGCTGTAGCAATAGAGCCCACTAAGACTTTGCGGCCTGTGTCATTTGGATGCACATTGTCTCTGTTCATGAGTCCGGGCTGAGCAGCAGCAGTGCCCCAATCAAGAACAACAACATTCGGATACTTAGATGCAACAGTCCTGATGACTGTATTGACATCTTGCATGACAGGCTTGAAGAGTGACGCTGTCAATAACAATGTTGGCCGTGGCGCCAATGCATCGACGATTGCTGTGAGATCACGAGAGAAGTTTGTTGCGCTTCCGCCATAGTTTGTTCCCAAGAACACAACTGCTGCATTCCATCCTTCATAGATACGGTCTTTCAAAACAGTGCGACCGAATCCCACCATCTGTCCGGCCTCAGCTTCTACAGCAACGCTCCAACCAAGAGGGACGAGCGCTGAACACATTGCACCGCCATAACGACTTGCAGTTGCCGCAAGAATTGAATCTCCAAGCACGAGCAACTTGTTGCCATCGGCACGGGACCCAAGAGTGCTTCCTTCGTAATTGGCGTACGACGCACGAACTCCATTGACAACTACTGCTCCACCAGCAGAGTTGATTCCCGGAATGCGACCCACATTATTCAATTGCAATACATCGCGGCCAGGGGTCGGGTTCAGACATGCAGATAGCACGGCACAGAGAATGACCACTGGAATTAAAGAACGCAGACGAGGGGGTGTCATGACCCCTCAAGGCTATTGGCTAGAGACCCCAAAAGAGGGGCAGGATTAGCCCTTCTCTGAAGTACGTGAAGCGCGCAACTCGTCGCGAATTTCGACAAGCAAGTCGTTCGTATTCAATGCAGCCTTTGCTTTGTCGTCTGTTGAGCGAAACTTGTTGTACAACTTCACCACCATAAACAGGGCCAAGGCCACGAAAAAGAAATTCAAAGAAGAAGTGGCGAATGCTCCAAATGGAATATCACTGCCGTTCACATTGAGAACTTTCTTTGAAAAGTCAGGTTGCTTGCCACCAAACATGGCACCAATCAGCCCACCAAGAATGCCAGGCCCTTTCTCGCTGCCAGCGAACGAGTCGACAACTGTCTTGAATGCAGCACCCATAACAAAGGCCACCGCAATGTCAATGACATTGCCTCTATTGATGAACTCTTTGAATTCAACAATGACGCCACGCTTGGCAAGTTTCTCTACTTTGGTCAAAATCTCAGCCATGTGCCTCTACCTTTTCAATTTGAACTAATGCTTCATTGAAGCAGGCTCCGCCACCTAAGTCATTGACCACATCTGAAATCAAAGCATTCGGGGTGAGGCCGCCCTGCAGATGACGCATCCAGAGGCCTTTAGGAATCTCACACACACCAGGTCGCATGCGGCCATCAATCGAGACTGGAAGCGTGATGGATGCAAGTTCGTTACTCACGTGCACTAACTCTCCGTCAACAAGACCGCGTTCTATTGCATCATCGGGATGCACTGCGACAGCAATCGTGGGTGGGTCATATTCAGCAAACATTGAGTTCGTATTACGAGCCGTGGCAGAAGTAAGTAGCCGCAACCACTGCCCTGTTTGAGAGCGACCCACCACAGGCGACGGAAGAGACAATTCCGCTGTTGGCGAATACACGATGGCCCGACCATCTGTGGGGAAGACATCACGGAACTGCACCGATTTCTCTGCCGAGATGACAACCTCCATTGGTTTAATATCGATCTGTTCAGCGCGAGGTGTTGCAATCTCTACCTGTAAACGACGCGCAAGTTCTCGCCCTAGCCAATCATTACTTCGGGCTTCGCCCACAGGTTCGATTACCTTTTGCACTCGTTGCAAAACGAATGAGCCGTAACTAGCGGCAACATCATTCACTTCAAACTGAGTAGTTGCTGGTAACACAACATCTGCCATACGAGCAGTGTCTGTCATCACCTGTTCATGCACCACGGTGAATACGTTCTCATTCATCATGGCGGCAATCATGCTTTGCTGATCATTTGCAGTGACCACCGGGTTTGCCCCCTGTACCAGCAATACCGTGGGTGTAGTTGTCTGTGCAAGCAACCGACCAACATGATTCATGTTGATGGTGTTTCGCGATACTTCAATAGTCGGAAGCATCGCAGATACAGACTCGGAGGATTTCCGTGAAGTAGATGCCAACACGCCACTTCCCTCTTGACCGAATTTTCCTGCAACAGCCCACAGCGACAACACAGCCAACATGCCGCTGCCGCCATTGATGTTCCGTTCTACGCCCCAGCCAATCCGCAACATTGCTTTCGAGTGATTCTCCAAGAGATCTACACATTGAGCAATGACCGACACCTCTACGCCACACTCTCGTGCCCCACTCTCGAGAGTCCAAGCCGAGCAAGCCTTCAGGAACTCATCTGCCCCGCTGACATGTTGCGAAATAAAAGCAGTGTCGAGCACCCCGCGTCGAGATAACTCAGACGCAAGAGTCATTGCAAAGACAGCATCGGTTCCTGGCAACAGCGCAACGTGTAAGTCACTGCGTTCGGCTATTCCCGTACGTCGTGGGTCCACCACCACAACAATTCCCCCATTTTCCTTGCACTTATTAATGAGTGGTGGAAGGTGAGAGTTCGATGCAGTGGAGTTAGCGCCCCATACAAAGAGAACCTCTGCCAACGGGATTGTGAATGGATCTGCAGAGTCCATGCCGGGGAAAACTTGTCTCCACGCTTCACCAAATGTGAAAGCACAGATGGTGTGTTCAATGTCTGGACATCCGAGCCGGGCAAATAACTCGACAGTGCTTCCTTCGCTTTCAATGATTCCAGACGAGGAGTTGTACAAGTACGGAAACACAGAATCCACTCCGTGGTCAGCAATCGAAGACGACACACGTTGTGCCACAAGATCAAGAGCCTCGTCCCACGTGGCGCTTCGGAATTCACCTGAACCTTTGGAACCCGTGCGAATAAGTGGCGTTGCAATTCGTTCGGGAGAATAAATGCGTTTCGTACTCATCTGCACTTTGCGGCATATGAATCCGTCAGTGAACGGACTGGCATCAGCATCTTTCGCGGCATCAATGTCTGTGATTACTCCGTCGGTGACAGTGACATCAAGCGAACATGCGTCGGGACAATCGAGGGTGCAGGCCGTTCGGACAACTTTCACGTTCATGTCTCTATCCGATCTTCTAAATCTTCAAAGCGATCGATGCCTCGTAATGACGGGAATGCCACCCACCACACGCCAGCAACCACCATTGTTGCAATACCTCCACCAATAACCGTGGCCGGCGTTCCTACAAGACTAGATACCGCACCAGATTCAAATGCGCCTAATTCATTAGAGGCACCAATGAATACGTTCTCTACTGCGCTGACTCGGCCGCGCTTGTCATCGGGTGTCACAAGCGGTACCAATGAACTTCGAATGAACACACTCACCATGTCTGCCGCGAAGATAACAAGCATTGCGATGAACGCAACCAGATACGAGTGCGTCGTGCCAAGAACAATGGTTGAGATTCCAAAAATGGCGACTACCACCAACAACGTTCGCCCAACATGTCGACGGATGGGTCTGAACGCAAGGAAGATAGCCATGGTTGCAGCGCCAATGCCACCAGCTGCGCGCAACCATCCGTAGGCCACGTCGCCTACTTTCAATTGTTCTTCTGCAATAACCGGCAACAGCGCAACGGCTCCGCCAAAGAGAACGGCAAAGAGGTCCAACGAAATAGCAGCCAGCAGCACTGGAGTTTTACGAATGAACACCAGGCCTTCAACAGCATCGCGAAGTGTTGGACGCTCGAGGGGCACTACTGGTTCTGCCACCGGAGGCAACTTCACCAAAGAGAGAAAAAACATGCCACCAGCTATGAGAATTGCCGCCACTCCATATGCGAGAGCTGGATCTACTGCATATAAGAAGCCACTAACTGCGGGGCCCAAAATAGCCGCACCCGTCCACGTGGCGCTG
>ENA-OUVC01001978-OUVC01001978.1-marine-metagenome-genome-assembly--contig:-NODE-1978-length-11763-cov-6.301643_pt1 | contig 11763 bp, 17 predicted proteins | sample MGYA00248622_ERZ508571 | MGnify/ENA primary metagenome ERZ508571 (study PRJEB26236, sample SAMN06267175) | marine metagenome | isolation source: Columbia River Estuary | place: USA:Columbia River... | reverse complement strand
AAGCGAGTGGGGAACGTAGAACAGATGCGCCCACAAAAGAGCGGAAACGACACTCAGTGCGAGAGAAATTAACCAGACCAGTTGGTGGGTGTTCGAGAGGCGGCTAGCAACGATCCAGGTCGCGACGACGAGCATTGCAAAGTTGTAGGGCCAAATGAGACCGAACACGAAGCTGGGTGGTTGCCACGCAGGTTTTGTAAGCGAGCGGTACCACTGCGCATCGGTTGCAACCCAGCGGCCAGAAAGTACGACATAAATAGCAATAATTGCAGTACCAGTAATGCCAACGATGTTGCGGCTCATACTCAAGTATGGCTCGCAGCAGCCAGCAGGAACAACTAAACCCCGGTTAGAGGAAAGTCAGGGTGTCGCCGACAGAGACTTTTCCTGGCGTGACGATGCTGGCGTAGATTCCGACTGCTTGATTCAACTCGCGAATGACGTGACGAATTATCGCACGATCTTCTGGAATGTCTTGAGTAACACGACGCGTAATCATGACGCAACGTGGGCACGGCTTCAAGAACTCAATAACTGCTGAACCCAACTGCGCTTTACGGCCCTCCCACGAGAATTCTGGATGGCCAGTTTCATCTGGTGTATCGACCACGACGCTCGGACGGAATCGCAAAATGTCCACTACCGAATCCGGTACTGCACTCTTTATCGCTTCAAGTGCAGATGAACTCATCACGAGCAACGGCCAGCAGTCATAGTGAGTTCCTGGAGGAGTTGAAAATTCCGTAATGTTTGCTGGAAACGCCGAGAAGTCAGGCAGAGGGTCACTTTCCTCTCGACCCAATATCTGTCGAATCTCCGTCATCATGTCGGAGGAGTCGGGCACACCGGGTTCAAAATGCCCAGGCGCACTTTCGGTCGGCAATGACTGCAGCAACACGGGACGCTCAAACGTTGTGCTCAAGATCTCATCAACATTTGCATCTTTACTGCTGACTTCTTGTCCGTTCGGCAATGTGATTACTACGTGGGCAGAACCATCGCCGGCTGGGCGTGCAGCACACTGCATAAGTAGTGGAATTTTCTTTGCGCCACGAATTCCGCCGCGTTCAACATCGCGTATTGCCCAGTGACGGTCACCAACAATGCCCAGTGTTGATAAAGAAACCGAATCGGTGGTAGATCCGATCATTGACTTCACTGGGTATTTCCATAACTGGGTGACCTTCATAGAAGCACCTTAGACGCAATACGAATCTTTGTTGCCTAAATTAGATTTCAATTAACGTCGAGAGTCGATTGCCCGTCGGTGCTGCCATTTGCTTCGCAACGCCTTCGGCCCAAAGAGCAATCCATTCGCTGTCGGTTGAGACCGTATCCATGAATTTTCCGTATGCAACACCGGACTCGAACACCATGTTGTAGACATATTGACCAAAATTAACTCCGACACTCACTCGTTGAAGCATCGCGTTTGATGCACCAAGACGCATGTGGATCTTCTTGGCTCGTTTGTTTGCTTCAATGAACTCAAGGTCTTTTCCAAGAGCCACATTCCAATATGTTGTTGCAAGCACTTGTGCCATTTGATTACCGCTCTTTCATGAGTGATTGATGTTGTTGGTGACGGTACTGACCCAGTGGTGATATGTCAAGAGAAATTGTCCTGATTTTGCTGCACGCAGATTGTGTTACGGTGCATTTCAGGTACATACGTGCCATCAAGCAACCAATGGGGGTAGTTGATGTTGTTATCAAATAGGACAGTTCTCACGAATGCAGATGTACCAAAGATCTTGCCAATTGTGCAAGAAATGTCGAGCATCTGCAAAGCAAACGATATTCCGCTGCATGTGTGGGTTGGTGGAAACGGTTATGTAGCGGGAACATTGATATTCACAGTGGGCTACGAATCATTGACGGAGCGTTTCAATTCGAATGCAAAACTTTTGGCATTAAAAGAGTGGTGGGAAGCGAACCGCAAACTCCGTGAGTACACCATCTCTGTAGAGCCAGACACTATTTACGACTACGTGCGCGGAGGCGTATCAGGGCCAGCAAATCCTATTCCGTTAGGAACATTTATCAATTCAACTTCATTTCAGGCAACCGGAACCGACTGGCTCGGCATGTTGAAGTATCTCAACGAGTATGCAGAAATGAGCACCAAAATCACCGGTGTCGACGTCAATGTCGTTCACACAACTGTTGGTGTATTGGGTGGTGTTGGAATGTTCAGCGGTTACGCAAATGGCGAAGCTCTTGATGCAGCCCGCACGAAAGGTAATGCAAGCACTGAGCTGATGGCCAAGTTCTTCGAAGGTGGTAAGTTTGCGATAGCTGGAACGGTGGTGCAGCGCCACATGATAAAGATCGCCTAAACAGCGAAGTAAACAACTACAACAAAAGGGGAAAACAAATATGGAAGATTACAAAAACAGAATAGGAGCAACTGGGCGTTTAGATATGGCACTGGCTTCCGCATACCAATTCGCAAACGTTGCAATACTTGCAATTATTGTGTTTGGTGATGTTGCGGAAGCATCAGACGGCATCAAGCGACTAGTTGCATTCTCTGCAGTAATCACTTCAATCACAGCGTGGATCTTCAGCAGTAATGCGCTGAGGGCAGAAGAAGTTTTAGTGAAAGATATGAGTCCGGCAGAAGCAGCAACTGCAGCGGGCAAGAATGGTTCAAAGCAGCCATGGATGATCTACCAGATCTACGCCTTGGGCATTACTGTTGCGACAATTGCTGTCACGCTGACCGCAATTTACTAATTAGTTAAGTAGAAGACTTGAGTGGTCGTCGGGTGCTGAACGCGCCCGGCGACTCACTAGATTTGGCCGGCATCGAGGCGCTGCAAGATTGATTGCGCTGTTTGTTGCACTGCGTCTATGTCGGAGAGTTGTTGCGCAGCGCGCACCTGGCGAGCGATGCGCGGGTTCTTTACAAAGGTGTCTTGGTGGCGCATCATGAAATCCCAATACAACACCGTGAATGGGCAGGCATCGTCACCCGTGCGCTTTTTGCGGTCGTACGCACAGCCTTTGCAATGGTTGCTCATGCGGTCGATATACGCACCACCGCTGGCATATGGCTTGGTGGCCAACATTCCGCCATCGGCATAGAGCGACATACCAATCACGTTGGGCACCATGACCCACTCGGCTGCGTCGATGAAACTATTCCACATCCACTCGGTGAATTGTTGGGGGTTGGTACCGGTGATGAGGGCAAAGTTGCCGAGCACCATCAGTCTTTCGATGTGATGTGAATATGAATGCTCGTTGACGCCATTGAGCACTGTGCTCATGCATTTCATTTGTGTCTTTTTTGGGTTTTTGAACAATGGGAGCAATGGTCGGTGCGCTTCAAGATGATTGCGTTGCGCATAGTCGGGCATCCAACGCCAATAACAATTCCAGATGTATTCGCGCCAACCAAGAATCTGACGAATGAAACCTTCGGCACTATTGATTGGAACTTTGCCATCGGAAAATGCTTGGGCAGCAGCATCGAGCACTTCGTTGGGAAGCAATAAGCCGTTGTTGAGATAGGGCGAGAGAAGTGAGTGGGCAAGATGCCAATTGGATTCGAGCATCGCATCTTCGTGCTCGCCGAATGTTGGCAAGATTTCGTTGACGAAGTAGTGCAACCGAGCAAGTGCATCTTCGCGAGTGGTTGCCCACAAGCCAGTGGGCTTTGCACCCCAAACGTTGGATGGCAGATCGTTGAGCACTTGTTGATCGACGTCATCGAGTGTGTGCACTTGAGGTACGGGCCAACGGTCGTGCCCAGTTTTTGGTGGAGGAAGGCGGTTGTCTTCGTCAAAGTTCCACTGGCCACCAACGGGTTGATCACGTTTGTCGCCCTCCATGAGGTATTCATATCGCTTGCGTTGCCAGCGATAGAAATCTTCCATCTTCATCGACTTCTTGCCCTCAGCAAACTTGGCAAAGTCGGTGGGGTGGCAGAGAAATTGGTTGGATGCAGTGGTTTGGATTCCGAGTGATGCAACGAGTTGGCGAGCGGTGTAACTGTTTGGCTCGGTGACATCTATATGAGTGGGCGAGAACTCTACGATGTGGTCGGCAACACCCTCTCGCATCGTGGGGCTTTTGCGATAGTCGACTTGGAAGCCTTCTTGCTCGAGAGCGAGCGCAAATCGGCGCATGGAAGTGACGAGAAAATGGGCGCGTTGAATATGCCAGGGGCGAGATGCGATTTTGCCCGACGACTCAATGATGAGGACGCGATGCGTGTTGGGCTGTGCTGCTTGCAGTGCACCGATGTTGCGATTGAGCTGATCGCCAAAAACCCAAACGGTGTTCATGCTTGTCAAGCATAAGTGTTACTGTGATTTAGCAGTAATTACGCTGCTAAACACCTATCAACATTGAAAGGCAATCAACATGCTCAGGAAACTGAAATCATTGGGATACAGCGCAAATCTTTCGTACGCACTGGGATTCTTGTCAGTAATTGCAAGTATCGCCATTTGGTTCACCCAAGGTGGAACAGACGGTGGAGAAGCAGGCGCATCAGGCGAGCGTTTCGGAATCTTCATTGGCCTTTGGGCACCGACATTTATGTCGATTGGAAACGGAATTGACAATTTGCCAGAAGGCAAATAGTCGTTAAGTAACAAATACGAAGTAGAAGTAAGTCCAAAGTTGAATTAGAGTCGAGCGACGCTTGCAATGAAAACTGCGAGCGTCGCTCCGACAACAACTATTGGCGCGATAAATCGCTGAAGAGATTTCATAGTCTTAGTTAACCAGACTTTTCACCCTCGGTAGGGTTCCTTCAAAAAATGACGCTGAAATAAAAAATGGTGCCTGAGCCGCAACTTGCGACCCAGACACCATTTGTGTCACTGCGTGACGTAACTACTTAGTGGCTGTCGCCTGAGCGTGCCTTTGCAATGTTGAGGATCATCAAGCCGTAAAGAGCCTTGGCTGTGATGTCAGCAATTGTGTATACAACTTGACGACCTGCTTCAGTGCCATCACTTTTTTTGAAGACAACTGGGATCAAGTATGCAATTGGGTAGACCAACCATGTGACGAGAAGAATCTTCGTCGCGTTGTTGATCGACTTGGAGACGGCGCCGGTTTCGCGTGACTTAGCAGCCTTGAGTTCACCGCTAAGTGTGAACAGGATGTAGAGGAACGGAATCATTGAAAGAATCCAGAAAGTCCACTTTGTGGTTTCGTTTGCTGAGGTTTCGCCTGGGTATCCGAGACCGATCATCAAGACGGTTGCTGGAACCAATGATGTCATGAGCTTCTTGCGGCGATCGGCGGTTACACCGAGGACGATAAGCAATTCGATGACGAGCAATGGAACGGTGATCAGCCAGTCGGCGTATCGGTAGCCCTCGTTGACCATGCCTTCTGCCCAACCACTCCACATGCGGAAGTAGTGGTATCCAGCGATTCCAACGACAACAGCGGAAACTGCAACACCATTTCGGTACTGCTTCGCAACGCTGTTCATTTGGGTAAGGAAGTAAACGAACGCGCCAAGCATGACCGCTGTTCCGAAGGACAGGGCGTTGTAGACGAGCTGGTTCATTTGTGCATCTTCTAACACTTGCTTCATAAATTCAGTGCCTTTCGGTTAGTGGTAATTCCTTCCTTAGATTAGCCATAATCAACGTGTTGGGCAAGGTTCAGGTCGCCAGTTTCAGGCCCAGTAACACCAGCGGTTAACGCTGAGCAAACAACGGGTTATTGTCTTGCCAAGGGGGTAGTTGTGGGGGCACAAATTCCGGGGGTTATTGGCGACGTCGATGCGACGTGGCTGAAGAGTGAATTGGGTTGGGATGTCGACTCGATGGATGTGCAGCAGATTGGTGCTGGCATCGGAGTATCGAGTGCGTTGTATCGACTGAAATTACGTGGAGCAAATTGTCCGTCGTCGGTGATTGTGAAATTGCCAGCACTCGATGAGGCAGCCGTGTTTACAAGCACGATGTTGCGCATGTATATACGAGAAGCAAACTTTTTTGGTTCGCTGTGCAACGAGATGCCCATTGGTGTGCCGGTGGCGTACTTGGCGCGTGTTGATGAGGCAACGAGCCAGTTTGTGGTGGTGATGGAAGATTTGGGTGGACTGCGAATCGTCGACCAAAACGAAGGCATGTCGATAACTGATGCGCGTGCGGCAATAGATGCTGCGGCAAAGTTGCATGCCAAGTGGTGGGGACGCGGAGACGAGTTGTCGGCAGCGGGTACAACGATCAGTTTGGGTGACCCGATTTACCCGGCTGTGTTGCCCTTTGTGTTTGGTGAGGGTTGGGAGAAGCTGACTAAGGAAGTGGAGTTGCCAGCATCAATCATGGAAATAGGGCCAAAGTTTGTAGAGAGGTTGCCATCGTTGTTGCAATCGCTTGTGACAGGGCCAAACACGTTGTGTCACGGTGATTATCGCGCCGACAACTTGCTGTTTAATGCACAGGGCGAGCCAGTGGTTATCGATTTTCAGTTACTGGGCAGTGGCACCGGCGCATATGACGTGGCGTACTTTGTGACACAGAGTTTGAGCATGAAAGATGCATCGCAATATGAACGAGAACTGTTTGATCGCTGGATTGCAGGTTTAACATCTGCTGGATTAGTAGTGGACGCTGAAGATTTGTGGTTGCAATATCGACGATCCGCATTGTTTTGTTTGGTGTACCCAGTGGTTGCCTCACGAGGTATGGACTTAAACAACCCACGTGAGCGATTGCTGATTGAGATGATGAACGAACGGTTTGACCGAGCCGTACGCGAACTCAACTTGGCTGAGTTGATGTAATACGACTTCGGTCAATTAGATTCGTCACGTGGAAATCGTTTTTGTTCGGCATGGTCTGCCGCTGCGTATTGAATTAGAAACTGGCATCGCCGACCCAGAGCTTGCGGCTGAAGGACACGAACAGGCAGCCAAGATGGCCGCGTATTTGGGTGTCGAAGATGTTGAGGCCGTGTATGTGAGCCCGCTGCGCAGAGCACTTGAGACTGCTAGTCCGTTATGCAAAGTGTTGGGGCTTGAGGCAGTGGTGAGTGAAGGCGTTGCCGAGTTCGATCGCAACTCGCGTGAGTATGTGCCGGTGGAAGAGTTGCGGGCAACCAATGATCCGCGATGGGAAAAGTTGTTGCGTGGCGAGTGGGACGGAGTGGATGAGGATCCGTCGATATTTAAGGCGCGCGTGGTGGCAACGGTGGAAGACATGATTGCCCGGCACCCAGGTGGGCGTGTGGTGGTGGTGTGTCACGGCGGAGTGATCAACCAATACTTGGCTCATGTGTTGGGCATCGAAACCCACGTGGGCTTTTTCTATCCGAAATACACGTCGATACATCGAGTGATGGCGGCCCGTTCTGGCGAGCGATCAATTGTGAGCATTAATGAGGCGTCGCACCTGCGCTAAACAAGTGGCGAGTACTTGCGGTGCACGGCCTGGGCCGAGACCCCCATGGCGATACCGATTTTGCGCCAAGAGACATTGGCCTTGCGGGCAGTCTTTACCGATTCGAGAATCTGATCTTCGAAAATTGCCCTCTCAAATCGAATTTGGAAGAGAGCGCTTTCTGATGGAGTCAGTAGATGCGCGTTCTTGATGTCAAAGTTTTCGAACATCGCTGAATAATCGCGCGTGGACTTGGACTTTTTATGGTTCATCGTTTTAGACATCTGTTACCTCAGGTATTTCTCTTGTGCTCGCATTGCATGAACGATGATGAAACTGTCGCCTTCTTCGAATGTGCCGATCTCCAATAAATTTCCGCTGAAGTCTGGGCCGATACTGATTGTCATGTCGCCGTTACTGAAGCGTCGTAGGTGCAAACGCATTGCGTGAAACATCTCGTCTGGAGTAACCCCATGTTTGTATGCGCTGCGATGTATTGATGTCATGAGTTTATCAACATATGTTGACGGTCGTCAAAAGGCCGGAAAGTATCTATGCCTCAGATGTGGAGATGGATTCGGGGTTTATGCTGCTTGCAACACGGCTGGTATAAGTTGGGAGCATGAAACTCGGACCAGGACTTACCTTCTCATGGAAACGCGCATTGGGTGTAACAAAAGCCAAACGCAAGATTTCGCGTGCAACTGGCATTCCACTCACAAGATCAGGCCGACGCAGCAAACTCGGTCGTTGGATGGGAATGAAGTAGTCGCTCAATAATCACAAATGAATCGTCGTTTGGTTTTGCTCACTGTGGGTTTGATGTTGAGTGGATCACTCCTGACTTTTAGCCCTTCTCCCGCAAGTGCGGCTGCTTGCACGAATGAAGGCTCCAACTGCAAAGTGGGAGATGTTGGCCCCGGTGGCGGCATTGTGTTTTATGACGCTGGATCAATGCAGTGGTGGGGTCGCTTCTTAGAGGCAAAGCCTGATCGCGCAACCGCTACTACTTGGGGTGCCGAAACATCCTTATATATAGATGGTGGCCTGACAATTGCTCAGCAACGACAGCGAGCAAAACAGATCGGAATGGGGAAGATCAACACATCATTAATGGTGAATAAGTTGCTGCCCCAAAACCTGCAGTCAGCAGGATGGTTTGTTCCATCAAAAGATGAGTTGAACGCACTGTTTGACTCTTGGAAAATCAATCGTTTGCGACGAACGTTTAATGCTGGACCAATGTGGACGTCGACAGAAGCAAGTAACTCGTTTGCGTGGTATCAACTGTTTCAAGATGGAACGCAATTTACTGATGCCAACGGAATTATTCCTTTGAAAACTGGCAATAAGTCGGATACAGCAAGCCAGGTTCATGTTGGTTCCAACTTTCCTTCAAGCCCATTTCGAGTGATACCCGTGCGTGCGTTTCCTGTAAGTACCGGAGTCGCGCCAGCACCAGTAGTTGTGCCGACTGTGGCTCGAGTCAATGATGCCTGCGCACAAAATGCAACTGCATGCTCAATCGGAGACATTGGTCCAGGCGGGGGAATAGTTTTCTATGACGCAGGAAAAACTTTGCCGTGGGGTCGGTACCTAGAAATCGCACCAGCATCCTGCGAAGGTGTTGGTCTGCCGTGGCGTGTGGGCAAAGCGCGTGTTTATACAAATTGGGAAACAGCGGCAAAACAGAGACTCGTGGCAAAGCAAGTTGGAATGGGTAAATCCAATACAAAAGTGATTACTCAATCATTTGGCGTTGGAAGCTATGCCGCGCAGTTTGCACAGGATTTGACCTGTAATGGAAAAGATGATTGGTTCTTGCCGTCCAAGGATGAACTCGATTTGGCGTATAACAACGTCGCACAGAATCGCGAAGGAGGAAAAGACACTCCGCTTGGTGGTTTCAACAAGGGTTACTACTGGACTTCGACTGATTACAACAACACCACAGCGTGGACGCAGTATTTCATGGACGGACAGCAATTTGATCGAGTGCAAACACTGAGCGGCAATAGGTTGCCTCCCGCAAATCCATTTCGGGTCCGAGCCATTCGCTCTTTTGGCTGATTGGTGCCTTATTGGTGATGGCAAGTAACGTGACCCACTCATGGGAAACGTACTTGGCGCAATTGGGGTGGTGCTTGGGCTACTTGTAGCCCCAATCGTTAATGCCACACCCACAGCGCGGCCAATTAAAAAAGAGGCACTACTGGTTGGTGACTCGGTGATGTCAATCTTGTTGCATACTGACGCTGCACTCACATTGCTCGAGAAGGAGCATCCATTTTTATTGCGCTCGGTGCCGTGTCAGCGCTTGATCTTTGAGGGATGTAAGTCATTTGCCAAAGACAGTTCGCTCAAGATGTTGCAGATGAACAAAGGCAAGTTTTCAAAAGTTGTGGTGGTGGGGACTGGATACAACGACTTGGATGATGCCAACTTTGCACGAGCAGTGCGCGAGATTACGAGCGAAGCAAAGTTGCAAGGTGTTCAGGTGCTGTGGCTGACCTATCGACAAGCAGGCAATGTGCGCATGAAGAGCGTGTCGTACAACCGTCAGTTATTTGAGTTGGCAAAAAAGATTGACAACCTGCACATCTTGCGCTGGTGCGATATCAGCAACGGACATCCCGAATGGTTTACTGCCGACTCGGTACACATGAATGCCACTGGCGGACTGGCATTGGCAAAGGCAATTTCGGCCGCCATTGGACAACTGACAACTACCTAAGGTAGATCTGCGACTATCTGGTGAGAGCTATACAGACGCACGTATTCCGCTTGGTGCGCTAGTGGCATCTGGCGATACTCAACTTGTTCTTGCCAAATACAAAAAGCACAAGGTTCATCGTCGGGTTGAAGCTCACCTGACAGAGCCAAAATTTTTAACTCCGCAAGTTCAATGTCGGAGTAGACGCGGAATGGCACGTCTACGACACGTTCGAAATAGTCAAAGGGTTCATTATTTTCTGGATTTGCTGTTGTCGTATTCATAGTGTCACCTCAGGAATTTGTGTCGGGCCGGCATGGCATGGAAGATTTGGACGGTATTTTGGTCGGTCGTGTAGCCGATTTCAAGGAGGTTTCCGTGACGGTTTGGCCCAATGCACATGACGAAGTCGTCAACATCAAGCGATCTTATTGCATGCCTATATGCATGAATCATGTCGTTATCAGCAATTCCGTGCTTCCGAGCGCTTGCAAGAATTGCTGGTATCAACATAGTACCAAGACAAAGAATGATCGGGCGTGAAGAGGCATTTGTCTTGCATGTGTACGGCAATCATCGAAATGTGACGCAGCTTTATCGTTGTGGAATTAGGGTTGTTGCGTGAAGATCGTTGACGGACTCTTGTACTCACGAAGTCATGAGTGGGTGCTTGTCGACGGAGAGTCGGCGCGAGTAGGCATCACTGATCACGCACAAGATGCGCTTGGACAAATTGTTGATGCGCAGTTGCCTTCGATTGGCGATGCAGTTGTTGCGGGCAAAGCTGTTGCCGAAGTGGAGAGCAGTAAGAGTGTGAGCGACATCAGTTCGCCAGTGAGTGGCACCGTAGTGCTGGTAAACGAATTGCTTGCTGATCAACCCGAGTTGATTAACTCAGACCCGTTTGGTGCCGGCTGGCTTTATGAAGTGCAGCTCTCGTATGACGAGATGCTTGAGGGCTTGATGTCAGCAGATGAGTATCGAGCACTCACGCAATAACGATTGACGAATCAGTCGATGAAGAAGGTCCAGGAATATGTGCGCGATGTACTCTCGCCGTCCTTGATGAGCCAATAGCGGACACTGCCTTTGTGTTCGCCCTGAGTGAGTTCGGCAATCGGTGCGCCAGGTTGGGGAAGATAACTGATGATGTAGTTGCCCACGTCAAAGATTGCAGTGGGGGGCAAGTTGACTTGTGCGCCAGGAGCAATCTGTTTTCCAGTAGCAACAACTTCGTCGAGACGAGTAGTTGGCAACTCGATGCCATCAATTGTCAATGTTGCGGTGTATCCCTCGATGAAGTCGACAATGATTTGTGATTGTTGGAGAACTTGATCGCCTTGACCTGGAGAGATTTGTTCGATTGCCTCAGGAAGATTTGATGCATCACGCCCAGAGAGCCCTGTGCTCATGCCGATAACGAACAACACGAGCCCAGCAGAAATACCAACACTGATGATGAGCAATTTGTAGTCAATTTTTTTCACTGCTCTATTCTCGCCGATTTTGTAGACAGTTCAAGAGTTTTGGGGCAATAGTCACATGGCAATCGCCAAAAAGGGCTTTACTGGACTATGTTTAATGGCTCATGAGTACACAGAATTCTTTGGTCGGCGCATTATTTGCCAGCCGATACCGCATCGGAGATTCTCGAAGTGGGGGATCTGGCGAGTCGTCGGTATATGACGC
>ENA-OUVC01001974-OUVC01001974.1-marine-metagenome-genome-assembly--contig:-NODE-1974-length-11771-cov-3.054301_pt1 | contig 11771 bp, 11 predicted proteins | sample MGYA00248622_ERZ508571 | MGnify/ENA primary metagenome ERZ508571 (study PRJEB26236, sample SAMN06267175) | marine metagenome | isolation source: Columbia River Estuary | place: USA:Columbia River... | reverse complement strand
CAATCCGGCAGCCAACTCATGGGTGGCTTCACTGTGCGACTTATTAATGGCCACCGCAGATCGGGGCAAAAAGGACAGGCGCCTTACCTCGTCCAAAATGGCGCCGCGAACGCGACTGTGGGCAAAATTTTCAAACTCTAAACCTTTGCTGGGGTTGTAAGCCCGTGCAGCCTCTAAAAGACCAATCATGCCCACCTGAATCAGCTCGTCCAACTCCATAAAGGGCGGCAACCGAACTTTGAGGTGCAAAGCCACGCGCTTGACCATGCCCAAATGGGCCATGACCAGCGCTTCGCTGTTGTTTTGAACCTCTTCGTAGAGTCGGGTGGAGCTGGCCATTGGGTTTTAAATGTCTGACGAAGCCAGACGTCGCTCCATGAAAAACTGCAAACCGCCCGACATAGGGGGCACTTGCGGCAAACCTTGAATGGACTTGGCCAAATGCCTAAAGTCTCTAGAAGATGAACTGGTGGGTGCAAACTCAATGACGGGCATGTATTTTTTGTGCGCCTGCAAAATCATTTCGTCGTTTTCAATGGAGCCCAAATAACGAACGGATCGATTTAAAAACCGCGCGCACACATTGTTGATGCGCTCAAACAATTGGTAGCCCTCTTGGGCGCTGGCCACACCATTGGGTATGAGGTAAATTTCTTCGAGGCCATGATCTTGAATCATGATTTTGATGGTGCCATAGGCATCTGCAATAGAAGAGGGGTCGTCCTTGACCACCACAAACCTTCTTTCGCAGGCAGACAAGAACGTTAGCACGGACGGCGCAATGCCAGCGGCCATGTCGACAATCAAATAGTCAATGGGGTCTTCCAAGCTGCTAAAGGCTTGAATGATATTGGCTGCGCCCATTTCATCCAAGGCTGCCATGTCTTGTCGGCCCGAACTACCAGGGACCAGTTTCACGCCTTGGCGCGTGGTCACAATGATTTCTTTCAGTGTTTTGGCACCGCTTAGAAAATCGCTCAAATTAAAGGGACACCGCACACCCATGGAAATTTGGGCATTGGCCAATCCCATGTCTGCGTCAAACAACATGACGCGCGAACCCGTGGCCTGCAAGGCTGCAGCCAAGTTCACAGAGACGGTGGTTTTGCCCACGCCGCCTTTGCCACTGGCCACGCCAATGACTTGAGTGCGCTTGGATTTATCCATGCGTCACCAAAATAGGTGGGGATGCCTGCTGCCTAGCAGGTCGAATCATGGTCAGATCAATTTTGGACAAGTTCAAGCTATTTGATGATGTTGAGGCCAGAGTTTCGGGCGTCTCGGTCGGCTTAAATTCAGGCATGCACCGCGCAATGGCTAAATTGACCAAAACTGCAGGGCTTAAGGTTAACACTCCCGCGCTCAATTTATCAGATTCGCTGCCCATCGAAAGGGTCAAATTTGTCTGATCGTTGTTCAAAAATTGAATCAAGGGCCAAGGCGCGCTAGATTCATCGAATTTGGTCAGCAGCAGGCTGTTCCAAGCCAAGCCTGAATCGGTCAAAACACGCTTCAAAGTGACGCTTGAAGCATCAACGGGCAACACCGCGTGAAGCTGGCAATTGCGATCAATCGCCAAAATCTCAGTCAGGCGGTCTGTCATTTGAACGCCAGAGGTGTCAATTAAAACCAATTGTCTAGACGACAACTCTTTCAAAAGCTGCTCCAAGTTTTCTGCATTGGCAGCACGGTAGCAATCGACCTCAGCCTGCGCAGAAAGTTGTTGAATTTGTGACCATGCGCCAGCCCGGTCATCTTGATAAGACACCACGGCTACTTTGTTAGAGCCCATGAGGCGGGCTGCATGCTGTGCCCAGCGAATGGTCATGAGGGTTTTGCCAGCACCCGATGATCCGGCCACGGCGTGAACGCCTGACAAAATAAAGGGCTGCGACCTTGACTTTAGATTGCACAGCAATTGCTGTTGCAAACTTGACTTGGCATCGCTTAAATTCTTTTGCTCTTTCAGTCCAGACAAGAGCAGTGTTCTTAAAGCAGAAGGCACCGGCGCTTCACACAAATTGTTCACCAATTCTTGCAAATACTCAGGCCATTGTTGTTGTGTTTCCCAAGCCGAGACCTGCTGGTTCATCCGAATTTCTTGACGCAATGCCGACAACTCTTCTATGACCAGCGACACAATTTCTTTGCCACGTGCGTTTTCACGAGATTGTTCTGCCATGGTCATGGCGGGCGTTGCGTTGGCTTCTGTGTTGAGAGCTGCCGCACGCAGGGGTGCCAACAAAGCATTGGCCAAATGATCGTCAAAACCTGAACTTTCTTGGGCCTTGATTTCTACCGATTTCACAGGGCCGTCTTCCATTGAAGTTTCAGAAACTGTAGCTTCAATTTCCAGCAATTCGTCTTCACTGGCTTCCATCTCGACGGTCTCTACCTCGAGCGCAATCACAAGCTCAGTTTGCCCACCTACACGGTGGTTAGAAATGATCAGTACGTCCTTGCCGTACAGAGCGATTGCTTGTTCGGTGGCACTGCGTGTGTCTCTTGCGAGGATTCGTTTGAGTTCCATGGCGGTCTCTATTCTTGCGTCTAGGTTTGAATCAATTAACGTGTTTCAGCGTGTACGGTGTGAACCACCTTGACACTTTGATCATCTGGAATTTCGCTGTAGGACAACAAGGTCATTTCGTTCACGCGATAGCGAACAGCCTTGGACATCCATGGGCGAATAGCGGGCGACACCACCAACACGGCAGGGTGTCCCATTTCTTCAACGGCACGAGCGCCTTCGCGCAAGGCTGCAAACAAGCGCTCAGACAAACCAGGCTCCAAGGCCATGCTTTGACCTGGTGCGGTTTGCTGCAATACGTTGTGCAACAACTGCTCTAAATTAGGGTCAAGTGTCATCACTGACAAAGCATTGGAGTCGTCTACCAAGCTCTGAACAATCATGCGGCCTAACTTAGGGCGCACGAGTGAAGTCAATTGATCGGGCTCTTGCGTGCGGCTGGCCACTTCAGACAATGTTTCTGCAATGGTGCGCATGTCGCGAATAGACACAGACTCGTTAAGCAAGTTTTGCAAAGTGCGTGTCACCACACCCAAGGACAACTTGCCTGGTACCAAGTCTTCCACCAACTTGGGTGACTTGGCTGCCAACTTGTCTAACAACTGCTGAACTTCATCATGGCTGAGCAAGTCGGCTGCGTTGTCACGCAAAACTTTGTTCAAATGCGTTGCAATGGCGGTGCTGGCATCGACCACGGTGTAGCCCAATGTACGGGCCATGTCACGTTGTGAAGGATCAATCCAGACAGCTTCCAAACCAAATGCAGGTTCTTTGGTCGCTTCACCTTCCAGCGGACCATAAACTTGACCTGGATTGATCGCCAATTCTTTGCCCACTTTAATTTGTCCTTTGCCACGAACGACGCCTTTAAGGACGATGTGATAGGCATCAGGATCAATGGTCAAGGCATCGCGAATTCGAACGGGTTGTACCAAAAAGCCCAGCTCTGCCGACAGCTTTTTACGAACACCCTTGACGCGGTTCATCAATTGACCGCCTGTTTCGGGGTTCACCAAGGGAATCAAGCCGTAGCCAATTTCAAGGCCAATCAGGTCCACTTGATCGACATCGTCCCAATCCAATTCTTTGGGCTCATCCAACGCGGCTTGAGCTGCTTGTTCGGCAGGGGTGGCTTCTGGCACATCGACCTTGTTGGAAATGCGCCAAGCCAGACCCGCGGTACCCAAAGCCAAGACCAGAAAAACCATGTGGGGCATGCCAGGCACCAAACCAATGATGGCCAAAATGGCAGCCGACAAGTTCAAGGCTGTAGGATTGGCAAGCTGTGAGGTGGCCTGCTCGGTCATGGACTCGGAGGTGGTCACGCGGGTCACAATGATGGCAGTGGCCAGAGACAAGAAAAGCGATGGAATCTGCGCCACCAAACCATCACCAATGGTCAGCAGGGTATAAATTTTTCCTGCCTCAGACATTGACAGGCCGTGCTGGCCCACACCGATGGCCAAGCCACCCAGTAAGTTAATCACCAAAATAAGCAAACCGGCCACCGCGTCGCCAGACACAAACTTAGAGGCACCGTCCATGGAGCCGAAGAAGTCAGATTCTTGGGAAAGTTCTTCGCGGCGCTTTTTGGCGGTTTCTTGGTCAATCACGCCAGCATTCAAGTCAGCGTCAATTGACATTTGCTTACCAGGCATGGCATCCAAGGTAAATCGGGCGTTCACTTCAGAAACGCGGCCCGCACCTTTGGTCACCACAATGAAGTTAATGATCATCAAAATAGTAAAGATGATGAAACCAACTACGTAATTGCCGCCAATCACAAACTCGCCGAAAGCTGCCACGACCTTACCGGCAGCCTCATGGCCTTCGTGGCCATCGACCAAAATGACACGGGTGGAAGCCACATTCAAGCCCAAGCGGAGCATGGTGGCGAACAACAACACAGAAGGGAATGAAGAAAATTCAAGCGGCTTGCGAGTGCCAATGGCAATCATGATGACCAGCAAGCTGCAGCCAATATTGAAGGTAAACAGAATGTCCAAAAGCAGCGGCGGCAGGGGCACGACCAACATGGCCATGATCAGCAGCACCAATACTGGCAGGCCCAGGCCGGTGTAATCGAATTTGGACAGGTTCTGTCGAACCGTTGACAGGGTCAAGGCGCTCATAGGGTGCTTTTGCGGTAATTCAGGTTGAAAAAGCTGGAATTGAACATATTTTTTCCAAAGTTCATCTGGTTCAGCAAAGTCCATGCCATGAGGAAAGCCGACAGGGTTTCAATCACTGCGCACAGCCCGCAAGCGGCAAGCCATGTCCTGTCACGGTTTTTGCTAATACAAAGCACCCCTCCAGCCATTTGCCGCTGGGAGGAAGACCAATGAACATGGAAACAACATGGACAACAACCTGAATTTTTCGACCAGCACCATCGCCAATCCCTTGTCCAGTGCGGCTCCAGCAGCCGCCACGGCGGTTGATGACAGCTTGTCGACCCCCATGAATGGGAAAGAATTTGCTGGCTTGATGCGAGACCTTCTGAACAAGTCGGGGCGGCAAGAACTTGCCGCTTCTGGCGAGGAAGGCAAAGAAACGAAAGAAATGCCTGGGTCTGAGGGGGATGGCTCATCCGGTCTTCAGACCCTCTCTCTGGGCGATCAATTTGCGGTAATTACAACTGCATCACCGATCCCTGACGAGAACAGCTTGGCGGCTTTTGCACGTGCTCAAGGCCTAGGCGAAAGTGCTGTCAAAGCCTTATTTGGTGATTTAGCAACCATTCCAACAGAAGCCTTTAGATCTGTTGGCTTGAGCACACCCCTGGCCGGCAGTGGCGATCAAAGCCTGACTCTGACAGCTGGAACCATGAATGCGTCCATCGCGTCTGTCGCGCCTCAAGAATCAGCTTTCCCCACAACAGCAACCTTGAATTGGCTTAGCAACCACCCGAGCGCCCTGCCCATTTCCAACCAAGTCGCAACGTCTGTCTGGGCAGAAGCACCTCACTTAATGCAAGCTGGCGTTGTGACCCAAGACCTTTCCACCCCTAAAGTCGCTGACTTAGATAAGCTGCTCACCACCACAGGTGTAGCTGCTGTGGTTCAGAGTTTCGGGGTGCCTTCAGCCTTGGCGGGCTGGGTCCCTAGCGCAGCAGAGGCAGCAGCAGATGCGCAACTCAACCCAGAGTTGGGTCCATTGGATGCCATGCGCATGCGCTTGGTTCCCGAGTGGGAAACCATGACCAAGCAATTGGCCAAACTCAATGGCAACCTGCAAGCTTCTACATGGGCAGAAATTATGATGGGCAAGTTGGCTGAAAAAGAAAGCGGATTGCCTAGCAAAGGCACGCTCGACCTTGGCTCAACCGACATTGGCTTAGATTTGGGTGCAGATTTGGCCTTGGCCATGGCGGCAGGCGCAGACGACAACGTCAGTGCTATGCCCCTGAATGCAACCGACAACACCAAGGCGCCTGTTAGTTTGTCTGCTTTGGCCAACAGTTCGATCAGTGCGCAGGGCGATAAAGGTCAATTGGCCGACAGAGCCGAACAAATTCAAGCATTGGCCAATAAACTCGGACATGCGTTAGGGGAAAGGCTCCAAGAACAAATGGAACGTGGACAATGGCGCTTGCATTTGAAACTCAATCCTGGCCACCTCGGGCAGATTGATGTAGAGCTTGATATGCATGCAGGCGGCTTAGATGCCATCTTCAGAACCGAAAATATGTTAACCAAAGAACTCATTACGCAAGGAATGTCGAAATTAAGAGACAGTTTGACCCAATCAGGCACGGCAGTTGCTGATGTCTGGGTAAACAGTGAAAGCAAGCGCGAATCTGGCGGGAATCCGACACCCCAGCGTTTTTCGGGCAACACAGAATCTGAGACCCCTGACGATGCTGCTCAACCTGTTCAACAGGCAAGCCGCATCATTGAAAAGCGATCGGCAGATGCATGGGACACTTTGGCTTGATTTGAATCATGCTTAAGGTGTACAAATATTCTTTATAGAGGTGCCATATGGCTGAAGCAGCAGTTGAAGAAGTAGCAGAAGAAGGTGCAGGCGAGAAAAAGCCCAGAAACCCGATCGTCTTGATCATTGTGGGTGTGGTTGGCCTGCTTGTGATTTTGGCCAGCACGGTGGTCGGCACGCTTTTCATCACTGGGTTTTTTAACCCTAAACCTGTTGACCCCGAGCAATTAGAAGCTGCAGCCGATGCCCAGGGCGGTAAAGATGCAAAGGGCAAAGACGGCAAACCAAGTAAGAAAACAAAAGAAAAACCCGAAATTCAGCGCTTTGAATACACCTACCTGCAAATTGAGCGTGAGTTTTTGGTTAACCTGAGCGGCTCCAAAAAGGTGATGTCTGTTCAGCTTGCCGTCATGACGCATTACGACGACCGCGTTTTCGAAAACGTTAAAAAGCATGAATTTGCTTTACGCTCTGTCATCATGGATGTCATGCGTCAAACACAAGAAGCCGATCTGGCCAAACCTGATTTTAGAAAAGATTTGGGCGCTAAGATTCGCGATGCCATCAATACTTTGCTAGAAAAGTACGAAGACTTTGGCGGCATTGAAGACGTCTACTTCACCAATTTCATCGTTCAATAAACGCAGCGGTTCTTATTTTTGTGCACTTGAATTGACATGGCCACCTCACTCTTAACACCCGATGAACTCTCGAGCTTGGCCGAGGGCGTGAAGGATGGATCCATTCCTGTTGACACAGGATTCAACACCAAAGCGCGCATTAAAAAATACGACTTGGCCAGCGAAGACAGCAGCTTAGGCGTCAATGTCAGCTCGCTTGACATGATCAACGAGCGTTTCATTCGCGTGTTTCGCTTGGGTTTGTTGGAAATGCTTCGCACCAGCCCCAAGGTCAATGGCACGCAAGTTCAAATTGTTCGATTTGGTGACTACCTCAAAGGCTTGAAAGCCCCCATGTCGGTCAACATGATTCGGATGAACCCCTTGCGTGGCTACTCCATTGTGGTGATTGACCCCACGGTGGTCTTTAGCTCGCTTGACACTTTCTTTGGTGGCTTTGGCCGCGGTGTAGGTGATCTGCCACCAAGCCGCATGTTCACGCCTACCGAATCTAGAATCATCAACATGATTTTGGAAGTTTTTTTCAAATCTCTCAAAGAGGCATGGTCTCCGATCTTGCCCCTTGAATTTGAATTGGTCAGCTCAGAAATAAATCCTCAGTTTGCTCAAATTGCAGATGAGAACGACTTGGTCATCCTGACTCGCTTTGAAGCAGAGGGCAATATCGATGCGCAAGGCTTTATCGATTTGGTCTACCCCTATGCCTCACTAAAGCCTATTCGCGAGTTACTTCGCAGTCGTGTCCAATCGGGCGACGGCAACGAAGAGTCCGACAAACAATGGCGCGATGAACTGGAAGACGCCGTTGAAAGCGCCAGCCTTGAAGCTCGCATTTTGTTAGGTCACATTGAAACCTCCTATGGCGAAATTGAAGCCATGCGAGAAGGCGATGTTTTGTTTTTCAAGAAGCCCGAATTGGCCCGTATGATGGTCAATGGTTTGCCTGCCTTTGATGTTCAGGTAGGCGCCTTGGGTGCACAAGTAGCGGTTCAAGTTGAACGCGCTTACATCCCAGGCTTGCAATAATTTTTCCAGGAAACTGTCATGACCGATAACACCGCTGACGCCACCCTTGACACCCCTTTGTTGACAGATGCCTCTGGCAAAATCGACCAAGAAGTGTTGCAAAATATTTCTGTCACCATGTCCATCGAAGTGGGCCGTGCACAAATCAAAATTCGCGACCTCATGCGCCTCACTCAGGGCAGCGTGGTCGAACTAGACCGAATTGCCGGTGAGCCCCTAGACCTGTTGGTCAACAACACCGTGGTGGCTCAAGGTGAAATTGTGCTGGTCAACGATCGATATGGTGTTCGCTTAACGCGCGTTGCGCCTGCCGCCGAACGCATGAAGAATTTGTGAGCTAATACATGGCACCGGGCATTACAAGCGCTGACGTTTTTAGGATGCTCGGCAGCCTAGCCTTGGTGATCGTCCTTTTGGTTGCGCTTTTATGGGCCCTTAGAAAATTGCAAGGCAAAATGAACAGCCAAAACGCTGGTCGCCGTTTGCAGATCATTGAAAGTTTAAGTGTAGGCACTCGCCAAAAAGTAGCGCTTATTCGCGTGGGTGAGCGTGAAGTTCTGATTGGCATCAGCCCCACCCAAATCAATGGCATTGCCAGCTGGCCTGATGGCGCTCTTCAGTCTGCTGACCTTCAAGATTCTCTAGATTCCTCTCATTCACATCATGTCTTGGACGCTCAGGCGCCAGGCGGAGTTCAACATGTTCCGTAAACCAGTCGTTTGGGCCAGCCTCATCCTAGCCATCATTGTGATGGCTTTCCCGTTTGTGGCGGCCGCCCAAGGCATCCCCATGGTCAATGTGAGTGGCGGCAAATCTGGCACCCAATACAGCTTGACGCTGCAATTGCTGGCGTTGATGACCTCGCTCACGCTGCTGCCCTCTTTCTTGTTGATGATGACCTCGTTTGTTCGAATCATCATTGTGCTGTCCATCCTAAGACAAGCGCTGGGTACCGGACAAACACCGCCCAACACAGTACTGGTGGGCTTGGCTTTGTTCCTCACTTTGTTCATCATGTCGCCCGTGTTGGGCGACATTTACAACAACGCCTTGGTGCCCTACATGCAAAACGGCATGTCCTTTGAAAAAGCATTGGCAGCCGCTGAAGAGCCCCTGCGCAGTTTCATGCTGAAGCAAACACGTGAAGACGACATTGGCCTCTTCATGCAAATGGCCCGCAAAGATGCACCGGTCAATGCAGCCGCCGTACCATTTTCAACACTGGTGCCCGCCTTCATTACATCCGAATTAAAAAGTGCCTTTACCATCGGATTTTTAATTTACATCCCCTTCGTGGTGATTGATTTGATTGTGGCCAGCGTGCTGATGTCCATGGGTATGATGATGTTGTCGCCCATGATGATCTCCATGCCTTTCAAACTCATGCTGTTTGTTTTGGTGGACGGATGGAGCCTGATTTTGGGCTCACTGGCCGCCAGCTTTGTCACCTAACCTGGATTGTCATCATGGACACCTCTACCGTTGTTGACCTTGGCCGACAAGCCCTTTGGATCACCGTCTTAATTTCTGCACCTTTACTTGGCATAGCTCTTCTTGTGGGTTTGATTATTGGCGTGCTGCAGGCAGCCACTTCGATCAATGAGGCTACTTTAAGTTTCATTCCCAAGCTGGCTGCATTGGCCATCACGCTGGCTGTGGTGGGCGGCTGGCAACTCACCACCTTGGTCGATTACACCCGTGCTCTTTTCCAGCGAATACCTGGTTTGTTCACTTAAGCACGGCTCACCATGGATGTTGCAGCCGTTGAATTGCTAGAGCGTTTTTATGCGCTGATCTGGCCCATGCTGCGAATTTCTGCGCTGCTGATTGCTGCGCCCATTTTTTCATTGCGTGCTGTTAATTTGCGCATTCGCATTGTGCTGGCCATGTCCATTACCTGGCTGGTCTACCCCCTTCATACTTGGCCCACCATTGATCCGCTTTCTGCAGCCGGACTTTTAGAAATTGCCAACCAACTCATGATTGGTCTGCTCATGGGTCTCATGCTTCAAGTGGTCACATCTGCCATTGTGGTGGCCGGTATGTCTATTGCCAACGCCATTGGCTTGTCGATGGCCACCATGATTGACCCCAACATGGGCAACGTGCCCGTCATCAGCCAATTTTTATTGGTATTGGGCACCCTCATCTTTGTCGGTCTGGGCGGTCATGGCATGCTGCTCAGTTTGGTGGTGGAAAGTTTTACCAGCCTGCCTATTGGTGGCAACCTCTTGGGTGACATGGCCTGGAGGCAACTGGTGGCATGGAGCTCTATGCTTTTTCTGGGTGCCTTGCTCACCGCCCTGCCAGTCATGGTTGCACTGTTGTTCATCAACATCGGTTTAGGCGTGGCCACACGTGCAGCACCCAGCTTGAATATTTTTTCGGTGGGCTTTCCCGCCATGATTTTTGCTGGCTTTGGCATCTTAATTTTGGCTCTGCCCAGCATTGGCGCTCGCATTCAATGGCTTTGGATGCAAGGTTTCTTTCAAGTCCGAACCTTGGTTGGACTTTCCTAATGGAGGCTACAAACCATGGCTGAAAAAAACGGCTCAGAACCCACAGAAGAAGCCACCGCCAGAAAACTTCGCAATGCCCGCGACGATGGACAAGTTGCGCGCTCTGTAGAGTTTCCGGCCGCCGCTGTCACCATTGGCGCCATTTTGGTCAAAGATCATACTGCGAGAAAAGACATAAGAATACGGAGAGCCGGATTGACCATTATAGAACAAAGAGAGGGTGGTAGCCAGTCGATCTTGTGCATAGGTAAACCGTTTAGAAATAAATGCACTTACCCTATGTAATTGAGCAAAATCAGAACGACTGCGGGCCACATTATTACGCCCATTCTTAGACTCAACAAAACGCCACTGGGAGTTATTTTGAGAAGATGTTCCGTCAAATAACGTATACGAATCACCATACCCATAGTTTACGTTGATAGACCAACCTTTTGAAAACGATTTATCGATAGCAGTAGTTACGTTATAAGAATACCCTTTATTGTTCTTACCGTTAGTGATTACAAAGATCCCGGTAGAGTAAGGATTTTGAATGCCCACCGTGGCAGGATCGAAATCAAGGCGATTATAAACAGTGGAGGTGCCGCTGATTGATAGATACACATCTTGATTCAGTGCATTCTTAGTTGTGGGGGCAGCAAAGACATTATAATAGACTATCTCATTTATATTTTGCTGATACAGCAGGTCAGTCGTCCATTTCCATCCCTTACCGAATACTTTATCGAAGCCCAATGAACTCTTTAATACTTTGGGTAGTCTGAAGTTTTTAGCGATCAGATCGATCTGTCCCGAGGGTGAAGCAACGGTCACACCAAGATCAGTGGGCTTATATTGATTAAATGCATCTTGTCGAAATGTAATATTGGGGTTATTGAGGAAAACACCACCGATATTGATACCGGTGTTGTTGTAAACGCCGCCGGGCCAAACAAGCGGAACACGACCGGTGAAGGCCCCTATTCCACCCCGAATCTTTAGTCCTTTTGCAGCTTCCCAACTAAAACCTATCCGAGGAGAGACACTGAACTGGGGGTTAGGCCGCTGCCCGGAACGTGCACCGCCAATATCCCAATTAGAAACCGAGGCCCAACTGGTTTGTAGCATAGCATTGAT
>ENA-OUVC01001972-OUVC01001972.1-marine-metagenome-genome-assembly--contig:-NODE-1972-length-11775-cov-1.856471_pt1 | contig 11775 bp, 11 predicted proteins | sample MGYA00248622_ERZ508571 | MGnify/ENA primary metagenome ERZ508571 (study PRJEB26236, sample SAMN06267175) | marine metagenome | isolation source: Columbia River Estuary | place: USA:Columbia River... | reverse complement strand
CTAGCGGCATCTTGCGCATTTGTGTACGAAGGAGCAGTCAAACAAACAACACCTGGCATTGCCAAACCTGCAGCAACAAAGCCTTCTAGCTTATTTAGAACAGTAGGAACCTCATTTGATAAATCTCGAATTTTATCGCCGTAAGCAGCTAAAACAACCTTACTACCACTATTGATACCGGTACCGGAATAATCTAGCGTATCCATGGTTGTATGCGTATGAAAATGAATATCTCTTGTAAAATTAATGCGCTCCAATAAATACGTCATAAAGGAAAGCGTATCCTGTGCGTCAATTTTTTGGGTAGCAGATCCAGTGATAAATAAAAACTTAGCTAAACTTAATTGTCCCGTTCCTAAAATATGATTGGCAATGGTTAATAGTTCGGCGGGCTGCTGGGCAGGTGTGTAGGGTGTGTAACGCTCACTACCATCGGCTAACAATAAAGGGTGTACCCCTGCTGCATCCACTGCATGTACCGAATGTAAACCCGGAATTTCTTGCGGTATTGCATCACCAGTTATTTCATGAATGAGTTGTCCAAAACTAGTGTCTTCTTGAGGTGGACGCCCTACTACCGTAAAAGCCCAAATCGCATCTTTTTTTGCGTATACTTTGTGAACGCGCATCAGCGGAAAAGTATGTTGCAAACTATAGTAACCTAGGTGATCTCCAAAAGGGCCTTCAGGTTTATTTTCGTGGGGATATACTTCACCGGTGATCACAAAATCTGCATCGGTACTAACACAAAAACCATCTTTGTAAGCGTATCTAAACCTTCGGGATCCAAGAAGTCCCGCAAAAGTCATCTCACTAATACCTTCTGGTAGCGGCATAACAGCAGCTACACTATGTGAAGGTGGGCCTCCAATAAAACAACTCACTTTTAATGGTTGTCCTTTTTTATTGGCCTTGGTTTGATGCACTCCAATGCCCCTGTGTAATTGATAATGCAGTCCTATTTCTTTATCAAGTTCATAGTCATTTCCAGTAAGCTGTATGCGGTACATACCAAGGTTGGCATTAAAAATACCTGGCTTGTCAATGTCTTCGGTATAAACCTGTGGAAGTGTTACAAATGCACCACCATCTTTTGGCCAATGCTTAATAAGAGGTAGGTCGGAAATATTAATTTCTTGATAAGTAACTGGCTGCTTGATTGGATTTTTTAAAGGAAGTGCTTTAATGGCGGCAAGTCCTGCCTGAAAATTATCAATAGGATGCTTGATTGCATCCACCGGATTATTTCTTAACTGAATGAGCCTTTTTACAGCATCTAAACTATGCCTAAAAATGTATTTGCTTCTTTCAAGGGTTCCAAATATATTAGAAACAGCTCTAAATTTTGATCCTTTTACGTTTTCAAATAAAATGGCAGGACCTCCCATTTCATAAACACGCAAATGGATAGACGCCATTTCTAAATTAGGGTCAACTTCTTCTTTAATGCGTATCAAATGACCCGCTTTTTCTAAATCTAATAAACAGGCTTCTAAAGATGGATAAGACATGCTAGATTAACAATTTTGTATCGATATAGTTCGGGATAATTGCCTGCAATTTAATGCATAAGGAGTCAAGATTTTAGTATTTTTACAACATGACCCATTTAAGTGTAAACATCAACAAAATTGCCACTTTACGCAATGCGAGAGGCGGTAATAACCCAGATGTCGTTAAAGTAGCGCTCGATTGCGAAAAATTTGGTGCCGATGGTGTTCGCGAAGTTGTAGCTGATCATGAGTTAGATCTATTCCTAGATTTAAAGTTGCATGACATCCCGCACACAGTGAGTGGTGCGGCTAAAGCGGTTTCCCATCTAGCCCCAAAGTTCCTTACTGTTCACGCATCTGGCGGCGAAGCAATGGTTAAGGCTGCTGCCGACGCGATGCCACAGAGCTTTATTACTGGAGTTACGATTTTGACCTCAATGTCGGAGGCTGATGTTCGCGATGTTGGATTCAAAGCCTCGGCTCTTGATTCTGCAGTCTCCTTAGCAAAGGTAGCGATAGCCGGTGGTGCTCGAGCTATTGTGTGTTCACCGCTTGAAATTTCCGCTGTTCGCGCAGCGGTAGGTCAAACTCCCTTGATTATTACCCCCGGAGTCAGACCACTCGAGATGGCTGGAAGCGATGATCAGCAACGGACAATGACACCTGAAGATGCGATAGCTGCGGGAGCAAATCTTGTTGTGATTGGCAGACCTATCACGCAAAGTTGGAGCCAAGGCGCACAAGCGATGCGCGAACGAGCAGAACTGATTGGCTCACGGCTAATTTAATCTCCACTAGATTTATCCCATGGGATTACCACCGCAACTAACGGCAGAGCAACGTCAAGCTGCCTTGGAAAAAGCGGCGCAATCTCGAAAGCGGCGCGCTGAGGTAAAGGCGCATATCAAGGATGGCACGCTCACCATCGATCAAGTTATCACCCTAGCCCAAACAGATGAAGCGGTTGGAAAGATGCGAGTTAAGGAACTCTTGGAATCTCTGTCAGGAGTAGGAAAGGTGCGAGTCGTTTCCTTGATGGAGCGGCTAAACATTTCACCCACACGTAGAATTCAAGGATTAGGTAAGCATCAAATCAAGGAGCTTCGTCAAGAGTTTATGAAACCCGATATGACAATTAAACCAGGACGGTTGATAGTTCTGTCGGGTCCTGGTGGAGTCGGCAAAAGTACAGTCGCAAAGAAACTCAGGGAAGCAAATGATTTCTGGGTAAGCGTAAGTGCAACAACTAGGAAACCTCGAATCAATGAGGTGCATGGACGTGATTACTTCTTTGTGAGCGACGATGATTTCTCAACAATGATTCGCAATGATGAATTTCTTGAATGGGCAGAGTTTGCCGGCAATAGGTACGGAACTCCTCAACAACAGGTAGAAGATGCACTTCGTCAAGGAAGAAATGTTTTGCTTGAGATTGAGATAGCAGGAGCCAAGCAAGTGAAGGAGCACCTACCTCAATCCCTATTGGTCTTTCTTGAGCCACCTTCATGGGAGGAGTTAGTCGCTCGACTAGAGGGACGTGGCACCGATGGGGCGGAAAGAAGGGCTGAAAGGTTGACTCTGGCCCAAGAAGAGCTAGCGGCAGCGGCATATTTCGATGTAGTTATAGTCAATGACCAGGTCGAGAGCGTTGTCCAGAAACTGGTAGAGTTAGCCCAGAATTAAGCGTTAGTTTGACTCTCAAGATTGATCACAGAAGCGGGGACAACCATGGATGGCATTACAAATCCACCTATCGATGAACTTCTAGACAAGAGCGGTTCTAAGTACAGCTTAGTTTTGTACGCAGCAAAGCGCGCACGTCAGATCAACGCTTATTACTCACAACTGGGCGAAGGCCTACTTGAATATGTTGGTCCACTAGTTGAGACCCACGTTCACGAGAAGCCACTTTCAATTGCACTTCGTGAGATCAACGAAGGTTTGCTTACTATCGAGAATCTCGAGCCAACTGCTTAATTCTTCCCAATAGGCGGGATATTTGAAATGCCGAAACGAATTAGCAAGGTAATTCTGGGCGTTGGTGGCGGAATTGCTGCCTATAAATCCTGCGATCTGCTGCGTCGAATGCAGGAACGTAATTACGATGTCACGGTTGTCCCAACTCCGTCGGCGCTTAATTTTGTTGGAACTTCTACCTGGGAAGCACTCTCCGGTAAGAAAGTAACCACCCAAGTTTGGGAATCAGTTGAAGAAGTTAGGCATGTAAAGCTGGCGGCTGAAAATGATTTGATCCTGATTTCACCGGCCACAGCTGATTTGATTGCTCGCATAGCCATGGGGCGCGCCGATGATTTATTAACTAATCTCGTTCTCGCGAGTAGCGCGATAAAAGTTCTGATCCCAGCGATGCATCCGAATATGTGGAATAACGCTGCGACTGTTGCCAACATTGCGCTGTTGCAAGAGCGTGGTTTCCACGTGATGCGACCAGCTACTGGACGCCTAACCGGTGCCGACAGTGGCAATGGTCGCCTGCCGGAGACTTCTGAAATTCTTTCTTATCTTGCAACCGTGATAGCAGATACTCAAGACTTTCTGGGCAAGCGAGTTTTAGTAACTGCTGGCGGAACTCGTGAAGCCATTGATCCGGTTCGATATATCGGAAACCGATCTTCTGGAAAACAGGGTTATGCAATCGCACAAATTGCACTTGATCGCGGGGCAGAAGTCACAATTTTGAGTGCGAATGTGAATCTGCCAGACCCAGTCGGCGCCACAGTTGTACGAGTAGAGAGTGCACAAGATTTAGAGCTTGAACTTGAGCGCCATTTTCAAAATACAGATCTATTAGTAATGGCCGCAGCTGTTGCCGATGCTCGGCCAGCACAGGTAGGTGCTGAAAAATTAAAGAAAGATTCGTATCGCGAGATTTCATTAGTTGAGAATCCAGATCTAGTCGCCCAAATCGCACAGCAAAAGCGCAAGCAGATCATCGTTGGTTTTGCAGCTGAAACTTCGCTCAACATTGCTGAGGCCAATCGCAAGTTGCTTGCAAAAGGCCTAGATTTAATCTATTTAAATGATGTCTCTACAGGTGAAATATTTGGTAGCGATTCAACTCAAGGAGTATTTGTAACAGCCGATGGCAAAGAGATACCGGTTAGTAAGAGTAATAAGGCGACACTGGCAGGCCAATTACTCGATCTGGTCATTGATAAGTTAAATTAGCCCAATGTCAAAGCGCCTATTTACTTCTGAATCTGTAACCGAAGGTCATCCGGATAAGATCGCTGATCAAATCTCAGATGCCATTCTCGACTCATTACTTAGTCAGGATTCTAAGTCCCGCGTTGCCGTTGAAACGCTGATCACTACCGGTCAAGTGCATGTCGCCGGCGAGGTAACCACTAATGGTTATGCCGATGTCATGACTATCGTGCGCGACACTGTTTTGAATATCGGTTACGACTCTTCCGATAAGGGCTTCGATGGAAACTCTTGCGGCGTATCGCTCTCAATTGGACAGCAATCACAGGATATTGCTCAAGGCGTCGATGACGCGTACGAAAAGCGGTTAGATTCCTCAGTTGATCCACTCGATCTACAAGGTGCCGGTGATCAAGGTTTAATGTTTGGGTATGCCTGCGAAGATACAAAAGAATTAATGCCATTGCCAATCTCATTGGCGCACCGATTGGCACAGCGACTTTCTGCAGTTCGTAAATCTGGTGAATTAGCTTATTTACGCCCAGATGGAAAAACTCAAGTAACCATTGAATACGACGGCGATAAGGCAATCGCGCTAAATACGATTGTTATCTCGTCTCAACATAGCGCTGATGTTGATGTAGCTAAGAAGCTGACACCAGAAATCATTGAGCTAGTAATCAATCCAGTGCTAGCCGATGTTGATTTACCTAAGGCCGATCTGCGCACTTTGATTAACCCAACTGGCCGCTTCGTAATCGGTGGACCTATGGGAGATGCCGGGCTAACTGGTCGCAAGATTATTGTTGACACTTATGGCGGCATGGCTCGTCATGGCGGCGGCGCGTTTAGTGGAAAGGATCCATCAAAAGTGGACCGTTCCGCAGCCTATGCAATGCGTTGGGTCGCAAAAAATATTGTCGCAGCCGGTCTAGCCTCCAGATGTGAAGTCCAGGTTGCTTATGCCATTGGCAAAGCACAACCAGTGGGACTTTTTATTGAAACTTTTGGAACTGAGAAGGTGCCTGTTTCTAGAATTCAAGATGCAGTTCTCTCGGTTTTTGATCTACGCCCTGCTGCGATCATTCGCGACCTCGATCTATTGCGTCCTATCTATTCGCTCACCAGCGCCTATGGACACTTTGGACGCGAGCTAGCCGAATTCACTTGGGAAAAGACTGATCGAGCTGCTGCTCTCCAAGCCGCTATCAAGTAAAGGCCCCAGTACAACATTCATCTCATAGACTTGAGTTCATGCTGCGACCCCTAAAACTAAAGATGCAACGCGCTCCGCAGCCGGCTGGGCCGTCGGCCAGTGACTTACCCGTCGCGTTAGTCTGGGTAGATACTGCAATTCCAACTTTGATGGATCCGTTTTCTTATCTAATCCCGGAAAAAATTAGTTCTCAAATAAGTATCGGTTCTCGCGTGCAAGTTCCCTTTAAAGATAAACATCTTGAAGGAATCGTTATTGACCGCACCGCATTGACATCAGATTCCCGAGATTTGAAATCGATCTATAAGTTACTGGGGGAGTATCCCGTTGCCAGTGCCGAGACGATTGAATTAATTTCATTGACGGCGAGTTTTTGGGGTGGCTCGCCTTATGACGTAATTCGAAGCGCGATACCACCTCGTGTTGCAAGTGCCGAGAAAGGCCTATCTCTCGCGGAGAGGCCATCGAGTCCAAAATCAGAAGCAGTCGCAACATTTCACTTATTGCCTCCTAGGTTAGATCCGATTTCCGCCCTCTGTTCATTGGTTTTATCTCGCAAATCTAGCGGCGTGAAGTTGATTATTGTCCCGACCGCTCGAGATCTACTTCGTTTAGCTGCATCTTTGGCTGAGCAGGATATTGATTTTACTTCGCTTGATTCTAATTTGCCTCGGGCTGATCGTTACCGCAATTTCCTTTCTGCTTCACTTGGTGCTGCCAACGTAGTAATCGGTATGCGGGGTGCCATTTTTGCGCCAATTCCCGAGCTCTCCGAGATTTATCTCCATCAAGAAAATAGCGAGCATTATTACGAGCGACGATCACCATATTGGAATACTCGTGAAGTCGCATGGATACGCTCAAAACTTTCCAATTTAGAGCTGCACTTCACTGGTTATGTGCCTAGCCTGGATGTGGCGATAGATATAGATAAGAAAGAGATTAGTTATCAGGCATTGCGTGAGAAGATTTCAGTTGTTGCGCAAGCAAGCAGTAACGGTGAATTGATTCCAAGCAAGATTTATCAACAGGTGCGAAAAGCTATCGCTACTGGTCCAGTTCTATTCTTAGTTCCAGCAAAGGGTTATGCGACTGCGATTAGTTGCGCTAAATGTCGCAATATTGCGATCTGTGACTGTGGTGGCAAGTTAAGTAAAAGTAGTGCCAAGAGCGAACCGACTTGTGTGCTGTGTAGCAAGAGATATCAAAACTGGAGATGCGGTTGGTGTGGCGAGGCTAGAGTTTTCTTAGCTGGTCGTGGCATCGAACGATTTGCCGAAGAGATTGGCAGATCGTTTCCCAATCAAGTGGTGATTCAATCAACGGCTAGCGATCCGCGGGATTCTGTTAGTAGTGATCTGGCATTAGTAATTTCAACCCCTGGCGTGGAACCAATAGCAGTGAATGGTTACGCAGCAGTCGTAATTTTACAAGTGGATCGGTTCTTAAGTTCTAGTGCTTCAAATGGCGTCGAACGTGCCTACTCGAACTTCTTTGCCGCAAGCGCATTGATTGGTAATACCGGAGTAATCGCCTTGGTTCATGACGATGGAGCGCCAATTACTAGTGCGCTAACAACCTGGAATCCAGCCACGATTTCAAAACGAGAGATTGAGCAACGCATTTCACTGCGACTTCCACCGATATCTGGCGCTGTTCTAGTTTTGTCAGATTCGGCTGAACTCGTAAGACTTAAGAGTGCGTTAGAAAGTGCCAAAGAAGAAAGCAGAGCTCCCAAATCGTTGAGAGTTTATGGCCCAAAAGCTGGCGAAGGTGCAAAACTCACACTCTTGGTTGATGCAACCGAGCAGATTGAACTAGTTTCTTTGTTGCGTGAGATCAATAAACGCCGAGCCATCTCAAAGAAGCCGCAGCTGGCATATCGAGTAAATCCATACTCACTCGATTAGGCTCGCTGCCTTGATAGGATTGTGCCCATGTCGATTCAACCAATCCGTCTTTTCGGAGATCCAGTACTGGTCACTCCAGCTGCGCCTGTGGTCGACTTTGATAAAGAACTGCGCAATCTCGTTGCCGATCTAACCGAGACCATGCTTGATTCTCCAGGAGCTGGTTTAGCTGCGCCTCAGATTGGCGTATCGCTGCGCGTCTTCGTCTGGGATGTTGATGACGAACTTGGCCATCTGATTAATCCCACGCTTGATCTAAGTGATGAGCTTCAAGATGGCGAAGAGGGTTGTCTAAGTTTTCCTGACTTACGTTACCCAACACCTCGTGCAATGCGCGTTGTTGCCAAGGGCTTTAACATGCACGGCGATCCAGTTACCGTTGAAGGCAGTGAGTTTCTAGCACGAGCGATTCAGCACGAAACTGATCATTTAGATGGCATAGTTTTCATTGACCGATTAACAACTGCTGATCGCAAGCTAGCGATGAAAGAGATCCGCGAATCAGAATGGTTTGGTTCTGCAATAGCTAACGGTACTTCACCAATAATTAAGGTTTCTCCGCATTTCACTAATGGCTTTGGAAACTAGTGAAAATAGCGGTTGCCGCGTCGCCTGAAGTAGCTATTCCAACTTTGGAATATCTTCTGGCATCCGAACACGAACTTTCACTGATCATTTCGCGCCCTGATAGCCAAGTTGGCCGGGGTCGCGAGTTAACACCAACAGCGGTTTCGACTTGGGCCGCTGCCAACGGCATTGAACTTTATTGTCCAAATAAGGCTGCCGACTTTGATGAGCGCTTGAAGAATTTCGATTTGGTAATCACGATTGGTTACGGTGTTTTACTGCCCGACTACATTCTGGTTCAACCCAAGCATGGCTTCATAAATCTACACTTCTCGTTGCTGCCCAAGTTGCGAGGCGCAGCACCTGCTCAACGTGCGATCATCGATGGACTTACTGAAACAGGTATCACTATTTTCCAGCTAGATGCGGGTATGGACACTGGTCCGATCTATCTGCAAAGAAAACATCCCGTAAATCCAAATACGACAGCTGGCGATCTTCTTAATGAGTTAGCACAATTAGGCCCTAGTGCTATCGGTGAAGCTCTTAGTGCCATTAAAAATGGTGTTCAACCGGTCGCTCAAGATCACTCACTTGCTACTAGCGCAGCGAAACTGACAAAGTCAGAGGCCCAAATTGATTGGTCTGAAAATGCAGAAAACATTGTGAATAAGATTTTGGGTTTCGCACCTAACCCTGGAGCAACCGCTAAATTCCGGGGCGAAGTGTTGCGTATAACCAAGGCGCAGATTAGTGAGGAGTCACTTCCACTTGGTGAAATCTCGCTTCTTGGCGGTTCGGTGCTAGTCGGAACTTCAACTAGCGCAGTCGAACTTCTTGAAGTTACACCAGCGGGCAAGAAACCAATGTCCGCTGCAGCATGGGCCAATGGTGCTCGTTTTACCGCTGGAGAAACCATTGAATAAACCGGTTCCGCGCACCTATAAGCGCGCCAATCCAGATGCCGTCAGACTGTTAGTTTTTGACTTACTAACTGAAGTCAATCGCAGCGATGGGTATTCAAATCTTCTTCTGCCACAAGCACTAACTGCCAGCAAGTTCGATGATCGTGATAAAGCTTTTGCCACTGAACTGCTATATGGAACTCTGCGAATGCAAGGTCGTCATGATTGGATATTGGCGCAAGTTTCAAATCGGCCTTGGGATCAAGTTGATCCTGGCGTAATCGATGTCGGGCGCATGGCACTTCAGCAGATTCACGAAATGCGCGTGCCCGATCATGCTGCCGTTTCTGCCTCCGTTGATATAGCTCGCAAGCGATTAGGCGAGGCCCAAGGTTCTTTTCTAAATGCGCTGCTTCGCGCAGTGTTAAAGAAGTCTCTCGAGGAATGGTTGGCACCTTTAGCCGATATTAAGGACCCAATCGAACGGCTTTCAATTCAATATTCTCATCCGCAATGGATTGTTTCTGCCTACTTTGATTTGCTCAAAAATGAAGCCGATGTCACGGCTGCTTTGGTCGCAAACAATATCCCGGCTCAACCGACTTTAGTTTCGTGGCCTGGTCGATCTACCCAAGCAGAATTAGTTGAACTCGGGGGAGTGCCAACTCAATATTCTCCTTATGGTGTGCGACTCTCTGGTTCTCCTGGTGCAATACCGGCAGTTAGAGAGCGACGAGCTGGAGTACAAGATGAAGGTTCGCAATTAGTAGCGCAAATTTTTGCCGCAGTTAGCAAGAACGCTCATGACTGGTTGGATCTCTGTGCTGGACCTGGCGGGAAAGCCGCACTGATTTCAAGCATCGCAGCTCTTGGTGATCACACATTCACGGCGAATGAAATATCTCAGCCCCGAGCAAATTTGGTTTCCCAAGTTGTTGAGTTCGGTCAAGTAATCGTCGGTGATGGCCGCGAGATCGATAAAACAGGTCGCACCTTTGATGCCATCCTGGCAGATGTACCGTGTACTGGGCTCGGCGCGCTGAGACGACGTCCGGAAGTTCGCTGGCGTCGTACTCTTGCCGATCTACGCACTCTTACTGATCTGCAAATTGAGTTGAGTGATGCGGCAATTTTAGTGTTAAATCCAAGCGGTTATTTTGCCTATGTCACCTGCTCGCCGCATTTGGCCGAAACAAAATTTCAAGTTTCGGCAATTCTTAAAAAACATCCAGAACTTCAAAGAGTAGATCTACGTCCATATTTCCCGGCTGGGTTAGTAAGTGCGAACGATGATGGTTCGCTCTTGCTTTGGCCGCAAATACATAACACGGATGCCATGTTCATGACTATCTTTCAGAAGTCGAGTTAGGCTTTAGGTATGGCTCATCAGATTCGAATCACACCCAGTATTCTAAATGCGGATTTTGCCAACTTGGGCGCCGAGATAGAGCGGATTTCTTTGACTTCAGATCTGGTACATCTTGATGTTATGGATGATATTTTTGTTCCAAATTTCACCTTTGATTTTGATGCCGCTTCGAAGATTATTACCGAATCAACATTGGCCGTTGATGCTCATTTAATGGTTGCAGATGTCGATCAGATCGCGGTTCAATACGCCGAGATTGGTTGCGCTTCAGTCACGATTCATGCCGAGGCCACGCACAATATTTCACAAACGCTTAAGAACATTAGAACCGCGGGTTCTCGCTCTAGCTTGGGGATCAAACCAAATACATCGATTGATGATTACGCACAATACGTCGATTTAGTGGACATGTTTTTGATCATGACCGTTGAGCCAGGCTTTGGCGGTCAGAAGTTCATGGAGAACATGATGCACAAGGTTCGCCGCGCTAAAGAGATCATCGGGGATCGACCTATCTGGCTTCAGGTAGATGGCGGTATATCCATGAACACCATAGAAATAGCTTTAGATGCAGGCGCTGACACATTTGTGGTCGGAAGCGCGGTCTTTAACGCTTCTGATCCGGCGCAGATGGTTGTCGACATTCGAGAATTCGCAACGAGCAAGTTGCAGGACTAGTAAACTTTATTCATGAAGAGTTTTGATGATTTGTGGGTGGAGCTGAGCAAGAAAGCAATAGATCGTCCAGAGGGTTCTGGGACTGTCGCGGCATTGGATGCTGGGGTTCACTCCATCGGAAAGAAGATTCTTGAAGAAGCGGGGGAGGTTTGGCTTGCGGCCGAACATGAAAACGATGAAGCTTTATCAGAAGAAATCAGCCAGTTGATCTATCACTTACAGGTACTCATGCTTGCACGTGGTTTGACTATCAATGATGTTTATAAGTTTCTCTAAGGAGTAGCAGTGTTACGAATCGCAGTGCCTAATAAGGGTTCTCTTGCAGATAGTTCGATAGCTATTCTGAAGGAGTCTGGTTATCGACAAAGGACAGATAGCCGCGACCTGGTCTTAATCGACCCTGAGAACTCAGTTGAGTTTTATTATCTGCGCCCCCGAGATATCGCCGTTTATGTCGGCTCTGGTGAAC
>ENA-OUVC01001968-OUVC01001968.1-marine-metagenome-genome-assembly--contig:-NODE-1968-length-11802-cov-4.334072_pt1 | contig 11802 bp, 10 predicted proteins | sample MGYA00248622_ERZ508571 | MGnify/ENA primary metagenome ERZ508571 (study PRJEB26236, sample SAMN06267175) | marine metagenome | isolation source: Columbia River Estuary | place: USA:Columbia River... | reverse complement strand
CTAGTTTTAAGACGACTTATTTGTGTTAAAGATGGGCAGTAATATTGCATCATAAAACGTATTGTAGTAGGGTTATCGTTTACCTTCAAAAAAACCTTGCGATTTTAATATTTTATTAAGTACCGACATGCTCACATTTTTTATATCGCTACTTGCAGCCCCTTCTGTTTGTAATACAAAAAAGTAAGGGTGTTTGTTTTCTTCAATCCAACCAACAATCCATGCAACCGCTTTACCATTTTGCTTATAACTTAAGCCACTCTTATAACTTAATTTATAGTTGGTATTAGCTGTCTGAAGCATTAACATTTTAACCATTTCTTGGCTTCGCTTTTGAAAAGGTAATTGACCAAAATATAATTTTTTTACAAGCCCCATTTGTTCGTCGGGGGTAATCACCAACTTGTTGTTATACCAAAAAGAATCGACAGCAGATCCCATATTTTTAGTTCCATATTGCAAGCTATCTAACCAGTGTTGCATCGTGTCTTTCCCGATCCTTCTAGCCACTTCCATAAAGTAAGGCGTTGAAGTTTGTTTAAAGGCGCTATCCATTCGGATAGGACCAGCACTATCTATAGAAAGCACCATTTTTTCATCGACAATTCTTCCAGTTTCAATACCTACAAGCGCATTTACAATTTCAAAAGTGGATGCAGGCGCATAGCTAGAATCTTTAAACTGCGCTAGATTATAAATATAAAACTCGCCAGAACCATTATCAAAAAGACCAAAAGAACCTGTTGTTTGAGTCTCATCAAAATATTTTTTATAATCATCTTGAATGGTAACATTATTGGGAGAGCAGGCTTGTAATGCGAATAACATTACAACTAAAAAAATGGAACCAGCACCAACACTATTCTTATATAAATTCATGGATCTATTTTATGAAAGAAAATTAATCTTTTTCGATACTAATTAATTCCACATCGAAAACAAGTAGTGACCCTGGACCAATCGAAGCACTTGGTGAACTATCGCCATACGCTAAATCAGAAGGCACATATAATTTCCACTTGCTACCAACGGTCATTAACTGCAAAGCCTCTTGCCATCCTTTAATAACACCATTTACAGGAAACACAACTGGTTCGCCACGATCCATGGAACTATCAAAAATACTGCCATCTAATAATGTACCGTGGTAATGACATTTTACTTTATCTGTTAGTGTAGGCTTGGTTGCATCGGTTCCCGCTTTTACAACTTCATATTGTAGTCCAGAAGGGAGGGTAACAACGCCAGGCTTTTTTGCATTAGCAGCTAAAAAATCAATACCTGCTTTTTTAGCACCCGCCGACTTTTTTTCGTTTGCTTTTTGGACAAATTCACCAATACACTTATCTAATACTGCTTCTGGTAGTGCAGATGCTTTACCACTAAACACATCACCAATAGCGCGGTATAAATTAGGTAAGTTAATCGCATCAAAACCTTGGGCTTTCAAATTTTGTCCAATACGAACACCAAGCGCATAACCAGCACTATCGGCACTATTTTTAAATGCCCCCATTGGCTTAACTGCAATTGTAGGCTTTACTGCTGTTTTTGGCGCAACTTTTGGCGCAGTTACTGCTTTTTTAACTTGTGCATTGGCACCAAAAGAAGCGAGTAATAAACAAATAAAAAGACGTTTCATGTATTGTTTTTTAAGTATCAAATGTAAATAAATAATTAGTCATTTAAAAGGGCAGTCACTGCATTACTTGCAACAGCAAAATTAAAGCCAGCAAGCACTTCTTGCATCATTTTTTCAATTTTATCATTACACAAATTACCCATACTTCCCTCATGGGTATGGTTTAAACTGGTACTGTACTGAAAATTCCCATTTTCGATAGCCATACCCACTTGTTTATAGGCATCTCTAAATGGAACCCCTTTTATAACGAGCTTATTCACTTCTTCCACGCTAAACGCATATTTATACTTTTCGTCTAACAAAATGGTTTCTTTTACCTGAATAGACTCAAACATGAGTTGTGCCATTGCCAGGCAATCATGTAAAGTTTTAAAAGCAGGAAACAAATGCTCTTTGAGTAATTGCAAGTCGCGGTGATAACCAGAAGGTAAATTAGTGGTCATAAGCATCACTTCATTAGGTAATGCTTTTATACGGTTGCAATGCGAACGAATTAACTCAAATACATCCGGATTTTTTTTGTGCGGCATGATACTTGATCCCGTTGTAAGCTCTGCGGGAAATGTAATAAAGTCAAAGTTTTGGTTTAAATAAAGGCAGGCATCCATACTCATTTTTGCAAGTGTATCTGCAATATTTGCAAGTGCCATAGCAGTGATACGCTCAGCTTTACCTCTTCCCATTTGAGCATATACCACATTGTAATTTAAATTTTCAAAACCTAGCAAAACCGTAGTTACACTTCTGCTAATAGGGAAAGAAGATCCATAACCTGCGGCAGAACCAAGTGGGTTTTTATTGACTACTTTATACGCACTTTGTAAGGTAATTAAATCGTCTACTAAACTTTCGGCGTAAGCACCAAACCAGAGTCCAAATGAAGATGGCATAGCAAGTTGTAAATGCGTATAGCCTGGTAGCAAGTAGTTTTTATATTTTTCGCTTTGTGCTTGGAGTAATGTAAATAATGATTGCACGCTTCCAACAAGTTCCATAATTTCATGACGCAGGTATAATTTTAAATCCACTAACACTTGATCATTTCTACTTCTAGCGCTATGGATTTTTTTACCGGCATCGCCAAGCTGCTCTGTTAATAAGAGTTCTACATAAGAATGAATATCTTCTACACCTGCTGGTAATTCAAAGCCTGGCACTATTACCTGCTTGTAAATATTTTTTAATGCAGCGTCAATTAACTGCGCTTCTGATGATTCTAATAAACCAACCTGCGCAAGCATACGCACATGTGCCAAAGAGCCTAGCACATCAAAGGGCGCGAGCATGGCGTCAAATGCCAGATCGTTTCCAACTGTAAAATTTTCTACTGCTGCTGCTACATTTGTATTTTTTTGCCAAAGTTTCATCGTTCCTGTTTTTATGCAGTTATTATTTAAGAAGTAACACCTGATCTAACAATTCAATATATTTTTGTATGCCTATTTCAATTTCTTCAACAAACACAAATTCATCTGCGCTATGACTTCTTGCAGATTCACCAGGACCCATTTTTAAAGCCGGAAATGAAACAAGTGCTTTATCTGATGTTGTAGGCGAGCCATAAGGCTTACTACCAATGGCTATCCCTGCTTTAACAAGCGGATGATCTAATGCAATCGCCGAAGATTGTAAACGCGTACTTCTTGGCGTTACAGTTACCGCTGCATTATTTATTTGTACATGAAGCTCGGCTAAAATTTGTTCAAATGTATAACACTCATTCACACGCACATCTACAACCAGCTTACAATCGGGTGGTACAATATTATGCGCTTTATTGGTTGTTTCAATAACGGTTACCGTTTGACTTACCGGACCTAATAATTCTGAAACTTTTGAAAACCTGAAATTTTTAAAAACGTCGATAACAGGTAGCGCATTATAAACTGCATTTTGCCCTTCGCCTCTAGCTGCATGCCCTGCAATGCCTGGTACCACAACGTCTAATACCATTAAGCCACGCTCTGCTACAGCTAATTGCATAGCAGTTGGTTCGCCAATAATAGCACAATGAATAGCTGGCAAATGAGGCACCAAACTTTCTATACCATTTTTTCCAGAAATTTCTTCTTCGGCAGTGCCTGCAAAAATGATGTTGTAGGCTAAATGTTCCAGTGTGTAATAATGTAAAAAAACATGGAGTAGTGATACGAGCGAAGCGCCAGCATCATTACTTCCTAATCCATATAATTTACCCTCTTGAATAATAGGATCATACGGATCAATTGTGTAGCCAGCATTTGGCTTTACAGTATCATGGTGAGAATTTAAAAGTATTGTTGGCTTTGTAGGATCAAAGTGTTTATTAGTAGCCCAAACATTATTGAGGTGTCTATTAGGCGTTACGCCATTATGTTGTAAGTAATCAAATAAAATTGACGCAGTGGCGTCCTCTTCTTTACTAAAAGAAGGAACCGCGATAAGCTTTTGCAATAAAGCAATTGCAGCTGATGCGTATATATTTTTATTTGCCTCCACTTAATTATTAATTTTTTTGAATAGTAGTGCCGGATTTGCCAGCAATGAGTTGATCAATATCTAAAGCGTCTCCAATAATAACCCTAGTTACTCCTTTTTGTAATGCTTCAAAAGCATTGTCTAGTTTTGGAATCATTCCTTCATTAACTTGACCACTCGCTTTTAAACTGGCATAATTTTCTGGATTTATCTCCGGAATAACACTGTCACTATTATGGATATCGGAGAGAACCCCCTTTCTTTCAAAAGAATACACTAAAGATACTTCATATTTACTGCTGAGTGCCGTAGCAATGGCCTGCGCCATAGTATCAGCATTGGTATTTAATAGTTGTCCTGCCCCATCGTGTGTAATGGGTGCCATTACAAGTGATAGACCTGCTTCTAATAATTGAACTATTTTTTCTGTGTCGACTGCGTCGATATCACCTACAAAACCATAATCGGTATTGGCATTTATTCTTTTATGCGCTCTTACAATATTTGCATCTGCACCACAAATACCAAGCGCATGCATCTTTTTTGATTGAAGCGCTGCTACAATATTTTTATTGATGTAGCCAGCATATACCATCGTTACAATTTTAAGGGTAGCAGCGTCTGTGATTCTTCTACCATCAACCATCTGCTGTGGTATATTTAAATCAGTGGCCATTTTTGTAGCTAATTTACCACCGCCATGAACTAAAATCTTTTTTCCATCTACTGCTGCATAGGCACTTAAAAAGGAAGCAAGATGTACTTCATTATCAATGATATTGCCACCAATTTTTATAATGGATATTTTTTCCACGCTTATTTTTTTGAAGATAAAATGGTGGACAATACCGCTTGTGCAGCACAAACTCTGTTGCCTGCTTGTTTGGTAACAAGGCTGCTAGAGCTATCTAATATTTCATCAGAGAGTTCTACGTTTCTTCTTACGGGTAAGCAGTGCATCACTTTTGCGTTATTAGAATGCTTGAGTGAATTTGCCGTTAACATCCACGCAGGATCAGTACAAAAAACCTTGCCATAGTCGTTGTAAGAACTCCAGTTTTTTACATACACAAAATCAGCGCCTTCAAGCGCAGCAGCTTGATCGTGGGTAATGGTGGCGCCTTTTGTATAGCTTGCTGAAAGTTCATAACCTGCAGGATGCGTAACAACAACATCCGCAAAATTGCCAGCCGTTGCCCACTGTGCAAAGCTATTAGCGACACATTGTGGTAAAGCTTTTACATGTGGCGCCCAGGTTAATACCACTTTTGGTTTTTTAATAAGCTGGGTGGCAGTTATCGATTCCTGTATGGTTATTAAATCTGTTAAAGATTGAAGCGGATGCAGTGTTGCACTTTCTAGACTTACAACAGGCACGCCTGCGTATTTAATAAATTGATTGATGATTGTTTCTGCGTAATCTTCGTCTCTGTTTTGCAAAGCAGGAAAAGTGCGAATACATAAAATATCAAAGTACTGGCCCAAAATGGGTGCAGCATCTTTTACGTGTTCTACGGTTGTTCCATTCATGATAGCACCTTCTGCAAATTCTAAAGCCCAGCCTTCTTTGTCTACATTAAAAACAACTGCGTCCATACCTAAATTTTGCGCGGCTACTTGTGTACTAAGTCTTGTGCGCAAACTAGGATTTAAAAAAAGTAAACCCACCCGCTTATTGGCACCAAGCATTTTATCCATAAATGGATCTTGCTTGTATTCAAGTCCTTTATGAATGAGTGCTTGAATATCTGATACGTCGCCTACTTGGATAAATTGTTTCATAACAAAGATTGAATGGCTTTTTGAAGTCTATCTAAGAATATATCAATTTCCTGTTTTGTTATAGCCAAAGAAGGAAGTAATCTGATAACGTTGGGTTTTGCTTCTCCAGTAAATACTTTAAATTCTTGTAGCAATACTTTTTTTAAATCTTTGATTTCATCCGCTACATCAAAACCAATCATGAGCCCTCTGCCTCTTAGGTTTTGTAGATGCGGGATTTTTGAAAGCGATTCTATTAAGTAAGCACCATTACTTGCTGCGGCCTCCAATAAATTTTCTTGTTCCATCACCTCAACAACAGCGAGTGCTGCGGCGCATGCCAAATGATTGCCACCAAACGTGGTACCTAACATGCCGTATTTTGGTGCAATATGTGGGGCAATTAAAATACCACCAATGGGGAAACCGTTCCCCATACCTTTTGCCATCGAATAAATATCAGCATCTACGCCAGCAGCGTCGTGCGCAAAAAATTGTCCTGTTCTTCCATATCCACACTGTACACTATCCGCAATATATAAAGCGCCATGCTTGTCACACAAAGACCTTATACTTTGTAAAAAAGAATTAGTTGCAAGCCTGATACCACCAACGCCCTGTATGCCTTCAGTTATAACGGCAGCAATACGATCCCCCTCAGTATCAAAACAAGCCTGAAGTGCAGCTTCATCGTTAAATGGTAAGAAAATAATATTATCTGTTTCATTAACAGGCGCTACAATGGATGCGTTGTCTGTGGCGGCTACTGCAAGTGAAGTTCTTCCATGAAAAGATCCTGTAAAGGCAATAATTTTTTTACGCCCTGTTACAAAAGAGGCAAGCTTTAATGCATTTTCGTTCGCTTCTGCACCGCTATTGCATAAAAAAAGTTGAAAATTATTTTTGCCACTTATGGTTCCAATTTTGTGGGCTAACTGCGTTTGAATAGGTATGATAACAGAGTTAGAATAAAAGGCAATTTTATGAAGTTGTGTTTCTATTGCTGATACCCAGTATGGATGCGTATGACCAATACTAATAACAGCATGTCCGCCGTACATATCCAAGTACTCTGTTCCTTTTTCGTCCCATACATAAGAACCCTTGGCTTTTGTAATGGTGATATTATTGAGTGGATATACGTCAAATAGTTTCATGTCTAAAAAAAGTTTGCTTTAAATAAAAGACCCGTTGTTTCATCTAGTCCAAAAAGTAAATTCATATTTTGAACAGCTTGCCCACTAGCGCCTTTTATTAAATTATCAATAGCACTATGCACAACAAGTTTATTACCCTGCTTTTCAATTTGTAAAACGCATTTATTGGTATTTACTACTTGCTTTAAATGTATAGGCGCCTCAGATACCACAACAAATGGATGTGCTGCATAATAGCTAGCATACATTTCCTGAACGGCCTCTAATGGTAAACTACAATCGATAACCGAGCTGGTATAAATACCTCTGGTAAAATCGCCACGCCATGGTACAAAATGTAATCCAGGCCCTTCGCCGCTTGTACTAAGTGGTGCATCTGCCTGCAATTGATTGAGGGATTGTACGATTTCAAAAACGTGCTGATGGTCGAGCGTTTTATAAGCCTGAATATTATTAGCGCGCCAACTAAAATGAGCAGTAGCGCTTAATGATTGGCCCGCACCCGTTGATCCTGTAATACCCGTTGTATAAATATCTTGCAAGAGGCCTGATTTTGCCAGCGGTAATAAAGCGAGTTGAATAGCCGTAGCAAAACAACCCGGATTGGCTATATTTTTTGCTGTTGTTACTTTTTCACGATTGAGCTCTGGCAATCCATATACAAAAGTTCTATCTGCAATTACAGCGTTTGCTATCAGTCTAAAATCTTGTGATAAATCAATAATAGACACTGACGCTGCTATCTTTTGTTCTTCTAATATTTTTTTTGCTTCATGATGACCCACACATAAAAACAAAACATCAATACTATTAGAAAAAGTATTGGTAAAAACAAGATCAGTATCACCTACTAAATCTGTATGCACCTCAGTTACGGACTTGCCAGCATTACTAGTGCTATGTACAAACGAAATATGCACTTCGGGATGATGCATTAGTATTCTTAATAACTCGCCGCCAGTATAGCCTGCACCACCAGCAATACCTACATTTATTTTTTTCATGATTGGCTATTTTTAATGCTATGGTAAATAGAAGTTTGGTTACCAAATATTTTTGAAAATCCACGCACGTCTTCGCCAGACCAACCACTATTCATTTCACCGTATTTACCAAACTTGCTACTCATTAAATCAAATGCAGATTCAATACCGGTAATTGTAAAACGGTAAGGATGGAGTTGAACAAACACCGTACCCGTTACATTTTCTTGGGTATTTTCTAAAAACGATTCGATATCGCGCATCACCGGATCCATAATTTGACCTTCGTGTAACCAGTTACCATAAAACTGTGCCAATTGATCTTTCCAATTTAATTGCCACTTGGTTAACACATGTTTTTCAAGTGCATGGTGTGCTTTTAAAATAACCATGGGTGCAGCTGCTTCAAAACCAACACGTCCTTTAATGCCAATAATAGTATCGCCAACATGGATATCGCGTCCAATACCATATGCACCAGCAATGGTTTGTAAATATTGAATGGCTTTTGTTGGATGATCAAAACGTTTGTCATTGATCATAGTTAATGCACCTTTTTCAAAATGCAAGCTCACTTCTTCGTTACCCGTTGCGGTTACTTGTGTTGGCCATGCAGATTCTGGTAACATGCCTTTAGACGTTAATGTTTCTTTACCACCAACACTGGTACCCCAAAGTCCTTTATTGATAGAATACGCTGCTTTTTCAAAATTCATGGCCACTCCCTTTGATTTTAAATAAGCAATTTCATCCTCTCTACTTAGTTGCATATCTCTAATTGGGGTAATAATGGTAACGCCAGGTATCATGATATGAAAAACCATATCAAATCGAACCTGGTCATTGCCCGCGCCTGTACTACCATGTACTACCGCAGTAGCATTCATCTTTTTGGCATGCTCCGCAATATGAAGTGCTTGACTTAAGCGTTCGGCACTTACACTCAGCGGATAGGTGTTATTTTTAAGCACATTACCATAAATCAAATACTTGATAATGCTATCGTAGTATGAGGTAACGGCATCTATAGTTGTATGTGTTTTTACGCCTAAATGATAAGCGTGGGCTTCAATATTTTTTAATTCTTCTTCAGAAAAACCACCCGTATTTACAATTACACTATGTACTTCATAGCCTTTTTCGTCTGTCAAATATTTAACGCAATAAGAGGTATCTAAACCGCCACTAAATCCGAGTACCACTTTATCACCCGACTTTACTTGATGTAGTTCACTTGCCATTTTATTATTTTTTCGATAGATTAAAGCTTGCTAGTTTTCTTTTCTTTTTTTCTAAACCACTGCATCAAATGATTATGTTTGAATTTCATAAAGCGTTCGTAGAGTTTAGAATTACTTTTAAATGCTGACGATGTTTCTTGCGTTGTGTAATGATCCGCAGGGTCGTACAGCATAGCCGTACACATACAATTTTTACGATCTTTACTTAGTAAAATTTCATAGTTCACACAGCTTTTACAACCCGCCCAAAATTCTTCGTCATCTGTTAATTCACTATAGGTAACAGGCTCGTAACCCAAGTCACTATTGATTTTCATCACCGCAAGGCCTGTTGTCAATCCAAATATTTTTGCTGTGGGGTAGCGCTCTCTAGATAATTGAAAAATGGTTTGCTTAATTAATTTAGCAACGCCACTTTTTCTATGTGCAGGTGCTACAATGAGACCACTATTGGCCACAAATGTTTCATGACCCCAAACTTCGATATAGCAAAAACCTACCCAAGTACCATTTTGTTCGATGGCGATTACCGCCTTGCCTTCTTCCATTTTTTTTGCAACGTATTCAGGCGTTCTTTTGGCAATACCAGTACCCCTGGCTTTTGCAGAAGATTGCATTTCGTCTGTAATGGTATGAGCATATGTAACGTCGCTAGCATTTGCTACGCGAACAATTATTTTTTGTTCCAACGCGTTCAATTAAAGTTGTAGAAAAGAAAAAGTAAACTGGGGGTTTTTTCACTGATAGGGGCAAGTGCCAGTTGCTCGTCCTATCAGCATCCACGTCGCGATCTGACCACAAGCCTAGCCACAGAAACAAATCCCAAACAAATAGAGGTTGGGAGGTATATTGAGTTTCCATATTGAAATGCTGTTTTCACCATTGGGTATACTGTGCTTTTGAAGGTGTAAAAATAGGTTAGTTTGCAGTAAAACAGGGGGTTTTCCACAAAAAATCCTCATTTTTACTAACGGTTGTAAGCATTAAAAAAGGCTACCTCGGTTAGAAGTAGCCTTTTGAAGTATACTAATTTCGTTTACTGTCCTCCGCCTCTGTAGGTGCGCATCATATTATTCATTTGACGTTCTGCGCCTGGCATTTGCATCATGCGCATCATTGGATTTTGAGGCCCTTGTGCGGCTCCAAATTTGCGCAAATTATACGTAAAGCTTATCATGAAATAACGCTTTAAAACGCGGGTTTGTAAATCTTGAATGTAGTTACTTGTTACGTTTCTAGAGATGCTTATGTTCTGATTTAATAAGTCAAACACATAGAACTTTAATTCACCAGCTTTGTTTTTTAGCATTTGCTTAGACAAGCTTGCATTCCAAAGTGGAATACTTGTATTGAAACCTTCACTTCTTCCTGCATTATAGATATAATCAAAGTCGGTAGATAAAACCCAACCACTCTTCGAATAAATAGTTGCTTCTGTAGAAACTGTTTGGCTAAAGAAGTCTCCATTTTGTTGCGGCTGTAAAGTATATCTAGCCATTGTCAAATTAGAATTAGAAGAGAAGTTCATGTCAAACCCTTCTTTGATATTGGTGGTCCATGAAATTGTTCCACCCAAATTGGTATTACGCGTAAAATTACTAACACTATTTACAAGAGTTTGTGTTTGATTGCGTGAAACATTCGCCATCAAATTTAAATTACTCTTTGGCTTTTTAATTGGGAATCCATAGTTAAAAAATCCGTTTATATTATAGGTGCCACTTAAGTTTACTGGCTTAATGGTTTGTACACCACCACCAGATATTGTTGTTGAATTTTGGATGTCGTTTTCAATAAAACTACCACTAAGGGTTGCAAAAACAATTTTTTGACTAAACATGTCAAACGAATTATACAACAATCTGAATGAGTGTGAAAATTGTTGCTTTAAATTAGGATTACCGGTTCTAATAAGTAGTGGATTGCTATTGTCAATAACCGGCTGCAACTGATCTGCACTAGGTTGTGAGGTTCGGCCATTGTAAAAGAATCGCATATTTTTAGACTTTGTAAAATCGTATCTGAAATTAGCAGATGGAAATAAATTTACAAAGTGTTGCTTTAAATTAACGTTGGTACTAATGTTTTTACTTACTAAATCTCCAACTTGTAATCCAGATCCGATACTAAAATTATATTTAGCATTTTGAATGCGATAATTCAATGTAAATCTGTTGGCATTAAAAGTATTTTCAAAAATATTGCTCAAATTAGGAACTGCAATATCATAGTTACTAGTTGCTTTATTATAACCTAGTGTTGCTCTTCCAGAATTATTTATATTACTAGAAATATTATAGTTGAATTCTAGTTGTTTATTTTTTCCAATAGGCTCTGTGTATGATAAAGTAGCACTATTGTTTTTACCATCTCGGTTAGTCGTATAAATTTGATCCAGTGTATCGGTATAGCTACGTGATGGCAAATTATACTGATTTTGTGACCAGTTACTTCCAGACCCGTCGTTGGTATTATAACTGCTGTTTAAACCGATAGAATAGGTACGACCTTTTTTAGCAAAACGGTGTCTAAACGTTGCTTCTAAACTTCCGTTAATT
>ENA-OUVC01001964-OUVC01001964.1-marine-metagenome-genome-assembly--contig:-NODE-1964-length-11817-cov-2.699319_pt1 | contig 11817 bp, 9 predicted proteins | sample MGYA00248622_ERZ508571 | MGnify/ENA primary metagenome ERZ508571 (study PRJEB26236, sample SAMN06267175) | marine metagenome | isolation source: Columbia River Estuary | place: USA:Columbia River Estuary... | reverse complement strand
GCCCTGACGCAGCCGGAGCGCACCGAAGCCTTTATTGCCACGATGCTGGACCACTTTGCCCAAAGCGGCCGGTTGCCGGTGTGGGAACTGGCGGCCAACGAAACCAACTGCATGATTGGGTACCACGCCGTCTCTGTGATTGCCGACGCGTACGCCAAGGGATACCGCGGGTTTTCTTTGGAGGCCGCCCTGCGGGCGGCCGACTCCACCGCGAACGCCTCTGTTTTTGGCCTTCCCGCCTACCGAAAAAACGGCTTCCTCAGCATCGAAGACGCCCCCGAATCCGTTTCCAAAACCCTGGAATACGCCTACGACGACTGGTGCATTGCCCAATTGGCCCAAGCCGCAGGAAACAAGCCGCTCACGGACGAATACCTGCGCCGTGCCACCGGGTACCGGTCGGTCTTGGACCCCCAAACCCGCTTGATGCGGCCGCGTGTGAACGGCGGGTGGCTCACCCCCTTTGAGCCGCGCGAAGTCAACAACCACTTCACGGAGGCCAACTCCTGGCAGTATTCCTTTGCCCCGGTGCACGATTTAGCGGGTTGGACCGCCCTGCTGGGCTACGGCGACCGTCGGGCGGGAATAAAAGAGCTGGAATCGCTGTTGGATCAATTGTTTACCGCTCCCAGTGCAACCGTCGGACGGGACCAGGCAGACATCACCGGCCTTATTGGCCAGTACGCCCACGGCAACGAGCCCAGCCACCACATCGCCTTCTTGTACAACGCCACCGCCAGCCCCTGGAAAGGCCAAAATCGGGTCAAACAGGTGTTGGACAGCTTGTACCGCAACGCGCCGGACGGCCTGAGCGGCAACGAGGACTGCGGCCAAATGTCCGCGTGGTACGTCATGGCGAGCTTGGGGCTCTATCCCCTGGTTCCCGGGGAGGAGCGCTATGCTACCGGCTCCTTGTACTGGGAACGCGCCACCCTGCATCTGCCCGACGGCCTGCCCGGGGTATCGGGCGGCACCAAACGGCTGGACCTGGTCCGTACCGGCGAAGGCCCTTATGTGCGGCACCTTCGCTTGAACGGCAAGGAATACGGTGCCTGGATCGACCATGCCGACTTGCTGAAAGGCGGAATGCTGGAATTCGAGCAAGTTCCGATGCCGGAAGACCGCGACGGCTGGGAGCCGTATGCCAACGGCATTCCGTCGGCCAAGGGGGCCCTTGCGGCACCCAGTATTTATGTGGACCGGTCGTTTTCCGACCGCACCGAGCTGATTGTAAGGCAGGATGCAAAAAGTGGCGGGTACCCCTATGTTTCGCGGAATGGCGGACCGTTCCAACCCTTTACGGAGCCTGCCACGCTGACCGAGTCCGCGGTTATCCGGGCGGCATCGATGCAACCCGACGGGACCCTTGGACACATTGCGACCGCCACCACCACCCGCTGGCCCAACGCGTACACCGTGACGTATTCATCGGCCCCCAACCGGCAGTACACCGGCGGCAGCGACAACGCCCTGGTGGACGGCATTTCCGGCGACGTGGAGTGGCGCAAAGGGAATTGGGTAGGCCACCAAGGGGTTGACCTGGTGGTTCGGGTGGATTTGGGCAGCAAGCAGCGCGTGGACCGCGTGAGCGTCGGCCTTCTTAAAGACATTGGCGCTTGGATTGCCTTTCCGCAGGGAGTGGCGGTTTGGGCGTCCAACGCGGAGGTGGACCCGACGACCCTTGCTTCCCAGGACTTTGAAACCGTCTCGAAATCCGTGCGTTCGGCCTGGAGTTGGAGCACCGATTTGCGGGCAACGGCCAAGACCGACGAGTCCCCGCTTACGAACACCGTCACCTTCGACGCCCCACAACCCAAAAAGGCGCGATTTTTGTACCTGAAATTCACCAACGCCGGCCCGTTGCCGGAATGGCACCCGGGCGCCGGAGGCCAAACGTTTTTCTTTGTGGACGAGGTGTCCGTGCGTACCAAGTAGGTAAACGATTGAGCGAAAAAAATGAAAACACTTTTGGAATTCCAGCGCCGCGGAGCGGCGCTGGTGGGAATGGGATCGCTTTTGGTGGCGGCCGCCGCCTGCGGCGGCCCCAAAAACTTGCAGCCGGAGGCTGCACAAGCCGCTTTTGTGAGTCCCGCGCCTGAAATCCCCGTTTCCACCGTCTCCCTGCCGGTGCAAATCTCCTTTGCCTCACTGGAAAAGGAACTCAACGGAGCCTTCACCGGTGTTTTGTACGACGACCCCTCTTTTGAGAACGACAACGTGCAGGTGCGCGTCACCAAGGCCGGCGCCTTCAAACTCGCCGGATTTGGCGACAGCCTCTCCGTCACGGCACCCCTCAGCGTCTACGTCAAAGGTCGCTATGCCCCCGGCGGTGTGGAAGCCCTCGCCGTGGAGAAAGACCTCAACCTCAAGCCCATTGTGACGCTGGTGACCCGCGTCAAACTAACGCCGGACTGGAAGATGGAGACCCAAACCACCGCGCGCGTCAAGTGGGCAGAAACCCCCGCCCTGGTGCTGGGGCCCGTCAAAATTCCCATTCAGTCCCTGCTGGACGCCGTCTTGCGCAAGCAAGGAGACCGCATCGGGAAGGAGATCGACGCCGCCATCGCGCAGCAGTTGAACATCCGGAAGGAGATGGAAAAGGCCTGGAAAACCGCGTTCGCCCCCCTAGAATTGGACAAATCCTACGGCGCCTACTTGATCCTCACCCCCATAGCGCTGGGCATTGAGCCGCTGCGGGCCGACGGACGATCCGTGAACACAGGTGCAACGCTGCAAGCCAAGGTCCAAGTGATCACCGGAGCCACGGAAGCGCCCAAGACGCCCGCGGCAACACCGTTGCCGCGGGCATCCGCAAAACTGCCCGCCGAAAAAGGATTCAGCACCACCTTGGCGGCGTCGATCCCCTACACCCTTCTGGAAAGCGAAATGCAGAAGGCCTTTGCCGAAGAACCCTTTGATTTTCCGGACGTGGGCCGTCGGCTTTTGATCGACGCCTGGACCTTTGTGCCCCAAGGCGACCGCCTCCGCGTGGGGCTGGACTTCCGCGCCCTGAAGCTGGGCAAGGACGGCAAACCCCTGGAAAAGAAACCCCTCAAGGGACGCGTGTACCTGACGGCCGCGCCGGCAGTCAACTTGGAGAAAAGGGAAGTCGGCTTCGCCGACGTCAAGTTTGAGCTCAAGAGCAAGAACGCGCTTGTCGGCGCGGCCGCCTGGATGCTCAACGGCAAGATTGAGAAGGAGTTGGCCGCCCAAACCTTCTCGTTTGCGGACTACCTAGACGAATACAAGCGCATGGCAGACGGCATGCTCAAGGGCTATCCCCTGGGCGCCGGCATGCAGATCCGCGGCTCCATGAAGAAGCTGGAGGTGGTCAAGGCCCTGCCCACACCAGACGCTTTGGTGGTTTACATCCTGGCTTCCGGGCAGTTGGAGTTGCGGAACTGAGACTCAAATAAGTTAGGTTGTTGTAGGTATTTAATAAAAACATTACCTTTGCAACATCGTTTCGGCGCTGCACCGCGATCAAAGTGTTTTAGGTGCGTCATCATTTTATTCCCATTTCCCATGTCAAAACGTGGAACGGTGAAGTTTTTCGATGCCACTAAAGGTTTCGGCTTCATCAAAGAAGAAGGCAGCAACGAAGAGTTTTTCGTACACGCCACCGGTCTTAACCAACCCATCGCTGACGGCGACGAGGTAGAATTCGAGGTGAAGGACGGCAAGCGCGGCTTAAACGCCGTGAACGTCAGCAAAATGTGATTTTTCCCCTTTTGGATCGACGGAAACCCGAGGCAACTCGGGTTTTTTTATGCCCAATTGCGAACGGATTGTAGATGAGCGCAATACGGCCCTACGTGGGGCCAAAAACCCACCCAAAACGCCCAAAAAAGACGCAAAATCGGTCGATAAGTCATCCATTTGGCTTCATAAGTTGGCCCAAACAGCCAACAAGTCCGACACAATAGTGCATAAGTCGCACACAACAGTCAACAAAGCGCACACGTCGGCTCACTTTCCGACCACCCCATCTCAAATTGAAGCATTGGACTCCTTGGACGACGAGCGCGTGGGCCGGGTCTGCATGATTTTGGACGAATGCGACATTTGGCGCACCGCGGGATTGAATTTGGCGTTGTAGAGGAAGCTGCCCCAGGCGGCGTACATTTTCAGGGTGTGGCTGATTTTGAGAAAATTACGCAGTGTAATGGTATCTCCGCGCTCAAAACTCCCGACGGTTGAGCGGCTGACTTGAGCCCATTTGGCCAACTCATTTTGCGACCACTGCAGCCGACAGCGTTGCTCGATGACTTCGGATCTGATTTGGTAGAAAAGGTCGTATTCGGACAGCGAGGAGATGTAGTCGGCGTAGCGTTGGTTTTGCTCGCAGGTTATGCAGGTTTTTTCAGGCATGTTTTTTAAGTGTTTGGGCCGTCCCAAAACGCCCAGCGCCCCGCGAAGCGGGGCGCTGGGGGAACCGGTTGGGTCGAATTAATTTTTTAAACGTTTGTTAATGAGTTAGTTAACAAAAGTAAAGATAGAGGTTTTTTAATTCGGTAACGGCGTGAGGACGGCGGCGCAGCCGCCGCCTTTTTGCAGGGGAAGGTTGAGGACGGTGCCGCGCGTGACCACTTGGGTGGTGATTTGGATGGGCGGGTTGTGCGCCTGAATGAGTTTAATGGGCCCGTTGGGGTCCTCGTAGAGCGTCAGGGTGTACCGTTTTGGCCCGTCTTGGGGCAGAAAGGAGAAGTCGAGCGCGTAGGTGCGGGGGGTTTCGTCGTTCGCAATGCCCACAAACCAGCGAGCGGTGGCGTTTTGGTCGGCTGTTTGGGTGGTTTTGTTGTCTGTGGTGTTGGATTTGTTGGCTGTGGTGTTGGTTTTGTGAGCTGTTGGGGTTGACTTATGCGTCCCGACGGTCGATATATCGGCCGATTTTTGGGCGTTTTGGGTAGTTTTTGGGTTGTTTTTGGCCTTTTGGGTTGGGCTATTTGTTTGGTAATCAATGCGTTCCTGTCTGGCCACCGCAACGTAGTCTCCCACGCGTGAGGGGAGCACGCGTGTTGTTTCCCAATTAACGGCGACGGCTTTGATGAATTCAAAGGCGGGGTGGATTTGGCCGTTGGGGGCATAATGCTCCGGCAAATCCGCCGCCATTTGCAGCGGGGAGTAAATTATGGTGTACAGCGCCAGTTGCTGCGCCAAGGTTGTTTGTATGGGGTGGTTCTGCTTGTAGGGTTCCAGAGATAGATTGAAAATGCCGGGCGTGAAGTCCATCGGGCCGCTCAACATGCGGGTGAAGGCTAGGTTTGGAATGTGTGCGGGCGGGTTGCCGCCGTCGCTGCTCCACGCGTTGAATTCTTGGCCGCGGGCGCCCTCGCGGGACATGAGGTTGGGCCACGTGCGGCGCAGCCCGGTGCCCGTGACGGGTTCGTGGATGTCCAAAGCAATTCCGTAGTTTGCGGCCGTTTCTACGGTCTTTTGGTAGTGGTTCACCATCCACTGACCGTAGTGCCATTCGCCTTTGGGGAGGAGGGGGCCCACGTAGCCGGTTTTTACGGCAGGAATCTGGAGGGACTGCATGAGTTGGTAGGCCGTGTCCAGCTGCTTTTCGTAGGTTCTGGGGGCGGAAGAGGTTTCGTGGTGCATGATGAGGGTCAGGCCCTTGCTTTGGGCGTAGCGTTGCACCTCCTGGAGGTTGTAGTCTGGGTAGGGGGTGACGAAATCAAAAACGCCCTCGCGGTCGTCGAACCCAATCCAGTGCTCCCAGCCGGTATTCCAGCCCTCCACCAGGACGCCCTGAAAGCCGTGCTGCGCGGCGAAGTCAATGAGTTTTTTGGCGTTTTTGGTGGTGGCGCCGTGTTTGCCCGACGCCCGGTCCCAGGAGTTTTTGCCGAGGTGCATTTCCCACCAAATGCCCATGTACTTCATGGGGCGGGCGTACGGGACGTCGCCCAAGGTGTTGGGGGCGTTGAGGTCCAGGAGGAGGTGCGATTCCAGGAGGGGGGCGGCCTCTGGCGCAACGAGGGCCATCCGCCAGGGGGTGTGGAAGGCCCCCAGCAGGGTGGCCTTGGCGCTGTCCCGCGCGCGGCCCACCAACTCTGTTACGAAGCCTTCCGCGCGCGGATTTTGGGTGGCGTCGGACCGAAGACGAAGGGTTTGCGCCGGGTAATTGATGAGCGCGGCTTCGTGGAAGGCCACGTGGACGCCGGAGCGGACGGGGTCGTCGGATTCAAAACGGAAGGTGACGGGCGTGTTGACCGCGTTGTAGGGGATGTAGGTGTTGCTCAGCGACGCGGCCTGGCGTTTGGTGGTGGCGTCGATTTCGCTCAGGCGGCACTCGTTCACCAGGTGTTCGGTGATGTCCCAGTCGCCCGGGATCCAGAAGGCCGTAGGGTTGCCCACGAGGCGGTAGTCCGTGTGCTCGGACAGAACGGTGACGCTGTCCACCCCGTCCCAGGCGGGCCAGCCGGTGCGCAGGGCCCAGCCTTCGTTGGTGGTGTGAAAGTCCACGTACCACGGCAGGCCGTCGGTTTCAAACGCCAAGCGCCGACGGTTCCCTTGGTGGTGAATTTGGCGCACTTCGCCCCAGGGGAGGGTGTAGGTTTCGTCCACCGCGCTGTCCTGCGAGCTGTGCAGTTTTCCGGTGCCCAGGTGCAGTTCTTGGTCTGGCTTTCCCGCGCGGTGCAGCAGCAGGTGGAGTTTTACTGCGGAAGGATTGAGGAGGGTGTCTCCCCGGTACAAAACGGTGTAGGTCAGGGAGTCGTCGGTGCGCACCGCCACGTGAATTTCCCCGTTGGGGGAGGTCAGGGGTTGGTCTGGGCGGCCGCACGCGGCCGCCAGCAGCAGCAGGGGAAGAAAGAACAACCGCATCAGTGCCCCCCGGCGGCAGAACCGTCGAGCGATACGCCCCGACGACGCAGCTCGTTGCCCACCTTCCACGCGTAAAACGCGAGGTAACCGAAACACAGTACCCCCAAGAGGAAGGAATAGCGAATGCCCAGGTAGTCCTCGTGGGCCAAGGCGCCTTGCGCCAAGCTGACCACACCGCCGCCCATGATCATCATGATCAGCGCGTTGGAGGCTTGCGACGTCTTGCTGCCCATACCGGCGATGGACAACGTAAAGATGCACGGCCAGAGGGTGGAACAGAACAAGCCAACGGATAAAAACGCGTACACGGCCAAGGGTCCGTCGGCCAGCATGCCTACGCAAAGGGCACCTGCGCCCAAGGCGCTGTAGATCAGCAATTGTTTGGCGGGGTTGCCGTTGGTGGCCCAATCCACCAGGACCAGCAGGGCGACGGCGCCCAAGTACGGAACGAATCGAGCGGGGTCGTGCCCACCCAAGTGGTTGACCAGGAAGAACAAGCCAAAGGCCAACGCAGGCAGCGCCCATCGGGCCAACTGGCGTTTCAGGCCGTCCAAGCCCAACGCCCCAGAGGAGGAAGTCCACCGACCGATCATCAAGCTGGCCCAGTAGAGGGAAATGTAGGGGGCAATGCCGTCCAGCGTTACGCCGTGGTACTGCTTGAGGTATTCCGGAAGGTTGTCTGCCGTAGCCACTTCAACGCCCACGTAGAGGAAAATGGCAATCATGCCCATCCACACCTGCGGGTAGGAAAATGCGCTCTTGCGGCCCTCTTCCGACGCCGATTCCGCAGCGCTTTCTGCGTGGGGCCGGCCCAAGTCCATGTTCCAAAAAACCAGGGCAAACAAAATAAATAGGGCGCCCAACGCCAAGTAAGGAATCTTTACAGCCGTAATGTCCAGCGCCGTTCCGGCGCTGGAGGCCGCATTGCCAAAGATGGCGTAGCTCACCAACAGCGGCCCCACGGTGGTGCCTACGTTGTTCACGCCGCCGGCCAAACTCAAGCGCATGGAGCCGGTTTCCGGCGTGCCCAGGGCAATCGCCAGCGGGTTGGCCACGGTTTGCTGCAGACTGAAGCCCAGACCCACCACAATCAAGCCGCTGAGCAGCAGGGGAAAGGAGGCAGACTCCGCGGCAGGAATAAAGAGCAGGGTTCCCAAGGCGCTGATGATCAGGCCGTACGAAAGGGCGCGTGCGTAGCCCCACCGGCCAATGAGGTCCGTTCCGGCCAGTTTGGAAAGGCCCAAATACCCCAACGACCCGACGGTGTACGCCACGTAAAAAGCGAAGGCAATCATCTGGCTTTGCCACTGTTCCAGGTTCAGTTTGGCCTTGAAGACCGGGATCAAAATACCGTTGCTGGCCGCCACAAAGCCCCAGAAAAAGAAGACGGAGACCAGGGTGGCCAAGGAGGTTGCTGTTTTGTTCATGGGTGGAAATGTACGTTTTTCGGTCAAACTTTTAGCGCGTTGGTGGGTTAAAAGGACATGTGGCCATTCAAGAAAAAATCGCAATCGGATGTTTTGCGTGCGCGTTACGACGCGTTGATGAAGGAGAGCTTTGAATTGTCTACCCGCGACCGTGCGGCGTCGGACATAAAACGGGCTGAGGCCGAAGGCGTGATGGACGAGTTGGTGCGTCTGGAGGGGAAGTAGGTTCTACGGTTTTTCTTAAGATTCTCCCAAATGCTCGACGGTTCTCCGACGGGCTCTTGGGCAACGCGTGGCAATTTCTAAAATGCGCTCGGGCAGCACCCGGGGGTTGCCCTTTGGCGTGAGCTACCTTTTGGGGTTGCCTCCCGCTTGGGATTTTCTTCCGCCCAAAGCGCAAAAGAAAACCCCTTGGCAGCGCGGAGCTGCGCAAGGGGTTGTTCCACAAACACACACAAAAATTTTTGGGGGTGGGTCCCGCGGTTCCGGAGGAACCGCGGGACTTCCCAATGCAATCGAATTAGTGGCGAACCGCCAGGCGCGCAGCAGAGCTTTCGCGGCCGTTGGTCCAGCGTACGGTGTAGATACCGTTGGCCAATACAGACGTTTCGATGCGGTTTTCACCCGCAACTACAGCTTGACGTGCCACAACAGCACCGGCTACGTTCACTACTTCAACGGTACCGGCTTCGGTAGCGTTCAAAACCGCAACGTCCGCACTGGGGTTGGGAGTCAAGGTGAACAAGGCGGCGGTGTTTTCTTCCGTGCTCAAGCCGCAAACGTTGCACGAGGCCCAGCATACGGCGGGAAGAGTGGTGTCAGCGGTCACAATCCACACGCGGTTGGTGTAGGTAGCGTTGCCGTTGGTGCAAGGAGCGTTGGGGTCGTTTTGCTCTTGTACGCCCCAGTTGTCTGCGCTGAATTTGTACTCAATGGTGTCGCCTACAGCCAAGTTGACGGTTTGCTCCCAAACCTCATCGCCGTCGGCGTCCGTCATGGGCGTGCAATTGCCGCACCATCCGTTGAAGGTACCGTTGACTTCAGGAGTGGTGAAGGTGCCGGTGATCTCGCTCATGTCCACGCGGAACGTGATGTTGGCTGTTGTAGCCGTTCCGGAGCACGGGTTGCAAGAACCCCAGCAAACGGCGGGCAAGGTGATGGCCGCAGCCGGAACTACCAAAACACGGTTGGTGTAGGTGGCGTTGCCGTTGGTGCAAGGAGCGGTGGGATCGTTTTGTTCCTGACCGGCCCAAGCGTCGTGAGAAAACTTGTACTCAATGGAGGAACCGGTAGCCAAAGGCAAGGTGACGGTCCAAATGTCGTCGCCGTCGGGATCCGTCATAGCGTTGCAGGCGCCGCACCAAGAGTTAAAGGTGCCGTTGACTTCCGGCGTGGTGAAGGAACCGGTGTAGTCGTTCATGTCCACCTGAAAGGTGACGTTGGTGGTTTGAGCGGACAAAGCGACCGCAACAACCGCCAGTGCAGTGGTAAGGATTTGCTTCATGGGATTGGTTATATTTAGTGAAGGTTAAAACGTTTGATTTGAAAAGCGTTTCGAATAATGGTAAAAATTACAAAAACTCACTACGAAACTAATAAGAAATTGTTAAAGTTACCATAACTTGCTCCTAGATTTTTCAACGTATCATGCAAAAATGTACGAAACATGCGGCTTTTCGGGGTGCTTCGGCACGCAAAGAGTCTTTTTTGAATAACCGGATTCGGCCCCTTTTGTTCGCATTGGGGATGGTGCTGGCCGGAGTTTTGGGAGCCCAACCGATGCCAACAAGTGTCCAACCCACACCGAATGGCGGATGGCAGTTGGTGCGCGGCGGGCAGCCCTACTACGTGAACGGTGCCGGCGGGTCCGTCCACATGGACCAAATGGTGGCCTTGGGCGGCAATTCTTTACGCACGTGGGGCCTGGAAGACGCCGAACGCATCCTGGACGACGCCCAAAAGCACGGCCTCACCGTCATGATGGGCTTGTGGCTCCAGCACGAGCGCCACGGTTTTGACTACAGCAACGCGGACCGCGTGGCTTCGCAGAAAGAGAATTTTAGGCAGGCCGTTTTGCGGTTGAAAGACCACCCCGCGCTTCTGTGTTGGGGCGTCGGGAACGAAGTAGATTTGTTTTACACCAATACAGACGTTTGGTACGCCGTGGAGGACATCGCCAAAATGATCCACGAATTGGACCCCAACCACCCCACCACCACGGTGACGGCCGGACTGGACAGCAACGAGGTGTTTTTGATCAAAACGCGCTGCCCGAACATCGATTTTTACTCCGTGAACACGTATGCAGACATCGACCGGTTGCCGGGAATGCTGAAGAAATACGGATGGGATCGCGGGTACATGGTGACGGAATGGGGTCCCAACGGACACTGGGAAGTGGCCAAAGCCCCGTGGGGCGCGCCGCTGGAGCAGTCCAGTACCCAGAAAGCCGAATCCTACGGGCGTCGGTTTGCGGAAAAGATTTTGAGCGAGCCCGCGTGCATGGGCTCGTATGTGTTTTTGTGGGGCCAAAAACAAGAGACCACGTCGTCGTGGTACGGCCTGTTTACGGAACGCGGGGAGCTCACCGAGGCCTTGGTGGCCGTCGGAAACGGATGGGGCCTGGCCAACGAACGCGCCCGCGCTTTTGCGTTGGCTTCCAACGTGCCGTCGCCCTTGGACCAACGCCCCAGTGCCGCGGCCGATCCGCAAAAACCCTTTGCCCCCCGCGTGGCGAAGGTCACCCTGGCGCATTTGGACTCCACGTATTACCGCGCCGAATCCGGGGTTCTCCGCTCCGTACACGTGGTGGGAACGTGGCCGGCCAACACGCCGTTTTGGTTGGAACTGATTCCGGAGAGTACGGACATCAAGGCCGGAGGCGACGTCGAATCCAAACCTCCCACCTTGCTCCGCAAGAAAGTCCGCGTTTCGTTGGAAAAACCGCACGTAGCCTTCCGCGCTCCGGCGGTGCCGGGAGCCTACCGCGTGGTGATTTCCGCAAAAGGTCCCGACGGATACGTCTCGTATGCCAATGCCCCGTTGTGGGTGAACGCCCGCCCCGCGGGAGCCCGCCCACGCACCTGGGTGGATTGGGAAACCATCAACCGTTTAGACTGATGTCCAAGTATTTCTACTCGATACGCGCCCGGTTTGTGGGACTGGTCCTGGTTGGAGCAGCCGTTCCGGTCGCATCCCTGTGGGGACAAGAAGCGCCTGCGGCCCCTTCATCGGTGGTAGTGACCCAGGAGGTCCGCACCCAAGCAGATACGACGGAGGTCATTCGTGTCACCCGCAACGTCCTGGACGACGAACGTAAACGGATCCTCTTCCTAGAGCCAGATCCCGTGGGGAATTTTCCCAAAATGGAACCGGCGCGGCTGCGCACCTTGAATGCCAACGGGTTTTTCCGGCAGTTCCTGACCTACCGCCACCTTCCCGGCAACTACGCCTACCTCCCCACGTCGCAAATGCTCCCGCGCGAATTCTTTGTGGGCGACGACAGCCAGCTCCCCACCTTGATGGTGAACATCACCGGAAAGACGCGCCCCGGCGCCACCTT
>ENA-OUVC01001961-OUVC01001961.1-marine-metagenome-genome-assembly--contig:-NODE-1961-length-11831-cov-2.253361_pt1 | contig 11831 bp, 10 predicted proteins | sample MGYA00248622_ERZ508571 | MGnify/ENA primary metagenome ERZ508571 (study PRJEB26236, sample SAMN06267175) | marine metagenome | isolation source: Columbia River Estuary | place: USA:Columbia River... | reverse complement strand
GCCTGGATCAGCGCGACACAGGATTCAAAATGCCAGTAAAAGCTGCCTTTGGTCACACCCATACGCTTGGCAATCATCTCGATGGCGATATTCTGCAGACCGCCTTCGGACAGGGCATCCAGCGCGGCCTGTTGCCAATCGCCTGATGTTAAACGGTTTTTTTCCGTAATTGCGCTCAGCGATGTGTTCATGATGCCATTTTCGCCTTTTCCATACTCGGGAGTATTGACAAACCTCAGTAAGCTGTCAATACTTTAGCGTATGGTGGCCAGCTTCGCAAGCCTTGCGCCATCCGTAGAACCCCAATTTTCTGGAGAGTGTTATGAGTATCCTTGCCCCGTGGCTGGCCCTGATTGTGGTCATCGCCTTCGTGAGCTACCACCGATTCTCATTGGCGGTATTCGCCGCCATCGGCGGATCCGCACTGGTGGCCTGCGCCCTGCTCGGTGCGTCATCGGTTTCGGTCATCGTCGCCGCCGTGGTTTTGGCGCTGATCGTGCTGCCGCTGCTGATTACCCCGATCCGACAACGCTTCATCACCGCGCCGCTGCTCGGCTTCTACAGCAAAATCCTGCCGCCGCTGTCCGATACCGAAAAAGTCGCGCTGGAAGCCGGTACCGTCGGCTTCGAGGGTGAACTGTTTTCCGGCAAGCCCGACTGGAAGACGCTGCTCAGCCAACCCAAGCCGGAATTGACCGCGGAAGAAAAAGCCTTCCTCGACGGCCCGGTGGAAACCGTATGCGGCATGGTCAACGACTGGGAAACCACGCATGTGCACGCCGATCTGACCCCGGATGTCTGGGAGTATCTGAAAGTCAATAAATTCTTCGGCATGATCATCCCGAAAGAATACGGTGGCCTCGGTTTCTCGGCCTATGCGCACTCGCGCGTGATCATGAAGCTGGCCTCGGTTTCGGCCACGCTGTCGTCCACCGTCGGTGTGCCGAACTCGCTCGGCCCGGGCGAGCTGCTGCTGCATTACGGCACCAAGGAACAGAAGGATTACTACCTGCCGCGCCTGGCCGATGGCCGCGAAGTGCCCTGCTTCGGCCTGACCGGCCCGACCGCCGGCTCCGATGCGACTTCAATTCCTGATTTCGGCATCGTCTGCAAAGGCGAGTGGGAAGGCGCCAATATGCTCGGCGTGCGTCTGAATTTCGAAAAACGCTACATCACGCTGGCCCCGGTGGCGTCCATCATCGGTCTCGCATTCCGTCTTTATGATCCCGATGGTCTGCTGTCCGACCAGAAAGACCGCGGCATCACGCTGGCGCTGATTCCGCGCCACGTCAAAGGCATGTCCATCGGCCGTCGCCATTTCCCGCTGAACTGCGTGTTCCAGAACGGCCCGATTTACGGCAAGGACGTGTTCGTGCCGCTGTCGCAATTGATCGGCGGTGAAGATTACGTCGGTCAGGGCTGGCGCATGCTGGTCGAATGCCTGTCCATCGGCCGCTCCATCACCCTGCCTTCCACCTCCAGCGGTGCCGCAAAACTCGCGGCCGTGGTCTCCGGCGCGTATGCCCGCATCCGCAAACAGTTCGGTCTGTCCATCGGCCGCTTCGAAGGCGTGGAAGAAGCGCTGGCCCGCATCGCCGGCAATGCCTATGCCTCGAGCGCCTTGTCGCAATCCACCGCAGCCGCTGTTGATCGCGGTGAAAAACCGGCGGTGCCTTCGGCCATCGCCAAATACCACTGCACCGAAATGGTCCGCGAAGTCGCCAAGGACGCCATGGACATCCACGGCGGCAAGGGCGTTATCCTCGGGCCGCGCAACTACCTCGGCCGCGGCTGGCAGGCCGCACCGATTTCGATCACGGTTGAAGGCGCCAACATCATGACCCGCAGCCTGATGATCTTCGGCCAGGGCGCCATCCGCTGCCATCCGTGGGTGCTGAAGGAAATGCAGGCCGCGCAGCTGGCCGATCCGGTGCAGCGCCTGAAGCAGTTCGATGCCAATCTGTTCGGCCACATCGGTTTCGCGTTCTCCAACGCCGTGCGCTCGTTGTTCATGGGCCTGACCAACAGCCGATTCGGTGCCGCACCGACCAGCGGTGTGACCCAGCGCTGCTACCGCAAGCTCAACCGCTACTCGGCCAATCTGGCCCTGGTGGCTGACACCTCGATGCTGCTGCTCGGCGGCAAACTGAAGTTCAAGGAAAGCCTGTCCGGCCGTCTGGGCGATGTGCTCAGCCAGCTGTACATCGCCAGTGCCATGCTCAAGCGTTTCGAAGACGAGGGCCGTCCGGCCTCGGATGAAGCGCTGATGGCTTACGCGTTCAACGAATGCGTGTTCAAAATCGAGCGGGCTTTGTCCGGCGCTCTGCGCAACTTCCCGATCCGCCCGGCCGCCTATCTGCTGTGGCTGTTGGTGTTCCCGTTCGGCCGCCGTGCCCAGGAGCCGAGCGACCGCCTGGCGCACCGCGCCGCTGCCATGCTGATGTCGCCCTCGGACGCCCGTGACCGCTTGGCCGACGGCGTGTTCCTGACGCCCTGCGCCAACAATCCGGCCGGCCGCATCAATGCCGCGCTGGTGAAAGTGATTCTGGCCGAACCGGTCGAGCGTAAATTCCAGAAGGCGCTCAAAAACGCCGACATCGAAGCGCTCAGCTTCCCCGAGCAGCTGGATGAAGGCGTGCGCGAAGGCTGGATCAGCAGCGACGAACGCAAACAGCTGGAAGAACTGCGCGAACTGACCTGGGATGCGATCACCGTCGATGATTTCGACCACAGCGAACTCATCGCCGCCAGCGCACTGAAAGGCAAGGCCTTCGATCAGGCCGCCTGATGCAAACGCCTTTGCTCGCGCTGTATGGAAAAATCAGCCGGTGGCCTTTTGGCCACTGGTTTTTTTCGAAGGCGGTCTGCTTCAAGGCGCCTTACTTCGGCAGCATCTCACCGGTAATCACGCGTCTTGAACACAGTCGCTGCGAAGCCGTGATCAAAGACCGGCGTGCCGTGCACAACCACATCGGCACCGTGCATGCCATTGCCCTATGCAATCTCGCCGAACTCTGCGCCGGCGTGATGACCGATGCCAGCCTGCCGAAGGACATGCGCTGGATTCCGAAAGGCATGACCGTATCTTACCTGAAGCGCGCCAAAGGCCGCATGCACGCCACCGCCACGCCGATGATTGCGATCACCTCAACCGATACCGGCTACGATCTGCCGGTGAACGTCGATATTCTGGATTCCACCGGCGACAAGGTGTTCCATGCCGAAATCCGGATGTGGATGAGTCCGCGCAAATGATGCTTCGGCCGATGCCCGGCTAAACTTAAGATTGTTCGCGGCTCATGCGTTTTTCGATTTGAATCACGCGCCAGGCATTCAGGCACATCAATGCCGCCACCAGGAAGCCGCCGGCGAACACCACAGTGGAACCGGCTGCTGCCAATCCTTTATGGATCCAGGAAAAGGTCAGGTCGCCGCCACGGTAAACCGCGGTATCAATGAATGCCTTGCCTTTATATCGGGATTCCCGGTCAACGCGGGTATACAGGGTTTCGCGTGCCGGTTTCGACAGCGAGAACTCGCCGGCGCGTGTGGCGATCTGCACCGCTGCAACCAGCAAGGGCACCGGCGCCGCGCACAGCGCGGCATAACCGAGCAGAATAGCGAAAGCCGGAATCAGCAGCATCGGCGCCACACCGAAGCGCCGTAATAAAGTACGAGTCAGAAATACCTGGATGAACAGAGTGACGGCATTGATGATCAGGTCGATGCGCGAGAAGAACTGAGTCCGATCCTGTTCGTCGGGGAAGAATGCTTTGGCGATGGCAGCTTGCTCGTTATATAGCAGAGTGCCGACACCGACCCCGAAAATCATGAATCCGGCCAAGGCCCGCAACAACGGGGTCTGCCAGACCAATTTCAAGCCGGCCCACATGCTGCCGCCAATAACCGCGCTTTTCAGGGAATCGGCGCGCTGGCGATCGGCCCAGCGTCCGAGCATATGAATACACAGACAGCACAGCCCGAGCAGGAAAGCCGAAACCAGCATCAATGGTGCGATGGAGCCCAATACATTGATCAGGATCTGAGCCAGGATGGGGCCGAGGAAGCCACCGATGGTTCCGCCCGCCGCGATATATCCATAGAGCGTACGCGCCTCGGCATCACTGTAGATGTCGGCCATGAAACTCCAGAACACCGAAACCGCGAACAAATTGAATACGGCCAGCCAGATGAAGAACAAAGCGCCGCGGCCGTCGGTTTTCTGCTCGAACAGACTGTAGAAGCCCAGCAGACAAAGGATGAACACGCCATAGATGACCGGTAGGAAACGCCGACGCGGCAGATTGCCGACCAGAGCACCATAGAGCGGCTGCAACAGGATCATCACCACAAAAGTGCCGGTGAACAGCGCCTGCAGGGTATATTCACCCAAAGCGATGCCATGGCCGGCGAACCAATCCACCATCGCCAGCGGGAACACATCCATAGCATTGGCCGAGGACCCCATGGCTTCGCGCACCGGGCGCAGCAGGTAGTAGGCGGTCAGCAACAGAAAGAAATACAGGAACGACCATGCCAGTGCCGGCGTCTGCCGGCCGTGTTCCCTGATTTGTGCAAGCTTGTCGAACATTTACGGCAATCCGGTTGCGGTGCACTATTAAAACACAGTCCCGCGCCGGTCGGCAGGGCACGGTTAGAGTATCTGCTCTATAGCGCGGGCATAGTCTGCTTATAGTCATCATTAAAAGATCAAATATGTACGATTACATCATCGTGGGTGCCGGATCCGCCGGGTGCGTGCTGGCCAACCGTCTCAGCGAGAACCCGGAAGTCCGCGTGCTGCTGCTTGAAGCCGGTGCCGAAGACTGGAATCCGCTGGTGCATATGCCGGCCGGCATCGCCCAGCTGGTCGGCCTGAAAGGCGTCAACTGGGATTACAACACCGCCCCCGATCCCAACCTGAAACAGCGCAGCCTGTGGTGGCCGCGCGGAAAGGTGGTCGGCGGCTCCAGTTCGATCAATGCCATGTGCTACATCCGTGGCCATGCCCGTGATTATGACGAGTGGGAAGCACTCGGCTGCGAGGGTTGGAACTGGAACAACGTCCTGCCGTATTTCCGCAAGTCCGAAGGCAATGTCCGTGGCAGCGATGCTTTCCACGGCGCTGACGGGCCATTGACCGTCTCCGACCCGCGCCATCTGAATGCGCTGACACCGGTATTTCTGGAAGCCGCCAACCAGGCCGGCTTCGAAGCCACCGAAGACTTCAATGGTGCCAGACAGAAAGGCTTCGGTCTTTATCAGACCACCACCCGCGAGGGCAGCCGTTGCTCCAGCGCCGTGGCCTATCTGCGGCCGGCCCGCAAGCGGCCGAATCTGAAAATCATCACCAAAGCCACGGCATCGCGCATCGTGTTCGAGGACGGACGGGCCAGCGCCGTGGTCTATGCCGTTGCCGGCAAGGGCGGTTTCTGCGAAGCCGCCAGCCGTGAGGTCATTCTGTGCGGCGGCAGCATCAACTCGCCGCAGCTGCTGATGCTGTCCGGCATTGGACCGGCGGCGCATCTGCACCAGCATGGCATCCCGGTCGTCGCCGATTCCCCCGGCGTCGGCGGCAATCTACAGGATCATCTCGACGCCTGCGTCTTGCACAAATGCACGCAGAACATCACTTACGACTCGACAAGTCCGATGCTGGCCGGTCTGCAGTTCCTGCTGTTCAAGCAGGGCCCGGGCACCAGCAATGTCGCCGAATCCGGCGGATTCTGGACATCACCGCTGGCCGAGGACGAACGTCCCGACATCCAGTTCCATTTCGTTCCGGCGCAACTCGATGACCACGGCCGCAACAAGATGCCAGGCTCGGGCTATACGCTGCACGCCTGCTTCCTGCGCCCGAAAAGCCGCGGCCGTCTCACCCTGACCGGCAACAGCATTGCGCAGAAACCGCGCATCGACGCCGGCTATCTGTCCGATGCCGGCGGCTTCGACATGAAGGTCATGCTGGCGGCGGTCAAGCTGTCCCGCCAGCTGCTGGCACAGCCGGCATTCGATGCCTACCGTGGCCCGGAAGTATTTCCCGGTGAAGCCGTGCAGAGCGATGCCGAACTGGAAAATTTCATCCGCGAGAAGGCCGAGTCGATCTACCATCCGGTCGGCACCTGCAAGATGGGCGCTATCGACGACGCCGATGCCGTGGTCGACAGCCAGTGCCGCGTCAAAGGCGTGCGCGGTCTGCGCGTGGTGGATGCCTCGGTGATGCCGAAGCTGATCGGCGGCAACACCAACGCGCCCACCATCATGCTGGCCGAGCGCGTGGCGGACATGATCAGAGCCGGTTAACGGTTTTCCGAAATCTCGATGCCGTCCATGCCCTGCGACAGGCTGGCGGCGTCGCCACCCTGGGCTAATTTGATTTTCAGGCGCACTTCGTTGCTGGAGTCGGCGTAACGCAGGGCCGATTCGTAGGTGATCTCCCCGGCCTGATAGAGCTCGAACAGACTCTGATCGAAAGTTTTCATGCCGAGCAGGGTCGACTCCTTCATCACTTCCTTGAGCTTGTGCACTTCACCGGTGCGGATGTAGTCCTGCACCAGCGGCGTACCGATCAGGATTTCCATGGCAACACGGCGTTCCTTGCCATCGGCGGTCGGCACCAGTTGCTGGGCAATGATCGCTTTCAGATTCAGCGACAGATCCATCAGCAATTGGGACCGGCGCTCTTCCGGGAAGAAGTTGATCATCCGGTCGATGGCCTGGTTGGCGTTGTTGGCATGCAGGGTGCAGAACACCAGGTGACCGGTCTCGGCGAACGCCACGGCGTGATCCATGCCCTCACGGGTACGCACCTCGCCGATCATGATCACGTCCGGCGCCTGGCGCAGGGTGTTCTTCAGTGCGTTTTCCCAGGAATCGGTATCGATGCCGACTTCACGCTGGGTGATAATGCAGCCCTCATGCTTGTGCACGAATTCGATCGGATCTTCGATGGTGATGATGTGCCCGGTCGAATTCAGGTTGCGGTAACCGATCATCGCGGCCAGCGTGGTCGATTTACCGGTACCGGTGGCGCCCACGCACAGGATGATCCCGCGCTTGGTCATCGCCAGCGATTTCAGGATGATCGGCAGGCTCAGTTCTTCGATGGTCGGAATCTTGGTTTCAATCCGGCGCAGCACCATGCCGACCTGGTTGCGCTGGTAGAAACAGCTCACGCGGAAACGGCCGATGCCGGCGGCGCCGATGGCGAAGTTGCACTCATGGGTCTTTTCGAACTCCTCGCGCTGCGAAGGGCTCATCACCTCGAGCACCATGTCACGGCTCTGCTGCGGCGTCAGCGGGCTCTGGGTGATTGGCGAAACCTTGCCCTGCACCTTGATTGATGGCGGAACGCCGGCGGTGATGAAAAGATCCGAGGCCTTTTTGTGGGCCATCAGTTTCAGGAATGAAGTGAAATCGATGCTGCTCATGGCGCTTCTCCGTGGCCTTATTCGAACAGGCGTTTATCTTTGGCGTAGCCCCAGGCTTGGGTCTTGCTGACCTGGCCGTTCTTGACCAATTCAAGCATGCACTGGTCGAGCGTCTGCATGCCGGACGCCTGGCCGGTCTGGATCGAGGAATACATCTGGGCGACCTTGTCCTCGCGGATCAGGTTACGGATGGCCGGCGTGGCCACCATGATTTCATGCGCGGCGATACGGCCGCCGCCGGTTTTCTTCATCAGACTCTGCGAAATCACCGCACGCAGAGACTCCGACAGCATCGAGCGAACCATCGATTTTTCAGCGGCGGGGAATACGTCGATGATGCGATCGATGGTTTTTGCCGCCGAGCTGGTATGTAGGGTGCCGAACACCAGATGCCCGGTTTCGGCCGCGGTCAGCGCCAGCCGGATGGTTTCCAGATCGCGCAGTTCGCCGACCAGGATGTAATCCGGATCTTCTCGCAGCGCCGAGCGCAGCGCGGCTTCGAAACCGTGGGTATCGCGGTGTACTTCGCGCTGGTTGATCAGACACTTCTGCGAGGCATGTACGAATTCGATTGGGTCTTCGATGGTCAGGATGTGGCCGAACTCATTCTTGTTGACGTGATCGACCATCGCCGCGAGCGTAGTCGATTTACCGGAGCCGGTCGGGCCGGTGACCAGGATCAGACCCTGTGGCTGTTCGATCAGCTCCCGGAAAATTTTCGGGCAGCCCAGCTCGTCGAGGGTCAGTATCTGGCTGGGAATGGTGCGGAATACCGCGGCAGAACCGCGGTTCTGGTTGAAGGCGTTGACGCGGAAACGGGCCAGCCCCGGAATCTCGAATGAGAAGTCGACCTCCAGGAACTCCTCGAAATCGCGGCGCTGCTTGTCTGACATGATGTCATAGACCAGCGCGTGGACCTGCTTGTGGTCGAGCGCGGGAATGTTGATCCGGCGTACATCGCCATCGACACGGATCATCGGCGGCAGACCCGACGAAAGGTGCAGGTCGGAAGCCTTGTTCTTGACCGAAAACGCAAGCAACTCGGCGATATCCATATATTTTCCCCTAATCCGTGGCTATCATGGCACAGTAACTCACCCAGTATACCCCCCTAGAATATTTCGACAAGTCATGCCGGATTTGGCCCAGACCCTGCTGTCACTGCAAAACGCCCTGGCGGCCTGTGCTGTCGCCGGCAGTCCGGCGCCCGCGTTGCTTGCCGTTTCGAAAACGCAGTCTGCCGAACGGGTCGCCGAATGCGCCGGGCTCGGGCAGCGGGCTTTCGGGGAAAACTACGTGCAGGAAGCCGTGGCCAAAATTACTGCGTTGACGGCGCAGGACCTCGAGTGGCACCTGATTGGGCCGTTGCAATCCAACAAATGCAAAACCGTGGCCGAACTCTTCGACTGGGTGCAGACCGTGGACCGGGAAAAAATCGTACCCTTGTTGGCCCAATACCGCCCAGCGAGCAAGGCACCACTGAATGTACTGATCCAAGTCAATATCGATGAGGAGCCGGGCAAGTCGGGCTGTTCACCGGATGACGCCGCCAGACTGGCCGATCTGATCGACAGTTTTCCGCGCCTGCGCCTGCGTGGATTGATGGCCATTCCCGATCCGGCGCATAGCACCAACGGCGTGGCTTTCGAGCGCATGCAGGCGCTTTACCGGACATTACAACAGCGTCATCCGCAGATGGATACCCTGTCCATGGGCATGAGCGACGACTATCCGGTCGCCATCCGGCATGGTGCCACACTGGTCCGCGTCGGCAGCGCCCTGTTCGGCCCGAGACCGTCACACAGCGAGGACACATGAAACCCACCATTGCATTCATCGGCGGCGGCAACATGGCGCGCAGCCTGATCGGCGGCCTGCTCAAGCAGGGCTACGATCACTCCAGCATCCGTGTATCGGAACCCTACGCGCCGACCCGTGAGGCACTGGCCGCCGAAACCGGCATCCCCGTGCACGACGACAATCCGCGCGCCGCGGCCGGCAGTGCGGTTTGGCTATTCGCGGTGAAACCGCAGGTGATGAAAAGCGTCTGTGCCGAGCTCAAGGATCTGGCACAGCGCGAGCGCCCCCTGATTCTGTCAATCGCGGCCGGCATCACCGCCACCCAGCTGGAAACCTGGCTGGGTGACAATCTGCCGGTGGTGCGCATCATGCCGAACACGCCGGCCCTGCTCGGCGCCGGTGCCAGCGGCCTGTTCGCCAATGCGCGGGTCAGTGCGGAACAGAAAAACATCGCCGGCACGCTTTTCGAAGCCACTGGCATCTGTGCCTGGATTTCCGATGAGGCGCAGATGGACACCGTCACCGCGCTCTCGGGCAGCGGCCCGGCCTATGTTTTCCTGCTGTGTGAAGCCATGCAGGCCGCTGCGGAAAAACAGGGCTTGCCGGCCGATGCCGCGCGCGCCCTGGCGGTACAGACCTTCGTCGGTGCCGCGCGCATGCTGTCGGAATCAGGCGAACCGGCGGATGTGCTGCGGCAACGGGTGACTTCCCCCAACGGCACCACGCATGCGGCGGTCACCGCCTTCGAGAACGGCGGCTTGCGGGACTTGGTGCAGACTGCGCTGGATGCCGCACGCGCGCGTGGCGAGAGCCTGAGCCGCGAGAACGATTAAGCCCGATGCCAGTCGCGGATATGCTGCGCCATGGCATGGACGCCATCGGTCAGCGCCGCAGGACCCGGTTGCAGAATGATCGGGGATTTGATTTCGAACAGCTGCCGATTCCGGACTGCCGTGATATTTTCCCAACCCGGCCGCATCACCACTTTATCGGGGCGGAATTTCTTGCCGCACCAGGAACCGAAAATGATATCCGGATCCCGCGCGATGACCGTACTGCCATCCGCCATGATGCGGTTTTTGGCCAAGGGCTCGGCGGCAAGCTCGGGCAGGATGTCGTCGCCGCCGGCAATGCGGACCAACTCGGCAACCCACTGGATGCCAGAAATCAAAGGTTCGTCCCACTCCTCGAAATACACTTTGGGACGGGCCGCATGGCGTGACGCCTGCAAGGCCAGCGCCTCCAGATCGGCACGCAGACCATCGCTGTAACTCCGGGCTTTACCAGCTGCACCGACCAGCGCACCGAGCCGGAGTATGTAATCCAGAATGCCCTCCACACTGCGGTGATTGCTGATCCAGACCTCCACACCCTGACGGATCAGTGCCGCAGCGATATCGGCCTGGATATCGGAAAAGCCGACGACGAAGTCCGGCTTGAGCGCCAGTATGGCTTCGATTTTGGCACTGGTGAAGGCACTGACCTTCGGCTTGTCACGGCGCGCCTGCATCGGCCGGACGGTGAATCCGGAAATGCCGACGATGCGGTCCTGCTCGCCGAGCGCATACAGCACTTCGGTCGGCTCTTCGGTCAGGCACACGATCCGCCGCGGTCCGGTCATGGATACAGCATCACCTGCGACCAGACACCATTGCTGCGCTCGTAACATTGCCGCTCGTGCAGACGGAACTGCGCGCCGTACCAGAACTCGATTCGCTCGGGCACGACACGGAAGCCCGACCAGTGCGGCGGGCGCGGCACCGATGCGCCTTCGTATTGTTTTTCGAAGTCGGCATAGCGCTTCTCGAACTGTTCACGTGACGCCAACGGCTGGGATTGCAGTGACGCCCATGCGCCGATCTGACTGCCGCGCGGCCGGCTGGCGAAATAGATATCGGCTTCTTCTGCGCTGACCGGCTCGACGGTACCCTCGATTTTGACCTGCACGCCTTCACCCAGGTGCCGCCAATGGAACAGCAGCGCGGCCTGCGGATTGGCCGCGAGCTGCCGGCCTTTACGGGAACTGAAATTAGTGTAGAACACGAAACCGCGGTGGTCGAAACCTTTCAGCAATACGGTACGTGCAGCCGGCCTCCCGTCGCGACCGACGGTGGCCACCGTCATCGCGGTCGGTTCCGGGTCGATACTTTGCTTGGCCTGCGCCAACAGATCGGCGAAAGTGCTCAGTGCGCTGCTATACAGTGGGTCCATGGTCATTCTCCTTGCCACTTATTGTCGCCGGATTTGCGGCAAGCCGATGTGATTTCGGTCAAACTCCGGGTACGGCATAGCTGTCCCGGTATGTCGGAAATGCCGGTTGCCAGCCGCTGGCCTTCAGGCGGGCATTGGCAATGCGCCGGCCCGTGGGCTCCTGTGCAAAGGGCGGCAAGGTCGGAAGACCATGCCCGGCGCGGATCCAATTGGCCACATCAATTTGCAGCGCAGGCAGATCATCACTGGCAATCCAGAGCGGTTCGGGGTCGGGCAGGTCCAGCAGATGGGAAAGCGCACCGGCGGCATCATCGATATGGATGCGGTTGCTCCAGGAATTGGCGATGCCCTCGCCCAACAAGGCTTTATTGATCAGCATGTGCCGACCCG
>ENA-OUVC01001959-OUVC01001959.1-marine-metagenome-genome-assembly--contig:-NODE-1959-length-11833-cov-5.258081_pt1 | contig 11833 bp, 9 predicted proteins | sample MGYA00248622_ERZ508571 | MGnify/ENA primary metagenome ERZ508571 (study PRJEB26236, sample SAMN06267175) | marine metagenome | isolation source: Columbia River Estuary | place: USA:Columbia River Estuary... | reverse complement strand
GACCTGGACGAAGTAACGCTGGATCAAGAATGTCGGGGCGGTTGGTTGCAGCCATGACGACAATGCCTTCGGTTGCCTCAAAGCCGTCCATTTCAGCGAGCATTTGGTTAAGTGTTTGCTCACGCTCGTCGTGACCACCACCGAGACCAGCTCCACGCTTTCGACCAATGGAGTCAATTTCGTCGATGAAAATAATTGCGCGGCCCATTTTTGCTGCTTGCTGAAACAAGTCGCGTACCCGGCTTGCGCCAACGCCCACGAACATTTCCATGAAGTCGGAACCGGTTACTGACAGAAACCCAACACCAGCTTCGCCGGCAACTGCTCGTGCGAACAGAGTTTTTCCTGTTCCCGGAGGTCCTACGAGCAAAATGCCCTTTGGTACGCGCGCACCAATTTCTTTAAAGCGCTCTGGCATGCGAAGGAAGTCAACAACTTCTTTGATTTCCTGCTTCACACCTTCATATCCAGCAACATCAGCAAACGTGGTGCTTGGTTTGTCTGCGTTGTAATTCTTCGCGCGACTACGACCTATAGACATGATGTTTCCGGCTTGGCCCATTGCACGGCGTTGCATCCAAATGAAGAAACCCATGATGAGGAAAAATGGGAGCAAAATTGGAATCAAGTTCGTGAAGAAATTGCCTTGAGGAGTTGAGTAGTCGTAGTCGACACCTTTTTCCTTCAGCAACTGCTCATCCGCATCGGACAGCGATGCTGCTCCAGTGGTGATGAACTCACTGCCGTCAGACATTTTTCCGCTGATGGTGTTGCTCAAGTTGTTGATCTCAACACTGCTGACTTTGCCACTTTGAACAAGGTCAAGAAACTCTGTGTAGGTCACTTTCGTGGCAGTCGAAGCAGGCCACAAGCGAGGGCCCGCGATGAGTCCTGCTGCGACTGCAATCAATACCCACACTGCCCAGCGAGGCATGGGTGTGCGTTCTTTGCCTGACTTGTTCTGCCCCGGCTTTGATGATCCCGGCTTTCCCGAAGAAAGCGGGGAGTTCTTGCGCTTATTGGACTGTGGAGGAGGTGGTGGGAGTTTGCTCACGGGGTCATGTTACGGGCAGATGTTGCAAGGTGTCTCGTCGTGCCTTGCTACGGCTCAAATCCACCTTTTTATATGTCACAAGAATTAGGTTTTACTCCGTGACTCGTAAGTGTTCTCGTCCTGTCTGCAAGGAAGACGCGTCAATGACGCTGACCTATCAATACAGCCGGGCTTTGGTCTGGATTGATGACCTAGCGCAGGAAGATGATCCTCATGCCTATGACCTGTGTGAACAGCACGGCAGGCGGCTTACGGTTCCTGGCGGGTGGAGAATGGAAGATCGTCGCGATCGTTTCCGCTTGATCGTGCCAAATCGTCTTGCTGGCTGATCAGCCGAATCTGGTACCGCCGTTCCGCGTTTTCGCGGTGTGGTCATTGACGTATATCTTCGCCAACGTTTGTGGCTCCGTAGTTATCTCTGTGCTTGGTTATGCGGGTGCCGATGTTGTTCCAACATGGGTGCTTGCACTTTCCGCATTAACACTGTGGGGTCCGTACGTCGGAGCGTTGCTGTGGGTATCGAAGCGGAATGGCTCTGGAAGTTTTATTCAGGATTTCGCACTGCGTTTTCAAGCAAGGGACTTGTGGGGTATTCCATTGGGGATGGCAAGTCAATTGCTGTTGGTGGTTCTGGTGACGCTTCCGTTCCAGTGGATGTTTCCCTCGCTGTTCAACAAAGAAGCGGTTGAAAAGCGCGCAAATGATCTGTTTGATGCGGCGCAAGGTGGATGGATAGTGCTCCTTATTGTGGTTGTCATTATTTGTGCGCCACTGATAGAGGAGATCGTGTATCGAGGTTTCATCCAACACAATTTGGCGGTTGCATACGGTGCTCGAATTTCATTGTTGCTTGCTTCGTTTTGGTTCGCAGCTGTGCACTTGCAACTTGCTGAATTTCCAGGGCTTTTCGCGTTTGCGCTCGTGCTTGGAGTGTGTTTCTCGCGAACTAAGCGCTTAGGGCTATCCATCGTGACGCACGTGTCTTTCAATGCAACGGCACTAACAGTCATGGCGCTGACGCGTTAGCGCGTCCTGGTACACCTAGGCTGACTGCGTGGAACCTGAAGTGACGCACGACGAAACCCATTTCGCTGCGCATACCGAAGATGTGACCAACATCAAAGTAAATCGGTTCGAACTAAACGCGGCTTATTGGAAGAAGTTGTCGACGATTATCGCCGTCGCTGGCCCAACGATCTTCTTGCTGTTGGCCCTTCACCCAAATCTCATTCTGCGAAACAATATTCCGACAGGCGGTGACATGGGCGCACATGTTTGGGCGCCAGCGTATTTGCGAGACCATTTGCTCACGAATTTCAAACTGACTGGTTGGAGTATGGACTGGTACTCCGGTCTTCCGATTTATCGGTTCTACATGGTGGTTCCGGCGCTGATGATTGTGTTGCTGGACGTGGTATTGCCGTATGGCATAGCCATCAAGATCATCGCTGTAATCGGCATCTTGACGCTTCCGTACACGACGTGGCTGTTTGGTCGGTTTGCGAAGTTTGCATATCCACTGCCTGAACTCTTTGCGATTGCGGCAACCATCTTTTTGTTTGATGAAAGCTTCACTATTTATGGAGGCAACATCGCATCAACGATGGCGGGAGAGTTTTCATTCTCTATTTCGTTATCGCTTGCCATGCTGGGCTTTGCTTTGCTCGCTAAAGGGTTGGATACAGGTAAGCATCGAGTCTCTGCTGCCATCATCATTTCGCTATCGGCGTTGAGTCATGGAATTGTTCTGCTGTTCGTGTTTGGTGGTGCAGCACTCATGCTGGTGGTGTGGAATAAGCGCGAATCATTGCAGTTTGGGGCAAAAGTAATTGCATTGGCCGTGTTGCTTTCTTCGTTTTGGGTGATTCCATTCGTTACGAGTCACGCTTATATGACGGACATGAAGTACGAGCCGCGACCAAGCGGCGCGACTGACTCGTTCTGGAAGATGTTTTTTCCGTTGCACATTTTGCTGGATGTTTCAATAACCGCACTGGCGATTATTGGAGCGATAGCTCTAGTGCGAAGTAGGCATAAAGCGGGCACGTGGATAACGCTGATGACGCTAGTGCTTGCAGCTGGAGTGTTCATTGCGCGCAATAGTTTGCCGGTCATTGGGTTGTTGTGGAATCCGCGTGTTTTGCCGTTCTTTTATTTGCTGAGGTATTTCCTTTTTGCTGTCGGGTTGTATGAGCTCGCAGCGTTCGCGCTTCGAATGAAGTCCATGTCACGCATTGCACGGGTGGAAGATGGAACTCCTGTTGTTCTTGATATTGCAAAACCTCGTGACAACTTCACATTTAATCTTGCGCTGCTCTCCGGTTTTGCTTTGTTTATTCTCATGGCAATTGGGTTTCGATTTCAAGAACTTCCGTTTGGTTCAACTCGAGTGAATTCGGCCGGTCAATACGAGTATGTATGGGGACCACTTCGAACCAAATCAACAAATGATGGATTTGTGGATGGTTGGGCGCGTTGGAATTTCACTGGCTATGAGGGCAAGAGCGCATACGGCGAGTATTACAGCGTTGTTCAAACGATGAAACAGTTGGGAGAAGATTCAACGCAGGGCTGCGGGCGAGCGCTGTGGGAAAACAGCGGGGAGCTGAATAAATACGGAACGACGATGGCGCTCATGTTGCTTCCGTTCTGGACCGATGGCTGCATCAGTTCTATGGAAGGGTTGTTCTTTGAAGCTGCTGGAAGCACGCCGTACCACTTCATTACTGCGGCGGCTATGTCGAAACAAAGCAGCAACCCAGTGCGCGAATTGCGTTATGACAACAACGACGCAGCGATCGGTGTGCGATATTTGCAAGAACTTGGCGTGAAGTACTTCATGGGGTTCACGCCAGAAGCGATTGCACAGGCGTCGCAACAGGAAGGACTTACCGAAGTTGCACGTTCGGGTCCTTGGGTGGTGTACCGAGTAGCGAACAGCGATGTGGTGACACCGTTGGCTACTCAGCCGGTAGTGGCAAACATTTCTTCGAGTAACCCTCGTGAACGCTGGCTTGAAGTTGGTACGAGTTGGTTCCAACACCCAGAAACCTGGACGACCCCAATTGCGGACGATGGTCCAAGCGAATGGCAAAGGATTGACGTAGCCGTGGACGAATCGCTGCGCGAAGGTGAACCAAATTCCAATAATCGACGAGTTGATGTGGTGAAGCCTGCAACTGCTCTTACGCCAGTTCCGCTAGAACCTGTGGTGGTCAGCAATGTAAATATTGGCGAAGAGAGCGTGCGTTTCTCGGTTGACAAAGTAGGCGTTCCGGTTTTGGTACGAGTGAGCTACTTCCCTAACTGGAAAGTAGATGGAGCTAAGGGTCCGTATCGCGTTGCACCAAACATGATGGTGGTAATCCCAACGAGCACCAATGTGAATATGCATTACGGCTGGACCATGCTTGATTACGTCGCTTACTTGCTGTCCTTTGCTGGTATTGCGTGGATCGTCGTAAACCGACGTCGTAGCAAACAGACAGCCGAGTAGTCTCTCCATTCATGCCTGATCTCAATGCAATTGTTAAGGCCTATGACATCCGAGGCATCGTTCCCGAACAGTTGGATGCAGACGTTGCATATGCAATAGGTGTTGCGTTTGCCAAATTTGCAAGTGCTCCGCACATCGTGATCGCTCATGACATGCGGCCAAGTGGGCCAGAGCTTGTCGATGCTTTTCAGAGAGGAGTGTTGGCGCATGGTGTCAGCGTGACCAATTTGGGGCTCGCATCGAGCGATTTGTTGTATTACGCATCGGGCAAACTTGATTCGCCAGGAGCAATGTTTACGGCTTCGCACAACCCAGCGCAGTACAACGGCATCAAGTGTTGTTTATCTGGTGCTCGCTCTATTGGAATTGATAATGGGCTACGCGAAATTCATGCACTCGCGGCTGAAGTACTTGCAGGTCGCGAACCCGCATTTGCTGCAACAGCAGGCACGCTAAACCATGTCAACATGCTGGCGGAGTTTGCCGATCATGTAGTGAAATTTATTGCAAGCGACAAGTTGCGAAAGCTGCGAGTTGTTGCCGACACGGCTAACGGAATGGGTGGGTTAGTTGTTCCAGCTGTGTTTGAACGTCTTGCCGATTTCGAATTGGAAGTGATGTACGGCGAACTTGACGGCACGTTCCCAAATCACCCTGCAGACCCTTTGCAAACAGCGAATCAACGTGATCTCATGGCGCGAGTACTCGCTGGTGGATTTGACGTTGGTCTTGCATTCGACGGCGATGCCGATCGTGTGTTTCTTGTCGACGAGTTAGGTCAGGGGATGTCGGGAAGTACCACTACTGCGCTGCTCGCAACACGCTTTCTGCGTCTTAACCCTGGTGCAACAATTCTGTACAACCTCATCTGTTCACGTGCAGTTCCCGAAATCATCGCTGAACATGGCGGAAAGGGAATCCGCACCAAAAATGGTCACAGTTATATGAAGCAGATCATGGCCGACACAGGCGCGGTGTTTGCTGGCGAGCATTCGGGGCACTATTACTTTGCAGACAACTACCGAGCAGACAGCGGTCTCATTGCCACCATGGGAATTCTTGGTGAAATGTGCCGTACAGGAATGAAGCTGTCGGAAATTCGCAAGCCGCTTGAGCGCTATGCATCAAGTGGCGAAATCAACACCACTGTTGCCGATATTGGCAAAGTCATCGCTCAAATTGGGCGTGACTATGCCGACCATACTCAGGATCATCTCGATGGCCTAACGGTGGACTGTGGTTCGTGGTGGTTCAACGTACGCCCAAGCAATACCGAGCCTTTGCTTCGGCTCAACCTTGAAGCCAGCACGCGTGACGAGTGCGATACGCACGTGGCTGAGTTGCTGTCAGTCATCACCGCCTAGTCTTGGCGTATGTCACTCGACTCAAAGTTGCTTGAAATTCTGGCTTGCCCAGAAGACAAAGGTCCGTTGTTTTATTTTTCCACCGACGCATTTTTGTATAACCCACGTCTGCACCGTAAATACCTAGTGCGCGATGGCATTCCTGTAATGTTGGTCGAGGAATCCGTCGCGGTAGATGCCGCAGAGCACACAGAGCTCGAACGAAGAATCGTTGCGGAGAGTATTCATCCCACCTTCGTTTAAGGAGTTTCTATGTCTTCATTTGCACAACGACGTGATTGGCGCGTCGCTGATCTTTCCCTCGCACCTTTTGGTCGCAAGGAAATTCATTTAGCCGAACATGAAATGCCAGGCCTTCGTGCGCTGCGTAAAGAGTTCGGCAAAACCAAGCCATTGAAAGGCGCCAAAATTTCTGGCTCCTTGCATATGACCATTCAGACTGCAGTGTTGATTGAAACCCTCGTTGAACTTGGCGCTGAAGTGCGTTGGGCGAGTTGCAACATCTTTTCAACTCAAGACCATGCGGCAGCCGCAGTTGTTGTAGGGCCAAACGGTTCCGTAGACGAACCAAATGGTGTTCCCGTGTTTGCCTGGAAAGGCGAAACGCTCGAGGAATACTGGTGGGCAACTGACCAGATGATGACGTGGCCAGACGGCGACGGACCAAACATGATCTTGGACGATGGTGGCGATGCAACCATGTTGTTGCACAAGGGTGTTGAGTACGAAGCAACCGGTGTCGTTCCAGATCCAACTTCGGCATCAAACCCGGAATTGGCAATTGTGCTCGGATTGCTACAACGCACGTTGAAGACTGATCCGAAAAAGTGGACCGTGATGTCAAAGGGCATTAAGGGTGTTACCGAAGAAACCACAACAGGCGTAAAGCGTTTGTACAAGATGGCGGAGAAGGGCGAACTGTTGTTCCCAGCCATCAACGTGAACGACAGCGTGACCAAGTCGAAGTTCGACAACTTGTACGGTTGCCGCCACTCACTCATTGACGCAATCAACCGCGCAACGGACGTGATGCTTGCAGGAAAAACTGCTGTGGTCTGTGGTTATGGCGACGTGGGCAAGGGTTGCGCACAGAGTCTTCGCGGACAAGGCGCACGAGTGATTGTTACCGAAATTGACCCAATCAATGCATTGCAGGCGGCGATGGAGGGTTACCAGGTAGACACGCTAGAAAACATGGTGTCAACAGCAGACGTATTTGTTACTGCAACTGGCAACGAAGCAATCGTCACAGTCGATCACATGGCCCGCATGAAGCACAACGCAATTGTGTGCAACATTGGCCACTTTGACAACGAAATTGACATGGCTGGCCTTGCACGCAGCGGGGCAGTTCGCGACGAACTAAAGGCAGGCACCGACCTGTGGACGTTTAAAGACGGACACGCAGTCATTGTGTTGGCAGAGGGTCGTTTGGTCAACCTCGGTTGCGCAACCGGTCACCCAAGCTTCGTGATGAGTTGTTCGTTCTCCAACCAAGTCATTGCACAAATGGAGTTGTACGGCAATCTCGACAACTACCCACTTGGCGTGTACGTGTTGCCAAAACACTTGGACGAAAAGGTTGCGTCATTGCACCTTGACGCACTCGGTGCAGTGCTCACGAAAATGACCGACGAGCAGGCTGATTACCTTGGTATTGCACCAAGCGGCCCGTTCAAGCCAGAGGCATACCGCTACTAATTCGCTATTCGCCCCATTGCTCATCTTGAGTGCTCGGAGTGAGCGCTTCAAGGTGCAGCAATGGGAGCGTGCGAGCAACGATTGGTCCGATACCGAACGCAAATACGAGCGTTCCAATTCCGACCGAACCGCCAAGGGCGAATCCAATAATCAGCACGGACACCTCGACAATGGTGCGAGCGCGACTTACTTTGATACCGCGTTGGGCAAGACCGGTAAACAATCCGTCGCGCGGTCCTGGTCCGAGTCCGGCACCGATGTACATGCCCGAACCAATTCCCAAAATAACAATGCCGCCGAACATCAGGGCAATACGTAACGGAAGAGACTCTGCTCGCGGGATGATGTCAATTACTACGCCTGCAACAAGGCCGATTTGCACAGCATTCAACAATGTGGCGATGCCCGGCTTTTGACGGAGCGGGATCCACAAGAAGAGCACAAGAAAACTTGTGAGAATGAGCGCGCGTCCGAACGGCCAGTTGATTTGCTTGCTTAAACCGTCATGAAAGACATCCCATGGAGCAAGACCCATGTGGCCTTGCTTTTGCATGCCAACACCAATTCCGAACAGCGCTAATCCACCTACACATCGTGTGAGTCGTTGAACAGGTCGGTCGCGCAACGGGGCAATGAAGTAATTCGGCACTGTCTAACCGTAGCCCTCGTCGAAAAGGAGTTTGGGGTTGTTTATTTATCGTTGTGCAGGGTGCGGACAATCAACGCGCAAAATATGTGCGCATTGTGCATCCAGGATTGCAAACCTTTCACCGCCGCACTGCAGTGATGCAGTAGTTGCATTTTCCTATGTTGGTCTTGTACGAGATTTAATGCTCGGGTTCAAATATCAAAATCATCGTGCAGTTGCCGCATTGTTCGCTGAACGCCTTCTTATAAGACTGCGGGCTATCCCAGATATTGGACGTATTGATGTTGTGACATGGGTACCTACAACGCGTGAACGACGCATGGCGCGCGGTCATGATCAAGCAGAAACACTCGCACGCATCGTGGGGAGGACTCTGGGTTTGCCTGTTCGCAAACTGCTGATACGCGAAACAGTCGGGCATCAAACGGGGCACAGTCGAGAGCAACGGTTGGTTGGTGTTGCACTGCGTGCTCGATCAATGAGCATTCCAGGCACAGTTTTGGTAGTCGACGATGTGGTGACAACTGGCGCAACGATGCGAATGGCTGAGCGAGCGTTGTACCTAGCGGGCGCTGCGAGGGTTGTCTGTATTGCTGTGGCTGCCACTCCCGCCCCAGCACGGCGCAGGTAGGATCATTGACTGCATGGCACTACTAGATCGCATTCTTCGTGCCGGCGAGGGCAAAAAGGTCAAAGCACTTGCTTCGCTGGTGCCCGATATCAACGCTTTTGAGCCCGAACTCAAGTTGCTCTCCGATGCTGCGTTGCAGGGCAAAACTGCCGAATTCCGTCAGCGCTTAGAGCGCGGCGAAGACGTTGACGACCTCATGGTGGAGGCGTTCGCAGTAGTTCGCGAGGCGTCCTCGCGCGTTATTGGTCAGCGCCACTTCGATGTGCAGCTCATGGGCGGCGCAGCACTGCACGCGGGTTGGATTCCGGAAATGCGAACCGGTGAAGGCAAAACTCTGGTTTCAACACTGCCGGCATACCTGAATGGGTTGTCGGGCAAAGGTGTACACGTCATCACGGTGAACGATTACTTGGCGCGTTTTCACGCTGAGTGGATGGGTCGTATTCACCGTTGGATGGGCCTCGAAGTAGGACTCGTTATTCCTGGTGTGCGTACCTCGCCATCTGAAAAGCGTCGCGATTATGCAGCAGATATTACGTACGGCACAAACAACGAATTTGGTTTCGACTACCTGCGCGACAACATGGCTGGCACCAAAGAAGAAAAGGTTCAGCGCGGCCATCATTTTGCAATTGTCGACGAAGTTGACTCCATCCTCATCGACGAGGCACGCACTCCGCTCATCATTTCTGGACGCATTGCAGATGCGGCAAAGATGTACTACCGATTTGCATCGATTGTTCGCTCACTTTCACGCGATGTCGATTACGAAGTAGAAGAAGACAAGCGAATTGTGGTTCCAACCGAGTCGGGTATTGAAAAGGTAGAGGAACAACTCGGCATCGACAATTTGTATGACGAAGTGCAGCAAAACTTAGTGCACCAGTTGCAAGTTGCATTAAAGGCTGCTGTTCTGTATCACCGCGACAAGGACTACATCGTTCAAGATGGTGAAATTAAAATCGTTGACGAATTCACTGGTCGAATTCTTGAGGGTCGTCGCTGGAGCGAAGGCATCCACCAAGCCATTGAAGCCAAAGAGGGCGTAAAGATTAAAGAAGAGAATCAAACTCTTGCCACCGTTACGTTGCAGAACTATTTCCGCATGTACGACAAGCTCGCTGGAATGACGGGAACTGCGCAGACAGAGGCCGCCGAATTAATGAACACTTACAACCTTGCAGTGGTTCCAATTCCGACGAACCGCGAAATGGTTCGTATGGACCAGGCAGACCTCATTTATAAGTCTGAACAAGCAAAGTTCACTGCCGTAGTTGAAGACATTGAAGAAAAGCACAAGATTGGTCAGCCGATTCTTGTTGGAACAGTCAGTGTTGAAAAGAGCGAATTGCTCTCACGTTTGCTCGAAAAGCGAGGCATCAAACACGAAGTGCTGAACGCAAAGCAACACACTCGTGAGGCACACATCGTGACCCAGGCCGGGCGCTTGGGGGCTGTCACGGTTGCAACCAACATGGCTGGCCGTGGTGTTGACATTTTGTTGGGCGGTAACCCAGAAGGCCTTGCACTTCAACAGGTGCTGAGCGAAGGTCATACCGAAGACGCGTTGAAGGATGAATTTGAATTAGCGATGCCGCTGGCTCAAATGCCTGAGGAATATCGCACGGCACGAATTGCAGCGCAGGCCCGGTACAAGGAAGTGCTCGAAGCGCTCAAAGAGCAGTGCAAAGCCGAAGGCGCAAAGGTTCGCGAAGTGGGTGGCTTGTATGTGCTCGGAACCGAGCGCCACGAGTCACGCCGTATCGATAATCAGTTGCGTGGTCGCGCAGGTCGTCAAGGCGACCCTGGTGAAAGCCGCTTTTATCTCAGTCTCGATGACGAACTTATGCGTCTATTCGCAACTGGTGCTCTTAGCTGGGTAATGGGTAAAGCGCTTCCCGATGACGAAGCAATCGAAGCAAAAATGGTGACCAAAGCAATTGAGCGCGCGCAGAGCACGGTTGAGCAGCGCAACGGCGAAATTCGCAAGAACGTTCTGAAGTACGACGAGGTCATGAACGAACAGCGCAAGGTTATTTATCAGCGCCGTGATCAAATTCTTGAAGGCCTCGATCTCAAAATTGCAGCCATGGAGTACTTGGCGGATGCGGTTGATTCCTTGATCGACAGTCATTGCGTTTCTGATGCCGATGATGAATGGGACTTGGAAGGTCTCGCTCGAGAGTTGGTCTCATTCTGGCCAACCACCGTTACTGAAGCGTCACTTGCAAACTGTGGCTCAACAAATGACATGTACGACCTGGTGATGGCCGACGCCTCCCGCTACTACGCGCAACGCGAGTCTGAAATGGGCGAACAGACCATGCGCGAAGTTGAGCGTCAGGTGATGTTGCGCATTATCGACCAGCGTTGGCGTGAGCATCTCGAAGAGATGGACTATTTGCAAGAGGGAATCAACCTTCGAGCAATGGGTCAAAAAGATCCGCTCACCGAATGGCAGCGTGAAGGATTCGAAATGTTCGGCGCGCTCATGAAGGGAATTGCGCAAGACTTCGTGAAATATGTAATGCATGTTCAAGTGGTCAAAAACGATGCTCCGGTATTGCAAGTAGAAAACCTTCAAGAATCATCGTTTGACTCTGAAACACAGGGTGGTTTTGTTGGCGCAACTGCAGACCCGCTAGCGCCACCAATACCTGCAGCCCCAATTGCGCAAAAGACTGTGGTGAAATCTGCAGACGATTGGTCGCTCACGCCGCGCAATGCATCTTGCCCATGTGGATCGGGCAAGAAATTTAAGATGTGCCACGGGCGCGATTAATCGCAATACCGAATAGGTAACTGTCATGCGTGATTTTTCAAACGACCTCACTGAAGTTCGACGACGAGTAGATGAAGCGTCGGTGTACTTAAAGGTGGAACCAAGTCGTTTGCGTATTGCCGAACTTGAAATTGAAGTAGCTCGTCCAGACCTATG
>ENA-OUVC01001957-OUVC01001957.1-marine-metagenome-genome-assembly--contig:-NODE-1957-length-11839-cov-2.182622_pt1 | contig 11839 bp, 7 predicted proteins | sample MGYA00248622_ERZ508571 | MGnify/ENA primary metagenome ERZ508571 (study PRJEB26236, sample SAMN06267175) | marine metagenome | isolation source: Columbia River Estuary | place: USA:Columbia River Estuary... | reverse complement strand
GGTGCCGGCCTGACGCTGCTCGCGCCGTCCGGATATATCAGTCAGTGGCAGGGTACCGTACTGACCGCCGCATCCATCACCGGCAGCACCCAAAGCCGGATGGATTCACCCTGGTTCAGCAGTACTGCCAGCGTGCAGGATGCGCGTATCGACGCCAGCATACAGCGCAGGGTGGTCACTGATGTGCTGGAAAGTTACAGTGCAACGCAGTTGAATTCAGCAACCAATCTCGAGGCGGCATTCGCGCAGCTCGATCGTGGCGCCGGTACCGATGCGCTGAGGCAATCCGCGGCGGCCCTGCAGTCCACCGATGCCGGACGCGCCGCGGCGGCGATTCTGGCCCTGTCCGGACAGTCACAGACCACCATGAAAGATGTCGTGCTTGAAACCGGCGATGCGCTGCAGCCGCTGTTGAACGAGCGCCTGCGCGACATCGAGCGCGTGGATGGCGAACGCGGCGGCGCATGGTTCATGTTCGCCAGCCCGGATTCGCGTAAACGTGAAGCGGGTTTCCTGGATACCGACATCAACAGTACGCTGTGGGCCGCCGGTGCCGACTGGCGTTGGCAGGATGTCAGCATCGGCGCCGCGCTATTTACGGCCGACGACCGGGTTCAATACGGCGGAGTGTCCGATCAGGTCCGCGGCGACCGCACCGGCATTGCCCTTTATGCGCGCCAACAAGGCGAGACGTGGTACTGGCAAGGCTATGCCCTGTATTCGCAATTCGACAGCCGTACCACGCGGACATTGGACACCGGACTCAACGATACGCTGGCGGAAAGCCGCAGTGAAGGCGATTCACGCGGGCTTTCCATCGAAACCGGCCGCAAATTCGGCGAGCATTTTGGATTGGCCTTGCTCGCCAGTGCTGATTGGGCCGAGTTGGATGCCTATGCGGAAACCGGCAGCACCGGTCTGGAGCTTGGTTTTCCGGCTGCAAGCCTGAGCCGGGTGCTGCTCGGTCCGGATCTGCGCTATGGCCGTGCGTTGAAGAACGGTTTTGCCTGGGATGTGCAGGCCGGTTACCGGTTCGTACTCAATGATGTCGGTACCGGGATGCGTGCCTACTACACCGGGCTACCGGGTACCGGCTTCACCGTGGATGGCATGCCCTATCCGGATGGCTTCCTGAGCTGGGGTCTGGGTCTGGGTTATCGCCGCGGTGAGTCCCACTGGTACCTGCGCGGCAATGGTCAGGACAGCGGCAATGCCGACCGCTACACGGTCTCGGCGGGTGTCCGCATCGGCTTCTGATCCAATCAGATCAGACCCAGGCTGAGCGCGTACTCCTGCAGTTCCGAGTGCGACCGGGCCTGGGTTTTCTGCATGATGTGGGCACGGTGCGCGTACAGGGTCTTGTCGGTGATGCCCAGTTCGGCCGCGATGGATTTCGGATTCTTGCCCTGCAGCAGGGCGCGCAGCACATCGCGTTCGCGTGGGCTGAGCCGGACCTCAGGGCGCTGCATGCCGCGCGCGACGTCCGATGACAGATAGCGGTTGCCGTTGACCACGGTGCGTATGGCCAGCACCAATTCGTCGGCGGCGCGTGTCTTGGTGATGTAGGCGTTCACGCCGTAGGAAAGGGCCTTCGAAACGAAGCCCGGGTTTTCATGCATGCTGAGCACGATCACCAGCAATTCCGGATACCCCGGCTGGATACGTTGCAATAGCGGAAAGCCGCCGCCCTCGGACATGTTCAGGTCGATGATCAAGAGGTCGGGACGGTGCCTTTCCAGCAGCGGTTCGAGCTGGCTCGGCCGCTCGCATTCGGCACAGACATGCAGGTCCGCCTCGCTGTTCAGCAGATGCTTGATGCCGTCTCGCAGGATGGCGTGGTCATCGAGGAGGGCAATCTTGATCATGTCCCATTATGCCAAAGAATCCGTATCGGTACGCTAGCCCTCAATGGGCGTCTGCATATCCGCTGGCGATACGTGTTGCGTGTGCATGTCCTGCTGCGCCAGCCCGGTGATGTTAAAGAAAGTCGCTGGGATCGACATCGAACGACCAACGGACTTTCCGTGACGATTTGAGGGCATGTACGTCATCATGGACGGCGGCCAGCAGGCTCTGCAGGCCGCTTCTCTGTATTGCGTTCAGGACCAGTTGCCAGCGGTAACGGCCGGCACGGCGCGGCATGCCGGCCGGCAGGACGCCGGAGCTGTGCACCGCAAGTTTCAGTTCGCGCCGCCGCGCATCGACCAGTGCGGTGACTTCCTCGAGGAAGTGGCGTGCGGCCTCGCTGTGTACCGATTCCGCGCGCAGCAGTGCCATATGGGTAAACGGCGGTAGATCCGCCAGCCGGCGCTCCTCGAGCGCCTTGCGTGCGAATTCCGGATAGCCGCCAGCGAGCAGATCCGCCAGCAGCGGGTGGTCCGGATGATGCGTCTGGATCAGGACTTGTCCCGGCTTGTCGGCACGCCCGGCACGCCCGGCCACCTGGATGAGTAGCTGTGACAGTTTTTCATGGGCGCGGAAATCGGAGGAGAACAGACTTTCATCGACACCGACCACGCCGACGAAGCGCAGATTGGGAAGGTCATGGCCTTTGGCCAGAATCTGGGTGCCGACCAGAATGCCGGCGCCATCGCCGATTTCCGACAACTGACCGGCCAGTCCGTCGCGCCGACGCGTGGTTCCGCTGTCGACACGGATGCAGGGAAACTCCGGAAATGCCGCAGTCAATGCTTCTTCCAGACGCTCGGTACCGAAGCCCTGCGGCTGCAGTGCCAGCGAACCGCAATCGGGGCAGGCCGGCGGCTTCGGTTTTTGATGGCCGCAGTGATGGCAGTGCAGGCGCCGCTGGCCGGCATGCAGGGTCAGTGCGGTATCGCAGCGCGGGCATTGTGCGGTGAAGCCGCAGTCGTGGCAGAGCAGCGCCGGGGCATAACCTCTGCGGTTCTTGAACACCAGGGCTTGGCCTCCGTCATTGAGGCAGGCCGCAATGCCGTCCAGCATGGATTGACTCAAACCGTGCTGCAGCCGGATCTTGCGGATATCGGTGATGCGCACAGTCGGCGGCTTGGCGGCGCCCGCGCGCTCGGGCAATCGATGACGTTGATACCGGCCGACGTCGGTGTTGTGCCAGGATTCCAGCGACGGTGTCGCGCTGCCGAGCAGCACCGGAACATTGAGGGATTTCGCACGCAGCACGGCCACGTCGCGGGCGTGATAATGGAAGCCATCCTGCTGCTTGTAACTGCTGTCGTGTTCTTCGTCGACGATCACCAGACCCGCTTCCGGCATCGGCGTGAATACCGCCGAACGGGTACCGAGCAGCACGCGCCCGATACCCTCGGCCATGGCGGTCCAGGCCTGGGCACGGTCGCCATCGGACAGATTCGAGTGCAGTACATGCACCGGTGCCGGCAGCCGTGCCCGGAAGCGCGCCAGGGTCTGCGGCGTCAATCCGATTTCCGGTACCAGCACCATGGCCTGCCGGCCGCGTGCCAGACAGTCGCGCACGGCCTGGATGTAGATTTCGGTTTTGCCGCTGCCGGTCACGCCTTCAATCAGATGCACGCCGAATCCCGCCGACGCTTTTAGCGCCTGCACGCAGGCCGCCTGGTCGGCATTCAGCGCCGGGCCTTCTTCCTCTGGCTTCGTGCCGGCCATCTCGGAACGGTTCAAGGCGATCCGTTCGACCCATGCCCGCGCCTGCAGACTACGCATGCTGCCGCGCCAGCCCGGTGTGTCTGAATCCAACAGTGCTTCCGGGAGCGCGCCGGTACGCAGGCGCATCGCCAGTGCCTGCGGTTTGCCGGTCCTGCGCAGGCTGTCGATACCGGCTTGGCCTTCAGCAGTCAATTGCCAGGCATAGACGCAGACATCCGGAGGTGCCTTGCCTTCGCGCAACAGAGCGGGCACGGCGGTGCTCAGGACCTCTCCAAGCGGCGCCTGATAGTACTGGGCGGTCCAGCGCAGGGTCTGCAGCAATTCCGCAGTCATGACCGGCGTGCGATCCAAACGTTGCAGGATCGGCTTCAGCGCTTCAGGGAGCGTTTCCGTTACGCCGATCGCGCTGACCCAGCCGACCAATTCGCGGGCACCGAACGGCACACGGACTCGGCAGCCGATCCAGTCTTGGTCAACCGTACTGCCGTCCTCGGGGACATAGTCGAACAGGCCCGGCAGCGGCAGGGGCAGAGCGACTTTCAGGCAGCAGGGTGGTTTCGGCAAGCTGGGCGTCTCGGGAGTGGCCTGAATCGGTGGATAAGCGTGTGGATTCAAGGCTTCTAGAATAGTGCAAATGACCACGCATCGTTGCATGTCGGCATCGCGACCGCTTCAACCGACAATTGTGTCGTCTTTGCAAACAACATGTTAATGAAGTGTGTCCCCCAATGGCGAAGCGCGGGTGGGAAAAACGCGAATCAAATGCTTAGCACAAGGCTGTGTACAAGTATCAGTTGCTTAGCCGTGAGTTGCCTTGCATCAGGGCAATTCAACGCCGCACAGGGTGGATGATGTTCTCATTTGCAGGTGATTATTGAGCGTGTCTTCCAAGACTATGGACTATCTTGTTCATCTATATCAAGAAACCGTATTATCCACACAGATTGTGGATAACAATGTGGATAGGGCTGCGGACAATCGGGGTCAGGCTCTTTGTGACGGTCATTTCAGCAACTTGATTAATTTTTAATCAATTTGAAATAATTTATATAATTCAACTGGTTGAGATGGCTTCGTTGGCTGAAAGTCCCACTTCCACGGTCAATTCCCTGTGCTTGTGGTCAATTTCTCGCCTGTTGAAAAGGTTCCACACGCAAAGCCTTATTCAGACGGCATTCAGTGAAAAATCAGGTAAAAATCCGTCAATTGTTTCACGGACTCAGAGCATCAGCGGACCGATCACAACATTCAGGATGACACCCAGGGCCAGCAAGCTCAGATAGCAGAGTCCGAGCAGGCCAAATTTGAAAAGGGTCATCTTCCAGCTTTGCCGGTAAAGATGTTTCAGTTCGATCAGGAAATACATCGGTGCTGGCCGCATTGCGCGCAATAAATACCGATCACTATTGCCAGGCAGTCGCCGCAGTGTCGTTGCCGCGCATTCGGCATCGTCATGGCGTGGGCTCCGTGATCTGGTTTAAACTGAGTGATTCCCCGAGTGGCCACTATGACGCATTCTTCTTCGTCCTGGCAACGGCTGCGCGCCGAGTCACGGATCACCTTCACGCTCGCATTGCCCATCGCCATCGGTCAGCTGGCGTCCATGGCGATGAGCGTGGTCGACACGCTATTGGCCGGTCGGCACGGCCCGATCACCCTGGCAGCGGTTGCGGTGGGCAGTGCCATCTGGTCGCTGGCGATGTTGATCTGCATCGGGCTGATGATGGCGATTCCACCGACGGTGTCCCAGCTCAACGGTGCCGGGCGCCGTTCGGAAGTCGGCCCGGTCTGGCGGCAAGCACTGTGGCTGGCGCTGGCGGTCGGTTTGTTATTGCAGCTGTTCATGCGCTGGAGCCCGCAGCTGCTGGTATGGATGCAGATCGCGCCTGAAGTGCAGGCACCGGCTACGGCGTTCCTGCATGCCATCAGCTGGGGCGCGCCGGCACTGGCCCTGTTTTTCGCCACCCGTTATCTGAGCGAGGGTCTGTCCTGGACCCAGCCGACTCTGGTGTTCGGCATCGCCGCGCTGATTCTACTGATTCCCATCGGAGCCCTCTTGTTGTTCGGCTATGGCCCGATTCCGGAAATGGGCGCGGCCGGCCTGGGCTATGCCACCGCCATCGTGATGTGGCTGGAGTTCATCGCCTTCGCCGTTTATCTGCAGCACTCCTCGCATTTCCGCGACCTCGGTCTGCTCTCGCGCTTTGAATGGCCGAATCTCAAAGTCATCCGCGAGCTGTTGGTGCTGGGGGTGCCGATGGGTATCGCTATTTTCATGGAGGGCAGCCTGTTCGTGGCCACCGCCCTGTTCATCGGGCGCCTGGGCGCAGTGGATGTTGCCGCACATCAGATTGCCCTGAATGTGGCCAGCGCTAGCTTCATGATTCCACTCGGAGTCGCCTTGGCCACTACGGTCCGTGTCGGCCATGCGGTCGGTGCCGGCGATGTGTCTGCGGTGCGCTGGGCCATGCGTGCAGGTCTGCTGTTGGTGCTGGCGACCCAGACCATTTCGGCTCTGATGCTGGTGTTCGGCGGGCATGTCATCAGCGGCTGGTACACCGATGACGCCGCCATAGCCGGGCTGGCCGCCACACTGATGATTTATGCCGCCGTATTCCAGTATCCGGACGGCATCCAGGCCCTATCCGGCGGCGCACTGCGCGGATTGAAAGACACCACGGTACCGGCCATCATCACCATATTTGCCTATTGGGCTGTCGGTCTCAGTTTCGGCGTCTATCTGGGCCTGGTACTCGGCTTACGTGCTCCGGGCTTCTGGATCGGCCTGAGCATCGGCCTGAGCGTAGCCGCAGTGCTGCTGTTTCTGCGCTTCCGGCGTGCGGTCGACAAACTCACGCGGCAATGACGAATGGCATACGAATCCCTCGGCTGAATCGGGTATTCTAGACGCCTGATTCGAGGAGTTACTGCGCCATGAGCGATGCCAAACCGGGTCCGATCCGCACCTTCTTCCAGTACCTGTGGAATGCGGTCAATTTCACCAATCATCTGGTATTCAATCTGATCATGCTGTTCATTCTGATCGGCATCCTTGCGGTGATTTCCGCAGGCATGTCGGCCAAGTCGTTCACGCCGCTGCGCGACAACACCGCGCTGGTGCTTGATCTGGAAGGGGTGTTGGTCGAACAGCGTACGGTTGATTCGATCAGTACTGCCTTGGCCGAAGCACAGGGTGGCGGCGAACGTGAAATCCTGCTGCGCGATGTGCTGCGCATCATCAAGGCCGCGAAGAAAGATCCGCACATTACCCATCTGGTGCTGAACACCGATGGCTACAACGCAGCAGGCATGGCCTCCACCCGCGAAATCGCCGCGGCACTGAAGGATTTCAAGACCAGCAAGAAGCCGGTCTATGCCTTCGCCGACAATTACGAGCAGAAGCAATACCTGCTGGCGGCGCAGGCCGACAAAATTTTCATGGATCCCGAAGGTGCGTTCTTTCCGGAAGGCCTCGGCCGCTACCGCCTGTTTTACCGCGAAGCCCTGCAGGACAAGCTCGGGCTGGACGTGCATCTTTTCCGCGTCGGCGAATTCAAATCAGCCGCCGAGCCCTATATCCTCGATGCTGCTTCGGAAGAATCCAAGCAGGCCGATCTGTTTTGGATGAATGACATCTGGCAGCGCTATCTGCAGCAGGTCGGCACCGCCCGTGGCATCGCGCCGGAAGCCATCAGCACCGCAATCAACGAATTGCCGCAGCGTCTGGCTGCGGTCAAAGGCAATCTGGCACAGTTGGCCTTGAATGAAAAATGGGTCGATGGGTTGAAAACCGCCTACGAGATGGAACAGTACCTGGTCGATCAAGGCGTTGCTTTTGATGACGAAAGTGGCAGCTTCCAGCAGATCGACATGATCGATTATCTCGGACACGTCAACAGTAAAGAGATGACTAAGCCGCAGACGGATACCGTGGCCGTGGTGGTCGCTCAGGGCGAAATCGTCGACGGTGAACAGCCGCAGGGCATGGTCGGCGGCGTCACCACTTCGGCGCTGATCCGTGCCGCACGCGAAGATGACGAGATCAAGGCCTTGGTGCTTCGGGTCGATTCGCCCGGCGGCACTGTGTTCGCTTCCGAGCAGATCCGCCGCGAAGTGGAATTGACCAAGGCCGCCGGCAAGCCGGTGGTGGTGTCGATGGCGAACGTGGCCGCTTCCGGCGGTTACTGGATTTCAATGAACGCCGACCGCATCTATGCCGATGAATCGACCATCACCGGTTCCATCGGTATCTTCGGTCTGATGATCCGCGCGCCACGGACGCTGGAAAAAATCGGTGTGCGCTCCGACGGCGTCACCACCACACCCTGGGCGGCCGCTTTCGACATGACCCGGCCGATGGACGACCCAACCAAGCAGGTTGTCCAGAGTGTCATCGAACATGGCTATTCACAGTTCATCAGCAAAGCCGCCAAAGCCCGCAAGCAGACTCCGGAGGCGATTGACGCCAACGCCCGCGGTCGTGTCTGGAGCGGCGCGCAGGCCAAAGAGAAAGGCCTGATCGACGCCTTCGGTGGATTGCAGGTTGCCATTGATGATGCCGCCGCACGTGCCAAGCTTGGTAAGAACGATTACCGTGTGGATTACATCGAAGAGCCGATGTCACCCTTTGAGCAGTTCATATCCAATCTTGCCGGCAATAGCGAAACCCAGGGTCTGGTGCGTTGGGCCTCGCCGGCACTGGGCCTGATCCAACAGACCCGCATGGGCCAACAGATCCGTGCCGATCTGCAATGGCTCGACCGCAACACCAGCAAGCCTGTGAACGCCGTCGCGCATTGCTTCTGCACGTTCTGAGGTCATGCATACCCGCTGGCGAATGCATCGCAGTGGATGGCGGGTTTCTGCGTTATGGTTTTTGACTGCAGACAGGTTTCGAGTATGTCATTGGTGGATGAAAAAGGCGGCCATAGCCGCCTTTTTCTTATATAAATAACACGCTTATTTGACGGTTTTCTTAGCCACTTTCTTCACGGCTTTCTTAGTTACCTTCTTCGCCGTTTTTTTGACTGTGGCTTTCTTCTTTGCAGCCTTCTTCGCTGGTGCTTTTTTGGCGGCAGGTGTTTTCTTCGCGACGGCCTTCTTAGTGGCTTTCTTGGCGGCGCGACCGAACTTACGCACCGGCTTGCCTTCGGCCAGCAGGGCTTCGCATTCGTCCTGCGTCAATGAGGCCGGTTCACGGTCTTTCGGAATCTTGGCATTGAACGCGCCATCGGTGATGTATGGACCAAAGCGGCCGTTGAGAATCTGGATGTCGGTACCCTCGAAGGTCTTGATGAAGCGGTTGGCCAGGTATTCGCGGCGGCCGTGGATCAATTCAACCGCCTTATCCAGCTCGATCTGATACGGGTCGATCTCTTTCGGAATCGAGGCGAAGGTGTCGCCGTGCTTCACGTACGGACCGAACTGGCCGATGGCGACCATGACCGGCTTGCCTTCCAGTTCACCGAGGTCTTTCGGCAGCTCGAACAGTTTCAGTGCATCCGGAAGCTGCAGGGTGAAGATGCTCTGTTCCGGACGCAGCGAGGCGAACTTGGGTTTGTCTTCGTCGTCCTTGCTGCCGATCTGCGCGAACGCGCCGTATTTGCCCATGCGCACCGATACCGGCTTGCCGGACACCGGATCGATGCCGAGATCGCGCTGGCCGGTGCCTTCCGAGCGGTTGACCTCGTCGGTCTTCTCGTCGAGCGTGGCCTTGAACTCTTTCCAGAATTTTTCCATCAGCACCGTCCACGGCTCCTCGCCGCGGGACACCGAGTCGAGCTCGTCTTCCAGTTTGGCGGTGAAGTCGTAGTCGACGTAATGTTCGAAATGCGAGGTCAAAAAGCGGTTGACCAGACGGCCGACGTCGGTCGGCCGGAACGCGCGGCTTTCCAGCAAGGCATAGGCCTTGTAAATCAGGGTCTGGATGATGCTGGAGTAGGTCGACGGACGGCCGATGCCGTACTCTTCCAGGGTCTTCACCAGACTGGCCTCGGTGTAGCGCGGCGGCGGCTTGGTGAAATGCTGTTCGCCGAGGATGTCGTCGAGCGTGACGCTCTGGCCTTCGACCAGCGGCGGCAGCTGGGTATTGGCCTCGTCGTCCTCGCTGTCTTTCTGGTCCTTGCCTTCTTCGTACACCAGCAGGAAGCCCGGATCGACCACGGTGGTGCCGGTGGCGCGGAAACCGTGCTGCGGGCCGGCGGCAAGTTCGACGCTGACCGTGTTGAGCGTGGCCGGAATCATCTGGCAGGCCACCGCGCGTTTCCAGATCAGTTCGTACAGGCGGCGTTCGTCGTCGCTCAGGTATTTGCCGATGCGGGCCGGCGTGCGTCCGGCAAAGGTCGGCCGGATGGCCTCATGCGCTTCCTGGGCGTTCTTCGATTTCGATTTGTAGACGTTGGCTTCCGCCGGCAGGTTGTGTTTGCCGAACTCCTGCACGATGACCTCGCGCAGCTGGCCGAGCGCTTCGCCGGACAGGCTGGTCGAGTCGGTACGCATGTAGCTGATCAGACCGACGGTACCTTCTTCGCCGACATTGACGCCTTCGTACAGTTTCTGCGCGACCTGCATGGTTTTCTTGGTAGTGAAACCGAGCTTGCGCGCGGCCTCCTGCTGCAACGTGGAGGTGATGAACGGCGACGACGGGCGGCGCTTGCGTTCCTTGCGGTTGACTTCCGCCACTTTCAGGGCGTTTCCGGCGGCGGCTTTCAGGCGCGCCAGCGCCGCTTCGGCGGTTTTGCCGTCGGTAATGCTGAACTGTTCGAATTTGGCGCCGTCGAGTTTCACGCAGCGGGCATTGAAGACCTGACCCCTGTCCTGCAGCTGGGCGGTGAACGACCAGTGCTCGCGGCTGATGAAAGCCTCGATTTCGTCTTCGCGCTCGCAGATCAGGCGCAGTGCCGGCGACTGCACGCGTCCGGCCGACAGGCCGTTCTTGATTTTGCGCCACAGGATCGGCGACAGATTGAAACCGACCAGATGGTCGAGCGCCCGCCGCGCCTGGTAGGCGTCGACCAGATTACCGGCGATGGCGCGCGGATGTTCGACCGCATGCGCGATGGCCTTCGGGGTGATTTCGGTGAACACCACACGGTGCAGGGCCTTGTCCTTGAGCAGGCCCTTCTCGGCCAGGATCTCGCCGATATGCCAGGCGATGGCCTCGCCCTCACGATCTGGATCGGAAGCCAGATAGATGGCACTGGCGTCCTTGGCGGCCTTGGTGATGGCATCCACGTACTTCTGGTTCTTTTCCTGCACCTCGTAGCGCATGGCGAAGTTGTCATCGACATTGACCGCGCCGTCCTTGCCCGGCAGATCGCGGACATGGCCGTACGAGGCCAGGACCAGGAAGTCCTTGCCGAGGTATTTATTGATCGTTTTGGCTTTCGCCGGCGATTCAACAATCAGTAAATTCTTTGCCATGTGCTGCTCCGGAAAACGGGTGAAACAGAAGCCGAAGCCCGCACGGGGCGGGCTGGTTCTTTTTTATTAAGGCACCAAGTCGGGGGGTGCTGTCAAGTCCGGAGGGTTCAGGTCAGTGCACCGGCTCGGGATCATCGATGAAAATCTGGCTCTCCATCCACGCGAATGCGGCTTCGGAACCGGGCTGGTTGAACAGCACCATCAGCACTACCCATTTCAGGTCGTCCAATGCGATTTCATCCTGATCCAGCGCCATGGCACGGTCGATCACCAGCTCGCGCTGCTCGGCTGATATCACCCCGCGCTGCTCGAGGAACATCAGGAAACCGCGGGCCTCGACATCGAAGCGGTCGAGCTCGGCTTCAGCGAACAGACGCATCGGCCCCTGCAGGGCGCTGGTCGCCGATTGCGGGCGATCCTGCGCCAGGGTTTCCAGCCAGTCAAATGCTTTGCTGACTTCAGCGGGCGAAAAGCCGGCCTGGATCAGGTTATTTTGCAGAGTGTCGGGGTCTTGAACCAGCTCGGGGTGGTCGTAGATGTAATGCTCGAAGAGGTAGAGTAAAACGTTCAGTATCGATTCTTTCATTACCCTCTCGCTGACGGTGCGTCTTGCATCCCTCTATGGTAGCGGCCGAAGCGGTTTTCAACCCAGCCGGACAGTTCCATGCCTATCAAAATGGACGAGATATCCGCTGCTGTCAATCCCGTGCGCAGACAGAGCGTGTCGATGGCTACCGCATCGTGTCCAAGTGCTTGCCACACTTGTTGTTGTTGGGTGTTCAGGCGCTGCGGTTCGGGC
>ENA-OUVC01001949-OUVC01001949.1-marine-metagenome-genome-assembly--contig:-NODE-1949-length-11858-cov-2.144470_pt1 | contig 11858 bp, 12 predicted proteins | sample MGYA00248622_ERZ508571 | MGnify/ENA primary metagenome ERZ508571 (study PRJEB26236, sample SAMN06267175) | marine metagenome | isolation source: Columbia River Estuary | place: USA:Columbia River... | reverse complement strand
TTACGGGTACTCATGCAGGTACACATATTGATGCACTAGCCCACGTTTCTTTCCAAGGAAAAATCTTTGGTGGTATTGATGCTCAATCTGTAATGAGCCATATGGGATTTAGTAAGCATGGCATTGAAACTGTAAAGCCATTTCTATGTCGCGGTGTTTTCCTAAACGTAGCCAAAGCCCTTAATCAAGAGGTTTTAGGCCCTGATTACGAGATAACAGTTACTGATCTCGAAGCTGCTCAGAAGTTAGCCGGACTTGAAATTAGCGAAGGCGATGTAGTTCTAATTGGTACGGGTTGGTCGAAGAATTGGGAAAATAAAGATCTATACCAAGGTCAATCACTTGGCACACCAGGCATTGGTGAAGCTGGCGCTAAATGGCTAGCTGCTAAAAAGCCAAGAGCATGTGGTGGCGAAACTATTGCATTTGAACATATTCCAGCAGGTGCCGGTCACCGCGAACTTCCAGTACATAGAGTCTTCTTAGTTGAATCCGGAATTCATATTATCGAAACCATGAAGCTAGATGAACTTGCTGAAACTGGAGTTAACGAATTCCTATTTGTATTAACTCCACTTAATCTCCAAGGCGCAACTGGTTCACCAACTCGACCACTGGCTGTATTGGTTTAATAAACTCATGAGCAGCGAGAAAACTCACGTTCAGCTTTTAGCTGAGTTCGCTGCCAATACCAAAGTTCTTGCACCTAACATTGCCGTAGATGCTAGAGAGAGAATTCTAGATGTACTGGGAAATAGTTTGGCCGGTCGCGCCGAATCACTACACGAATCAGATCCTGATCGCGCCGTAGAGCGAGTAGTTGCTGCATGGGGCGGCACACCAACTTCTAGTGTGATTGGTTCAGAGCTTAAATTACCTTCGGCAAGTGCTGCGTTAATCAATGGCACCTTGGCGCATATTCTAGATTTTGACGATACCCATTTGCCATCAGTTCTTCATCCTTCGGCCTCAATTGTTCCAACCGCACTCGCTGTTGCTGAAGAAGTTAACGCATCACCTGATCAAATTCTGCGTTCAGTTGCCATCGGTATCGAAATCACTAATCGACTTGGCATGGCTTCATACATTCCAAGTGCCGGCAATTCGATCTTCTTTGAAAAAGGTTTCCACGCAACATCCATCTGCGGAACTATCGGCGCATCAGTTACTGCCGCAATTCTCTACGGCCTAGATGCTGCAAAAATAGCTGATGCCATGGGTATTGCAGCCAGTATGGGCGCCGGAATTATTGAGGCTAACCGCACTGGTGGCACAGTGAAAAGAATTCATTGTGGTTGGGCAGCACATGGCGGCGTAGTTGCCGCGAGCATGGCTCGCGAAGGAATTACCGGTCCCCCAACAGTTCTCGAAGGTCGCTTTGGTTTCTTTAACGCATATCTCGATGGTCAATACGATGCGGGCGCACTCCTTGATGGTTTAGGTGATCGCTGGGAGCTATTAAAAACAGCTTACAAACCATATCCAACAAATCATTTCACTCATCCTGGAATTGATTGCGCACTTGCTCTTCGGTCTAGCGGAATCAATGCAGTCGATGTCGTGAGTATCGAGTTAGGTGTTGCAGCTCCGGTGATTCGCACAATTGGTGAGCCGCGCGAAGAGAAGATTCATCCTAAGTCTGGCTATCACGGAAAATTTTCAGCCCCTTACACGCTGGCAACTGCCTTTCTTGGTGGTGGCGGGCTCGGTGTTTACCTTGATGATTTCTCGGAAAGTAATTGGGATCAGCCAGAGCGCTTAGCGCTAGCAGCCAAAGTAAATGTGGTTGCCGATGATCAAGCTACGCAAATATTTCCTAATGCGTTTGCGGCAGTTCTAACTGTTAAAACTACAGATGGCCAAACACACACCCATAGAGTTGCCGCCAGTTTGGGAAGCAAAGAATCACCACTTACCAGAGCACAGCTAATGCAGAAATTTAATTTGAATGCTTCTCGCTATCTGGCAGCTGAAGCAGTTGAACAAGTATCAAAATATGTTAACTTTGAAAATCAAGGCGATCTAACTGCCTTAATGAAACTCTTATCAACTAAGAGCGCATGAACCGCCGCGTTTATCAAGATCCGCGGGTAGTTGCGCTAATTGCAGCGATGGGTCTAGGCGCTGTGATGTTTGATAACACTGCAGTCACCACTGCAATTCCATCAATTCAAGCTGACTTCAACGCCGAAACTAGCGCCTTGCAATGGATTTTAAGTGCCTTAAGCATTACAACGGGAACAATCTTGCCTTTTGCTGGTGCTTTCGGCGATAAATGGGGCGCACTAAAGGCATTTCGCATCGGAATGATTATCTTTGGAACCGGCGCATTGCTCGCATCTTTTGCGACTTCTTTTCCCATGTTATTAGCTTGCCGAATTTTCCAAGGTTTTGGATTGGCATTTATGTTGCCAAACGGTGCCGCTATTTTGAATGCCAATGTTGATCCAAATTCGCGCAATAAAGCAGTTGGTCTTTGGATTAGTTTTAGCTCAGCCGGGCTGGTTCTTGGCCCATTACTAGGTGGATATTTGACTCAAGTATATGGCTGGCAATCTCTCTTCTATTGTCAGCCAGTGATATCGCTAATTGGGCTTTCGCTAACATTTCTATTGCACGAAAGTGAAACCCATAAAAATATTAATCCGATTGATGTGCGCGGGATTTTTACAATCAGTGCCGCAACGCTATTTTTCTCAGCAGGAGTAATCGATTTAGGACGGGCAAATCCGCACATAGTCCTAGATGCAGTACTAATTTCACTCGGAACATTCTTGTACTGGGCTTTCTATCGTATTGAGCGTCAAGTTGCTCATCCATTAATTGATCCGGCCTGGTTTAAATCTCGCCGAGTACGTGGCGTTTTAATCGCTTGTTTTATTTATAACGCCACAATTCCGGCTGCCACCTTGCTAGTGGCACTCTTTAGCCAGAAGACTTTGGAATTTTCACCAAGAATGGGCGGCTTAGTAATTCTGCTGATGTGTGTTTTTATGCCACTTGGTTCAACTATCTTGGGCAAAGTTAAGAGTTCGAATGAACTGCGCAAGGTGATGCTCTTGGCCTCATTCTTACTTGGCGTTGATTACATAGTTATTGCACTCTTTGCACAAAGCCCAATGGCGGTATTCCTGTTTACTTTAATTTTCTCTGGTTTCTTTGCCGGCATCCTCTTTGCTGGTGACACTGTGGCAATTATGGAATCTCTCGAACCTGCTAAAGCCGCATCGGGCATGGCTGCGCTTTCTATGGTTCGTCAGATATCAGCAGTGATTGGCATTGCCATGATCGGGACCATCAGTGAAATCATTGGAAATATGGCAGATAACGCTGTTACCGGCCGACTTTGGGGCATTGCAATTTGCGGAATAATTACTTTCAGCGCTTGGTTAATGCTTAAAGACGGATTAAAGAAAGATCAGTTAGCTTAACTTCGCTACCTGTTTCATAAAGCGTCCAGCTTCGATTAGCAATATCAATTACTTCGCACTGACTAGGTGCTACATAGCCACTGGCTGGCAACTTAATGGTCTGCCCCGCAAAACCATTTGCACCAAGTGGACGAATCTCACCAAAGGCGTTTTTATCAATCTGGGTTTTGATTTGTGAAACTGAGCCTTCACTGCCTTCGCGCCGATTCCATTTAGGGGCACCGTAGAACCAAGCGATGGCAACAGCGCCATTAGGTGTGAAGGCCCCGATTCGAAGTGACTGTGGTGGCACCCAAGTGTGATCGCCAGCAACAATTACATCACCCGACATATGAAGTTCGCCTTCAAAGACAAAAAACTCTTCGGCACATTCATAACTACCTTCAATTGGGCGCGACCAACCAACTGGAAAATTCACAATCATTACGCTGGTGCCATTTTCCCAAGTATGCAAGCGGTGCATCTTTACAACACAAGTTGAATCAGGAATAGGCACATCAACTGCGCCCGACATGTCGCGCAGATCTTGGCTTTTAATTACCGACATAGTTGCCTACTTTCCGGTTGCTAAGGTGCGACGAGCAATTTTGGCAATTGCTTCATCAATCATTCGGCCTTTGGCATCGAGTGCGACGCCACCACCAGCTGCGACTAAGCGATCGAGGATGTCTTGCGCTGCGGCCAACTCATCGGCGTTAGGTGTGAAAACTTCATTAACAATTTCAACTTGCGCCGGGTGAATACAAGCGCGACCAAAGTAGCCCCACTCTTTGAAATCTTGCGAGCTCTTGCGATAGGCATCGAGATCTTTAAAGTTAGTTGATACGGCCGCAAGTGGTGGATTAATTCCGGCAGCAGCGCTAGCGAAAACAGCCATGCTGCGAGCGAACTGTGTGGTTGTTTCACCAGCCAGCCCTGAAGTACCTAAATCAGCGCGTAAATCTGATTCGCCTACTTGCATACGAGTAATGCGTGGGCCAGTAGCAATCACTTGAGCGTTAAATACGCCAAGGGCCGACTCGATCAAAGCAGACACTTCTAATTTCTCGGTAATGCCCCGAGACTTTTCAAGTTCAGTAATTAGAGAATCAAGGTTTTGAATTTCGGCCAAAGTTGTAGCTTTTGCTAGAACTATTCCGCGACAATTTTTATGAACTGCTGCAGCTAAGTCGGCTTCTAGCGCACCTTTTTCAGGATTAACGCGAACCCAAATTTCTACTGTGGAATTTAGATTTTCTAGAAATGAAGTTAAGTTCTCGCGAGCAATACCTTTATCACTTGGCGAAACCCCATCTTCAAGATCAACAATTAGCGCATCTGCTCCGCGACCGAGCGCCTTATTTAAACGCTCTAAATCATTGGCGGGAACGTAGAGATGGCTGCGGGCGCTCATTATCCGATTTGGGTCTTTCCACTTAGTAATGATTTAGCAATAACCATCTTCATAATGTCATTGGTTCCTTCGCCAATCGACATAAGAGGTGCATCGCGATAAAGGCGCTCAACAACATATTCAGTTGAGTAGCCGTAACCACCGTGAACGCGCATTGCTTCAAGGGATGCCATGATCGCAACTTCGCTAGCAAAGTACTTGGCCATACCTGCTTCCATATCAACTCGCTCACCAGCATCAGCTTTAGATGCTGCCCAGTAAGTCATTAAGCGCGCGGCTTGTAAGTTTGTTGCAATCTCGGCTAGTTTCAATTGAATTGCTTGGAACTCACTAATTGGCTGGCCGAATGCTTTACGCTCTTTTGAATAATTAATCGCAGCTTCATACGCGGCTTGTGCGATACCAACCGAACGCGCTGCGATATTAACGCGACCTGTTTCTAGACCACTTAACACTTGCTGCATTCCGCGACCTTCGACGCCACCAAGTAGGTTTCCTTTTGGTACTCGAACATTAGTTAAAATCACTTCGCAAGATTCAGTGCCTTTATAACCAAGCTTTCCGATGTCTTTACCGATCTCGAAACCTGGAGTGCCAGCTTCGATCAAAATTACGCTCATGCCTTTATGTGCAGGCGATGCGTTTGGATCAGTCTTAACTAATACTGGCAACGGGTCAGCATGACGAGCATTTGTGATCCAAGTTTTTGAACCATTGATTACATATTCCTCACCTTCAAGGCGAGCAGTAGTGCGAATACCTTGTAGATCAGTGCCGGCATCTGGCTCAGTTAAACCAATACCAGTACGGCGCTTACCAGTTGCTAGATCAGGTAGGTACTTATCTTTTTGTTCTTGGGTGCCGTGATGCGCAATCATCCAACATGAAAGTGAGTGGCTACCGAGAATTCCAGCAACGCCCATCCAACCGCGAGCAATTTCTTCAAAAACTAAAGCAAATGAAACCATGTCAACATTTAGGCCGCCATACTCTTCTGGAATTGTCATTCCGAAAAGACCCATCTCGGCCATGGTCGCAACTATCTCGGTTGGATAGATACCTTCCTTTTCATACTGGTTAGCAACTGGCTTGATTTCTTTCTCGACAAACTCGCGTAGCACTTTCTTAAATGCTAATTGCTCATCGCTTAAGTTGAAATCCATTTTTAGCTCCTAGTTCTAACTTAACCAAATACCGGAAGTGCGCGACCATCAGATAACTCTTGCCAAGAAAGCTCAACTACTTGATCACAAGCGGGGCTCTCGATACCGACAAGTCTAGTTAGCAGGATTACCTTTTCGCTCAGCAGAACGCGAGCAATTACATATGGTGGAACAAACCCCTCAGTAGGTGCGCGATGCACAGTGGTCCAGGAATCTACGGTGCCTTTGCCGCTTACTTCACGCCATGTCAGATTCTCGGTCGCACAAGAAATGCAGATCGCGCGTGGGTACCACTGGAATTGATCGCAGGTTGAGCAGTACTGAATAACTAACTTTCGCTCGCGGGTAGCTGCCCAGAATGGCGCACTGATTGCATCTTCCTGAGGTAAGTATGGAAACATTAATTTGCCCCCAGAATCACAGTGGCATTTGTCGAAAGAATTCCGCCCGTGCCATGAGCTACTGCTAACTTCGCATTAGCTACTTGGCGATCCCCACATTCGCCACGTAACTGGCGTACCGCTTCGATCAATAACAGAATTCCGTATTGGCCAGGGTGGCAATAGGAAAGTCCCCCGCCATTGGTATTTAATGGAAATGAGCCACCCGGTCTGGTTTTTCCATCAAGCACAAAATCTGCACCTTCTCCCTTGCCGGCAAAACCCAAACCTTCAAGTGATAGCAATGTGGTGATGGTGAACGAGTCATAAAGTTCAACCACATCAATATCTGAACGCGATACTCCAGCCATTGCAAATGCCAGATCGCCACTTTGCTTGGCACCAGTTACGCGCAAATCACGATGCGTAGTCATAGAAGTATTAGTCGTAGATTCACCAAAACCTAGAATTGAAACTGGCTTGCTCTTTAAGCCCTTAGCAATCTCAGAGTTAGTAATGATGATTGCGCCACCACCATCGGTCACTAAGCAGCAGTCACTTGCCCGCAGAGGCGAAGAAATCAGGTCGGCACTTTCTAACTCGGTAACCGTTAGTGATGAAGTGCCATAGCGATATGCCTTTGGATTCAATAACGCCCATTCGCGAGCACTAATTGCAATTTCAGAGAGTGCTGCTCGACCATTTGGAACATCATGAATATATCGTTGCGCAGCCATCGCGTAGTAACTAAGTGGAAATAGTGGTCCATAAGCAGTTTCAAATTGTGCTTCAGGAGTGTGATGTTCTACGACTCCACCAAGGGATCGAGATTTAGCTGATCGTTGATTTGAAGCAAATGAAATCACAACTACATTGCATTGACCACTGGCAACTGCGTGATATGCCCGAGCCACATACATCTCAAACGAACTGCCACCAGCAAAAGTTGAATCAGTAAATTTAGGTTCGATACCCAAGTAATCAGCTAGCGAACTAGCCGAAAAGCGCGAAATCGCATTAGTTGCAATGCCATCAACATCGCTGATCTTTAAGCCGGCATCAGCTAAAGCTCGCGAAACCGCTTGTGCTTGTAGTTCCAGAATTGATTTATTGGTGACGCCTAAATCGCACTCTGCAGCACCAACAATTACTGGGGTTTTCATCTTTAACGCCAAACTACCTTTGCAGTAATTGGCGTAACGGCCGGGCGCAGAACTGCACCGCTGGCATCGACCACATCAATCTTTAGCGATAGCGATACGCCTGAACTGGTAACTTCAGTGACTTCACCGCTTACCTGAACGCGTTCTTCGGCAAACACTAAGCCGGCATAACGAAAATCTAACTCAGAAATAAAAGCGCTCTCGCCTAGCCAATCTTGAAGAGCTTGCACTACGTATGCGCCAAAGACTTGGCCATCTACAACAGGTGCCTTAAGTCCTTTGGCTTTCAAATAATCATAGTCGTAATGCAGACGGTGCCAATCCCAAGTTGCGCCAGCGTAAGCAATCATTGAAGTTAGAGTGCAATGTTTAGTTAGTGCTGGTACTTGATCGCCAACCTTTACATTTTTCATTAGTTAGCCTCCAATGCAATCCAAATTAAGGATTCGGTATTGGTTGCTAAAAGCTCATTACGTTGATTGCGATAAGTGGCAGTACTAAACATGGTTGCCATCGCTATGCCTTTGGAATTAACGCGCTCAGATATCTCATCAATCTTCCAGGTCACGTGCAAAACATCTGTGGCGTGAACGTATTGGTGGAACTTATAGCTGTTGCCACCACGTAATAATTTAGTGTTAGGAATTTCGATATCCCAGAAGTGGCCGGCATAGCCATCTTCATTCATAGGCAAATTGGCATATTGATTGGTATCGCAAATTAAAGTAAGAGGTGCGATTTCGCGAGCTGCATACATTGGGTTGTCATCTTCAACCGCAAGCGCGAAATAGCGGCCAGCGGCAGTACCGAATGGTTCTGGTGCGATGTAGGTACGCTCAGTACCAACCATTGCTTTAATTGCATCGGTCAACAAGGTCATGGCAATACCGCCAACGGAAATACTTCAAGCAAGAATTCTGGTCGCAATAGTGAATGACAGAGCGCACCAGTTGATGATGGCCAAGGCTTAGTAAGTAAGTTCTCGCGCACCTTTGCAACACCGCGATACTCCTTTAAGCCTTCAGGAACCACGTATTCAATGGTATTTACGAGGGCTTCTGGGCCAACGCCAGCTTCTTTTAGCACGAGCAAAATTGCTTCATAAGTTGATTGTGCTTGAGCAACGATATCGCCGGCATGAGTTGCCTCTTGAGTTTCCATATCAAGGGATGCAAACCCGGACATATAAAGAGTTTTACCAGCAATTACCCCTGGGGTGTATGACAAAGTGTCATAACGTTTCCAACCTGGGTTAACACCTTTAAGCGGATAGCGTGATGCGACTAAATCAATCGCAACCAGAACACCAGGCTTATGCAGCTGTGACATCAAAATTCCACCAGCACCTGGAAATACACCCGCGCCGCCAAGTAGCTCTTTACGTACGCGCGATGTCTTGCCATAAATAGTTCTAGTCTCTGGCATCGAATAGTCATATGTAGTAACTGCGTTATCAAGTGATAATCCAACTTGCGAAAGTAATTCGCCGCCGCGCTCTAAGCAATAACGATATTGCGCAACGAAATCACCTTCATGAACCACATTTCCATCTTTATCTATTGGCAAAAGAGTTGGCAAAAATACCGAACCATCATGACCTTCGGTAACAGTGTTGCGCGCCCAATTCAAATCATCGCCGCTATTTAACTTTTTGCCGCCACCTTTAGTTGTATAAACTTCAATTTCAATAAATGCTTCTGGTCGCAATAGCGCATCGACCAAAACGGTAGTAATTGTTGGGGTATGGCCATTAAATCGTGCGATGCGCACCGCTTGAGCTTCGGCATAATGAGGTAAGCCGCTAACAGTTACATTCTCGACAACACGAGTAATGTCAGTAAAAGTCATGCCAGCAGCTTCGAGAATGCATTCAATCTTGTCATAGGCAGTATTTACCTGATCGGTCATGCCACCAACGACAATCATGCGACCGGTTTCGGCGTTAAAAGTGCTGGCTGTGTGTCCAGAGATAAAGGCATCGGTTTCGGTAGCAAGCCCTAAGCTAAATGTGTAATCAGAATATTTATACCAAGGGTATACACTTGGTTCGATAGCCTTAAATTTACTCATGTAACCCTCCCTATCCGCCTAAAGTAGCAATCTTCGCCGCAATTGTGGCGATCTGTGCCACGCTTTCAATGTGCAATATCTCATCGGCCACAGCGCCTGCGGTTTGGCTATTTGAACACTGCAAAACAAACTTTTCAGTTAGCGCGGCCAATGTCAGACGATTGTTTGGGCCGCCGGCACTGGATGCAACTTTGCCCGAAAAAGTGCGGCCATCGGAAGTTCTTATCTCAACAAATCCAGCGGCTGCCGCTGCGGCTGATACATCGCTCTTTTCCGAAAAATCAAATTTGCTCGCTAAGGCGATAACTTCGGGCCGCTTTATAGATTCTGGTTCAAAAGTATCAACAACTAGCGCGCCATCAATAAGCAGAGCTGCAACTGACCAGGGCAGTGAAAACTTTGCATCATACGGAGTCTTTGGTTCATTCTTTTCACTTCGCGGATGACAAACTATTTTCGCTGAATCCGGATGTACGACTGCCGAAATCTTTGCAATATCGGCAATAGAAACTCCCGTTGCTTTAGCACTTGCCCAAGCAATCTTTACGGCATCTAGTGTTACGTGCGATAACTGGCAGGCAGGGTAAGGCTTAATTGTTATTTGTGCGCATTGCCAATCTTTTCCTAAATCTTTGGTAACGCTTGCGAAATCTGCTGGTCGATCACTTAGTGCATTGAAGATTCCGTACTGTCCTTCGATTACTGACTCTGGGCCACTTGCGCCATTGGCTGCCATATTGGCAGCAGTGATGCCACCTTGCGCAGCAATACCTGGATGAATTTGTTTTGTTGATGAACCAGTATTTAGGAATTCAAGTAGGCCACCTGAGAAACTGCCTGCAATACCAATTGCATTTACAGTTTGGGCAACCGATAACTTCATTAACTTTGCTGCTACAACTGACGCAGCAATAGTTCCGCAGACTTGTGTCGCATGTAAGCCGCGCGCATGAAAACCATGCGGGGTTGCCGCACCAAGTCGACAAATAATTTCCAGACCAGCTGCATAAGCCGCAATAACTTCTTCACCAGTTACATTTAGAGATTCACCAAGTGCCATCGCAACTGGCAAAGTAGGCGCAGTTGCATGAACTAAACCGCCAGCATGAGTGTCATCGAAATCAAGAGCGTGAATCAAGATCGCATTAACAAATGCGGCTGCCGGCACTGAAGTCTTGTTATTACTACCCCAAATAGTTGCAGCGCTGGATTCGCCGTATTGAGCAACTGTTGCGGCTGCGGCGCTTGCTACTGCAGTTGAGCGACCCCCAACTGCATCACCAAAACCATCTAGTGCATGTTCTTTGACAATTTGTTGCACATCTTTAGGCAGGTCAGACCAAGTGAGTTTTAACGCCCACTCTGCTAATTCCTGCGCTGTTGTCATTTGGCAGTAAATGCCTGGTCTGCTGAAAGCTGCGAAACCTTTGCGTCGTCATAATTAAGTAATTCAGTTAGGACATAACTAGCATCTTCATTACGTTGAGGAGCGCGACGATTGTCCGTGCGTGCCGGCCCCGCTTTTACCGGAGTCGCTACTTGCTTAACTTTTCCATAGCGAGGGTGATCAGTTTCAATAATCATCTCGCGAGCAATAGTGTGTGGCTCAACCAAACTCTGTGCCACTGTATTTATTGGTCCGCACGGAATTGATTCGGCATATAGTTTTGGTAACCAGTAGTTAACACTCTCTTTTGCCAAAATTTCTTCAATCATTGGGATTAAAACATGCTTATTCTTTAAACGCGCTGCAAAGTTAACGAACCGCTCATCTGTAGCTAGTTCGGGGCGCTCAATAACTACGGTTAAACGTTGCCAGAACTTCTCTTTCGCACAGCCAACAATTAGCCAACCATCGGATGCTTCGAATGCTTGGAAAGGCACAAGTGACGGGTGAGCTGAATGATGTGTGCGAACAGGTTCGAAACCGGCATTTAAATGCCATGCAGCTGGGTAAGTAAGCATTCCGATTGCAGTGTCATACAAACTCACATCGCAATCCATGCCAACACCATCGCGACGAGCCGCGTGCAGCGCAACTAATAATGAAATTGCTGAAATTAAGCCACCAGAATAATCAACCATTGATAAACCTGATTTTGTTGATGGGCCATCTGGTTCGCCGGTTAGATCCATCCAGCCAGCTAAACCTTGCAAAATATAGTCATAGCCTGGTTCTTGCGAGCGAGGCCCAGTCATACCAAAACCAGTTAATGAACAACAAACTATCTTTGGATTCAGATGCTTCAAGTCGTCAT
>ENA-OUVC01001948-OUVC01001948.1-marine-metagenome-genome-assembly--contig:-NODE-1948-length-11858-cov-3.379764_pt1 | contig 11858 bp, 12 predicted proteins | sample MGYA00248622_ERZ508571 | MGnify/ENA primary metagenome ERZ508571 (study PRJEB26236, sample SAMN06267175) | marine metagenome | isolation source: Columbia River Estuary | place: USA:Columbia River... | reverse complement strand
CTAAACCAGTGTCAAACAAGAACCACAAACCTTTACTTGGTTTTGTCGTTGTCATTAAACGATCAAATTCAATACGTACTCGTTCAGCAGAAACAATGGTGAGTCGATCCGCCATTGCTGTCACTGCTTCTACGAGTGCTGGCTCTGGTGTTGCATCGAGTTGAGAAATAAAACGTGCAGCGCGCAACATACGCAACGGATCGTCGCTAAATGATTCTTGTGGCGACAACGGAGTACGTAAGACACCGGTCATTAAATCTGCAGCACCACCAAACGGGTCTACCAACGTCGGTGATTCTGAAGTGATTTCTAATGCCATCGCATTAATCGTGAAATCGCGTCGAGAAAGATCAACATCAATGTCAGTTGCGAATTGCACTTCAGGTTTACGTGAATCAGGTGAATACGCCTCGGCACGATGCGTTGTGATCTCGTATGTGCGATCACCAATTTTCAAACCAATCGTGCCGAACCGTTCGCCCTGAGTCCATAAGGCGTCGGCGATTGGAGACACGATGCGCTTGATGTCCTCGGGGGTTGCAGTTGTGGTGGCGTCAAAGTCAATGGCCGAGAAGTCCGTGTTGGCATCGGCCGCGCCCACCAATAAATCACGCACGGTCCCGCCCACTAGGAACAAGCGGTGTCCGGCCTCACGAAATCGGGCGGCAAGGGGCTCCATCTCCTGGAGAATGGGGGCAAAGCGCGCAGGAATCATGTCCACTGAAGGCTAGGCACACCCAACTGCTCTGAGGTGTTCTCTTTTCTCCCCAGTCCCCCTTTGCCACCAGAGCAGGGGCACTACGGTCAAGGGGGTGAGTTTGGTCGAGCATTCCCCCCGAACGGGCACCATTTGGTCTGGGGTGGTCAGTGCACGAGTTCGGCCGTGGCCCCATAGTGACCACAAAGCTTTCCTTGTTATTAATGGCGCCCACGGCCCCGAGATGCAGTTACCCGACGAACCCATTTTGAATACATGGATACAGACGATCAGTTCGTGGGGGTACCGCAGTGTGCGCACCAGTGCTTTGGCCCCAAGTGCTTCCTCACCCTTGGAACGCTTGGGTTTCAGCGTTTCTCAAAGCCTTGTCCTCTTGCAAAAGTCCCACGACCAATCAGTTCCACAGTTCGCGACGAACCATTCAACTCATCTCGTGCGCTCTCTGCCCTTGTTATCGCGGCCCAGTCGCGCGACCATCGATGCCATTTTGGGCGTCGATGCCTCAGCGTTTGGAACGGAATGGTCTCTCGACACGGCGACATTCGAAGAAGCACTAAAGGCCACGCGCCACTGGCGCATCTTTGTATCTCGGGCAGAAAACCGCATTGACGGGTTCGTTCTTGCCGGCGTGACTCAGTCACACGGTTTCATTCAACGCCTTGCCGTACGCCCCAATGCACAAAGAGAAGGCGTCGCATCTGCACTTCTCACGTCAGCACTCAACTGGACGCAGTCACGACGTTGCACCAACACCGTGGTGAATACCGACCACAACAATGAGGCCGCGCTCGCCCTGTATCACAAGTTCGGCTTTGCAACTCTTGACTATGGTCTTTCCGTGCTGGAGAAAACACTGCCATGAAGCGACTGCTGCGATTAGTACTCGCCACGTGTGCATTAGCGACTGCTGCGATCTCATCTCCTGTGCATGCGGGTCAGAAAGAGATTGACTCTCCAGTTCCAGAAATTGGCGTCTTGGCTCAACCCTTCAACATTCTCACTTCCGTGAATGCTCGCTTTGTTCTTGATGCAAACGTTCGTAACTCATTAGATGGCAAAGACACGCTTCAGTTCTTATTGCATCGTCGAATTGCTGCGAGAGATTCTTTTGCATCAATTGCAAAAGGTGAAGTTGTGCCTGGCGTTAGCGATTCGTTCACCGTTGCGATGTCTCGGGTAGGCCGCGATTATGCCGGTCACTTAGAACCAATTGTTCCAATCATCACCACGGAGAAAACAAGTTCTGCATTGTCCATCTCACAAGACGGTGTGTATCCAATCACAATTCAAATCACAGATTTTCAAACTAAGAAAATTCTTTCGTCGGTACTCACGTTTGTCAATAGGCGAACATTGTCGGCCACTACACAGAATCTTTCTATTAGCCCGCTCTTACGTTTGACTGCACCAGCTCTGTTGAAGACAGACGGCATTATTGAATTAGACGACGCAACTCGCGAATCAGTAAAGAGAATGATTGCATTTTTAGGATCCTTTACAGGCCCTGTGACTATTTCAATAAGCCCCCAAATCATTACCGCTTTGGGAGAATCTGCTCTTCCCACGGATCAACAACTTTTTCTCGATCTACGAAACCAACTGCGCCGTCGATCAATTGCAACAGACACATTTGCGCCATGTGATCCGGCAGAGTTTGCCGGTCTTGGTTTACAACAAGAATTCATTTCTCAGATGAAGCTTGGCGAAGCAACACTGAATCGTTTCCTTCCAGGTGTCACTATTCAGCGCAATGCATGGGTTGCTACTGAGCGACTCAACCCAGATGCTGTTGCATTGCTGCGCGACGCTGGAATTACGAATATCTTGCTTAGCGACAACGCAAGTATTGATGCAACCACGGAACTTCCCGCCAGCATCATTAGTCATCCGGTCGGTGCAGAGAATAAGAACATCTCCGTTGTCTCACATGTGTCTGATTTTGTGGGCGTCAGTTCTACAAACAACACGGCCGAAAAGAACGGCTACGCAGTTGCAGCTGAAGCAATAGTGCAGGGAGATGATCTTGTGTCTGCGGCTATGAATCCAGCGCTCGTGCACATGTTGATATCTCTACCTATTGGTTCGATCGACCAGTTCCAATTGATGACAACTGCGACGAAGGCTCTCTCAAATGCGCCAGGGTTCACACTCATCGATATGGCTGCGTCGCATGCTGTCGACAACACCACCTCTGCGATTTCTTTTGGGCCTGCGCCAGATACGTGGAACACAAGTCGGGTGCCCAGTATTCAAAGTGCGCGTACTGAACTAAACGCGGTGACTTCCATGTTGAGCGAAGACGACGCACGCAGATACACGTGGGCGTACTTATTGGGTGTTGGCGCTTCCCCATCTCTCGAGAACGCCAACGCCTATATCTCTGCCTTACGGAAGCAGTTGCGCGCGACTCGCCAGTCGGTCACAGTGACAACTCCAGCCGTTTTGAATCTCTCTAGCCGCAACGGGTCGATCCGGATTCAGATTCGAAATGGGTCGGCCGAGAACCTCACGGTTCGGGTGCGATTCAATAGCGCCAAGCTCTCTTTGGTGAACCCCAGCCGCATCATCACTCTTCCGTCCGGGAGCACAACCGAAGTCGTGGTGTCGGCCACCACCCGTACCAGTGGCCAATTCCCCGTATCTGTATGGGTGGCCACTCCACAGGGCAATCTGGAAGTCGTTCCCCTCATCACAATTCGGGCCAAAGTTACGGCAATCGCAGGATTCGGCCAGTTCGTCAGCATCTCATTCCTTCTCATTCTTTTGGCCTGGTGGTGGTCTCACCGCAGGTCAGCACGACGCGACCAGCGTGAGGCGACTACGGTTTCTGAGCAATGACTGTTCGAATTGTTACCGACTCCGCCTGCGACCTACCTCAAGAAATGGCAGATGCCTTAGGTATTCGCATTGTTCCTCTCAGTGTTCGCTTTGGCGACACCGAATACATTGACCGCGAAACCATCACCACTTCAGAGTTCTGGAAGTTGTGTGCCGCTTCGCCAACGTTGCCCGAAACTGCTGCGCCATCGCAAGGCAAGTTCGAAGAGTGCTACCGCTCTCTCAAGGCAGAAGGTGCAACGGCCATTGTTGTCGTTGCATTATCGTCCGATTTGTCCGCCACTATGCAAAGCGCCGTGCTCGCAGCGCGTGCACTTGAGCCCGAGATCCCAGTTGTGGTTGTCGATAGTCGCAGCGCATCAATGGGAGAAGGCCTCACGGTGCTTGAATGTGCAGAAATGGCACGAGCCGGCGCCACACAGCAAGAGATTGTGGCTCGCGCAGAGCAATTGGCCACCCGCACACACGTCGTTGCTGCTCTCGACACGCTTGACAACCTGAAAAAGGGTGGGCGAATTGGTGGAGCAAAGGCCATGATGGCAAGCGCTCTCTCCATTAAGCCTCTTATTGAGATACGTGACGGCAAAGTGGAAGAAGCTGGCCGTCAGCGCACTCGCTCCAAAGCATTGGCCTTCCTTATTGAGACACTTCGTTCGCATGAAGGAAAAATTGAACGCCTTGCTTTGCTCCATGCTCAATGTGCAGACATCGACGCTTTCATTGCGATGGTCAAGTCCGTGTACTCAGGTGAAGTCATCGTCAGTGACATCGGTGCAGTCATCGGTGCACACGCCGGTCAAGGAACTATCGGAATCGTTTTTCGCCTAGCCGAATAAGGGGTATGCCTCCATCGGAGGCAATCCACAACTAGCGTCTGCTCCCAGTAATGGCTGCACCACATCACACCAGTGACCTCATCGGCGGACGCTATCGCCTTGAAGGAATGATCGCTTCTGGTGGCATGGCCGACGTCTGGCGCGCCACCGATCTCACACTGAGTCGCATCGTTGCAGTGAAGATGCTGCGCGAAGACATTGCTGATGATGTCGTCACAAAAGAACGCTTTCGTCGTGAAGCACAAGCACTTGCACGACTTACTCACCCACACATTGTTCCGGTGTATGACTGCATCGACGAACATGACCAAGTTGCACTCGTTATGCGTCTCATCGAAGGCAAATCTCTTCGTGGTTTATTAGACGATAACGGTACGCCTCGCCAGCCAGGACAACTCAGTGCTCATCTCACATTGCATATCGGACGCGCGATTGCCTCGGCATTAGCAAAAGCTCACGATGAGAATATTCTCCACAGAGACATTAAGCCCGCAAACATTTTGGTGATGAAAGAGGGCGAAGTTTTGCTCACGGACTTTGGTATTGCCAAGCCGCTAGTAGCAAGTGTGGAAGACCACACGGACCTCACAAAGCCAGACATCATGATGGGAACTGCAAAGTATTTGTCTCCCGAACAAGTACAGGGTCGCTTGCTTGATGGTCGCGCAGACATCTATTCGCTCGGACTTGTTCTCTACGAGTGCTTGGCCGGAAAAGCCCCATTTAAAGGGGAAAACGAGCAACAAACTGCTATCCAGCGTTTGCAACGTGACCCAACTCCACTCGGTGGAATTCGCTCAGATGTACCTAGCAATCTCATTACGGTCATTCACAAAATGTTGATGCGTAAACCAGAGCATCGATACTCCACGTGTCACGAAGTAGTCCGTGCGCTCGATGAAGTGTCACAACAAAATTACGATGCGCTCACACCCGTAGATGGACTCAATCCATCCATGGCGCCTGCAACACCGCGTAGTCGTTCATCTTTGAATGATCCACTTATGCCCCAAAGGCAGCGACGCCCGCTTGAGCTTGTTCAAGAAGAAGAAGACGACACACCGGTTCGTACAACTAAAACAAAAGACAACACACCGCGCGGTATCGCACACACGGACACTGCATTGCCACGTTCTCAGCGAACCTCTACAAAGCGCAACTATGTGCCGATTGCGCTTCTGTTAATTGCAGCACTCACCATGACAGTGATGTTGTGGCGCGGACTTCAAGATACGAATTCACAAATTGGCGCGCCTGTCATCAACGAAGTTGCTGTTGGTCCCGTGAGTGTTGTGGGCATGCGTAGTTACGATCCGAACGGCGATGACAGGCAAGAAAACGAAACCATGATTCCGTTTCTCACCGACAACAACCCCGCAACTACATGGACCACCGTGTGTTACGGCAATCAGTATTTCGGTTCGAAGGGCGGCGTAGGAGTCGTAGTTCAACTATCTGGCGTAGGTCTCGGAACCTTGGCTGCCAATTTTGCAACTGCGCCATGGAATGCAGAGGTGTACGTCTCTGCAGGCGACACCCTCCCCACTTCGATAGACGGCTGGGGTCTTCCTGTGGCTCAGGCGGCTTCTCAACAAACAGGTATCGGCACCTTCGATGTGAAAAGCCCGGCCCGAAATGTGCTCTTGTACATGCGAGAAGCGGGTCGCAGCACTTCGTGCAGCAACAGCAACCCTTATAAGGGCGCGCTTTCCAGCCTCGACTTCACTTCAGCCAAATAGTGGCGCTTCTACAGGTGACTAGCCTGTGACCATCTCTCCTGCTCCCGACGACCTTCTGATTCAACGTGCCAAACGTGGAGATTCCGTTGCAACCGACACCTTGTTGCGTCTGCACTATGACTCTGTGCGCACTGTCTGCCATCGCATAGTGGTGAATAAAGCCGATGCTGAGGACGCCACTCAGCACGCGCTCATCTCTATTGTTCGTGCATTGCCCGGATTTGATGGCCGTTCAAAATTTTCTACGTGGGTCTATCGCATTGCTACAAATGCTGCTCTCGATGAAGTGCGCCGCATTCGTCGCCGTCCCACCCCCACCGATATTGATGCAACCTTTGTGCTGCCGGTAGCTGATGCCACTGGTGCAGTTGATGCTCAAATGGATGTGGCGCAAGCATTGGCTCTCCTGCCAGAGGAATACCGCACCACTCTTGTGTTACGCCACGTTGCAGACCTTGATTATGAGGAAATCGCTGAAATACAAGGGGTTCCCGTGGGCACAGTGCGATCTCGCCTGGCTCGCGGCCGAACCCAATTGGCCAACATTCTTGGGAACCAAGACACCTCCACGGGGCGTCATAACCCTGACGAAAGGAACACGTGAGCGACGACGAACAACTTGACCCCCGCATAGTTGCGGCGCTGCGCGATCTTCCTGCTGCGTCGAACGAGATTCGCGACGCCCACATCGCCGAGGCACTTTCACATATCTCGCCATCTGTTTCTCAGCGTTCTGCTCAGCGTTCTCCTCGGCGTTGGCTCGCAGTTGCTGCCGCGTTAGCGGTGTTGGTAGGTGGCAATGCTCTTTATGCATCACTTTCCCCGTCCACTGACTCGACCGTGAGCCCGCGAAATAGCGCAGTCACCACGGTGCCAACTAAAGGTTCTGTGTGTGACGCGGGTCTGGCCGGCTACACAATCGTTGGTACCTATTCTTCCGCTGGTTCCGTGCGAGAAGTCTGGACTTCCAAGCAAAACCTCGTAGTTGTAGACCAAACCTCGTGTGCCCAACTCGGCACCATCACGCACCCCGCAATAGTTGCGAGCAACAACGGCTGTGCCGGGTTTAGTTTGGGAGCAGGGAACCAGGCGGTGGGCACATACTCAGTTGCCGGCACAGAACTCACGCTTGTCGCAACGCCAACTGAACTACAGATTCACGGTGGCTCATCATGCGAAGTCATAGCCAGTTACCCACTGCCTGTAGGGCCGTAAGCCCACTGTCCTACTTGGTGCCGCCGTTAGGCTGAACCCATGGTGTCCAACCCCCTCACCGACCCTGAATGGGCCGATAGAACAGTCGATTTCATCGACCGGGTTGTGAGCACCGTTCGTCGATACACCACTCAACCATTGGTCACCACAGCACGTGGGCTTGTCTTTGGTTTGCTCGGGACATTTGGCGTCGTCGGCATTCTCGTTTTGCTGATCGTGGGAATCACCCGTGGTCTCCAGGCAGCACTCGATTCCGTTGTCGACCACGATGCATCCGTGTGGATTTCGTATTTCATCCTTAGCGCGGTCTTTGCAGTCATCGGATTCATTCTGATGCGCCGCCGATACACAGAAGAAGATAAATGAGCACTGTTCGTAACACCATCATCATCGGTTCAGGTCCTGCCGGACTCACCGCTGCCATCTACACCGCTCGCGCATCGCTTGCACCACTTGTCATCGAGGGTGAGCCAAGTTCCACCAGCGATCAGCCAGGCGGTCAACTCATGCTCACAACAGAGGTTGAAAACTTCCCTGGTTTCCCTGAAGGCATCATGGGACCAGAACTCATGATGAACTTTCGTTCGCAGGCAGAGCGATTTGGTGCTGAATTCATTACCGAAAAAGTAACCAAGGTCGACTTCTCATCACGTCCGTTCAAGGTGTGGATTCGCGACACCGAATACAGTGCAAATTCCATCATTGTTGCCACCGGCGCACAGTCGCTCATGCTCGATTTGCCCCGTGAAACCGAGCTAATTGGCCATGGTGTTTCCACCTGTGCAACATGTGACGGTTTCTTTTTCCGTGGTCACGAAATTGCAGTTGTTGGTGGTGGAGACTCTGCTGTTGAAGAAGCAATGTTCCTCACAAAGTTTGCAAGCAAAGTGCACCTCATCGTTCGTCGCGATACTTTGCGTGCATCACGCATCATGCAAGACCGCGCACTCACAAACGAGAAAATTCAGATCCATTGGAACTCTCGTGTTTCTGAATTGCAAGGTGAGCAATCTCTTTCTGGCGTCACACTGACTGATACAAACGACAACTCAACTCGCCCACTTGCAGTAACTGGTCTTTTCATCGCGATTGGTCACAAACCAAACACAGCAATTTTCCAGAGTGTTCTCAACATGGAAGACACTGGTTACTTGCTCACTCGTGACGGTTCCACCTACACCGACATCGAAGGCATCTTTGCTTGTGGTGACGTGCAAGACCACACCTATCGCCAAGCGATCACTGCTGCTGGTTCAGGTTGTATGGCTGCTCTCGATTGTGAGCGTTGGTTGGAGCACCAGCACTAATCAATCATGAAGACGCGTATTGGTGTAGTTGCTGTCTCCGACAGAGCCTCAACGGGCGTCTATGAAGACAAAGGCATCCCCGCCATCTGTGCGTTTCTCGATTCCTGCATCACCAGTGAATACGAGTACATCACTCGATTGATTCCCGACGAACAGGACACCATCTCAGACACGTTGGTTGAGTTGGCTGATGTAGAACATTGCAGTCTCATTGTGACCACCGGCGGTACTGGACCTGCGCTGCGCGATGTGACTCCCGAAGCCACCGAAGCGATCTGCCAGAAAATGTTGCCCGGCTTTGGCGAGTTAATGCGTCAAGTGTCGCTACAAATCGTGCCCACCGCCATCTTGTCGCGCCAATCTGCAGGTATTCGCGGAACAAGCCTCATCATCAATCTGCCTGGCAAGCCTTCGGCCATTGCCGAATGCCTTGTTGCCGTGATGCCCGCAGTCCCCGACTGCATCAGTGTCATCGGTGGTTCTGCCATCACACTGAACGACACGTTCGGCACATACCTACCTCACAGTTCCTGAACCCTTCAGCACTACACTGAAAACAACGAAAGGTATTGCTATGGCTGACGGAATCATCACACTCACAAGTGCAACATTCGACGAAATTGTTAATAGTTCAGAAACTCCCATCTTGGTGGACTTCTGGGCTGAATGGTGTGGACCTTGCAAGCAAATTGCACCCATCCTTGAACAGATTGCTGCAGAGAAGGCTGGCCAAATCATTATCGCGAAACTCAATGTTGACGATCATGGTGACATCGCCGGTCGTTTCAATGTCATGAGTATTCCCACCATGCTTTTGTTCTCCGAGGGTGAGATCAAAACAAAAATCGTTGGTGCGATGCCAAAGGGCCGCATGCTCGAGGAGCTCAACCCATTTCTTCCGGCTTCCCGATAAAGCCAGGTCACCGCGGACCAGCGGTGCATGATCTGCAGCGTCGTTTATCTGCAGCAGGTTTTCTTGCGCCAGGTTCTGCCGAAGACTCCACCTTCTGCGCGCGTACACACGCCGCATTATTGGCATTTCAGGATTCATATGGTCTAGCTACCACTGGTGAATGCGATGAGCAAGTGTGGTCATCGCTGATTGAAGCAAGTTGGACACTTGGTGAGCGTTTGTTGTTTCTTCGTTCTCCCAACATTCGTGGTGATGACGTAGCGAGTCTGCAATCACTTCTCAATCGTCTTGGTTTTGATTGCGGACGTGTTGATGGCATCTATGGTCCACGCACTTCCGAAGCAGTTGCAGAGTTTCAAGAGAATATTGGACTACCTCGAAACGGCATCAGTACACCCGAATTCATTGATGTTTTGAAGCGTATGGGTTCACAAACTGGTGATGGTCCGGGTGTTGCGGTTGTACGTGAAGGTCTGGCGTTATCAGACGATGTTGCTAGTGATTCACTACGACTAGTAGTTGGTTATTTCACTGGTGGTGCGCCGCTTGCCTCTGCAATTGTTCGTCGTGCAAAAGAATCTCATCCGCTCACCAGCACAGTTGACTTCACTGCATCTGAACAAGCAAAAGCAGCAAACGCATATCAAGCAGATGTGTACATCGGATGCGAATCTTCTGATGATGCAGGTTGCACAATTCACTATTACGAAGTTCCCACGTTCCACAGTGCGGGTGGTCGAAACCTTGCGTTACGAATTGCGGCTGCAATCTCTGCGCGGGCACCAGAGTTGCATGTGCAAACACTCGGAGTTCGTCATCCGGTGCTGCGTGAAACACGTATGACTGCAGTGTTGTGTTCGATGGGGCCACACGAAGTGGTGTCGTTGAAAACAAATGCGGTTTCGACAGCAATTTGTGACGCTCTCGACGCGTGGCGTGATAATCCCGCCGTTGAGATCTAGTTATCCACAATCAATCCACAGTTGTGCATAACACTGAACCCTTACCTCACAGTTGAGGTTGAGTGTTCTGTGGAAAACTACACCGTCGTAATTTGAGTGGCTTTTACTCTATTCCCTCGACCATGCGGCGATAAATACGCTCCAGGTCGATGAGATCTGCGAAGTCAACGGTGATACGTCCGCGCTTGTCATTCATAGAGACACCCACTTTGGTGTCCAGGAACTCAGCCAAGAGATTCTCAAGCTCCAACAGTCCGGCTGGCTTCATACCAGTGGTGCCGCCAGTGCCCTTGCCAGGGTCGGTCTTGCCCTTGCCTGGTGCTCCCTCTTTTACGGCTAATTCAACAGCACGTACTGACCACCCCTCGGCCACAGCAGAGGCAGCGAGTTGTTCCATGATCTTGGTGTCGGTGCATGACAGCAATGCACGGGCGTGCCCAGCCGCTAGTCGCCCATCGGCCAGGTAGCCCTGCACTGTGGCGGGCAATTGAAGAAGTCGAAGGGCATTAGTGATTGTGGTGCGGTTCTTGCCCACACGCTTTGCAATCTGGTCGTGCGTGAGGTCGAAGTCGTCGGCCAGCTGTTGATACGCCGATGCTTCTTCGAGCGCCGTGAGGTCCTGTCGGTGAAGATTCTCCACCAGCGCCTGTTCTACTGAGCCCAGTTCACTGATCTTGCGTACCACCACAGGAACAACGGCAAGCTTTGCTCGCTGTGCTGCACGCCAACGGCGTTCACCCGCAATGAGTTGGTATTTGCCTGGCGAGGTTTCTTGCACCAACAACGGTTGAAGAACACCAATCTCTTTGATCGATTTGGCCAGATCACTCAGCGAGTCTTCATCGAAATGAACACGGGGCTGATGAGGGTTCGGCACGATGGAATCGATAGCGACGTCACGCAATGCAGATGCGGGCAGTTCTTCCGTTGGTGCGGCTCGTGGTGTTGCCGGAGCAGCGGTTGCTGGCTCAGCGGGCTTTTCAGTTCTCTCAGTAGGAATGAGAGTGGATAATCCCCTACCTAGTTTTCGCTTTTCGGCCATCACTCAACTCCTTTGCTACTGCTCGATATGCCTTTGCACCTTTTGATGTGCTGGCATGCTTCAAAACGCTGAGTTGCATAGACGGTGCCTCGGCGAGTTTGACGTTGTACGGGATAACAGCCTTAAACACTTTTTCTCCGAAAGCATTGCGCAGTTCGCTCTCTACTTCTTGCGACAACTTCTTTGTTCCTTCACTCATCGTCAATAGATAATGGGCAATTTCAAGGTCTGGGTTCAGTGCCGCACGCACTTGCTTCACCACTTCACTGAGATCGCGCAGGCCTTCAA